>Ga0265780_10006667_pt1 | contig 14282 bp, 9 predicted proteins | sample P1T30metagenome_FD_192432 | JGI IMG/M metagenome (GOLD analysis project Ga0265780, IMG submission 192432) | Plant litter microbial communities from East Loma Ridge, Irvine, California - P1 T30 | ecosystem: Environmental > Terrestrial > Plant litter > Unclassified | place: USA: California... | reverse complement strand
ACGCCAAGGCCCTGAACGCGATCACCAACCCGGGCACCAACTCGTACAAGCGCCTGGTGCCAGGCTTCGAGGCTCCGGTGAAGCTGGCCTACTCGGCGCGTAACCGTTCGGCATCGATCCGCATCCCGCACGTGGCCAATCCAAAAGGCCGCCGCATCGAGACGCGTTTCCCGGATCCACTGGCCAACGTCTACCTGTGCTTCGCCGCGCTGCTGATGGCCGGCCTGGACGGTATCCAGAACAAGATCCACCCGGGTGAAGCAGCGTCGAAAGACCTGTACCACCTGCCGCCGGAAGAAGACGCGCTGATCCCAACCGTCTGCTCGTCGCTGGAAGAAGCCCTCGACGCGCTGAACAAGGACCGCGAGTTCCTGACCCGCGGCGGCGTGTTCTCCGATTCGATGATCGATGCCTACATCGAACTGAAGATGCAGGAAGTCCAGCGCATGCGCATGACGACCCATCCGGTCGAATTCGACATGTACTATTCGTGCTGATGAGCTGCTAAGAGATTGCTGAAAAGCTTGCTGATCTGCTGATAACAAGCTTTAGCAAAAACACCAGAAAGTGTTACGCTGGTGTAACAAACGCGAGCAAAGCCCTGGCTTTCCTCGCGTTTTTTCATGGATGCGGTATATTTTGGCTGACTTTATTGATGCGCGGCCGTGCCCGTGCTTTTCGACCAGATGCGAATGACAAACCGGCTTTTAATCTGTTCCGTTGCGGCCACCTTCAGCGCGTCGCTGTGCGGGGGCGCGCAGGCGCAGTCGGCGATCTACAAATGCGTCGACGCCAACGGGCGGGTCGAGTTCACCGATGCCGTCAAGCCGGGCTGCAAGGCCCTCGACCTGCCGAGCACGATCGCAGCGCCCGCGCGCCGTGCCGGTGCGGGTACGCGCCAGGGCAGTGCGCCTGCGCCGGTGGCCACGCCGGCGAACTTCCCGCGCGTGGACACCTCGGTGCAGAAAGCCCGCGACGACGACCGCCGCGGCATTCTCACCGACGAGTTGCGTGCCGAAGAAAAAAAGCTGGCCGACCTGAAGGCCACTTTCAATGGCGGCGAGCCTGAGCGCCAGGGCAACGAGAAGAACTACGCCAAGTACCAGGAACGGGTCGCTTCCATGAAGGAAGATATCAGCCGTACCGAACGCAACGTCGACGCGCTGCGGCGCGAAATTTCCAACATTCGATGACCCCTGCCTTTCCCGAACGCTTCGCCGGCCTCGACCTGCTGGCGTCGAGCGTCCTGCTGGTTGACCAGTGGGGCGCGATCCGCTACGCCAATCCCGCCGCTGAAACCCTCCTCGATGTCTCCCTGAAAGCACTGTCGCGCCTGCGCCTGAACGCGCTGTTCACGAATGGCGACGAGCTCGAAGCCCTGTGCCAGCAGTCGCTCGAGCATCAGTATGCCGACCTGCGTCAGGACCTGGCCCTGGCCCGCCCCGGGCGTGAACTGTTGCATGTGCACATGCTGATCTCCGTCGTCGGCACCGAGGAAGTGCTGATCGAGATGCGCGAATACGAGCAGCAGCTGAAACTCGACCGCGAGGAGCGCATCTTCGACCAGAGCCAGGCGAATAAAGAGCTGATCCGCAACCTGGCCCACGAAATCAAGAACCCGCTGGGCGGCATCCGCGGCGCGGCCCAGCTGCTCGAGCTTGAATTGCCGGACGTGCACCTGGCAGCCCTGCGCGAATACACGCAGGTCATCATCAAGGAAGCGGACCGCCTGCAGACGCTGGTCGACCGCCTGCTGGCGCCGCACCGCCGCCCGCATATCGTCGGCGACGTGAATATCCATGAAGTATGCGAGCGCGTGCGCAGCCTGGTGCTGGCCGAGTTTCCCGCCGGGCTCACGATCCGGCGCGACTACGACGCGTCGATTCCCGAGTTCCGCGGCGACATGGAGCAACTCATCCAGGCGGTGCTGAACATCGTCCACAACGCCGCGCAGGCGCTGGCCGACCGGATTGCAGCGGGCGATGCCGAGATCGTTTTACGCACCCGCGTGGCGCGCCAGGTCACGCTGGCCAAGGTGCGCTACGGGCTGGCATTAGACTTGCATATCACTGACAATGGACCGGGGATTGCACCCCAGATCCTCGATCGCATCTTTTACCCGCTGGTGTCGGGCAGGGATGGCGGCAGCGGGCTCGGACTGACGCTGGCGCAGACCTTCGTGCAACAGCACCTGGGCCTGATCGAGTGCGAGAGCCGGCCTGGACTGACCGATTTCCGGATCCTGCTGCCGCTGCCCTGACCAGGGGGATGCATCAGGGTGCCAGTCCCTGATGAATATGATCTATCCATTGCGGGAAGCACGAACACATGAAACCAATCTGGATTGTCGACGACGACGCCTCGATCCGCTGGGTGCTGGAAAAAGCCCTGGCGCGCGAAAACCTCGAGACGCGCAGTTTCTCGAACGCGCGTGAAGCGCTGGCTGCCTTTGAAACCGACACGCCGCAAGTGCTGGTCTCCGATATCCGCATGCCGGGTGAATCCGGCCTCGATCTGCTGGCCGTGGTCAAGGAGCGCCATCCTGGCCTGCCGGTCATTATCATCACTGCGTTTTCCGACCTCGATTCAGCGGTGTCCTCGTTCCAGGGCGGCGCCTTCGAATACCTGGCCAAGCCTTTCGATATCGACAAGGCCGTCGCGCTGATCCGGCGCGCGCTCGACGAAAGCCTGAGCGAGGCGAACGTGGAAACGCTGCCCGCCGATACGCCCGAGATCCTGGGCCAGGCGCCGGCCATGCAAGAAGTCTTTCGCGCCATCGGGCGCCTGTCGCAATCGAATGTGACGGTGCTCATTACCGGCGAATCCGGTACCGGCAAGGAACTGGTGGCGCACGCGCTGCACAAGCACAGCCCGCGCGCGACGCAACCGTTCATTGCCCTGAACACGGCCGCCATCCCGAAAGACCTGCTTGAATCCGAACTGTTCGGCCACGAGCGCGGCGCCTTCACGGGCGCCCAGGCGACGCGGCGCGGCCGCTTCGAGCAGGCCGAGAACGGCACCTTGTTCCTCGATGAAATCGGCGACATGCCGTTCGATTTGCAGACGCGCCTGCTGCGCGTGCTGTCCGATGGTCACTTTTATCGCGTCGGCGGCCACCAGCCCATCAAGGCGAACGTGCGCGTGATTACCGCCACGCACCAGAACCTGGAACAGCGCGTACGCGAAGGCCAGTTCCGCGAAGACTTGTTCCACAGGCTGAACGTGATCCGTCTGCGCCTGCCGAGCCTGCGCGAGCGGCGCGAAGACATCCCGCTGCTGGCACGCCATTTCCTGCTGCAAAGCGCGCGCCAATTGGGCGGCGAAACCAAGCGCATGAGCGACGCGGCCATGCAGTTCCTGGTCGGGCTCGATTTGCCGGGCAATGTGCGCCAGCTGGAAAATCTGTGCAACTGGATCACCGTGATGGCGCCCGGCCAGACCGTTGAAGTCAAGGATTTGCCGCACGACCTGACCCAGGGATCAGGATTGTCCGTGGCCGCCGGCAGCGGTGACGGCGCCAGCGTGCTGCCGGCGCCCGTGCCGTTGCCGGTGCTGGGAGCGCCGGTGGTGCCTGCCGCCGGTCCTTCATCAAGCTCTCCCGCCGCCTTTGCCGGGGGCGCCGATGGCTGGATCAGCCTGCTCGAACTGCAGGCTGCGAACATGCTCAGCGCCGGCCAGGTCGAGGTGATGGACGTGCTGGGCAAGCAGTTCGAGTCGGCGCTCATCAAGACCGCGCTGAAGCACACGCACGGGCGCAAGAACGATGCGGCGGTGCGCCTGGGAATCGGGCGCAACACCATCACGCGCAAGATTGCCGAGCTGGGCATCGACGGGGCCAAGGACGAATAGGTGCGACCGGGCGGCGCGTGGATGGGGTAAGCTCTGGCATTCGCGCGCCGCGCCCTTTATTTCGATTCAGCATGCTCATCAATTGCGTCGCCTACCAGGAAGGCAAGAAACTCTCCGACATTCCCATCGAAGACATCAGCGACTACCTCGAGCGGCCCGGCTGCTTCGTCTGGGTGGCCCTGCGCGACGCGTCGCCGGAAGAGCTGGCGACGATGCAGCACGAGTTCGGCCTGCACGAACTGGCCGTGGAAGACGCCCTGCGCGGCAAGCAGCGGCCCAAGGTCGAGGAATATGGCGATTCGCTGTTTGCCGTGGTGCAGACGGTCGAGCCGCACGGCGACGAGCTGACGGTGGGCGAGGTGGCGGTGTTCGTCGGGTCCAATTATGTGCTGTCGGTGCGGCGCGATGCCCAGCAAGCCCTGGTGGGCGTGCGCGAGCGCGCCGAGCGCGAGCCGCACCTGCTGTCGATTGGGTCGGCCTTTGTGCTGTACGCGCTGATGGACGCCATCGTCGACCGCTATTTCCCCATCGTCGATTCGCTCGAAGAAGAGCTGGAAACCATCGAGGAGCGCATCTTCGGGCACGGCGCCCAGCGCGACAATATCGAGCGTCTGTACGAACTCAAGCGCAAGGGCCTGATCCTGCGCCACGCGGTCCTGCCGCTGATGGATGCGATGGGGCGCCTGCATGGCGGCCGCGTGCCGGTGCTGGTGGACAATTGCCAGGAGTATTTCCGCGACGTCCACGACCACCTGGCGCGCATCCTCGGCCGGCTCGACTCGGTGCGCGACACCATCGGCACGGCCATCCAGGTGAACCTGTCGATGGTCGCCATCGACGACAGCGAAGTCAACAAGCGCCTCGCCGCTTATGCGGCAATCTTTGCCGTGTTCACGGCGTTTGCCGGCGTCTGGGGCATGAATTTCCAGTTCATGCCGGAACTAAAATGGCATTACGGCTACCCGATGGCGATTGCCGTCATGGTGATCGTCTGCGGCTACATGTATTACAAGTTTCGCAAATCAGGCTGGTTGTGAGCCGACGTCGATGACGATTTTCCCGATGGCGCTGCCATCCATTTGGGCCGCATGCGCCGCAATGGCGTCGTCCAGGCCAAACCTGCGCGGGTCGACCAGCGGCGTCAGCTTGCCCTGATCGACCAGTTCGGCGGCCTTGCGCAGGATGTCGCCATGGTGGGCGCGGCCGTTGCCGCTCAACATGGGCAGCAGCACGAAGATGCCGGACACGGTCACGCAGCGCAGCGAACCCGGCGCCAGGTTCAGCGGGCGGAAAGCGGCGCAGCTGAGGACATGCCCGTACGGCTTGGCCGCCACCAGCGAATCGTCCAGGCTGGCGCCGCCCACGGTATCGTAGACCACGTCGAAGCCGGCGCCATGTGCGTACTGGCTGACGTAGTCGGCCACCGGCGTGGTGCGGTAGTCGATCGGCGTGGCGCCGAAGCCTGCGACGATGCCGTGCTTGGCCGCCGAGGCGGTCGCGTACACGGTCGCCCCGAAGGCGCGGGCGATCTGCACGGCCATATGGCCCACGCCGCCGGCGCCGCCCTGGACCAGCACGGTCTGGCCTGCATGCACGGCCGCGCGGTCGACCAGGCCTTCCCAGGCGGTCAGGAACACCAGCGGCAGCGCGGCTGCTTCGCGCATCGACAGCCGGGCCGGCTTGCGCGCCAACAGCCGGGCGTCGACCGCGGCGTACTCTGCGAGCGAACCGGGAATGCCGCGCACGCCGCCGGTCAGGCCGAAGACGTCGTCGCCAACCTTGAAATCGTCGACGCCGGGCCCGACTGCCGTCACCACGCCGGCCAGGTCGGTGCCCAGGATGGCGGGCAATGCCGGCATCGCGTAGGGCGCGGCGCCGGTGCGGATCTTGACGTCGATGGGATTGACGCCGCTGGCCGCGACTTTGACGAGGACTTCACCGGGTCCGGCAACCGGGCGCGGAACCTGGGTTGGCGTGAATGTTCCATCGGCATAGTCGTTGAGGACAAGTGCGCGCATTGTTGCGTTGGACATGGGGAGCCTTTCTGGAGCAGCCGTTGAGCGGCGCAAAGTGTTGGTAGGGTTTCGAATGGAGTAATATTGAGGCATAGGTGCCCGTCTGGCAATTAGGCACTTTTTCGAACCCCAGGCACCAAAAGGTAACCATGAACGCTTCCATCGTCCGCTTTCCACCCCAGCCGCTGGCCATCAGCGAGACCTGCATGCCGCGCCGCATCCACGCGCTGCTCACCCCCAAATGGACGTCGATGGCCATTTACGTGCTCAGCTTTGGTGCGTTGCGCACCGGGCAGCTGCAACGCGCGATGATCGGCGTGTCGAAGAAAATGCTGACGCAAACGCTGCGTGAACTCGAGGCCGACGGCATCGTCAGCCGGCATGTGCACCAGGTGGTGCCGCCAGTGGTCGAATATGCGCTCACCCCGCTGGGCGAGGCCTTTGTCGAGCCACTGATGAACCTCTACACGTGGGCCGAATCCCATGCCGACCTGCTCGACCTTCTCGAGCAGAATCGCGCACGTGGCCAGACCGGCACGTCAGCCGCCGTCGCCGCCTGACATCGCCGCGCTGCCGGCCGACGCGCCGATGATCAGCGCCATCGCCAGCCATTGCACATCCGTCAGCCGTTCGCCGAGCAGCACGAAACCGGCCAGTGCGCCGATCGCCGGCGACGAGCTCACCAGGATGCCGAACACGCGGTGCGGCAGGCGCCGCAGGGCCGTCATTTCAAGCAGGTAGGGCACGCCGCTCGACAGCACGGCGATTGCCAGGCCGACCGCCAGCACGTGCGGGTCGAGCAATGTGGCGCCCGCATGGGCCACGCCCAGCGGCAGCGCCAGGAAGCAGGCCGCCAGCATGCCCCAGGAGACGGCTTGCGTGCCGTCCATGTGCGCCACGCGCTTGCCGAACACGATATACAGGGCCCAGCACAGGGCGGCGCCGAATGCGTACGCCACGCCGACGACGTCGAGCGGCGCCGTCTGGTGGCGCAGCGGCAGCAGCAGGTACAGCCCTAACACGGCGCAGGCGACCCAGGCGAAATCGCGGGCGCGGCGCGAATGCAGGATCACCACGGCCAGCGGCCCGGTCACTTCGATGGCGACGGCAATGCCGATCGGGATGGTTTGAAAGGCCCCGTAGATCAGCAGGTTCATGAAGCCGAGCATCAGGCCATAGATGAGCAGGTTGCGGGCGTCCGCGCGCGCGATCGGCCGGCGCCATGGCCGGAACGCGGCCAGCAGCAGGGCGGTGGCGATCCCGACGCGCAGGGCGGTGACACCCGTGCTGCCGATGACGGGAAACAGGCTCTTGGCGATCGCGGCGCCGGTATTCACCGACACCATCGAGCCGAACAGCGCCAGCGCCGGCAGCAGGACGCTGGGCCTGGCGGCGCCCGGGGTCAAGCGGGCACGCCTGGAACGGTATCGAGCATCGACAGGGCCACCGCTTCGGCCACGCGGATCCCGTCGACGGCGGCCGACATGATGCCGCCGGCGTAGCCCGCGCCTTCGCCGGCCGGGAACAGGCCGCGCGTGTTCAGGCTTTGCAAATCATCGTCGCGGCGCTTGATGCGGATCGGCGACGACGTGCGCGTCTCGACACCGGTCAGCACCGCATCTTCCTGGTAGTAGCCGCGGATCTGCTTGTCGAACGCCGGGAAGGCTTCGCGCAGCGCGACGATGGCGTAATCGGGCAGCGACGGGGCCAGGTCGGTCAGGTGCACGGCCGGCTTGAACGACGGGATCACGGCGCCGAGCCGGGTCGACGCCACGCCGCGCACGAAGTCGCCCATCAGCTGGCCCGGTGCATCGTAGTTCGAGCCGCCCAGCACATATGCGCCTTCTTCCAGGCGGCGCTGCAGCGCGATGCCGGCCAGCGGGTGGCCGGGGTAATCGGCCGGCGTGATGCCGACGACGATGGCGCTGTTGGCGTTGCGTTCGTTGCGCGAATACTGGCTCATGCCGTTCGTGACCACGCGGCCCGGTTCGGAAGCGGCCGCAACCACGGTGCCGCCCGGGCACATGCAGAAGCTGTAGACCGAGCGGCCGTTGGCGGCGTGGTGCACGATTTTATAGTCGGCCGCGCCGAGGATCTTGTTGCCGGCGTTGGGACCGAAGCGGCAGGCATCGATCAGCGACTGCGGGTGCTCGACGCGAAACCCGATCGAAAACGGCTTGGCTTCGATGTACACGCCGCGCTCGTACAGCATCTCGAAGGTATCGCGCGCGCTGTGGCCGATGGCCATGACGACGTGGCGGCTGCGGATTTCTTCGCCGCCGGACAGGCGCACGCCGCGCATCTGGCCCTGGCCGCTGCCGTCGCGCTCGATGATGACGTCGTCAACCTTGCTTTCAAAACGATATTCGCCGCCCAGCGCAATGATGGTCTCGCGCATTTCCTCGACCATCTTGACGAGGCGGAACGTGCCGATGTGCGGTTTGCTGACGTACAGGATTTCTTCGGGCGCGCCGGCCTTGACGAACTCGGTCAGTACCTTGCGGCCGTAATGCCGGGGATCCTTGATTTGGCTGTAGAGCTTGCCATCGGAGAACGTGCCGGCGCCGCCTTCGCCGAACTGCACGTTTGATTCCGGATTGAGTTCACGCTTGCGCCAGAAACCGAAGGTGTCGACGGTACGCTCGCGCACCACCTTGCCGCGTTCGAGGATCAGTGGACGCAGGCCCATCTGCGCCAGGATCAGCGCCACGAACAGGCCGCACGGCCCGGTGCCCACGACGATCGGACGCTCGTTGGCGTCGTGCCCCTGCAGGCGTTCGCCGCCGGCGACAAAACGGTAATTGGTATCGGGCGCCACTTGCACGTGCATATCGTGTTTCATGCGCGCGAGCACGCCCGCTTCATCGTGCACCGACACGTTGACCGAATAGATCAGCACGATCGCGCTGCGTTTCCTGGCGTCGTAGCTGCGCTTGAACACGTCGAACGTAATCAGCGCCGCGGGCGCGATGCCGAGGCGCGCCAGGATGGCGTCGCGCAGCGCGTCGTTCGGATGGTCGAGGGGGAGTTTGAGTTCGGCGATTCTAAGCATGGGGCAGGAAGGCGGCGGGGAGGTAACCCGCTATTTTACCTGTTTCAATGCTGCGATAACACCGAACAGCATCACTCGCCGCTGCAAGTGGCGTCAAGGTCATCCGCCTGAAATATTCAATGTGTTGTATGCGACATACTTTCGGTAGATGAAATATTGACACTGATACATGGTCATGTTTCCATGTGTAACAGAGAAGTAACCTGTGGTTCACATCTCTACGAGAACACCCACAAGGTGCTGCTGCAGCGAGTTTTGTCTGCAGTGAATAAAAAGCCTTACCACCCAGACCACCCCCGAGATATCGTCTCAGAAGGAGATGTTTACATGAGTTTCAAATTGAAGTCGATGCCCCTTGCCATTTCCAGCGCAATCGCGAGCGGCGCGCTGTCGATGGCTGCCATCAATCCGGCCATCGCGCAGACCACCAGTGCCGAGCCGGCCCCGCAGCGCGTCGTCGTGACCGGTTCGCTGATCAGCCGCACCGACCTGGAAACCGCCGCGCCGGTACAAGTCATCACCGCACAAGACATTCAACGCAGCGGCAAGACGTCGGTTGCCGAATTGCTGACCGATCTCGCGGCCAATGGCCAGGGTACGCTCGGTACCGGCTTTTCGGGCGCATTTGCCAACGGTGCTTCCGGCATCTCGCTGCGCGGCCTGACCGTGGGTGCAACGCTGGTGCTGGTCGACGGGCACCGCCTCGCGCCGTATCCGCTGTCCGATGATTCGCAGCGCTCCTTCGTCGATGTCTCATCGATTCCATTTGACGCCATCGACACGATCGAAATCCTGAAGAGCGGCGCTTCGTCGCTGTATGGTTCCGATGCGATCGCCGGCGTGGTCAACATCAAGCTGAAAAAGAATTTCACCGGTACGCGCCTGAGTGCTGAAAGCGGCAATACGCAGCACGGTGGCGGCAAGACCCATCGTGCGTCGTTCAGCACCGGTATCGGCGATCTCGATACCGATGGTTACAATACCTTCGTGACGGCGGAATGGCGCCGCCAGGGCAACATCAAGCTGACCGACCGCTCCCAGTTCGGTTGGGATAACCGCGATTGGCGCTCACGCGGCGGCAACGATCTGACCCTGGGCGTACCGACGAGCGTGAACAGCTTCCTCACGCCAACCAACAGCCCGTTTCTGTACACGCCGGGCGCTGGCACCGTCGACAATCCGGCCAATTTCTCGTTCCTTGACCCATCCAAGTGCAATTACACGCTGTACAGGGCCGGCAAGTGCGCTGTGACCGACACCACGTCGAACATCCAGCCTGAAACCGAGAACATCAACCTGCTGGTCGGCATGACCAAGAAGCTGGGCGCGAATTGGGAACTGGCCTTCAAAGGTTCGGTATTCCAGCGCACCAGCGTCAATAACCGCGGTAATTCTTACCTGACCTATTCGCCTAGCAGCTTTGCGGGCAATACGGTCGTCGGTAGCGGCACCGCCACGCCGGGTGTCAATCGCATTCCGAGTACGCTCTTTGCCCCGGGCGCAACGGTCGGCGCGAATTTCGTCAACCCGCTGGCCGGCAATGCGCGCTTGTACGGTTACATTCCGGATACTGATCCGAACGTTACCCAAGACAATAAATCGACCACGAGCCGGTTTGCGCTGGATCTGACCGGCAATGCCTATGGCTGGGACGTGAACGCCGCAGCAGGCGTGACCAAGGTCAGGCTCGATATCGATTACAGCGGTTATGTCAACCGTCCAGCGCTGTACACGGCCTTGGCCAACGGCACCTGGAGCGTATTGGGCAATAACTCGCCCGCACTGGTCGCCCAGGTTTCACCGGAGTTCAGCAACAAGCTCGAGTCGACCCTGAATTACGCCGACCTGGTCGGTTCGCGTGAATTGATGCAGCTCGGCGCCGGGCCGCTGGCGCTGGCAGGCGGCCTGCACTGGCACAAGCGTGTGCAGAACGCGCCACCGTCGAGCTTGACGGCCAACGGTCTGGTCGCCAACACGTCGGCATTCGTCGTCGGCGACGAAACCAACACCGCGGCCTTCGCCGAATTGCAAGCGACACCGATCCAGAATGTGGAAGTGCATGTGGCTGGCCGTTACGACCACTACGACACATACGGTAATTCGTTCACGCCATCGGCAACGGTCAAATGGGCGCCAGTCAAGGAATTCGCCGTGCGCGGTACCTTTGCCCGCGGCTTCCGTGCACCGAATCCTGCTGAAGTAGGCAACGCCGGCTCGATCTTCACGTTCAACGCGATCAACGATCCGATCCTGTGCGCCAATGGCAGCCGTACCACGGCCGGCAACGTGCCTGGTGCCTGCAACATTTCGCCGACGTACGTGCAGACGACCAGCCCGAACCTCTCGCCTGAAAAGTCGAAATCGTTCACGCTGGGTTTTGTTGCAGAGCCTGTTCGTGGCCTGAACGCGACGCTTGATTATTACAACATCAAGATCAATAACCAGGTCGTGACGTCCGCTGGCAATGACCCGTCGTATGTCCCGGTGTGGGTGCGCGCTCCGGCCACACCTGTCGACATCGCCACCGGCGTGGGTACGGGAACGGCGCTCGGCACGCCTGTGGCAGGTCCGATCCAGTACGCGACATCGCCGTACATCAACGCAGGCAGCACCAAAACCAGCGGGATCGAAGCAGACATCGGCTATCGCTGGCGCCTTGCCGGCGAATTGGGCACCATTCGCGCCAACCTGAGCGCCACGCATGCGTTCAGCTATATCACGGAAGTGGCCGGCACGTCCTACCAGCTGGCCGGGACGCAGGGTCCATCCGTCATCTCGGGCGCCACCGGCAGCCCGAAAGACCGGGCGCAGTTCAGCCTCGGCTACAACCGTGGCCCGCTGGACCTGACGGCAACCGTGAACTACACGAGCGACTTCTCGACCGTCGATCCATCGCTGGGCGTCACCGATTGCGCGTCGACGGCGTCCGACGTCGGGGGCCGGCTGTACTTCGATGGCTTGCCGCAGCCGGAGTACTACTGCCACGTGGCTTCGTTCACGGTCACCAACCTGAACCTGCAATACAAGCTGAGCGAAAACCTGACGCTGAAGGCATCGGTCCTGAACCTGTTCGACCGTCAGCCACCGTATGATGTCGCAACCTACGGCAACTCCGGTATCCAGACGTCGTACAACGCCTCCTTGCACCAGGCCGGTGCGGTCGGACGTTTTTATAGCGTGGGATTGAATTACGTGTTCTGACGTTTGATTGCAGTGGCGGCAATGCCGCTGTAGCCAGTCCATGCCCCGGGGCCGAACGCAAGTTCGCCCCGGGCATTTTTTTGTGGGGACCCTTCGTGCATTTTGGTACGCGTGATCGCCGGGAGCGTCCTGGACGCACGCTGCGTCAACCCCTCTTGACATGACGGCGCCATCAAAACCGGGTGATGCCGTCTTTTCTTCCCGTCTTTTGCACCGCATGCCTGCGTCTGCCGGGCACGGCGCGCTCGCGCAACTTGTAAATCGTCGCGCATTATCGAGCCAAAATCATGCAACGTGGGTTTTTCTGCGGTTCATCAGTATGGTTCAGCCATCGTGTGAATATACGTCCCCGTTCTGAATAAACAGGCAATACTCCACCGCGGCAAACCCATTGGATTCCACCAGGAGGCGGTACGCTGTCCTGGACAATTTCGCTGCAACGTCGCGTATTTACGAATGCCTTGGGCTACGTTTCATACCACAAGTCATTATGAACTGTTCACTTTCGCTGAACGTGTTGTTTCTCGCATACTTTCACGACAATCAACATTGACATCAAATCCTCACGCATGTTTCTATGTGTAACAGAGACGTAACCTTAGGTTCACATCTTCAACGAGACACCCACAAGGTGCAACTGCAGGGTCTGCAGCCCTGCAGAAACATAGCCGGACCATTCGAGATACCGCCCCAGAAGGAGTAGCTACATGAGTTTTAAATTGAAGTCGATGCCACTTGCGATCTCTTACGCAATCGCCAGCGGTGCCCTCACCATGGCAGCAGTCAATCCAGCCATGGCACAAACCACCAGCGCAGAGGCAACGCCGCAGCGCGTGGTCGTCACCGGTTCCCTGATCAGCCGTACCGATATCGAAACCGCAACGCCCGTACAAGTCATCACCGCGGCGGACATTCAGAAGAGCGGCAAGACCTCGGTCGCCGAACTGCTGACCGACCTGGCTGCCAACGGCGCCGGTACCCTGGGCACCGGTTTCTCGGGCGCATTCGCCAATGGCGCGTCCGGCGTTTCGCTGCGCGGCCTGTCGGTCGGCGCAACCCTGGTTCTGCTCGATGGTCACCGCGTGGCGCCATACGCGATCGGCGACGACGCGCAGCGCTCCTTCGTGGACGTGTCGAACATTCCTTTCGATTCGATTGAAAGCATTGAAATCCTGAAAGCCGGCGCATCGTCGCTGTATGGCTCGGATGCGGTGGCCGGCGTGGTCAACATCAAGCTGAAAAAGAATTTCACCGGCACCCGCGTTGCTGCTGAAGCCGGCAATACCCAGCACGGCGGCGGCAAGACCCAGCGCGCTTCGATCTCCAGCGGCATCGGCGAGCTCGACACCGATGGCTACAACGCTTTCGTGACCGCCGAATGGCGTCACCAGGGAGCCATCAAGGTGGCGGACCGTACCGGCAATGAATGGAACACCCGCGACTGGCGCAGCCGCGGCGGCAATGACCTGACCCTGGGCGTGCCGACTTCGCTGAACTCGTTCCTGACACAGGCCAGCACGCCTTTCCTGTATAACGCAGGCGGCGCCGGCGGCGCGAACAATCCAGCCAACTTCTCGTTCCTGGATTCGAACTGCAACTACGCCAAGTACCGCGCCGGCCAATGCGCCGTCACGGACAATTCGTCGTTCATTCAGCCTGAAGTCGATAACATCAACGTCCTGGTCGGCATGACCAAAAAGCTGGGCAGCGATTGGGAACTGGCATTCAAGGGCTCGTTCTTCAAGCGCGACAGCGTCAACAACCGCGGTGTATCGCCGGTCTTCTCGACCTCCAGCTTCGTCGGTAACAACGCCCTGAGCCCGGACGGCACGCTGCGCCCGGCAGTCGGCGCCATCAATCCAACCACCTTCGCGCCTGGCGCAGCGGTTGGCTATGGCATCGTCAACCCGTTTGTGGCAGGCAACACGACCGTCAATGATAACGGCCGCGCACGCCTGTACGGTTACATTCCTGGCCTGGACCCTACCTCGACGTCGGCCAATACCGCCACCGCGACCCGCTTCGCAGTGGACCTGGTCGGTAGCGCCTGGGGCTGGGATACCCGCATCGCCGCGGGCATGACCGAGTCGAAAGTCACCATCGACTACAGCGGTTACGTCGACCGCAACGCACTGTACAACGCATTGACCGCAGGCACGTTCAAC
>Ga0265780_10006666_pt1 | contig 14282 bp, 12 predicted proteins | sample P1T30metagenome_FD_192432 | JGI IMG/M metagenome (GOLD analysis project Ga0265780, IMG submission 192432) | Plant litter microbial communities from East Loma Ridge, Irvine, California - P1 T30 | ecosystem: Environmental > Terrestrial > Plant litter > Unclassified | place: USA: California... | reverse complement strand
CCAGCGCCGACAATTCGATGACCACAACAAAACAGACCGTCAGGCCCGCCGCTGCGGTGACACCCATCTAGGCCCCACCAGCACCACCGTCAAACCCTTTTTGCAGTTTTACGACAATCCAACCGCAAACCCCCAGAAATCCACGGCTTTTCCATGACATTCCCGTGGCAGCCTCACACCGAATCACCCCGCTCGCGATTCGCGATCCACCGAATCGCTTACTTGAAGTGGGCAGGCAGCGACGTGGTTCGATTTTGTGATGCAAACGCGACACACCTTACGTGCGTTCAAGCCATAAGAATGCAGATAGTTTGCTTTTGCTACACCATGATCCCGCCACGACAATCAGCCCACCTGGATCATTTCCCGTCCCCGTTACGCGTCGAAACCTCTGCTATATAACCTGAACTGCGCCGTGACCGCAGCGAGGCACGTTTATAGATTAAGCTTTTATCATGTTGATGTCTCGAGTGTCGCTTCGATTCGACCCGGCGGTGACGATCATTGTAACGCTGGCGACTTAAACGCTGCGTACCGGCCCCGGCATCGGGAGAACTTCCCGAGGCTAGGGGTAACGACATGAAAACTTCGCCAGGCGTCCGCCTGCAGCTGCTGCTCGGCAGCGCTCTTTTCGCACTCACCGCTTCGCCGGCGATCGCAGCCGACGCACCCGCAGCTGCTCCCGCAGCAGCGCCGGCCGACGCCGCGCCGGCTGCTGATGCCCAGACTGTGGGCGTGCCCGATATTGTCGTCACTGCGACGCGCCGCGAAACGAATCTCCAGAAGACGCCTATCTCGATCAGCGTGCTCAACACGCAGGCGCTGGCCGATCGTCACGTGCTCAGCCTGTTCAACCTTGCCGACGGCACGATCCCGTCGCTGCGCGTCGCCACCTTCGAGGCGCGCCAGTCGGCGCTGACGATCGGCATCCGTGGTATCGTTCCCTACGATCAGAACCAGACCGCTCGTGACGGCGGCGTCGGCGTTTATATCGATGGTGTCGCACTGGGTAAGACGCAGGGTCTCAACGCAGCGCTGTTCGATATCGAGCGCATCGAAGTCCTCAAGGGTCCGCAGGGCACGCTGTTCGGCCGCAACACCGAAGGCGGCGCGTTGTCGCTGGTGTCGAAGGCGCCCACCGGCGAATTCGACGGCCGCATGACTGCCGGTGTCGGCAACTTCGGCAGCCGCAACGTCGATGCACACCTCGATCTGCCGGCGTTTGCCAACATCGCGCTGAAGTTCGACGGCGTCTATCAACATCAGGATCCGACCGTGAAGGACCCGCTCGCAGGTTCGACCGGCTGGAACTATTACGATCGCAAGGGCGGTCGTGTCGCAGCGCGCTGGAAGCCGATCGAGGGCCTGACCGCCGACTTCGCTTACGATTACGCGCGTGACGACAACACGCCGAACTACAGCCAGCTGATCAACTACAACCCGAACAACTACGCCGTCGGCAGCTACACCAACCCGGCCACCGGCGCGGTGGGCACGCAGCTCTATCTCCCGAACGGCCAGACCTGCGGCGGCACCAACACCCGCGTCTGTATCGCGCCCAAGGCTCCGCTCGTCGGCGTGCATCCGGATCGCCAGTATGTCGCCGACGTCGGCGTTCCCCAGCAGCCGAGCGTCGACATCACGCACGGTTTCTCGTCGAACCTGAAGTACAAGGTTGCCCCGTGGCTCGAGCTGCGTTCGATCACCGCTTGGCGCGGCGTGAAAACCGACCAGTGGGACAATTCCGGCGGACCTGAGCGCAGCACGTTCGCGCCGAACGCGAACTTCAGCCGCTACAGCCTGTCCTACTTCCAGCAGCATCAGTTCAGCCAGGAAGTTCAGGCGGTCGGCAGCGTGCCGCAGTTCGATTATGTCGTCGGCGCCTACTACTACACCGAGCATGCGACCGAATATGCCGCGACCCCGCTGAGCAACCTGTGGAACGCCGACGGCACCGCCTACACGATCCGCAGCCCGATCGTCACCGGCAACGTCACCAGCGCGAACTCGGGCTATCAGCCATACGCTTCGTCATGCAACAACTCGCTCGCTACGACGGTGCCGCAGTTCGCCAACAGCTGCCAGTTCATCACCCGTGCAAGCCAGGCGCACGACCACAACTACTCGGTGTTCGGTAACCTGACCTTCACGCCGGAAGCTCTCGGCGACGTCGTCCACATCACCGCCGGCGGCCGCTGGACCAAGGACGATCGCCACGGCACGCTCTATGTGGTGAACAACGCGGTGCAGCCGTTCTCCTTCAAGAACAGCATCAGCCGCTTCGACCCGATGTTCAACATCGCGTTCGATGCCACGCAGGACGTTCACCTCTACGCCAAGTACGCGACCGGCTTCCGCGCCGGTGGTGCCAACGACCGTTCGCTCCAGTTCAACGCATTCGGCCCTGAGTCGGTCAAGTCGTACGAAGTCGGCGCGAAGATGGACTTCTGGGAGCATCGCGCTCGCCTGAACGTCGCTGGCTACATCATGGACCGCAGCAACACGCAGTTCGACTTCGATCTGTTCGACACTTCGGCAACCAGCCCGACCAACGGCAGCCACATCGAGCAGACGCAGAATGCCGGCAACAGCAAGATTCGCGGCGTCGAAGTCGATCTCACCGTGAAACCGATCCCGGAACTCACGCTGACCGGTTCGTATGCCTACACGTACTGGAAGGCACCGTCGGCCGTGAACTCGATCACGGGCGGCCTGCCGCAGCAGCTCTACATCGTCTACACTCCGAAGAACGCGGCTTCGGGCGCGATCGATTATGTGAAGCCGGTCGAGATCGCTGGCGGCGCGAACGTTCGGCTCCATCTCGACGCCAACTATGCGAGCAGCCAGTACAGCTTCCAGCTCGAGCCGACCAAGACGAGCGCGAGCTTCGTCGTGAACGGTCGCCTTGCCCTGGCGGACATCATGGTGAGTGAGCGCAGCAAGGTGACGGTCGCGGTCTGGGCCCGTAACCTGTTCGACACCACCTACATCTATCGCCGCTCGGCCGCGAACTCGTCGCCGGTCAACAACTACAACGGATCGACGCTGGTCTCGACCACGTATGCCGGCGTGCTCGGCGACTACGCCAACTTCAACCCGCCGCGCACGTTCGGCGGCGAGGTCAGCGTCAGCTTCTGATCGCTAGACACGTAACGTGAATGGGGCCGGTGACCGCAAGGTTGCCGGCCTTTTCATGCCCGGTCGTAAAGCGGCAGTGTTATTGCCACACGCAGCCCCGGCGCGGCGTCCTCCAACCATAGCGTACCGTCGTGCAGCCGAACGATAGCATCGGCCAAAGTAAGCCCTAGCCCCTGCCCTTCCGTCGCGGCATCGAGCCTGCCGAACTTGCGCACCACCGCTTCGTGCTGGGCAATGGGGATGCCGGGCCCGTCGTCGGCGACCGTCAGCAGCACATGCTGACGCTCCCGCACAAGCGACACCAAGACCGTCGTGCCGTCGGGCGTATGCTTGAGCGCGTTCTCGACCAGATTGACGAGCATCTGGCGCAGCAGGTTGACGTCACCTCGCACATCAGCGGCGGCAGACGCTTCGGCCCGGAGCGTGCGCCCACCGTCTTCCGCAACGACCTCAAGCGTTTCCATCACTTCGCTCACCAGCGCGGCGAGATCGACCGTCGCGAACCCATTGCGTCGCGCCCCGCGTTCGACGTCCCACAGGCGCGTCATACTCGAGAACAGGTTTAGGATGTGGTCGGTATGCTCGACAAGCGTTTCGATCTCGCCGGCATAGCGCGATCCAGCCGCATGCCGCGCCAGTGCCGCAGTGCGGCTACGCAGCCGCGCGATCGGCCCTTTCAACTCGTGCGTGATGTCGTTCGCACCATGGCGAATGTCGGTCATCAGCGCCTCGATGCGATCAAGCATCCGGTTGAACGCCGCCGCCTGCCGGTCGAATTCGGAATGGCTGCCGTCCAGCGGGATGCGGCTGCGCAGATCACCCGCGATGACCGCGTCGACCATACGTTGCATCGCGCGCATCCGACCGCTCACGGCGAGTGCGATGCCGATCGCGCCGCCGATCACGATCAAGGACATGATGCCGAGGCCGATCAACTGAACGCGCGCATGAAGCGCGTCAAAGCGATCGACCTCATCGACGTCCGCTAACACTACCAGCGCGCCACCATCGGCAAAACGCTGCGTGAAGGCGCGACCATGATCGACGCCCGGCACCCCGACCTTGGGGGCGAAGTCCGCAAAGCCGGAGCGCGGTATGGTGGGCATCGGCAGCTTGCCGGCGATGCGCCGATGCGCGGCGTCGACCAGCAGGAAATACAGATCAGCCGAGTCGTGATCGCTTTCCTCAAACCGGATCCGGCTGGTCATCGTCGTGTAGTCGCCGTTGGCGCCGTGTCCCGTCACCTCGCTGATCTCGCGGAGGATACGGCGATCGACTTCGTGGCGAAGCGCATCGTGCGTGATCGCATCGTTGACGCTTCGCACCGCAACCAGCCCGATCAGGAACGCTGCGATATAGATCGCGACAATCGCCTTGAGCGAGCGCGGGCGCACGCCGATCAGCAGATCAGCCCTTGTCGCTCAACATATAGCCCACACCGCGAATGGTAGCGATCGGGTCGCGCTCACCCGATTGGGTCAGGTGGTTGCGCAGGCGCGTCATGTGCGATTCGACGATGTTGGTCTTTGGCACGAAATCATAGTTCCACACCGCCTGATAGAGTATCTGCCGTGTCACCACAGTGTTGGCGTTGCGGACCAGCTCACACAGGATACGGAACTCGATATTCTGCACCTTGATTGCACGGCCACCCCGCGTGGCACTGCGTTTGACCTCATTCACCTCTATATCGCCGGCCCACATCACGCCTGACTTCTGCGTGGACGCGCCGCGCCGCAGGATGACGCGCAGCCGGGCATCGATCTCGGCCGGGGCGGCGGGCTTGACGAGGTAATCGTCGGCGCCGGCCTCGAGCGCGATCAGCCGCTGCTCGAGATCGTCCAGCGCGGAAACCATTATGATCGGTATGTCGAGGCCGCGGTCGCGCAGCAGGGCAGTGACCGCAACGCCATCGACGAAGGGCAGCATGCAATCGAGCAGGATGGCATCGAACCGCGAACCCGTCGCCTGGGTCAGCGCAGCGCGGCCATCGCCGGCGATGTCGCATTCGTGGCCAAGCTCGCCGAGATCGCTCGCCAGTTGCTTTGCGGCGGCGCTGTCGTCCTCAGCAATCAGAAGGCGCATGATACTCTTCACTCCAGGCAAGATCGCCCACAGCGGGCTTGCCAGCATGCACGCGCCAAATCGCGTGAAATCCGTGTCATGTTAGCAGCGCTTTCGAAATCTGGCGATGCCGCTAAGCTCGTGCGCATGAATGATGAAGATGTGATGCGCGAACGCGTACGCCGAATGACTCGGATCGGCCTGGCCGCGCTGCTCGCCCTGCTGGGCTTGTATATCGCCGGAGCGTTCGTGCCAGCCTTGGTGTGGGCCGTGGTGATCGCGGTGGCGATCGACCCGATCCGCCAACGCGCGGTGCAGCGCTGGCCCGGCCCCCGCGCACGCACCTGGCTGGCCGCGATCGGCACTGCCGCGCTTGCGCTGCTGGTGCTGATTCCGCTGATCCTGTGCATCGCCGAGGCGGCGCGCGAGGCCCATGATGTCGCCACCTGGATCACGCTTGCGCAGACGCAAGGGCTAGCGGTGCCGGAGTGGGTAGCGCATCTGCCGTTCGGATCGCATGCGGTGAGCAGCTGGTGGCAGGAGAACCTCTCCACGCCCGAGCGCGCGAGCCTGCAACTGCAACATCTGCGTAATGCCGAGTGGCTGACGCGCACGCGGCTGATCGGCAGCAACGTGTTGCACCGCGCGGTGACGTTCGGATTCACGCTGCTCACTTTGTTCTTCCTTCTGCGCGACCGTGACGCCATCCTCACGCAATGCCGCCACGCAAGCGACCGGATGCTCGGGCCGACGGGCGAGCGGGTCGGCCTGCTCGCTGCGCTGTCGATCCGCGGCACGATCGACGGGCTGGTGCTGGTCGGCATCGGCGAAGGCGTGGTGATGGCGGTGGTGTATCTGGTCCTCGGGGTGCCGCACGCGCTGCTGCTCGGCGCGCTGACGGCGATTGCAGCGATGATCCCATTTGGAGCGGCGCTGATGTTCGCGATCGCCGCGCTGCTGCTGCTCGCCAAGTCGTCGGTCGCGGGCGCGATCGCGGTGGTGGTGATCGGCCTCGTCGTGGTCGGTATCGCGGACCATTTCATTCGCCCGATCCTGATCGGCGGCGCGACCCGCCTGCCCTTCCTGTGGGTGCTGATCGGTATTCTTGGTGGGGTCGAGACGTTCGGGCTGCTCGGCCTGTTCGTCGGGCCGGCGACGATGGCGGTGCTCATCATGCTGTGGCGCGACTTCGTCGGTGAGGCGCCGGTAGCGGCGGTGGAACCCTAGCGGCGGCGCTTAGTCGCGCGGATGTGCCGCGCGGCGCAGGCGGTCGTTGATCGCGGTGCCGACCCCGTCCCCCGGCACCGGCGCGACCGCGATGCGGGCCTTGTCGCTGGCGTCGGCGGCGTGCAACAGGTCGAACAGCCGCGCCGCCGCCTCCTTCACATCACCCGAACGCGATAACGATGCGTCACCGAAGATCGGGCCGAAGCCGATCATCCATTCGTCAGGTTCGGCATGGATCGCGTTGATTCGCAACGGCTTGTTCGGCGCATAATGCGAGGCGAGTTGACCGGGTGCCTCGATCCGCGTTTCGAAGCCGCCCAGCCCTGGATCGAACCGCTCTACGCCGGCCATCACCTGCCATTGCTCTTGCTGCTGGATCGTCGCCAGCAACGCATCGATGCCGACCGGCCCGTGGCGCAGCACACGCGTGGCCTCGTCGACTTCGTACACGATGGTCGACTCCACACCCTGTTCGCACGCGCCGTCATCGACGATCAGCCGGATGCGACCGCCAAGGCTTGCCAGCACATGCTCGGCGCGGGTCGGGCTGATCGCGCCGCTGCGGTTGGCGGAAGGTGCGGCGAGCGGGCGGCCCGACGCGTCTATAAGCGCGCGCATCGCACGGTGCGCGGGTACGCGGATCGCGATCGTGTCGAGCCCGGCGGTGGTGATTGCCGCAATCCCGGCGCCGGCGCGGCGTGGCAGCACCAACGTCAGTGGGCCGGGCCAGAACATCTCCGCCAGCGCCTCGGCCCGCCGGTCGAATACTGCGAGGCGGCGTGCCGCTTCCACGTCGGACACATGGACGATCAGCGGGTTGAACGCGGGGCGGCCCTTGGCGGCGTAGATCTCCGCCACCGCAGCCGACCGGGTTGCGTCGGCGGCAAGGCCGTAGACCGTTTCACTGGCGACCGCGACCACCCCGCCGGACTTGATAAGCGCGGCCGCCTCGGCGATGGAAGCGTCGCCGAACGTCAGGATCCGGGTGCTGTCGATCGGTCCGGGTGCGTTCATTACTGCACACGCTAGCATGTTGCGCCGCAACAGATAAGAGGGCCGATATGACCAGCTTCAATCTCGCCGCATATCTGGAACGGATCCACCTTGCCGAGCCGGGCGGCGCCGACGCGGCCGGGCTGGCGGCGGTGCAGCGCGCGCACCGACTGGCGATCCCGTTCGAGAACCTCGATGTCATGCTCGGCCGCACCATCTCGATCGACAGTGATGCGTTGTTCGCCAAGCTGGTGACGGCGCGTCGTGGAGGCTATTGTTTCGAACATAATCGACTGTTTCTTAATGCCTTGGCAGCGCTCGGCTTTGTCGTCCGGCCGCAACTGGCGCGGGTATGGCTGGGGGCGGAGGCGGTGCCGCCGCTTACCCATGCCATCGCCATCGTGACGATCGACGGAGGCGATTGGATCGCCGATGCCGGTTTCGGTGGCAGCTATACGCCGCCCATGCCGCTCAGCGATGGGGCGGAGGCGACCGCGCCCGACGGCGCGCGCTTCCGGCTGACGCGGGAGGAGGAGCGTGGCTGGGTGCTGTGGCGCGCAGGGGATGCCGCCACCACCGATGGGCGCGGCACTGGCGAAGGATTCCAGCCGCAGTATAGCTTCGTGCCCGGACCAGCCTATGATGCTGATCTTGCTATGGGAAATTTGTGGGCGGCGGCTGCGCCGGCGAGCCGGTTCGGCACCACCTGCGTGGTCAGCGTGGTGCTGCCCAAGGGGTTCGCGTCGCTGACCGACCGGCGGTATCGCCGCCGTTCGGGAAGCGAGACGACCGAGGCCGAGATCACCGATCCGCGCGTTTACAAATTGCGGTTGAGCATGTTGTTCGGCATCGACCTGTCTGCCGAAGAGGTCGCGAAACTGGGTATTTTTTGAGAGGCTACGCGCGCCAATCGCGATGCAACGACGTTCGCGGCGGCCGCTAACGTCGGTCGCGAGCGGGCTGACGTCGGCTAATCACCATCGTCTTTTTGCGCCGCGCCGGTCAGGCGTCGGTGCGTTCCAACAGATCGGCGGCATCGAGGTGGAGCAACCGGATGTGATCGCGGATGCGCGGCCAGCTGTCGCGCAGGAACTGCGACCGTTCCGCCTCGCGCAGCTTCTCGGCGGCACCGGACAGCACGAACATGCCGACCCCGCGCCGGACCTCGACATAGCCGTCGTCCTGGAAAGTCTGATAAGCCTTGGCGACGGTCAGCGGGTTGGCGCCGTGCTGGGCGGCGAGCGCGCGCACCGAGGGAAGCTGATCGCCCGCGCGGAAATCGCCGCGCAGGATCGCCGCCGCGATGATGCCGCGCAGCCGGATGTAGACCGGAGCGTCGTCGTTGCTGAGCGCTGTCATGCTACCCTAATACAGCAACGGGGCGGCACGTCCACCCTTCAGCCCTGCCAGGTCGACACGACGGCGCTCATATCGGGGCGCGGCCGCTCGTCCAGCGTGCGTTCGGGCGTGCCGAGGAACATGAAGCCGGCGATCCGTTCGGGCGCGGCGCCGAACGCATCGCGCACCACATCCGAGAAGGCCGGCCAGCCGGTCAGCCAGCCACCGACAAAGCCGAGCGCGTGCGCGGCGTGGAGCAGGTTCATGCATGCAGCCCCCGCCGACAACTCCTGCTCCCACAGCGGGATCTTGTTGGCCAGGTTCGGCGCCGACAGCACGACGACCAGCGCTGGCGCCTGATGGGCGAACTGGACAAGCGAATCGAGTTCCGCCTTGCTCGCCTGCGGACGCTCGGCGCGATAGGCGTCGGTCAGGATTTCGGCGAGGCGATCGCGCTGGTCTTCGCCCACCACGACGAAGCGCCAGGGGGCGAGCTTGCCGTGATCGGGCGTGCGCGCGGCGATCTGGAGGATGGTCTGCAGCTGATCGGCCGAGGGGCCGGGTGCGATCATGTCGCGCGGCTTGCCGGAGCGGCGGGTGGATAGCAGCGCTAGCGGCGTGTGCGTGTCGTTGAACATGGCCGCGCATGTAGCGTGCGGCCACGCAACTTTACACCCCACGGATTGCCGCTAGGGTCTGCGCCATCACGCGCGCGGCGATCGACCGGCACGCTTCAGGGTTTTAGGAGCATTCTCAACATGGTGGACACCCCGACCGCGGATAGCCCGCGAGAGCCGGACATCACCCATATCAATCCGGCATCGGGGGAAACCTGGTTCGGCCACCCGCGCCAACTCGCGCGGCTGTTCACCACCGAAATGTGGGAGCGGTTCGGCTATTACGGCATGCGCGCGCTGCTGACATTGTACCTGACCAAGCATTTCGTGTTCGGCGATCGCGCCGCGACCGGCCTGTATGGCGGCTATACCGCCTTGGTGTATCTGACGCCGCTGATCGGCGGGTATCTGGCGGACCAGTATCTCGGCGCGAAGCGGGCGGTGAAGTTCGGCGCTCTGTTGATGTCGCTCGGTTATTTCACGCTCTGCTTCGGCGGACCGGCGGCGACGCCATATGCAGTGATCGACGGCACGCGCCACCCGGTCGAGGTGACGAGCGTGAACGGCGCGGAGGCACGCTACGTCGTCGACGGTGCGCAGCGGCTGCGGATCAAGGGCAATGACGATGGCAGCGTCGCGTTGCTCAGGCCCGACGGTGCGGTCGCGCAGACCGTCGCCAAAGGACATTTCGTTTCGGATGGCGAGCGCAGCCCGTTCTACATCGCGGTGCTGCTGATCGCGCTGTCGATGGTGTCGGTCGGCAACGGCTTTTTCAAACCGAACATCTCGACGATGGTGGGCGAACTCTACGCACAGGGCGACCGGCGCCGCGATTCCGGGTTCACGATCTTCTACATGGGCATCAACCTCGGCTCGCTCGGCTCGCAGCTGCTGTGCCCGTGGCTGGCCGATGCGGTCGGCTGGTGGGCGGGCTTCGGTCTCGCCGCGATCGGGATGTTGTTTTCGTGGATGCTGATCCAGTTCGACGGCGGCAAGCTCGGCGGCTACGGCGAGCCGCCCGCCGGTATCGCGACCGGCACGGTGAAGGACCGCGCGCTCGGCATCTATGCCGCCGCTCTGGTCGGCGTGCCGGTATTCTACCTGCTGTTCGTCAACCTGATGAACATGGCGCCGCCCGAGCCGGGATCGGGCTTCATCGGCTATGTCGCGTCGCTGTCGCTGATGGGCAAGTTGCTGTTCGGCACCTTCCTGGTGGCGGTGCCGGGCATCCTGATCTGGTCGTTCGTCGCGGGATCGCGCACCGAGTTCCAGATGATGCTGGCGGCGATGGTGCTGGTCACCTTCAACGTGATCTTCTGGACGCTGTTCGAGCAGGCCGGATCGTCGCTGACCTTGTTCGCGGATCGCAACACACAACCGGACCTGTGGGGCATCCCGATCTCGGCTGGGCAGACGCAGTTCTTCAACGCGTTCTTCATCGTGACGCTGGCGCCGGTGATGAGCTGGCTGTGGACGAGCCTTGCCAAACGCGGGCTGGAGCCGTCGATCCCGGTCAAGTTCGGCATCGCGCTGATCGGGGTGGGATTGGGCTTCCTGCTGCTGGTGTGGGGCACCGCCTATGCGGGGCCGGATTACAAGGTGGCGATGGTGTGGCTGGCCGGCCTGTACCTCGTCCATTCAGTGGCGGAGCTGTGCATATCGCCGGTCGGGCTGTCGATGATCACCAAGCTTTCGATCGCGCGCGTCGTCGGGCTGATGATGGGCGTGTGGTTCCTGTCGATCTCGGTCGCGCAATATGTCGCGGGCGTGGTGGCGCAGTTCGCCAGCGTCGAAACGGTGGGCGGACAGGTGACCAACCTGAAGGTCAGCCTCGACACCTATGTCGGTGTGTTCGTGACGATCTCCGAGGTGGCGATCGTGCTGGGGATCGTGCTGCTGGTGCTGTCGTGGCCGTTGAAGAAGTGGATGCACGGGGTGAAGTGAGGCCCCCTCCCCACTCGCCCTCCGCCCGCAGCGGCGCTATCAGGGCGGCAATCCACCTTGGAGCGACGCATGGCACGCAAGTATTTCGGCACCGACGGCATCCGTGGCCTCACCAACAAGGCGCCGATGACGGCGGCGAAGGCGATGCAGGTCGGCATGGCGGCGGGCGCACATTTCCGGCGCGGCGACCACCGCCACCGCGTCGTGATCGGCAAGGATACGCGGCTGTCGGGCTATATGCTCGAAAACGCGATGGTGGCGGGGTTCACCTCGGTCGGCATGGATGTGGTGCTGGTCGGGCCGATGCCGACGCCCGCCGTGGCGATGCTGACGCACGAGATGCGCGCCGATCTTGGCGTGATGATCTCGGCCAGCCACAATCCCTATCAGGATAACGGCATCAAGCTGTTCGGGCCGGACGGCTACAAACTCTCCGACGCCGACGAACTGGCGATCGAGGCGCTGATCGACGGCGAGGTGCCGCTCGCCGCCGCGGAGGAGATCGGCCGCGCACGGCGGGTCGAGGATGCGCGCGGGCGCTACATCCACGCCGCCAAATCGACCTTCCCGCATGGGCTGACGCTCGATGGGCTCAAGATCGTGGTCGATTGCGCGAACGGTGCCGCCTATCAGGTCGCGCCCTCGGCGCTTTGGGAACTCGGCGCGGAGGTGATCGCGATCGGCGTGACGCCCAACGGCAAGAACATCAACGACGGCGTCGGCTCGACCGCGCCGCAATTGCTGTGCGAGACGGTGGTGGCGAGCGGCGCGCAAATTGGCATCGCGCTCGACGGTGATGCCGACCGGCTGATCGTGGTGGACGAGAACGGCAAGGTGATCGACGGCGATCAGTTGATGGCGACGATTGCGAGCGGCTGGGCGCGCGCCGGGCGGCTCAAACAGGGTGGCCTGGTCGCGACGGTGATGTCGAACCTCGGGCTGGAGCGGCACCTTGCCACGCAGGGCATCAAGCTGGTGCGGACGAGCGTGGGGGATCGCTACGTGCTGGAGGCGATGCGCGCGCAGGGCTACAATCTCGGCGGCGAACAGTCCGGGCACATCATCCTTGCGGATTATGCGACCACCGGCGACGGGCTGGTCGCCGCCTTACAGATTTTGGCGGAGCTGGTGCGCGCGGGCGTGCCGGCGAGCGAGTTGCTGCACCGTTTCGATCCGCTGCCGCAACTGCTCAAGAACGTGCGCTTCGCCGGCGGCAAGCCGTTGGAGGCGGAAAGCGTCAAGGCGGTGATCGCGGAAGCCGAGGCGGAACTGGTCGGCAAGGGGCGGCTGGTGATCCGCCCGTCCGGCACTGAGCCGGTGATCCGCGTGATGGCGGAGGGCGACGATCTCGCCCAGGTCGAGCGCGTGGTCGACCGGATCTGCGACGCTGTGCGGCAGGCGGCGGCCTGACATGCTGGAGATGCGCCCCGATTGCGAACGCTGCGGCGTCGACCTGCCCGCCAATGCGGCGGGCGCGTTCATCTGCTCGTTCGAATGCACCTATTGCGCGGAGTGTGCGGAGGATCTCGACGATCGCTGCCCGACCTGCGGCGGCGAATTGATGGACCGGCCCGCACGGGTCGGCAAGGCGCTGGCGGGCAATCCCGCCTCCACCGTGCGCCGCTTCAAGGGGCATGCGTGACGACACCGCGCCTCCTCATCATCGCCGGATCGGATTCGGGCGGGGGTGCCGGGATACAGGCGGACATCAAGACGGTAACGATGCTCGGCGGGCACACGATGACGGCGATCACCGCGATCACCGCGCAAAACACGCTGGGCGTGGCAGCCGCGATGCCGGTGCCGGCGGAGATGGTGGCGGCGCAGATCGCCGCGTGCGTGGACGATATCGGCGTGGATGCGGTGAAGATCGGCATGATCGGATCGGCGGCGACGGCGCATGCCGTGGCGGATGTGATCGAGGGGCTGCGCGTGCCAATGGTGTTCGATCCCGTTATGGTGGCGACGAGCGGCGCCTTGCTGGCGGACGACGCAACGGTTGCGGCTTTCGCGCGGCTGATGCGCATGGCGACGGTGGTGACGCCGAACCTGCCGGAACTGGCGGCGCTGGGCGGTGATGCGGAAACGCTGGCGACGACGATCGGCACCGCGGTGCTGGCGAAGGGCGGCCACGGCGGGGGCGACGTGCTGACCGACCGGCTGGTCGGCCCTAGCGGTGAGATCGCGCGGTGGGACAGCCCGCGCATCGACACGCGCCACACGCACGGCACCGGCTGCACGCTCGCCTCGGCGATCGCGGTGGGGCTTGCACGCGGCGAACCGCTCGTACAGGCGATCGAGCGCGCGCGGAGGTTCGTGCGGCTGGCGATGCTTGGCGCGCCTGGGCTTGGCGGCGGGCATGGGCCGATGGGGCAGCAGAGCGTGCGACTGGATCGCGACGGCCCTAACCAAGTCACACTGCCGCTCACCGATTTTACCGCGAGCGCCACGTTTTACGAAGCGCTCGGCCTCACCCGCATCGTTGACGCCGCACCACGTTATGCGCGATTCGAGAGCACGGGCGGCGTCACGCTGTCGATCGAGGCGGCCGAGGAAATGCCGCACGGGACCATACTTTATTTCGAGTGCGACGATCTCGACGCCGCCGTCGCGGCATTGCGCGCGACCGGCGCGGCGGTTGGCGCGCCTGTTGAGCAAAATTGGGGCTGGCGCGAGGCGCACACGCGTGATCCTGCCGGCAATGCGATCTGCCTCTACCGGGCTGGCGAGGCGCGGCGGTTTCCGGCATGGCGGATCGCCTGATGCCGCTTGCGAAACGCCCCAGCCCGAAACCGAGCCTGAAACACGAGAAACTCTGCCTCGCCCCGGTCGTCGGCGTGGACGAAGCCGGGCGCGGGCCGCTTGCCGGGCCGGTGGTGGCGGCGGCGGTTATCCTACCCGCCAGGGGCATCCCGCGCGGTATCGATGATTCGAAGAAGCTCTGCGCCGCCGAACGCTTGC
>Ga0265780_10006665_pt1 | contig 14282 bp, 10 predicted proteins | sample P1T30metagenome_FD_192432 | JGI IMG/M metagenome (GOLD analysis project Ga0265780, IMG submission 192432) | Plant litter microbial communities from East Loma Ridge, Irvine, California - P1 T30 | ecosystem: Environmental > Terrestrial > Plant litter > Unclassified | place: USA: California... | reverse complement strand
CCGCACTGGCGCGGACACGAACGGGCGCAGCCGCGCATGCTGATCTGGCCGCCGTGGGTGATGGCGGTGTGCGCCGGCGTGGTCCTGCTGCTGCTCCAGCTCACCTATGGCGCGCTGCTCAACCGCGATTCCGATCCGGTATACGCCCGGATGGCGGCGTTGCGCGCGGCGCCGCCGGCGCGCGTGGTGGCCGCGCCCGCGCCGGCGCCCGGTCCGACGCCGCTGGCGGGCGCGCTGGCGCTGGAGATCGCCGCCGGCCAGGTCAGCGTTGGCGGCAATGCCGAACGCGCGGTGCTGACCCTGCGCGGCGACGGCGGTTTCGCCTCGGGCAGCGACGAAGTATCCAAACGCCTGCTGCCGGTGCTGGAACGTATCGGCGACGTGCTGCGCACCCAGCCGGGCAAGGTGGTGGTGATCGGCCATACCGACGATACCCGGCCGTCGCTGTCGGCGCGGCTGCCGTCGAACTTCGACCTGTCGAAAGCGCGTGCGCGCACGGTCGCGGCCCTGCTCGCGGCGCGCGCCGGGGGAGCGCAACGCTTCTCCAGCGAAGGCCGCGCCGACACCGAGCCGGTGGCGCCCAACGATAGCACCGCCAACCGCGCGCGCAACCGGCGCGTCGACATCGTCGTGATGGCGCCGGCGGCATCCACCTCACCGTGAGAGATTCATGAACCGTTTTATCCCCCACTGGCTGCTCAAGCCGTGGATACCCACCTCGATCGCACTGGCCCTGCTGGTCATCCTGATCTGGTTCTGGGCGCCGCTGTTTGACGCCGGCTCCGGCCTGCGCTGGATGCTGATCGCGCTCCTGATGACGCTGGCGGCGGCCTGGTTTGCCGCGCGCCTGTGGCTGGCGCGGCGCCGTCACCGCGCGCTGATGGACGGCATGGCGCCGCCGGCGCCGGCAGCGCCGGATGCTGCCGACTCCGATCCGGCGGCCGCCGACCTGGCCGCGCTCGGCCAGCGCATGCGCGCCGCGCTGGCCGTGCTGCGCACCGCGAACCCCGGCTGGCGCATGCGCGGGCGCTACCTGTACGAGCTGCCCTGGTATGTATTCGTGGGCGCGCCAGGCAGCGGCAAGACCACGGCGCTGACCCGCTCCGGACTCGAGTTCCCGCTGGCCGAGACCCTCGGGCCGGACGCCATCGGCGGCATCGGCGGCACCCGCCACTGCGACTGGTGGTTCACCGATGAGGCGGTGCTGCTCGACACCGCCGGACGCTACACGACCCAGGACAGCCAGCTCGAGGTCGACCGCGCGGCCTGGAGCGGCTTCCTGGGCCTGCTGCGCAAGCACCGTCCGCAGCGCCCGATCAACGGAGTGATCGTGACCATCAGCGTGGACGACCTGCTGCTGCAGCCGCGCGCCGCGCGCGAAGCGCAAGCGCGCGCGGTGCGCGCCCGCATCCAGGAACTGCAGGAACGCCTGGGGCTGGCGTTCCCGGTGTACGTCATCGTCACCAAGAGCGACCTGCTGGCCGGCTTCACCGAATTCTTCGAGCCGCTCGGGCGCGAGGAGCGGGCCCAGGTCTGGGGCATGACGTTCTCGCTGGCCGACAGCGGCGCCCCGGCCCAGGCGCTGGCAGCCTTCGCGGGGGAATTCCGTGCACTCGAGACCCAGTTGCAAGTGCGCATGCTGGAACGCATGCAGCAGGAACGCGACCTCGGACGGCGCGCCCTGATCCACGGTTTCCCGCGCCAGTTCGCGGCGCTGGAAGAAGCGCTGGCGAACTTCCTGCAGGCGGTGTTCTCGGCCAACCGCTTCGAGCAGCCGGCGCTGCTGCGCGGCGTCTACTTCACCAGCGGCACGCAGGAAGGTACGCCGATCGACCGGGTGATGTCGTCGCTGGCGGCGTCGTTCGGCCTGCGCGACCGCGCGCTGCCGCCCAGGCCGGAGAGCGGGCGCAGCTACTTCCTGACCCGCCTGATGCGTGACGTGATCTTCCGCGAGGCGGGGCTGGCGGGCCTGAACCCGCGCGCCGAACGCCAGCGCCGACTGCTGCAATGGGGCCTCCTGGCCGGCGGCGCCGCGCTGGCGCTGCTCCTGGGCCTGGCCCTTAGCGTCAGCTACCTGCGCAACGCGCGCCTGGTCGAGGAGTCGGATGCCGCGGTCGCGGCGCTGGCGCGCCAGGCCGCGGCTGCGCCGCTGGACGGCGACGAGCTGGGCGTGCTGCCGCTCCTCGCGGCGGCGCGCGCGCTGCCGGCCGGGTATGCCCTGCGCGAGCGCGACGTCGCGCTGCTCGAGCGCATGGGCCTGTACCAGGGCGAGAAGCTGGGCGATGGCGCGCAGGCCGCCTACCGGCGCCTGCTGCGCACGACCCTCGAGACGCGCATCGTGGCGCGCATGGAAAACGTGCTGCGCCGGGGCGAGGCCGGCGACCAGGACCTGCTGTACGACACCCTGCGGGTCTACCTGATGCTGGGCCAGCGCCAGCACTTCGACCCCGCGGCGGTGCAGGCCTGGGTCGAAACCGAGTGGGAGCGCAGCCTGGCGCCGGCCGGCGCGACGGAGCGCGCGCAACTGGCGGCGCACCTGGAGGCGCTGCTGGAACAGGGCGACGCTCCCGAACCGGTGCAGCTGGACGCGGCGCTGGTGGCAGAGGCGCGCCAGGCGCTGGCCGGCATGTCGCTGTCCGAGCGCATCTATGGCGTGGCGAAGCGCCAGGTGGCGCAGGAGGCGCTGCCCGAGTTCAGCGTCAGCCGCGCGCTCGGGCGCGACGCCTCGGGCGTGCTGGCGCGCGCCAGCGGCGAGCCGCTGGGACGCGGCGTGAACGGCCTGTTCAGCGTGGCAGGCTACCGCCGCTTCGCCCAACTGAGCTGGCTGGCGGTGGCCGACATCGCGCGCGACGACTGGGTGCTGGCGCGGCGCGAGGCCGATGGCGACCCGCAGGGCGTGGCGGCGGCGCGCCAGGCGGTATTGCAGCTGTACTTCGCCGACTACATCCGCGCCTGGGATGCCTTCCTGGGCGACCTGCGGCTGGCGTCGCTGGCCAGTCTCGACGACGCGGCGCGGGTCGGCAATGCGCTGGGCGGCGCCGATTCGGCCTTGCGCGCGCTGCTGACCGGCGCAGCGCGCGAGACGGCGCTGGCCGCGGTCAAGGCCGACGGCTTGCCGCCCGGCGTCGGCAAGCTGGCGCAGGACAAGTTCGGCCGCGCGCGGCGGCAGCTGGAGGCGGTGTTCGGCGCCCAGCCGGCGGCGACGGCGCCGCCGCTGCCGCAGCAGCACCCTGTCGACAGCCACTTCGCGGCGCTGCACCGGCTCGTCAAGGGCCCGGCGCCGACCCAGCTCGAGCAGATGCTGGCCCTGGTCAGGGACGCCGCGCTGTACTTCGATGCCGCCGAGGGCGCACGCCGCAGCGGCGCGCCGGCGCCTGCGCAGGACGCCCTGGTGCGCCTCAAGCGCGCCGGGGAAGGGCAGCCGGCGCCGCTGCCGGCCATGTTCAAGGGCATCCATGACGCCGGCGCCAGCCTGGCCCAGGGCGGCGAGCGCGCGCGCCTGAACGCGCTGTGGAACGCCGGGCCGGCGCAGTTCTGCCGCGACGCCATCGCCGGGCGCTATCCGGTCGACCGCGCCAGCGCGCGGGACGCCACCGCCGACGATTTCGGCAAGTTCTTCGCGCCCGGCGGCCTGATGGACGATTTCTTCACGCGCCACCTGGCCGGCTTCGTCGACATGGGCGGGGCGCGCTGGCGCTGGCGTGCGGCGGGCGATCTGGCCGGCGCCTCGCAGGCGGCGCTCGACGCCTTCCAGCGCGGCGCGCGCCTGCGCGACATGTTCTTCGCCGGCGGCGCGCGCCAGCCCACCTTGCGCTTTACGCTGCGCCCGCTGGCGTCCGACGCTGGCCTGGCGGGCACCAGGCTCGAGATCGACGGCCAGGAAGTGGCCGTCGCCGGCCAGGCGGCGGTGTCCCTGCTGTTCCCCAGCGGCAAAGGCAATGGCCAGGTGCGGCTGTCGGCGCCGGGAGTCCAGGCCGAGCTGCGCAGCGACGGTCCCTGGGCCTGGCTGCGCACCGTCGACCGCGGCGTGCTCGAGCCGCTGCAGCCCGAGCGCTACCGCCTCGGCTTGAGCCTGGACGGCCGCAAGGCCAGCTGGGAGCTGACCGCGGGCAGCGTGATCAATCCATTCCGGCGCGAGGTCACCGGCTTCGCCTGTCCGGCTGCGCTTTGACACAAGCCATGCGCTGCAAGCTGGCCGCGCCGGGCCTGTTCGGCAAGCTGGCCAGCCATGGCGACTTCGTCCAGCGCCGCCTGCCGCCGGACTTCCTCGCGGCCTGGGATACCTGGCTGCAGCAGGGGATACGCGAGGGCCGCCTGCGTTTTGGCGCGGCCTGGCCCGAGCGCTACCTGCACGCGCCGCTGTGGCGCTTCGTGCTGGCTCCTGGCGTGTGCGGCCGGGCCGGGATGGCCGGCGTGCTGCTGCCGAGCCTCGACCGGGTCGGGCGCCATTTTCCGCTGACCCTGGCGGCGCCACATGACTATGCGGCATCCCGCCTGCTCGACCTGGCGACAGCAGGCATGGACTGGTTCGACCGGCTGGCCGACCTGGCCGTGTGCGCCATGTGGGGCGACCTGGCGCTGGAGGAACTCGAGCCGGCCCTGGTGCGCCTTGGCGGACCGCCGTGCCAGACGTCCGGGGCTGCATCGGCGTTTCCCGAAACCCGTGCGTGCCGGGCCGTATTCTGGACCGAGGGCGAGCCTGGTGTGGAGCCGCTTCTGATGCTGCATCCAGCCTTGCCAGATGCATCGACGCTGGGCGCGATGCTCGTGCAGTCGTGCGACTGACTCAGGGCGCGTCGGCCAGGGCGCGCGCCGCATCGAGGAAACGGGCGTGCGCGGCGGGCGCCTCGATCTGACCCGCCACCAGCTCGACCAGCGCCGTGCGATCGGCGGCCCGGGGCAGCGCGCGCTTGACGACGATGGCGGCGATCGGCCCGATTTCCATCGCCAGCAGGCGCGCGAGCGCGCTGCCGAAAGCGGCATCCAGGGGCGCAGGTGCGACATTCGCGGTTTCCGGAGGCGGCTGTAGCGGGCCGTCCACGGATTGCGGCGCGTTTTCCAGTTCCTGCCCGAGCGCCGCCAGGCTGGTGGCGAAATCGGCGCGCGCGGCGGGCGAGGGGATCTGCTCCAGCAACCGCTCGCCCAGCGTGGAAAAATCCGGCGCGTCTGCCGCGATCCGGCGCAGCAGGAGCCGCGCGAGAGGACCGATCTGCGCCGTCAACAAGGCTTCCAGTTGCGGCAGCACGGCCAGCTTCCAGGCCGTGAGGTCGGCAGTCAGGCCATGCCGTGACGGCTCGGCGGCGCTCGCGGGCAGTACCGGGGGCGCGGCCAGCAGCACGGTGGCGTCGGCATCCGGGCCGGTGGCGGCGGCTTCTTGCAGCGCCTGCAGGAAGGCGGCGGCATCGGCAAAGCGCGCCTCGGGGGTCTTGGCCAGCGCGCGCATGACCACCGCATCGAGCGCGGCCGGCAGCAGGGGATTGAGGCGCGATGGCGGCGCCGGGCTATGGGTCAGCACCTGCTGCATCACGGCAGCGGTGGAACCGGAAAACGGGCGCTGGCCGGTCAGCAGCTGGTACAGCACCACGCCGGCCGAGAACAGGTCGCTGCGGCTGTCGATGGCTTCGCCGCGGAACTGTTCGGGCGACATATAGCTGGGCGTGCCGAGCATGGCGCCGGTCTGGGTCAGCGTGGAGGACTCGATGCGGGCAATGCCGAAGTCGCCCACCTTGATGCGGCCGTCGCGCGTGACCAGCAGGTTGGCGGGCTTGATGTCGCGATGGACCACGCCATGGGCATGCGAATAGGCGAGCGCGGCCAGCAGGTCGCGCATCCAGGCCAGCACCTGGGGCAGGGCGCAGGCTTGCTGTCCGCAGAGTTCCGACAGCGGGCGGCCGTCGACGAATTCCATCGCGATATACGCCAGATCGCTCGCCTCGCCGTATTCGTGCACCGCCACGATGTTCGGATGCATCAGCCGGCCGGCGGCCTGGGCCTCGGTGCGAAAGCGCCGCAGCAGTTCCTCCGCTCCGTCCGCGTCGCCCAGGCGGTGCTGGACGGTCTTGAGCGCGAGCGTGCGCTCGATCAGCGGGTCGAAGGCGCGGTAGACCACGCCCATCGCGCCCCGGCCGAGGATCGCGTCGAGGCGGTACTTGCCGATCTGGCGCGGGAGCGCATCGACCTCACTCATCGATTTCACTTAGTGGCTTCACTTAGTGGCTTCACTTAGCGGCTTCACTCGTCGAGCATTTTCATCGCGCTGTTCAAGCTGGTGCGCATGCGGTCGAAAGAGCGCGCCAGGCCGGCCAGCTCGTCGCCGCCCCGGGTGTCGATGGTGGCGGCGTCGGCGCGCCCCAGGCTGACGTCGTCGGCGACGCGCGACAGCTGGCCGATGCGGCGCGTGACGAACAGGTGCACCATCGCGTTGAGCGCGACGAACAGGAAGCCGAAGATCCCGAGCAGCGACAGCATATAGGTCTGCAGCAGCGTGCGGGCGCGCGCGAGCGGCACCTCCATGGGCACCGACACCACGTGGGCGCCGACGGTCTCGCCCAGCTTCCAGCCGAAACCGCGTTCGCTGCCGTAGATGTCGAGCATGGTGGACGGCGCGTCCTCGGGCTTGCCGTGGCAGGCCAGGCAGGCCGCGTCGCGGATGCGGATCGGCCGCGCGACATACAGCGCCGGCCCGGCGGCGGCGACGTGCTGGCCTACCAGCTCGGCGGTCTGGGGCTCGGCCCGCAGGCGCTCGACCAGCGGCTTTTCGAATTCATCGGCGCGGTTGCGCGGATTGGTCGGGTTGAGCGTGGCCTGTTTGTAGCTGTAGTTGGGATAGGCCTTGAGCAGCTGGTTCAGGTGCTCGATGGCGGCGAAGGTCGGCACCGCCTCGGGCAGGAACTCGAACTTGAGGCGGTTTTCCAGCAGCGGCGTGACGTGGGCGCTGGTGTACTTGCCTGCCGCGTCGGAGGCCTGCATCAGCAGGCGCGCATGCTGCAGGGTCTCTTCCCGGGCATTTTCGGCCAGCATCGCATTGGTGACGACGCCGGCGGCGCAGAAGCCGAATACGGACACGGCCAGGAAGACCAGGTTGAACTTGGCGGCGAGCGAACGGATCTTCATGGTCAGAACAGGTGGTTTTGCGGGGTGTTGGCACGATTGTTGGCACGGATGCCGACGGCGCGCTGGCGGCGCAGCGCGTCGCGCCACTCCGGCTGGTCGGCGAGCAGGTCCTCGACCTCGTTGCGGAACACGGCGTCCTCGAGACGTGCAGCGAATTGCGCGGCCAGGCGGCGCCGCAGTGGCGGAGCGGCGTCGCGCCAGGCGGCGACATCGAAGGCGGCGATCTCGCGCTGCGCCCGCGGTTCGGCGGCGCGCGCCCGCGCCGCGACCCCGATCAGGGGATCGAGGAAGGCGCGCGGCAGCTGCTGCACGAACAGGCGCGGCGCGCGTGGGGCGAGCGCGAGCGGACGCGTGGACAGCCGCGCCGCATACTGTTCGCGGCCGACCGCGACGGCGCGCGCGCCGCCGGGGCCATTGTCGTTGACGGCGACGGCGCCGCTCTCGACGAACAACTCCGTTCCCTCGGACGCCAGGCGCAGGATGCCGCTGGCGCCGGCGGCCGGCAGCGAAAGCAGGCCGGCATCGAGCGCCAGGCGCCCGCCCGCCGGGGCGCCGGTGGCGAACTTGCCCCAGCCGCGCAGCAAGCTGGCCGCGGGCGCCGCGCCGGCATCGTTCACGAGCACGCTGCTGGCCGGGCCGAGGGCGAAGCGGGCGCCGTTGGACCATTCGATCTGGACCGTGCCGGCATTCGATTCGACGATGTCGCCGGCCTGCAGGCGCACGCCGGCCGGCGCCTGGTAGACGGTGGTCTTGCGGATCAGGCGCGGCGGCGATTCGGCATGCGAGACGATGGCGTTCTGGGCCAGGGCCGGCGCGGCGGGAAACAGCTGCGCCAGCGCGCACACGAGCAGGGCGAGGTCCCACCGCGGCCGGCGCGACGGGCCGCGGAATGGGTGAAATGGGTGCATGGGCGTGGGTCGGGTAGTGGGATCCTACGCCGACTTACGCGCGCCAGGCCGTTCTGGATGCAGTAATTCAGCGCTGGCGTGCACGCCCGCGGCGCGCGATCTCGGCCGATGCCTGTTCGGCCAGCCGGGTCAGGATCTGCGCCTGGACCGGGTCGAGCGTGCGTGCCTGGGTATCGATCACGCACAGGGAGCCGAGCGCGAAACCCTGCTCGTCGACGATCGGCGCGCCGGCGTAATAGCGAAAATGTGGCGCGCCGGCGACTGCCGGGTTGTCGGCGAAACGCGGGTCGCGGTCGAGGTTGGACATTTCGCAGACGCCGGCGCCCATCAGCGTGTAGTTGCAAAAGGCCCAACTGCGCGGCGTCTCTGGCAGGTCGAGGCCGACCCTGGCCTTGAACCATTGACGGTCTTCGCTGAGCACCGTGATCAGGGCCACCGGCGCGGCCAGGCTCAGGGCGGCGATCCGCGCGATATTGTCCAGCGCCGCTTCCGGCGCGCTGTCGAGGATGGCGGCGCGGTGCACGGCCAGCAGCCGCCGGCCTTCGTCGGCGCCGACCGGGAACGGGGCGTCCAGCAGGGCCGGCGGCAAGGGCCGCAGCGCCAGCGGCGCCATGGCCGTGTGCCGCACCAGTTCGCGCGTGAGCTGGCCGGGCGCGCCGTCGAGCAGGAGGTGCTTGTAGCGCAGCGCCGGGCCGACGATGGAGGCCACGGTGCCGGCTGACAGGCGGGTGGCGATCACGATCTGCAGCCGGTTCAGCGCCGGCAGCGCGTGCAGGGTAGAAAGGAACTCCGGGGCCAGGTCGGCGGGCTGGTCCACCTGGACCGCGAACACGTCGGGCACGTTCGCCCCCAGTGCGACGGCGGCGGCGACCGGATTGTCGGTGCAGGTGACCTCGGCCACGTCCAACGCCGCCAGGGCGCGCTCCCAGCCCGCATGATCGCGGGCTGGGGCGAGCACCAGCACCCGGCGGCTGCCGGGGCGCGCCTCGTCGTTGGCCGCCAGGGCCGCCAGCACGTCGGACTCGAACATGCGTCGGTGCCCTCCGGGCGTCTTCCAGGAGGGAATCACGCCGCTCTCGATCCAGAGCTGCGCCGTGCGCGACGACACGCCGAGGATCTTGGCTGCCTGCGGCGTCGTCAGGATCGGACTGGAGCTTGGTGTATTCATCGCCGTCACTATATCGGATGCCGGGACGGCGCGTGGCACACGCACCGATTCGAACGATGCGGCCGGTGGATTGGCCATCAGGAGGCGTCCGGCCCGGCTTCGTCCAGCAGCTTGTCGAGTAGCGGCAGGCGCGCCCTGACACCAGGGAATTGCATCGGTTCGTAGTGCGCGAGCAGCGCGCCGCCGGCATCGCGTACGGTGAACCGGATCTTGTGGCCATGGTGTTGAGAGACCACGTGCCAGGCCATCAGCTCGGCCAGGTCTTCCGCCGGCGCGGCGGTGGCGTACAGGCTGACGAAGGGGGAATTGGCGAGCGCATCGTAGGTGACGCGTGCGCGGCCGGCCGGGATCGGGCCGGCGCCGCGGAACCTCGATGCGGCGACGGGCGACGCGGCCAGGTGCGGCGCCAGCGTGACGCCATCGTTCCCGGAAGCTTGCCAGATGCCGCTGCCGTACGCATTGCCGGGCTTGTCGGTGAGCTGGCGGGACATGTCGAGGATGTGGGTCGCCTCGTGCAGCAGCAGATAGGTGAGGGCGTCGGCGCCATCCGCCTCGAAGCTCACCGACTGGCCCGAGCCGTCGGCTTCGAACAGGCGGCGCTCCTTGGTGGTGAGGAAGTCGGCCAGCGACTCGCGCAGCGCGCTGGCGCGCACGGTGATGTCGAACTGCATGGTGTCGCCCACCTTCGAGGTCAGCGCCGTGCCCTGTCCGGGCACGCCTTCGACGAAGCCCAGGTGGCGCAGATTGGTTTGCAGCACGCGCCGGTGGGGCGCCGGCAGTTCGGCCAGCGCCGTTTCCACCTGCGCCAGCTCGGCCGGCGTCAGCACGTAGGGCCGGACCGAACGCATGCCCGCCGCTTCGAAGTGGCCGAGGATGTCCGGGCCCGGCGTCGCGATCCGGCTGGCCAGCGCGGCAGTTGGCGGTGCGCCGTGTGCCGGGGGGAGCGCGACTCCTGCGATGGCCAGTGCGGCGCCGATAGTCCGTACAAATATAAGTGTTCGCATGCCCTGCCTCTCTCCTCGCTGTGCTCTCTCTAATGGAATTCCAATCTTACCTACGCCTTGAGTGGGCGTGTCGGATGCGGGCTGCGTCCGATCGCGGCAGATGCGCGTAATTCGTGGGACCGCCGGCACCGACGCCGGTGGCTACGATAAAAGGAAACCTGAACCATGATGAAACCAAGCAGCCACGCGACCCTGTTCGCCTCGATGATCGTCGCCATCGCCCTGTCTTCCGCCGCTCCCCGTACCGCGGCGGCCCCGATGCTTCCGATCGATCCGCATGAACTATCCCCATCGCCGGAGGACGACCGCGCCGACATCGTCGCCAAGAACGAGACCGCGAGCATGCATGCGGCGCTCCGGGCCGAGGAGCGGCGCAAGCAGGCCTCGGCGCGCATCAAACCCGATCTTGCGCATGCCCCGGCCGGCGCGAATGTGACGGGCGGCCGTGGCAGCGTGTGCCAGGTCCCGTCCAGCAATGGAGCCGGCGATGTTTGCCGTGCGCCATCCAGCGGGCCGGTCGGCTCTGTCGGGACCCCCTATCTCCATCCCGGCTACGGTACCAAGGCGGGGCCAAGGACCTACATGCTGCCGCTCGACGAATCGCAACAGCGCGACTTCTGAATCGCCTGACCCGCGGCCGACCATCAGGAAAATCGATGGCCAACCATCAGCACTTTGAATCGATAGAATCGTCAGAATCGATATAATCGGAAAGATGCATCGGATGTGAACGGTGCCAACCCACCGCGCCGTGAACGCCGATCCGGGCCAGGGCGCCATCTCAGAAAAGTGAACCCCATCATGAACAATACGACTACCAATGAAAGCGCCTTCGCCGAAGCGGTCCAGCGCAACCAGCTCGCGCAGCGCGAAGCCTTGAGGACGACTTACGACTTCATCGTGTGCGGCGCCGGTTCCGCAGGCTCGGTGGTGGCGGCCCGACTGGCCGAGAACCTGGACGTGAAGGTGCTGCTGCTCGAAGCGGGCGGCAGCGACGAAGTGGCCAGCGTCATCGAGCCGGCGCAGTGGCCGCTGAACCTGGGCACCGAGCGCGACTGGGCCTTCATGGCCGAACCGAACCCGCACCTGAACGGCCGCGCGATCCCCATGAACATGGGCAAGGTGCTGGGCGGCGGTTCCAGCATCAACGTGATGGTGTGGGCGCGCGGCCACCGCGCCGACTGGAACTACTTTGCGGCGGAATCGGGCGACGATGCGTGGAACTACGAATCGGCGCTGGCCATCTATCGCCGCATCGAAAACTGGCATGGCGCGGCGGACCCGAGCCGCCGCGGGCAGGGCGGTCCGATGCATGTCGGCCCGGCGCGCGACCCGAAGCCGACCGCGACCCTGATGCTGGAAGCCGCCCGTGCGATCGGCGTGCCGACCTTCGACAGCCCGAACGGCGCGATGATGGAGGGTGACGGCGGCGCCGCGATCAATGACCTGATCGTCCGCGACGGCAGGCGGCAGTCGGTATTCCGTTCCTATACCTATCCGCGCATGGCCCAGCCGAACCTGACGGTGCTTACCAATGCGCAGGTGGCCAGGCTGCTGTTCGATGGCGACAGGGTGGTCGGCGTCGACGTCGTCCTGGATGGCCAGCCGCACCAGTTCCGCGCCGAGCGCGAGGTGGTGCTGTCGCTGGGCGCCGTCAACACGCCCAAGGTGTTGATGCAGTCGGGGATCGGGCCCGCGAGCGAGCTGGCGCGCCACGGCATCCCGGTGCGCCAGCACCTGCCGGGCGTCGGCCAGAACCACCAGGATCACGTGTCCTTCGGCTGCATCTGGGAATACAGCGAGCCGCAGGAAGTCGGCAACGGCGGCTCGGAAGCGACGCTGTACTGGAAGAGCGATCGTTCGCTGGACGCACCGGACATGCTGCATTGCCAGGTCGAGTTCCCGGTGCCGAGCGCGGAGAACGCCGCGCGTGGCGTGCCGGAGCATGGCTGGACCATGTTCGCCGGCCTCGCGCACCCCAAGAGCCGCGGCCAGCTGCTGCTGTCCGGCCCCAACGTGAACGATGCGATGATCATCCGCGCCAACACCCTGTCGGACCCGGACGACCTGGAAGCGGCCAAGGCCAGCGTGCGCATGTGCCGCGAGCTGGGCAACGCCTCTTCGTTCAAGCGCATCGTCAAGCGCGAAGCCATGCCGGGCACCCTGGGCGACGACGAGCTGGAACGCTATCTGCGCAACGGCGCCGTGACCTACTGGCACCAGTCGTGCACCGCCAAGATGGGCCGCGACGAGATGTCGGTGGTGGACAGCAAGCTGGAAGTGTATGGCGTGCAGAACCTGCGCATCGCCGACGCGTCGATCATGCCGCGTATTACCACCGGCAACACGATGGCGCCGTGCGTCGTGATCGGCGAGCGTGCGTCCGAGATGATCAAGGCCAAGTACCGTATTTAGAACCTATCGGGATAGGTTCTTGGTAATACTGGCTCAACCATGCGCCAGGACATCGGCCTACTCGATATGATTTGAATAACACCAATCACTATCAAGGACAATCCGATGTCGACTGTCGTTACAGCGAACCCGGCGTACCGCACCCCGCCGGGCACGCTTCATACCATCCTGCTTGCGGGCAGCGTCTCGCTCTTCCTGGGCGCCTTGCTGAGCGATCTCGCCTACTACAATACCTACCAGATCCAGTGGAGCAATTTTGCGTCATGGCTGATCGCCGGCGCCGAGCTGTTCAGCGGGCTGGCGCTGGTGTTTGCACTGGTCAACCTGATCCGGGCGCCGCACAAGAAGGGCCATGTGCTGACCTACTTCCTGCTGCTCCTGGCTACCTGGGCGCTGGGCCTGTTCAATGCCTTCCAGCACGCCAAGGATGCCTGGGCCGTCATGCCGGCCGGCCTGGTACTGTCCGCCATCGTCTTCGTCCTGGCTTGCCTGTCGGCCTGGGTCGGACTCAACCCACGCGTGGGAGGTGCGCCATGAAGCGGTCGAACACACTGCTCGTGCTGGGCGTGAGCCTGCTCCTGGCGGCATGCACCGAAGGCGAGGGCGCCAAGACGCTGTCGCGCGGCGCCGACCCGCAGCTGCCGGATCCACAACGCGGCATCCTGCCGAGCATGAAGATCGCCGAGCCGTCGCCATGGGGCGACCAGAAGCCGACCGTGCCGGAAGGCTTCAGCGTCACGGCCATCGCGACCGACCTGCAAATTCCGCGCCAGACGCTGGTCTTGCCGAACGGCGATATCCTGGTGGCCGAAGGCCGCGGCGGCAATGCGGCCAAGCTCAAGCCGAAAGACGTGATCGCCGGCTACATCAAGGCCAAGGGCAATACCCAGGTCAAGAGCGGCAACCGCCTGACTCTGCTGCGCGATGCCGACGGCGACGGCCAGTACGAGCTCAAGACCGTGTTCGCGGACAAGCTGAACGCCCCGTACGGCCTGGCGTTTGCCAACAACAAGATCTATGTGGCCAACCAGGACGAGCTGGTGAGCTTCGACTACCAGAAAGGCCAGACCAAGGCCGGCGGCGCGCCGACCACGATCACCAAGCTGCCTTCGGCGATCAACCACCACTGGACCAAGGCGATGACCGTCAGCCCCGACGGGCGTTATCTCTATGTCGGCATCGGCTCGAACAGCAATATCACCGAGCGCGGCATGGAGGCCGAGGTCGACCGGGCGATGGTGTGGCAGATCGACGCCACCGCCGGCACCTATAAACCGTATGCGACGGGCCTGCGCAATCCGACGGCGCTGGCCATCAATCCGGAAACCGGCCAGCTGTGGTCGGTGGTCAACGAGCGCGACGAGCTGGGGCCGGACCTGGTGCCGGATTACCTGACCTCGGTGCGCGAAGGCGGCTTCTATGGCTGGCCATATGCCTACTGGGGCCAGAACGTCGACCCGCGCGTCAAGCCGAGCGACCCGGAAAAGGTCAAGGCCACCATCAAGCCGGACTACAGCCTCGGCTCGCACGTCGCCGCGCTCGGCCTGCATTTCTCGTCGCCGGTGATGGGAGACAAATTCGCCAACGGCGCTTTCGTCGGCGAGCATGGCAGCTGGAACCGCAATCCGCCGGTGGGCTACAAGGTCATCTTCGTGCCGTTCGCCAATGGGCGTC
>Ga0265780_10006664_pt1 | contig 14282 bp, 13 predicted proteins | sample P1T30metagenome_FD_192432 | JGI IMG/M metagenome (GOLD analysis project Ga0265780, IMG submission 192432) | Plant litter microbial communities from East Loma Ridge, Irvine, California - P1 T30 | ecosystem: Environmental > Terrestrial > Plant litter > Unclassified | place: USA: California... | reverse complement strand
CATCGCCGGCTTCTATAACTGCGAGCGCCTGCACTCAGTACTGGGCAATCTGCCGCCCAGCGTCTATGAACGCAAAATGGCAGAGAAAGAACTTATCGTCGTGTCCGAAATTACTTGACCACTACAGACTTTCACATCCTGCACATCGGCCGCGAGCCGTTGCAACTGATTTAGATTCAGTTGAGCCTGCTCGACGAGGACTCGCTTCTGTTCGGCCGCTTGAGAAACCTCTTCCAGCCGCCTTGCGCGCTCCTCATTGCCCCTCGGAACAAGTGACTTGAGGTCTCGCTGATCGGCAGCGATTGATACTACTTTTTCTGCACGCTCTCGCTTTAACCCAGGAAGACCGTCCCGGCGGGTGCGTTCCTCAGTTAGGTCCATCGTCGCTTGCCGTAGCGTTTCCTCGTACTGCTCTCGCTTGCGTCGTGAACCTTCAAGGCGCTGTTCTAGAAGCTCCCCGAAACTGGTCACACTTGGTTGTCCGTCAGCGGGGTGCGAACGGAAGATCACACGCTCGATCTCCGTATTCAGCGGATTGCTAGTGTCCTCAGCGGAGCACAGACGATTGACGAACTGCTGCGACAGATACTGAACATGTGGCGTATCAAGAAGGTCTTCGATATCGGTCTGCGTCAGCTCGTTACTTGTCTTCTCCCCGGTCTCCCATACCAGCGCAACCTCGCAGCCGGCCAAATGCTCTTGCGCTCGCTGGACGAAGGACTCGCGATTTAAATGCGGCGAGAGAGCCAATCCGCCTGCGGCTATCAAGTCAGCCAATGCTGTTTTTCCAGAGCCACGGGCGCCGACGACCGCAACCAGACCAGGATTTAAAGGGATGGTAGCCCGCCGCAGCCACGGGGCATTGGTAACGTGCAACGACTCGATCGTGTGACTTTGAAGTCCGCCACGACGAGGCTCAGGCATGATTACGACCCGCTCTTCAGGCTCAAGGCAGACCTGCCGCAGGGATTCAAAGCTGAGGTCTCCTTTGATCCAGCAATTTCGCTGCTGGGCCGGCAAACCAACTGCATCTAGTCCATGCGCGTCCGAGCCATGCAAACACGGTTTTCGTCCGTTGTACTGTTCCTCGAGCTCCATAACTGTCATAGCGCCAAGGCCTAACCAGAACGCAATCTGCTTTGGATTCGAGCTGAAGACTATGTTGGCAAGCTTTTCGATGTTCTTACGCTGCGCTGCCCACGAATCATTAATATCCCGGAGACCTGAAGTGCCATCCTTCTGACCACCGGCCACTGCGATCAACATATTGTGCTTCACCCAGTCGTGCTTTTGAAGTGCAGCCCTTAGCTGATCCAAGCTCACCTTAAACTGATTAGCACCAATCGAGCGTGCGGCTTCTGAATCGGTCTGTTCTGGATTGTGCGCTCTACCCAGACGGATGAAATCCTCGCGATGGCAGCGAAAATTCTCTCCTTGATACTGGAACTCGAACTCCAGCAGGAACCGCTTGATGCGCTCAATGTGGTCAGGATCATCTGGAGAGAATAAGAGGTGCAGGTTGATCGCCGAACCTTTATTGGTCTCGATGTTCAATCTCAACTCAACATTGGGAAACACTAATCCAACGTTCGGCAGCCGGCCTTGGCGCTTGAGCTCTCGCACTTTCTCGTAAGGTTCGAGACCGAAATAGTCAGTGATGCCCAACGCTTCGATAGGCGGATCTGAAGCCTCGATCCGTGACAGAAATGCTTCCCATGGATTAGCTCCGCTGTACTGATCGTTAAGAACTGTCCCAGGCGTATGGATGTGCGGATCCCAGCGACGCCAAAGTGATCCACGGTCGCTCTGAATGCTACTGAGGTCAATCATTAGTTCCTCGCGTTGTGCTTCCGTTATCGGCGTCGGCAGATTCAGGAGAGTTATATTGCTAAACAGTAAGAATAGCTTAATCCGTCAAAACTTTCATCGTTTGCAAGTTGTTCGAGCTGGGCTTCTAAGTGCGCACGATGTCGCGACGTGGCGAATATGCGTAGAGATGCTGACCATCTGTTCAAAATCGACCGTTTTTGAACAGGTCAAGCATCTCCGCGCCAGATCGTTCATAAAATAGCCATTTTACTTATGAACATGTTCATATATAATTGGACCCTTATTGAACATCTAAATCGCAAAAGGGTGGGGAATTGGCAATTTTTGGATACGGTCGCGTAAGCACGAAGGATCAGCAGAGTGAGAATCAGCGTTTGGAACTAATCCGCGCTGGCTATGAGGTTCGCTACTGGTTTGCCGATGAAGGAATCAGCGGAAAGGTGCCCGCGCTGCAACGTGCCCAGTTCCGTGTGTTGCTCGACCGGATCCGTGAAGGCGAGACCTTAGTAGTGTCGAAGCTTGATCGCCTCGGCCGGGATGCTCAAGACATTGGAGCTACGATTAAGATGCTGGCGGCGCGCGGCATAGAAGTCATTGTCCTTCAGCTCGGAAAACTGGACCTTACATCTTCCGCTGGGAAGCTCATGCTTACTATGCTGGCCGCGATGGCAGAAATGGAACGGGATTTACTGGTAGAGCGGACGCAAGCAGGACTTGAACGTGCAAAGTCTGAGGGCAAGATTCTCGGGCGTCCTGCGAGCACGACGGACGAGCAGCGAGCGAAGATGGCTGCACGCTTCAAAGCTGGAGAGTCAATTAGTGCTCTGGCTAGAGACTACGAGATCTCGCGCGCGAGTGTAATGCGTATTGTGAAGCCAGTGGCCGCGACCGTGTAAGAGACCTGCGTATCGCAACAATAGTCTCCTTAAGGAATCGTGAATGGGCCAAACCGATCAGTTAGTGTCGGATGGTTAGCGCTGTGGTTAGTGTAAACGGCTTGCAAATTGCTGACCAATGTCTCACGAACTCCGGCTTACGATTCAACTACTGCTTTCGAGCCTTCGCGAGCGCAATCCCGACACGTTCAGCTAGCGACTTCGGCCGGAAGTATTCGCGCACGTGCCAGCAAACTTTACGGACAAAGCCCAGCCCTGGATCTGGTTCGCGAGGAGCAGGTGGGCGGTCATCAGGCCCCACGAGCCGCGCTATCCCTTCAGTAGTCGACCCAGGATTGCTTGATGCTTCCATACGATCTCAATCATTTGCTGTAGTGGTTGTGTTGGCTGGTCTTCGGGGTAACGCTAACCGAACGCCCCAGCTCAGACACAATGGAGAACGGCGTACGACAGCCTTTAGCAGCCGGCGTTGTCACCTAATCAAGAGCACGCGTTACCACCTCAACCCTTGTCTTCTTCTGGAGGATACAGCGAGCGTAAAAACTCTTCTACTGCATCGCATCCTTCAAGAGTTTGAAGATGCTCTGCGGGGCGTCGTCGCCCTAGAGCCACAGCCATTGGCCGTTCAAACCATGCGTTAGCAGTTCGTTCCGATCCGAGAATTTTTGCGGCGTATTCTCGGACTTCGGCTCTACGTTTGATTAGCTCAGGTGGGATTGGTGAACGCATTGGGGGACTTCCTTCATCATCGGATTTGAACAGTGCACTTGTGATGTGGGCTATGTCCGTAAGGCCGCCGACATACAGTGTCCCAGGGCCCGGATTGAACCCTGCGGACTCGTCTTGCTGATGGTCTGCCTTCTGAGGAGTTAGGCGCTCCCCCCAAGTTTTCCTGTAGAACTCTGCAACAGTACGTTCCCCGATTTCGTCTGCTGTCAGACCGGGAATTTTGTCGTCAGAGCTGTTGTCGAGATCATAAGTAGACTCATCGTCAGTATTGTCGGGAGGCATCTTTTTCACCTAGTAGTCCTGGACAGTAGCTAACGCAGCAACTACTCGCTGCGTCGTACCAAACCGCTTATACAGAAAGCCATATTGTGACGTAAAAGCGGCTGACGCAAAAGCGACACGTGGTGAGACTGCATCTATGCAGCCACACGTTACTCTTCCAGAATCGAGGAATCCATCAGCCAGGGGCGTGTTGGCTAAAAATTTGATTCGTCTACGCCAAGAACGTGAATGGTCGCAGGAACGCTTGGCACTGGAAGCCGGTCTGCATCGAACGTTCGTTGCTCATGTTGAGCGCCATGCCCGGAATATTTCGCTCGACAATCTTGAGAAGCTCGCCATCGCCTTCGGAGTCGAGACCTATAGTTTACTGTTGCCGTAGGCGTCACCCCAGCTCCAAATTTCCGGTACCGAATGGGAAGCCGGCGGACACGACTCCCAAGCTCCGGTTGCTGGACGCTGGCGCAAGCGACACTTCTGCATCCTTCAGGACGTGGCCGGGCCTCTTGGCGCTGTGGCTGCTCTCGCGACTTATACCTGCGCTCTCTCGATGAGGTTGAGTTCATCGAGTGCTCGGAAAATATACGGTTTGGGAAGGCACTGCCTCAACTCGATGTCCAGTGCGAAAGAGTACGGGCTCGGCCAGCTCTGGCTCTTGAAGGACGCCATTACACGAGCGTGGAAAGGGCCTTGCGACGGACAGGCCTCATATTTAGCGACGCTTGCCGTTGTCGCTTCTGGAGTCTTCCATCGCCACCGAAGCATCTCGCCCCCTTCGTAGATTGGCGAGCGAGCATCCTTGGCGATGTATTGAGGCCGCTCGGATTGCTGCTCCGCCGGAGCCGGCCGAATTGCTGCCCGCGCTGACTCATTTTTTCGCAGCTGTGCAGCTTCTAGCGCAGCGACTCGCTCCAGCTCGACGCGTTCAGCTTCCAGCGCTTCGATGAATGCTGCGGTGTTCTCCACGAGGATCAGTCGCTCTTCCTGAGTAAGAAGCCTACCGGCTCCAGTCCCATACTGTGGTGCCTGGCTAGTAAGCGTAGTCCGGCCGTATAAGCGCTCGTAGCACTGAGAACCGAGCACCTTGAACTTCAGTCCAGCTAAGACGATGTGAATGCGTTTGTAGACCGAGTGCCCACAGCCGTCTGCCTGACACTGTATTCGATCTGCCTTGTCAACTTCGACTACTGCGAGCAAATATGCACCGCCTTCAAAGGCCTCCCGCTGTTCCGCATTTGTAGTGTTAATCGGAATACTCACGTTGTTGTCTATGACTGTTTTAGAGTGCTGTACTTGCCTCAGCTGGAGGTTACAGGAGACCCACCTGGGATCGCTCACTGGATTTTTTATCGAACGAGTGACCGGTTCTGGCCAAACCCGGCCTTGGGACTGAGCATAGCAGTTTCCTAAAAAGGAAATCCCTAGACTGCCACGACCGGCCGCAACCGATCCGAAGCAGAGACGGCTACTGCACCGACTTATTGGCCTTGAGACGCCCCACTCGCGCGTAGAGAGAGGGCAACACAAACAATGTCAGCAAGGTGGCCGAGAATAATCCGCCAATGACGACTGTAGCCAATGGCTGTTGAACCTCTGCACCTGCTCCAGTGGCCACCGCCATCGGCACAAAACCAAGCGATGCCACTAAAGCCGTCATCAGTACCGGGCGTAGCCGGCGCAGTGCGCCAGCTCTCACTGCTTCGTGCCACGGCTGTGTTTTTGCCAGCTCATCAATAGCGCCAATCATGACAAGCCCGTTGAGTACTGCTATACCGGACAGGGCAATGAAACCGACAGCTGCCGAAATGGAAAAAGGCATGCCCCGCAGCCAGAGCGCGGCAATTCCGCCAATTAAGGCAAGTGGCACACCGGTAAACACGATGGCTGCCGCTCGCCACGAACCGACTGCCGAATACAACAGTACGGCAATGAGTGCGAAGCAGGCAGGAACCACCACAGCCAGACGCATGCGTGCGCGCTCGAGATTCTCGAACTGGCCGCCCCATGTGAGCCATACGCCTGGCGGGCGCTGAACCTTTGCATTGATCGCCGCCTGAGCATCCTCTACAACGCCAGCGATGTCTCGCCCACGCACGTTCGCTTGCACTACCACGCGGCGCTTTCCATCCTCCCGGCTGATCTGGTTCGGACCTTTACTGGCCTCCAGCGTTGCAACCGAGCCCAATGGGACGAACGCACCGGAAGGCGTCAGAACAGGTAACTGCCGCAGCGTCTCAATGTCGTTACGCGCAGCTTCGTTCAGTTTGACTACGACGTCGAAGCGCCGATCGCCTTCATATACCGTACCGGCTTCACGCCCGGCAACCGCTGCCGCTAAGGTGTCGAACACGTCCTGGGCCGTGAGCCCCACACGCGCCATCGCATCACGATCAGGCCTGGCCGCAAGCAACGGCAGACCTTCTACCTGCTCCACACGCACGTCAACCGCGCCCTCGACACTGCGAAGCTGCGCGGCCACCTGCTCGGCGGTGCGCACCATGGTCGGAAAGTCGTCACCATATACCTTGACGGCGATATCGCCACGAACGCCGGCGAGCAGCTCGTTAAAGCGCATTTGAATCGGTTGGGTGAGTTCATAATTCTGTCCTGGGATCCCCGCGACTGCATGCTCGATTTTCTCGACCAGCTCCGCCTTGCTCATCGAAGGATCGGGCCATTGTGAGCGCTCCTTCACGATGATGAACGTGTCGGTGATGTTCGGCGGCATTGGATCGGCCGCTAGTTCGGCAGTGCCGGTACGTGAAAAGGCGAGCTTTATTTCAGGTAGTTTGGCGACTGCCTTTTCGACAGCAAATTGCATTGCCTGGCTCTGGTCGATTGACGTACCGGGGATCCGGGCGACTTGCAGCAGCACGTCCTGCTCATCAAGCGTTGGAAGGAATTCCTGACCTAAAGTCTGGAACAGCAGCAGCCCGCCTGTAAACGCTGCGATTGCCGCCCCTGCCGTCAGCTTGGGCCGCGCCATTGCACGATCAAGCCAAGGGGCATACCACCTCGAAGTCGCCGCGATCATGCGGTTCTCCTCGTGGCTGACATGCCGTGACAACCAGAGGCCGATCGCCGCCGGCACAAACGTGAGCGACAGGACGAAAGCGAACACGAGCGCGAGGATGACGGTCACCGCCATAGGCGCAAACATGCGCCCTTCCACACCTTGGAACGTCAACAGGGGCACGTACACAAGGATGATGATGGCCTGCCCGTAGACGCTGGGCCTGATCATTTCGCGCGCGGCTTCCGCCACCACTTCCCGACGCTGCGTACGGGTCAAAAGCTGCCCGGTTGCGTGTTGCCGCTCGCCGATCCGCCGCAAAGCGTTCTCGACGATGATTACGGCGCCATCGACGATCAGGCCGAAGTCCAGAGCGCCCAAGCTCATCAGATTTGCCGACAAACCGGCACGCAGCATACCCGCCGAGGTGAGCAGCATCGTGATCGGAATAACGGCCGCGGCGATGAGCGCTGCCCGCAGGTTTCCGAGTAAGGCGAATAGCACTACGATCACGAGCAGCGCGCCTTCCGTGAGGTTCGTCGCGACTGTTCGTATAGTTGCATCGACCAGCCGTGTGCGATCGAGCACCGGCTTGATGATCAAGCCCGGCGGCAGGGAGCGCGCGATTTCTTTGAGCTTGGCGTCGACTGCGGCCGCCACCGTTCGGCTGTTTTCACCTATGCGCATGACGGCAGTACCGACGACGACCTCCACGCCTCCCTCGGAGGCTGAACCAAAGCGCATTTCCTGTCCGATACCAACCGTGGCTACCTGCGATAGTAATACCGGTACGCCGTCCTTGGTAGCGATGACTGTCTTTGCCAAATCGACGGAGCTGTTGATACGTGCGTCAGCCTGGACTGTGAGCGCTTCACCGTTTTGGATGACGACGCCGGCGCCGGCGCTCGTATTGTTGCGTTCGAGCGATTCTGCAAGTGCAGTCAAGCTGATGCCAAATGCTGCTAGGCGCCGTGCATCGGGCGTTACGACATACTGTTTGACATAGCCGCCAATGACATCGACCCCGGCCAGGCCCGGCGTATTTTTCAGCTGGGGAGCGACGATCCAATCCTGCACGGTACGCAGGTACGTCGCCTTTTCGGTTGCAGTGCGTAATACTTCCCCTTCCGGCGTCATGTAGCTGCCGTCGGGCGCCATGCCGGCCCCGCCTTTGCCCGTGTGCGTGTTCGCAAATTCGACGGTCCACATGTACACGTCGCCCAAGCCCGTTGCGATCGGGCCGAGGCTTGTTTCAGCACCTGCTGGTAGCGAGCGTTCAACCGAACGCAAACGCTCTGCGATCTGCTGCCGTGCAAAATAAATGTCAGTACCGTCCTTGAATATGGTCGTCACTTGGGCAAAGCCGTGGCGGGTCAAGGAGCGGGTCGATTCAAGACCCGGGATGCCGGCAAACGCCGTTTCAATGGGGAACGTGACCTGGCGTTCTACATCCACCGGGGCGAGTGCTGGAGCGACCACGTTGACCTGCACCTGCGTGTTCGTGATATCCGGGACCGCGTCGATCGGCAGGCGCGTAAGGGCAATCGCGCCGAGCACCGAGAGGAAAAGCGTTGCAAGCAGTACTTGCCAAGGCCGCACGACCGAGAACCTGACGATACGCTCGATCATCGCGCCCCGCCCGCTGGGGTCAGTGCTAACACGGAGATCAGTCATGGTCCTCACCCGCCTCCCCTTTGCCATGCTCTGCCTTCAAAATATAGGTATTGCTGATTGCGATGTGTTCGGATCCATCTAGTCCAGACTGCACGGTGGCGTAGCCGACGGTCGGCTTTCCCAGTACGACATGGCGGATGGCAAAGCCATCCTTTTGGCGCACAAACACGCTAGGCTTGTCTTCGATTGTCTGTACCGCAGTGCCAGGAACTGCGAGCGTCGAGGTACCGGATCCGGCGCCCAGGGCGACCAAGACCCTCACCGTCTCCCCGATGCGCCAGTTTGTGCCCGGGTTCGATATCGATGCGATTGCGCGCACTTGTCGGGTTTGTGGATCGAGCACGCGCGACAGGTAAGTAAGTTTTGCTGGGGCCGTTCGGCCGTCTGCGATGACGTCGACTGCCGCCCCTGCCGCGATTCGCGATGCGTCAGCCGACGCGAAAGAGAGCTCCACCGACAAGTTGCGCAGGTCGGCCACCTCAAATAATTTTGCATCGGCATCAACGATATCGCCTAACGCAATATGCCTGGCAGTGATCGCCCCGCCAATGGGAGCGCGCAGGCGCAAGCGGCCAGACTGCTCGTTGTCGCCGCCGGCACTGGCCAGCTGCTGCCGTGCGAGTCGTAGCCGGGTGCGCGCTTCGTCGCGTGCGGCCATGGCGACTTCATACTCCTGCCGCGAGGAGACTTTTTCCTTGTAGAGCCGCTCTTCTCGCACAAATGTGGCGTCAGCAAGTTCGCGCTGTCGCTGTGCCAGAGCCACGTCGGCTGCAAATTGCGAAACCTCCCGGCTCTCGATGACCGCCAGGATTTCACCACGCGCGACCGATTCGCCAACGTTCTTGCGCACCTCGAGAACACGGCCGCTCACCGAACTGCTGACCGATGCTGCGCGTTCGGGGTCCGCGATGACAACGCCTGGGGCATCAATAGCCCCGGCGAAGCCTTGTCGAACGGGTCCCACCTCGATGCCAGCTGCCTTGATCTGTTCGGGACTGATTTTGATGAGGTCGGAGTGAGCCTCTTGCTCTGTTTCGGACGCCTCGGCTTTCTCCTTGCCCGCCGCGCCGTGCGGCTTTGCTTCTTCCGCATCAGCGTGCTTGGGCGGCGCCGCGCCGTTTTCGGACTCCGGGCCGCGTGAGCACGCAGTCACGGCGAGCAACGCGGCATATGCGCCCAGTCGAAATATGAAATGCATGGATCAGTCCTTGTAGATGGGATTCGTGCTACCGCGCAGGTGCGCCAAGCGCGCTTGTGCAATGTGAAATGCCGCTAGCGCATCGAGAGCGTCCTCACGGGTTTGAGCCAGTGACCGCTCGGCCTCGAGTAGTTCAAGCTGCGGAAATTTGCCCTCTGCATATCCGATCCGGGCGATACGGGCTGCTTCCTCGGCGGCGGCGAGAACGGGCCCGTTCGCCGCCTGCGCAAGTGCAGCAGCATCTGCCAACTCCGCTTGAGCGTGCGCCACGGTTTGACTCGTCTCCAGCTCCACGACATTGCGCTCTGCAATCGCGCGGTCGTAGTCGGCTCGCGTCTTGATCAACCCGGCAGTGCCTGTATTGAACAGTGGGAGGGGCACGGAAATGCCCACCACGGCGGCCCTGTCCGGTGAGGCGCCATAGCGCCGGGTGCCCAAGGTTAGGGTCGCGTCAGGTATCCGATCGCGCCTGGCTGCGTCGACCCTGGCGCTTGCCGCCGCTACCTCGGCTTCGGCCCTCGCGACCGAGGGCAATGCCCCCAGCTCAACTTGCACTTGTTGCGCATTGACAGACTCGAACCAACCAGCGGCAATCGAAACGGGAAGTGTGCTCCCGGTAACGCGCGCAAGGTCAGCTTGTGCAAGTGCGAGGGCACGCTCGGCTTTACCAAGCCTGACAGCGGCATTGATGCGGACGACTTCGGCTCGTTGCTCTTCAATCGGAGACGCTTTTCCTGCACGCACTCGTTCGCTGGCGGCATGCGCGCCCTTTCCCGCAAGTTCATATCCGCTATTGGCAACCTCAAGGCGTCGTTCGGCCGTTACCGTTGCGATGAACGCTTCCGTTGCCCGCTGAGTAACGTCTGCCCGCGTCGTCGCAACGCCGAGACTGGCTGCTGCACGCTCAGCTTGTGCGACGCGGCGCCGCGCATTGCGCTTGCCGCCTAGTTCGATTGGAACAGCCAGGCTCAAGGTCCGCTCGCCGCCCCCAAAACCGGCGTAGGGGCCAGTACCCATCACATTTTCTGCCTCGAAGGAAAGCGACGGATTCGGTCGCTGGGCCGCTGTGGCGGCGTTAGCGTCCGCAGCACGAAGGGCCGCATCGGCTGCCTGCTGCGCGGGTGCACGCTGCTGCGCCGTGCTTACCGCTTCAGCCAGTGTCATCGGACCTTTCTGGGCGTGAGCAGGAACTGCGATACCGGCAGCAAGTAGTCCTGCCGCGATGATCAGGGGAAGTCTGATGCGCATGGTGGTATTTCTTGACGGATGGGCAAGTAGACTTTATAAACGTTGAAGTCACTTCAAGGTCAAGCTAATGTCCAACATTTTTACTATCGGCCAACTTGCCGGAGCCTCACAAACGCCTGCGGCCACAATCCGCTATTACGAAAAGATCGGCCTGCTCTCTACTCCGGCGCGAACAGGGAGCAATTACCGTCGATACGATAAGGACGACCTGGCGCGACTAACGTTTGTCCGGCGCGCACGGGACATCGGGTTCACGGTTCATCAAGTCCGTAGCCTGCTGGCGTTTTCGGACCAGCGGGACGCCGACTGCTGTGAAGTGATGGCGATGACGGCCGAGCATCTCCATGCCATCGAGCAGAAAATCGCGGATCTTGTGGCGTTGAAGGAGCACTTGTCTTCGTGGCTCACGTCGTGCCAAGGCGGGGTTGTGGCTGATTGTCGAATCATGGAAGCACTTCTCCCCAGCGATAAGGCCCACCTGGTGCCTTCCGATCGCGCTTGACGTTGAAGCAGCTTCAAGGTTTAAGCTGCCGGGAACAATCGGGAGAGCACTAATGAATATCAACCCTAGTATGGAAGCCGGAGCGCGCCTGCGCAGCGTCCTGTTCGTCTCGAAGATGGATTGTCCATCGGAAGAAAACCTTATTCGTATGGCACTGGGGAAGGTCGACGGCATCGAGGCCCTGTCCTTCGATCTCGACAGCCGAATCCTGACGGTCGACCATCAAGGCAGCCCCGCAACCCTTCTCGACGCCCTTGAGCCTTTGCGCCTGGGTGCGCAGTTACGAGAAAGTAGCGATTTGAGCAGGGCTTCTGCTGCAACCGGGGTCGCATTTTCCGCAAGCACGCTCTCGATCTCGAAGATGGACTGCCCGTCCGAAGAGAATATGATCCGCATGGCCCTTTCGGACATCGGTTCGATCGACTCGCTTGAGTTCAATCTGACAAAGCGGCAGTTGCACGTGACGCATTCTGGGGAAGTGCAGCCTATCATTGACAAGCTTGTGCCACTAGGTCTTGGAACCAGTCTGTTGGAGTCGAAGCCTTCTGCTACTGCAAGATCAGGGCCGGTCGAGGATCCTGCGGGGGACGCTTCTGAGGCACGCACGCTGCGCTTGTTGCTAGCCATCAATGCTGTCATGTTCGTCGTCGAAATGGCCTGGGGCTTGATTGCTCAATCCACTGGGCTCGTCGCAGACTCTCTCGACATGTTCGCCGATGCCGCCGTGTATGGCCTCGCCTTGTACGCTGTAGGTCGGGCGGCTGCCTTGAAGGCCCGTGCAGCGCACCTTGCTGGTTGGCTGCAAATGGCCCTGGCACTTGGCGCCCTTGCAGAGGTGATCCGGCGAGCCGCGTTCGGCAGCGAACCAGAATCGAGTTTGATGATGGCCGTGGGCGTAATTGCACTGGCCGCCAACGTAACATGTCTTATCCTGATCGCGAAGAAGCGTGATCGCGGAGCACACATGAAGGCCAGCTATATCTTCTCGGCGAATGACGTGATCGCCAACTTCGGAGTTATTGTCGCAGGTGCACTGGTTACCTGGACAGGATCTTCTTATCCCGATCTCGTCGTGGGAACAGTGATTGCCGTAATCGTCTTTAACGGCGCGCGCCGCATACTGGCTTTAAGATAACCCCAGGCTTTTGCTCGACGCGGCGGCGCCTTTCGTTTTCTGCTACGTGATCTACCGCGAAGCTAACCGCGTCGGACGCGGCTGCTTGACTCTCTGCGCCGTGTAGCAGTTCCTATAAGCCTTTTAAAATGAATAGTTCTCAAATTTGCTGGAATTTCCCAGCCAGATTGTCCGTATCGCTCCGATTGGTCCGTTTCTCTGCTTGCCGATGATAACTTCGGCTGTTCCCCTATCAGGCGAATCCGGGTTATATACCTCGTCACGATATACAAAGATCACGACGTCGGCGTCTTCCTCAATCGCCCCCGCGTCACGCAGATCAGACAGAACAGGACGCTTGTTCGGCCGACTTTCCACTGCGCGGTTCACCTGCGACAGAGCTATGACAGGGCACTTGAGTTCCTTCGCCAAATTCTTCAATGAACGCGTGATCGCTGCAATTGCTGCTGCGCGGGTCTCCGCCGTGCCGCCATCTCTGTGGCTGTCAGCCATCAACTGGAGGTAATCGACGATGATTAGCCCTGCCTTGCCATGTTGACGATCAAAACGCCGCGCTCTCGAAACAAGTTCAGTTCGCGTTAGCCCTGGCGTATCGTCGATATACATTGGTTTGTTGCCCAGCTTTTGGATTGCCCTGGTCAACAATGGCCAGTCGTCGTCGCTCACTACAGCACGCCTTAGGCGGAGTGTATCCATGGGCGCTGTTGAGCAGATGATCCGTTCAGCCAGTTGCTTTGCTTGCGCTTCGAGCGTGAAAATCAGAACCGGTATATCCAATTCGCTAGCCACGTGCTGGCCTATGCCGACTGCCAACGCGGTTTTCCCCATCGACGGACGGCCCGCCACAACTATCAGATCACCCGCCTGAAAGCCGGACGTCATTCGGTCTAAGTCCCTGAGCCCCGTCGGCATTCCACTGATCTGGCTCCACTCTTCGCTGGAACAACGTGCATCCAGTTCTTCGATAGCCTCGACCAGTGGGTCATTAAGCGGAACGGCATTACCGGCGCTCTGTGCTCGCGCTCCGGCAACTGCAAGGATCTTGGCTTCGGCACTCTCCAGCAGCGCCGTAATGTCTCCGTCTTGTGTCTCGTAGGCGCTATTGCAGATATCATTGGCCGCCGTGATGAGTTCGCGCAAAACACGACGGTTGCGGACGATATCGCCATACTGGGCGATGTTCGCGGTCGAGTCGCTAGCTCGGGCCAGCATGTCGAGATAATCGAGGCTTGGCACCTCTCCCGATTTGCCTAACTTGTCCAGCTGCTCAAAAACCGTCAGGACGTCAGCAGGCTTGTCAGCACCGATCAAGACTTCTATCGCTTGGAAAATTTGTCGGTGCTTGTATTGATAAAAATCGCTCGCGTTGACGCGGCCGAAGATGCGCTCCCACGCTTTGTTATCTCTTAGCAGGCTCCCCAGAACTGATTGCTCAGCTTGGATTGAATGCGGGGGAAGGCGAAAAGCTCCTTGTTGTTCGTTCGTCATACTGTGCAATCTCTTTGCGTGAAAAGTTACTTCTGAGGACGCAAGGCCGGCGTCAGGTGATTTTTCCTACCGAAGAAGTACGATGGCGACAACTTTGGGAGCTAATGGTGGCTTGTTTCTGACAGGTTCGGGCGTGGTGTATGAAGCAGACATACTCTACCTTGAAAGCAACAACAATACTGACGCAAGGGCCGCGCCCGTAGGCCTACAGGTTAACGGGCCTATCGCGACAATCACTTTGTTCATCCTCTACCATATTGTCTTTTTAACCCTTTAGCGAAGCGCTCCCA
>Ga0265780_10006662_pt1 | contig 14285 bp, 10 predicted proteins | sample P1T30metagenome_FD_192432 | JGI IMG/M metagenome (GOLD analysis project Ga0265780, IMG submission 192432) | Plant litter microbial communities from East Loma Ridge, Irvine, California - P1 T30 | ecosystem: Environmental > Terrestrial > Plant litter > Unclassified | place: USA: California... | reverse complement strand
CCGCCGAATTCGAGAAGGACCTCTACCTCGTCCGCCGCCGTATCGAGAAGCGGGTGATCGCGGCGCAGATCAGCGGCTTCTACGTGTGTTCGCTGTCGTGCCGGTCGATCATCTACAAGGGGCTGTTCCTCGCCGAGTCGCTGTCGACCTTCTACCCGGACCTGATCGATCCCCGCTTCGAAAGCCGCGTCGCGATCTTCCACCAGCGGTATTCGACCAACACCTTCCCGCAATGGTGGCTGGCGCAGCCGTTCCGTTGCCTCGCGCACAACGGTGAGATCAACACGATCCGTGGCAATAAGAACTGGATGATCAGCCACGAGATCAAGATGGCCGCCAACGCGTTCGGCGAGCATTCCGAGGATATCAAGCCGGTGATCCCGGCCGGCGCTTCCGATACCGCCGCGCTCGACGCGACGTTCGAGGCGATCGTGCGGTCAGGCCGCGACGCGCCCACCGCCAAGCTGATGCTGGTGCCGGAAGCCTGGGGTCCGAAGGGCGAGATGCCGAAGTCGCACCTCGACATGTACAAGTACTTCGCCAGCGTGATGGAGCCGTGGGACGGACCCGCCGCGCTTGCCATGACCGACGGGCGCTGGGCGGTGGCCGGCGTCGATCGCAACGCATTGCGTCCGCTGCGCTACACCCGCACCTCGGATGGTCTGCTGATCGTCGGGTCGGAAAGCGGCATGGTGGTGGTGCCTGAATCGACCGTGGTCGAGAAGGGCCGGATGGGTCCGGGCCAGATGATCGCGGTCGATCTCGACGAGGGCCGCGTGTTCAACGATCTCGCCATCAAGGACCAGATCGCCGGCGAGGCCGACTACGCGGCGATGATCGGCAAGTTCATCGCGGTCGGCGATCTGCCGCCCGCCGCACCCGACGCGACGACGCGGTTCGACCGTGCCGATCTCACCCGCCGCCAGGTCGCCGCCGGGCAGACGCTCGAGGATATGGAACTGATCCTCGCGCCGATGATCGAATCGGCCAAGGAGGCGATCGGCTCGATGGGGGACGATACCCCGCTCGCCGTCATCTCGGACAAGCCGCGCCTGATCAGCCAGTTCTTCCGCCAAAACTTCAGCCAGGTCACCAACCCGCCGATCGACCCCTTACGCGAACGCCATGTCATGTCGCTGAAGACGCGGTTCGGCAATCTCGCCAACATCCTCGATACCGAGGGCCGGCGTGACGGCGTGCTGGTGCTCGAATCACCGGTGCTGACCGGCGTGGACTGGTCGCGGCTCAAGGCGCATTTCGGCAGACAGGCAGCGGAAATCGACTGCACCTTCGCCACCGGCGGCGGCCCCGAGACGCTGCGCGCCGCGATCGCCCGCATCCGCACCGAGGCCGAACAGGCGGTACGCGAGGGCAAGAGTGAGCTGTTCCTCACCGACATCAACGTCGGCGAGGATCGCATCGCCATCGCCGGCGTGCTGGCGGCGGCTGCCGTGCACACCCACCTCGTCCGGCGCGGCCTTCGTTCCTATGCCAGCGTCAACATCCAGACCTCGGAATGCCTCGACACGCATTATTACGCGGTGCTGATCGGCGTCGGCGCGACGACCGTGCACGCCTATCTGGCGGAGGCGGCGATCGTCGACCGCCACGCGCGCGGGCTGTTCGAGGGGCTGAGCCTCGACGAATGCCTCGCCAACCATCGCCATGCGATCGACGAGGGGCTGCTCAAGATCATGTCGAAGATGGGGATCGCGGTGATCTCCAGCTATCGCGGCGGCTATAATTTCGAGGCGGTCGGGCTGTCGCGCAGCCTCGTCAACGATTTCTTCCCGGGCATGCCCGCGAAAATTTCGGGCGAAGGCTATGCGTCGCTGCACCTCAATGCCAAGCTGCGCCACGATGCGGCTTTCGATGCGGCAGTCGTCACGCTGCCGATCGGCGGTTTCTATCGCCAGCGTCATACCGGCGAGACGCACGCCTATTCCGCACAACTGATGCACCTGCTGCAATCGGCGGTGGCGACCGACAGTTACTCGACCTACCTGCAATTCTCGCGCGGGGTGGAGACGCTGCCGCCAGTGTACCTGCGCGATCTGCTCCAGTTCAACTATCCAGGCGAAGGCGTCGCGATCGATCAGGTCGAGGCGATCACCGAAATTCGCAAGCGCTTCGTCACCCCCGGCATGTCGCTGGGCGCGCTCTCCCCGGAGGCGCACGAGACGCTCGCGATCGCGATGAACCGGATCGGCGCCAAGGCGGTGTCGGGCGAGGGCGGCGAGGACAAGGCGCGTTACACGCCCTACGCCAACGGCGACAATGCGAACTCCGGCGTCAAGCAGATCGCGAGCGGCCGGTTCGGCGTGACGGCGGAATATCTCAACGCCTGCGACGAGATCGAAATCAAGGTCGCGCAGGGCGCCAAGCCCGGTGAGGGCGGGCAACTCCCCGGCTTCAAGGTGACCGAGTTCATCGCCAAGCTGCGCCACGCCACCCCCGGCGTGACATTGATCTCGCCACCGCCGCACCACGACATCTATTCGATCGAGGATCTCGCGCAGCTCATCTACGATCTCAAGCAGATCAACCCGCGCGCGCGGGTGTGCGTGAAGCTCGTCTCCTCGGCGGGCATCGGCACGGTCGCGGCGGGCGTGGCGAAGGCGCACGCGGACGTCATCCTCGTCTCCGGCCATGTCGGCGGCACCGGCGCCTCCCCGCAGACCAGCATCAAATATGCCGGCACGCCGTGGGAAATGGGGCTGTCCGAGGTCAACCAGACGCTCACCCTCAACGGCCTGCGCGGGCGCATCAAGCTGCGCGCGGACGGCGGCCTCAAGACCGGCCGCGATATCGTCATCGCCGCCATCCTCGGCGCGGAGGAGTTCGGCATCGGCACATTGAGCCTTGTGGCGATGGGCTGCATCATGGTGCGCCAGTGCCATTCGAACACCTGCCCGGTCGGCGTGTGCGTGCAGGACGAGCGCCTGCGCGCGAAGTTCACCGGCACGCCCGAAAAGGTCATCAACCTGATGACCTTCATCGCGGAAGAAGTGCGCGACATTCTCGCCCGATTGGGCGTGAAGAGCCTCGACGAGGTGATCGGCCGCACCGAACTGCTCCGTCAGGTCAGTCGCGGTGCCGAACATCTCGACGATCTCGACCTCAATCCGATCCTCGCCAAGGTCGATGCGGACGACTTCGAACGGCGCTTCAGCCTGTCGACGTTCCGCAACGACGTGCCCGACAGCCTCGACGCGCAGATCATCAAGGATGCCGCCGCCGTGTTCTCGCGCCGCGAGAAGATGCAGCTGACCTATTCGGTGCGCAACACGCACCGCGCGGTCGGCACGCGCCTGTCGAGCGAGATCACCCGCACCTACGGCATGGATGCGCTGGCGGACGGGCACGTCCACATCCGCCTGCGCGGTTCGGCCGGGCAGAGCCTCGGCGCGTTCCTGTGCAAGGGCATCACGCTCGAAGTGTTCGGCGACGCCAACGATTATGTCGGCAAGGGCCTGTCGGGCGGCATCATCGCGTTGCGCCCGGTGGTATCCTCGCCGCTCAAATCGAACGAGAACACCATCATCGGCAACACCGTGCTGTACGGCGCGACCTCGGGCAAACTGTACGCGGCGGGCCAGGCAGGCGAACGCTTTGCGGTGCGCAATTCGGGTGCTGTCGTGGTGGTGGAGGGCTGCGGCGCCAACGGCTGCGAATATATGACCGGCGGCGTGGCAGTGGTGCTCGGCGCGGTCGGTACCAACTTCGGCGCAGGCATGACCGGCGGTATGGCGTTCGTCTACGATCCCGACGGCAGCTTCGAACGCCGCGCCAACCCGGAGAACATCACCTGGAACCGGCTGGCGTCGTCGCACTGGGAATCGATGCTGCTCGGCCACGTCCGCGCGCATCACGCGGCGACCGACAGCAAATGGTCGGGCGCGCTGCTCGACGATTGGGGCCGCGTGATCGACCATTTCTGGCAGGTGGTGCCCAAGGAAATGCTGTCGCGTTTGAGCCAGCCGCTCGACGATCGCGAGTCGCTGGAAGCTGCGGAGTAAGCCCGCGCGTATTCTTCGCGCCGCCTTCCCCGGCGAAGGCCGGGGTCCAGTTACGGAGCGCTGTTAGACGAGCGTTGCGCTCCGTTACTGCGGCTTTTCTAACTGGACCCCGGCCTCCGTCGGGAAAGCATATCAATAAACAGACCGTCCGATTCATCGCTTCCGCCACCCCCACCGCGCCGCTACACGGACGGCATGTGGCAACTCTATCAATTCCCGCTCTGCCCGTTTTCACGTAAAGTCCGCCTGCTGCTCGGCGAGAAGGGCATCGGCTACGAGCTGGTGCGCGAATCGCCTTGGCAGCGGCGCGACGAGTTCATCGACATGAACCCGGCGGGCCAGGTGCCGGTGATGACCGATGCGACCCGCAGCATCCTGCTGATCGATTCGATGGCGATCTGCGAATATTTCGAGGAGACGATCGAGAAGTCCGCGATGATCTCCGGTCCCGCCACATATCGCGCCGAGATTCGCCGGCAGGTCGCGTGGTTCGATTCGCAGTTCTTCGCCGACATCACCGCTCCGCTGCTTCACGAACGCATGGAGAAGCGGCTCGTCACGCGCCAGTCGCCCGATTCGAAAGTACTGCGCGAGGCGATGCGCGCGGCGGTGCGGCACCTCGATTATACCGATTACCTGCTCGACCATCACAACTGGATGGCGGGATCGACCATGACGCTCGCCGATCTGGCGGCGGCGGCGCAGATTTCGGTGGTCGATTATCTCGGCGGGATCGACTGGAAGAACCACGAACAGACCGCACGCTGGTATCGCGGCCTCAAGAGCCGACCGAGCTTCCGGCCGCTGCTGTCCGAGCGGATGGACGGCATTCAGCCGACCCCGCATTACGACGACGTGGATTTCTGAAGCCGTGCACGTCACCCACGATCCCGCCGCAGCGCCAGCGCCGACGATCACCTTTGATGACTTCCTCAGCGTCGACATCCGCGTCGGCACAGTCATCGAGGCGCTGCCCTTCCCCGAGGCGCGCAAGCCCGCGTTCAAACTGGTGATCGATTTCGGCCCGGTGATCGGCCTGCGGAAATCCTCGGCGCAGATCACCGAACATTACACCCTCGCCGATCTGCCCGGCCGTCAGGTCGCGGCGGTGGTCAATTTCCCGCCGCGCCAGATCGGCAAGTTTCTGTCCGAGGTGCTGACGCTCGGCTTTCCGGACGCGGACGGCAGGGTCGTGCTGGTCACGCCGACCGCTGGCGTCCCCAACGGCGGGCGGCTGTTCTAGATGCTCTTGCTGATCCCGAAGAAGAACCCGCGCCGCTGACCATATTGCGGCGCGCCCACGCCGACGCCCGATCCATCGCGGATTTCGTAGACATGGTCGAACAGGTTGAACACGTCGGCGCGCACTTCGATGCCGGCGCCGGTGAACTTGTGGCTCGCGCTGATGTTGAACACCGCATAGCCGGGCAGCTTGCCGCCGTTGGGCACGTCCCCGTCACGGCGCAGGCCCGACCCGTAGATCATGCTCGCCGCCAGCTTGCTGTCGTGCAGGAAGCCGCGATCGAACCGGTACGATGCGCCGCCCGAACCCGTCCAGGTCTGGTCGTGATCGAGATAGATGTACTGCCGGCTGATCGTGGCGAGATCGGCGGGGTCGAAGTTGAACTGGCCCGAACTGATGTCGGTGCCCTTCGCTTCGGCATGGGCGATGTTGCCGTACACCAGCCAGCCGTGGTGCGTGTAGCTGACGTTGCCCTCGATCCCGTCGATCCGCCCGTGCCGGTAGTTGAACGGGGTGAGGATGATCGGCGCACCGAACTGCCCCTCATCGAGCAGGTTGCGTGAGCGGCGATGGTAACCGTCCACCCCGATCGTGAACGGGCCGATCTTCTGTTCGGCGCCGATGTCGAAATAGTCCTGCCGCTCGGCGAAGGGCACGTCGCCGTACGTCCCCGGCGCCTGCGCGCTGGTGCCGACGAACTTGGCGATGGTGGTGGTGGCGACGTTGGCGAACGGCGCGGGCGAGAAGTAGCGCGCATAGCCGCCGTGGATGGTGAAGCCGCCGCCCGGCGCCCACACCGCGTTGACGCGCGGAGAGAATTGCTGCTCGCTGCGGTACCCGTCGTAATGGTCGAACCGGCCGCCGAAGTTGATCGTGATATGGTCGATCGGCTGCCATTCGTCCTGAAGATAGACGCTGTACGTCATCTCGGTCGCGGAGCCGTTGTCGGTGACCGCGATCGGCTGGCCAGTCTGCGCGCCGTCGCCGTCGACCGGGAACACCTGCGTCGTCGTGTCGCTGATGCCGTGGTCGCGCGTGATGACGAAGCCGCCGCGCAGCGTATGCGCACCGCTCAGCCGGTATACGCCCTCGACCTGCACGCCGGTGGTGAAATCCTGCTTCCTGGCTGCCTGCGCGATGCCGTTGAACAGCAGCTCGCCCAGCACGTCCGGCGTATATTGCAGAGAGGAATAGCGCGCGAACACCGAGCCTTGCAGCGTCAGCGGCCCGGCATCGTGGAGCAGGCTGAGGATGCCGAATGCGGTGCGCTCATGCTGGCGTTCGTCGAGATCGTCGCTGAGGAAATCGCTGACGCCGCCGACCGAATAGCCCGCATCCGGGTGCAACTCGCGCGGATTGGGGATTTGGAAACGCTGGTCCGAATAGCCGCCGATCAGCGAGACGCGGTTGCCGTCGTCGATCGTGTGATCGAGGTAGACGAAGCCCTGATACTGGTTGGTGGTGTCGTGCAGCGCATCTGTGCTGCCATCTACCGATTCGATGCCGAGATCATTGTGGCGGTAGCTCGCCGTGACGAAGTAGTTGGTGTTGCCGGTCTTGCCGCCATATTCGACGCTCGGTTCGATCGTGCCGCGACTGCCGCCGTACAGCGATACCTCGCCGCCGTTCTCGAAGCCGCTCTTGGTGGTGATGTCGATGATGCCGGCGGTACGCAGCCCGTATTGCGCGGGGAGCGCGCCGGTGCGCAGATCGAACCGGTCGACCAGCCGCGGCGACAGCGTCTGCCCGAACACCGCGATGCCTTCGGGCAGGATCGTGCCATTGATGCGGTATTGCAAATTCGCATGATCGTCACGGACGTGAAGCTGGCCCGCCCCGTCCTGCGACACACCCGGCAATTGCAGCAATATCTGGTTGAGCTGCTGGTTATCGCCGCCGGGCAGCGCCTGGATCGTTGCGTTGGAGATCGAGTAGGTCGTCGCGCCGAGACTCGGCTGGATCGAGGCCCGCGCCGCGTCGAGCCGGCCGGTGACGACGATATCCTTGGGCGTCGCGGCGGCGGCCGGCGGCGCGGCGGGCGCATCCTGCGCGAACACGGGCGTGGACAGCAAAGCGGCACCGCTGAGCAGCAGGATGCGAATGGGCATGAACAGGGAGGCTCCGATGGTCACAGGCACGGCGCGAAACGATACGATGTAAAGTCACCGGATCGTCAAAGCCTCCCGGGCACGATCCGTGGACAGGTGCGATGCCGGTTCGATCCTTGCGGAATGCTGAACCGGCGGTGTCGGTGGTGGGCTCGCCGGGATTCGAACCCGGGACCTACAGATTAAAAGTCCGTTGCTCTACCGACTGAGCTACGAGCCCGACCGAAGGACGCGCGTTAGGGGCGGATCGCCGCCCGGTCAACCGCGCGTGCGCGCGCGGCGATCTGGCGGACGGTTCGCCCGCTGCGCGGATCGCGCCAGTCGGGCATGATCTGCACCAGCGGATCAAGCACGAAACGCCGCGTGCGAAAGGCGACATGCGGGATCGTCAGGTCACGCCCGCGCCACGCGCCGCCACTCCACAGCACGATATCGAGGTCGATCACCCGCGCCCCCCAGCGCCGCCCGCGCCTGCGGCCGAAGTCGTGTTCAATCCGCTTCAGCGCGGCCAGCACAGCGGGCGGATCAAGCGCGCACTCCAGTAACACCGCACTGTTGGCGAACCGCCGTGACGATGGCCCGAGCGGCGCGGTGTCGAAGATCGGCGCGGCCCTGATCACCCGGCCAAGTTCCGCCAGCGCCGCCACGCTCGCCCGCACCTCGGCGGTGGGCGCACCGTGGCGGCCCCGGCGGTTCGATCCGATCGCAATGGCAAAGCTTGTCGGCATGGCGACACCCGCCTAACCGAGGACGATGCTGACCCCAAGCCCCCCGCCTTCGCAGACCCCGGCCCCGCAGCCCCTGCCCGAAACCGAGCCGCCGCACGATTGCCCGCGTTGCCCCGCCTCGTCGCCGTGCGCGAATCGCTCCGCGTCGAATATCCGGGCTGGTGGAACGCGCCGGTGCCCGCGTTCGGCGATCCCGCCGCATGGCTCGGCATCATCGGCCTCGCACCCGGCAAGCACGGCGCGAACCGCACCGGCCGCCCCTTCACCGGAGATGCCGCGGGCGATTTGCTGTTCGCCACGCTTGGCAAATACGGGCTGGCGAGCGGCGTCTACGAAGGCAAGCCCGATGACACGCTGCACCTGGAAGGCGCGATCATCCTCAACGCGGTGAAATGCCTGCCGCCCGAAAACAAGCCCACGCCCGAGGAGATCCGGACCTGCCGGACCTTCCTCGACGATCAGGTCGCAGCCTTGCCGAACGCGCGTGTGTTCGTCGCGCTTGGCCAAATCGCCCATCAGTCGGCGGTGAAGGTGCTGGGCGGGCGTTTGCCCAAGGCACCGTTCGCGCATGGCGCCGAGCATCGCATGCCCGACGGGCGCGTGCTGATCGATAGTTTCCACTGTTCGCGCTACAACCAGAACACTGGCAAGCTATCCGTGGAAATGTTCGAATCGGTGTTCGCGCGCGCTTCGGCACTGCGCACATCAGCCTGACCACGAACGCAGGGGAGAGCGCCACGCTCGATCCCCCGCGCTATCGTATCGCCGTGCCGGTTTACCGGCGGCGTCCTCCCCAGGACCACTTTATCGTTGGTTGGCGTTACGACGATGTCCGCCTAGCCCAGCCGCAAACAAAAAAAAAGGCCGGTACGAGACCGGCCATGAAAGTTTTAGGAGAGGATGCCTGAAAGGCACACTCTTTGTGCACCGCAGCACGTTTTCTCGCAAGTGCAAAATATGCATCCATAGTTGCGCAATCGGAGTTGCTGCGGCCTAGATGTCCTGCACCAGCCGCCCGTACAGTTCCGGCCGGCGATCGCGAAAGAAGCCGAACGCGGCGCGGTGGCGTTTTACCCGATCGAGATCGAGGCGCGCGGTCAGCACGCCCGTGTCGCCCGCACCGAATTCGGCGAGCATGTCGCCGCGCTCGTCGCAGATGAAGCTGTGGCCGTAGAAGGTCTGGCCGTGTTCGGTGCCGATCCGGTTCGACGCCACCACCGGCACCACGTTCGACACGGCATGACCGACCATCGCGCGCCGCCACAGCCGGGTGGTGTCAAGATCGGCGTCGTGCGGCTCGCTGCCAATCGCGGTCGGGTAAAACAACACCTCCGCCCCCATCAGCATCATCGCGCGCGCTGTCTCAGGATACCATTGATCCCAGCACACGCCCACGCCGAGCGTCGTGGTTCGTCCGGAGGCTTGGGGCCCCGACCACACCTTGAAGCCAGTGTTGCCGGGGCGGAAGTAGAACTTCTCCTCATAGCCCGGGCCGTCGGGAATGTGGCTCTTGCGGTACACACCCATCACCGCACCGTCGGGGCCGATCATCGCCAGCGAATTGTAATGGTGCGGGCCGTCCGCCTCGAAGAAGCTCGTCGGGATGTAAACGCCCAGTTCGGCGGCAAGCTTCTGCATCGCCAACACCGATTTATGCTCGGCGGTAGCCTTGGCGGTGGCAAACAGCCCCTCGTCCTCGACCCGGCAGAAATACTCGCCTTCGAACAGTTCGGGGGGCAGGATCACCTGCGCGCCCTTGCCCGCCGCCTCGCGGACGAGTTCGGAGACATGGGCGATATTGGCGTCAATATCGTTGCTGAAGGCAAGCTGCAGCGCAGCGACTGTGATCTCGGTCATGGCGCTCCTTTAGCGGCGGCCGGGGAGTTGCGCACCCTCTGTGGAGCGGTCGACCGAAAACATGGTGACGGCCGCCGCATTGTTGAAGTCGTGCGAATACGAAAGGGGGCCGCCCGCGCGTGGCGAGCGGCCCCTCCCGTCACGCAGGCAGGCACGCAGGCAGGCAGGTTCAGAAGCGGAACTGCGCGGTCGCGCGCACGCTGTGCCAGGCAAAGCGCGTATCGCTGCGGCGGAAATCGGTGCCGTTCGTGTTGGGCGCAAGCACGAACGGATTGGTGGCGGGTGCCGAGCCTTGCGTCACGCGGACCCGGTAGCCGTCGTCCTTATACTGGTTGTAGAGGTATTCGAGACCGACCGAGACATGTTTGCTCAGCTTCTGCTCGATGCCGCCGCCCGCCACATAGCCCCAGGCGTCGTTCTTGCCGCGGCCGGCAAAAGCGTTTGCGGTGTTGCTGCTTTGAAAGCTTGAGTCGATCTTCGCATAGGCACCACCGCCACTCAGGTAGAACAGCGTCGTGTTGAAGGCGTAACCGGCGCGCGCGCGCAGATTGGCGTTATAGTCGACCTTGCGCGTCATCACGTAGCTCGCCGGCGTGGTGCTGAAGGCGGAAACGCTGTCGCGCACCTCGCTCTTGCCGAACTCGCCGATCGCGCCGACCACGATGTGGCCGAACTGCTTGTCGAAGCCGATCCGTCCCGAATAGCTGATATTGTCCTTGTCGTTGGCGCAGCCGGTCAGCTTGCCGCTGCTGGTCGCGCGGCCGTTGCAGAAGCCCGCGCCCGGCTGCGCGGCGCTCGGCGCGAAGGCGTTGGCGCCGGCGGCGGTGGAAACCGTATCACCGAAACGGCCGTCGAGGTTGCGGTCGAACTGGATGCTGGATTTGCGGTCGTTCGCCTGTGCATCGAAGCCGATCGTGCCGCCCGCATAGATGCCGTCAAACTGTTTCTCGATTGTTTCCTGCGCCACTGCGGGCGTTGTAAATACGGCTGCGGTTGCCGCCAGGAACACGGTGATATTGCGCATGGTATCTCCCTGATCACTACTTGATCGAGTCGAGAGACGTTCGGGCATGGTTCTTGGATGCCGACCGGACATGCTTTGTAACACGCGGTTTACCGGCAGACATGGTCTTCGCAGCAGATTGTAACAACGTCGCGACGTAACGCCCTGCAATCGGGAGCGAAGTCAGGCGCCAGCGAATTTACGCGTGCCGGTCAGGTCTCGCGACGCAGGTGCACGATCCGTTCGAAACATGCGCGCAACTGCTCCGGATCGGCGCCGCGCTCCAGCCGGCGCAAGCGGAAGTGGACATGCGCCATCGTCTGGTAATAGCCGGTGAAGATCGGGTTGATCGCACCACCCGCCAACGCGCCGAGCAGCGGCGTCGCCTGCGCCAGCGCCTTCTCGCCGAGCACGATGCCGAAGCGCGGCGCCGCTGCCTTCAACACCTCCGCAATCGCCTTGCCGCCGAGCGCGAAGCGGCTGGCGAACAGCCCCGCCTCCGCCGCATCGTCCTCGCGCAGCGGCCCGCCGAGCGCAAACACCGCAACGCATTGCGCACGCACCGCCGGATCGGTGAGGTCCTCGCCATAGTCGCGCGCGATCTGCTGAACCGAACGCAGGATCAGCGTGGTGGTCACTGGCAGATCGACCAGCGTCGTGGCGATGCCGCCGAGCCCACCAAGCCCGCCGCTGATCGCAGTCGCGACCCGGTGCCAGCCCTCACCGCGAAATTTGCCAAGCGTAGCCGCCGCGAGTGACCCCGTAGCCGAGCCTTGCGTCACGAACGCGACGTCGTAGCTTTGCCGTAGCGCCAGCATAGCCGCCTCGAAAATCGCCGTCTGCGCCACCTTCGGCAGTCGTGCGGTCACCCCCTCCACCCGCCGTCCGGCCCAGCTCGCGAGCCGCATCAACAGCCCATTGGCGCGACCGTAAAGGTCGGCAATAGCGCGCAACTCGTCCAGCGCGGCCGCGTCGAGCCCTGCACAGGCGTTGCCGAGATCGTTGTCCGTCATGCTTGTCCAACGCACCGGCGCGGCGAACGCCTCAGAACTGGTGCCCGGTACGGTCGCGCTTGGTGGCGAGATAGCGTTCGTTGTGCGGGTTGGCAGGCAGCACATGCGGCACCCGCTCCACCACCGCGACACCGGCGGCCTGAAGCTGTGCGACCTTCTCGGGATTGTTGGTCAGCAGCCGCACCCGGTCCTGCCCAAGCAACGTCAGCATCCGCGCCGCCACCGCGAAGTTGCGCGAATCGACCGCGAAACCGAGCCGCGTATTGGCATCGACCGTGTCGAAGCCCTGGTCCTGCAAGGCATAGGCGCGCAGCTTGTTGATGAGGCCGATCCCGCGCCCTTCCTGCCGCAGGTACAGCAGGATACCCCAGCCGCTCGCCTGAATGGCGGCGATCGCGCTGTCGAGTTGCGGCCCGCAATCGCACTTGAGGCTGCCGAGCACGTCGCCGGTCAGACACTCGCTGTGCAGCCGTACCAACGGCGGCTGTCCGTCAGGCGTGCCGATCATCAGCGCGACATGCTCGCCCGGCATCTCGGGGGTGCGGAACGCGTAGATTTCGGCCTGCTCCGCCCCCGCCACCGGCAACCGCGCGTGCGTCGCAATGGCGAGTCGCGCGGCATCTTCATGCGCACCGATATCGGCGGGGGTGATGGTCAGCGCGGCCGACCCGTCCACAGCCGCAAAGAACGCCGGCAGCATCCCCGCGATCCGCGCCAGCGACAGCGCCGCGCCCGCCGCCTCGGCCTGCGCGACCGGAATGGCGCGAAACGGCCCCTTCAGCGGCGTGCCGAGATCGAGCTGGGGATCGGCCAGCGCAGTCGCGGTCGCGAAGTCGAGCCACGGCGCACGTTCGACGAGCACCGGCGTATCGGGCGCGGCCGCCGCCAGCTGATTGGCGAGCTTCAGCGTCACCGCGCGACCGGCGCTGAGCAGCACCGGCGCCTGCGCGCTCGGATCGAATGCGGCGAGCCGCACCGGATCGGCGGTCTCGATCGGCAGCAATGCGAGCGTGCCGCCTGCCCCCCGGATCGCAATCGGCCAGCCGCGCCGCAGCGCGTCGATCGCAAGCGCCGTCAGCCGAGCGTCGCTCACACCCGGAACTCGGTCATGATCGGGACGTGATCGGACGGTTTCAGCCAGCTGCGGCAGCCCTCGAATACGGTGTGCGACACCGCCTTGGCGGCAACGTCGGCGGTCGCCCACATATGATCGAGCCGGCGCCCGCGATCGTTGACGGTGAAATCGGGCGAGCGGTAGCTCCACCACGTGTGCAGCCGCGCCGGTGCCGGATGGAAGTGCCGGCCGAGGTCGACCCACGAGTTCGACGCGCGCAACCGTTCCAAAGCATCGACCTCGATCGGCGTATGGCTGACCGTATTCAGCAACTGCTTGTGGCCCCACACGTCCGACGGCAGCGGCGCGATGTTGAAATCGCCGACCAGCAAGGTCGGTGCGGTCAGGGTCTGCGACCAGCCAATCATCCGCTCGACAAAATCGAGCTTCTGGCCGAACTTGGCGTTCACCTCCCGGTCGGGCACGTCGCCGCCCGCCGGCACATAGACATTCTCGATCCGCATGCCGTTTTCCAGCCGCACGCCGAGGTGGCGCGCCTCGCGGTTGGCCTGCCAATCGAGCCGGTCGTCCTCCACCAGCGGCACGCGGCTGATGATGGCAACACCGTGGTGCATGCGCTGACCGTGCAGGGTGATGTGTTTGTAGCCAAGCGCCTTGAACGGCGCGGTCGGGAAATCGCCGTCGATCACCTTGGTTTCCTGCAGGCACAGCACGTCCGGCGACACCTCGCGCAGGAACTGCTCGACGATCTCGATGCGGAACCGCACCGAGTTGATGTTCCAGGAAACGATCTTCAGCGTATCGGCGACGGTCGAAATCATTGCGGGGATGTAGCGTCGCGACGAGAGCCGCGCCAGTGCGGCGTCGCGTGCCCCAGAAACCAAAAGGCCCTCGCTCCGGGGGCATGGAGCGAGGGCCGACCGGCGTTCGTCACGCAGGCGGGGAGCGGAGCCTCAAGCAACAGGGGGAAATCTCAAGGTCCCCGCAACCGCAAGGCCCGTTTAGGCGCGTGAACCTGTCGCCACTATGAACGAAACCGGCAAAGCACCGGTAAAGCCGATGACTTTTGTGTCATGCTCAGCCCTTGGGCGATTTGGTGCGCGGGTCGTTCCAGCGAAACATGCCGTCCGCGACCGGCGCGTTGAAATGCGGGTTGGAGAGGCGGATCGTCGTGCGGTTGCTCTGCGAATCGAGCGCGACCCAGCCTTCCAACCGCAGCCCCGCCGGCGCCGACGAATC
>Ga0265780_10006659_pt1 | contig 14288 bp, 13 predicted proteins | sample P1T30metagenome_FD_192432 | JGI IMG/M metagenome (GOLD analysis project Ga0265780, IMG submission 192432) | Plant litter microbial communities from East Loma Ridge, Irvine, California - P1 T30 | ecosystem: Environmental > Terrestrial > Plant litter > Unclassified | place: USA: California... | reverse complement strand
GGGCGCGCTTGGACGCGAAGATGACGAGCGCGTACTTCGACTCGACCTTCGAGAGCAGCTCGTCGATGGGGGGATCGATGATGCCCTTGTTCTTGTCGGCCATGGTTACTCCTCGTGTAGGTGGGGGGCGACGCCGCAGCTCACGGGGAGCTCGGGCGTGGAGATCGGTGGCGCGCGGTGCGCGACGGGGCGTCCGTTCAGGACGCAGTCATCAATTCTACGACCTCGCGGGCCGCTTCGGCCACGTCGTGGTTGACGACCCTGACGTCGAACTCGTCCTGGGCGGCCAGTTCGACCTTCGCGGTCTCGAGCCGACGCTGCTGCTCGGCCGCGTCCTCGGTGCCCCGGCCGATGAGCCGGCGCACCAGCTCGTCCCAGGTCGGCGGCAGGAGGAACACCAGCACGGCCTCCGGCATGGCGGCCCGGACGAGGCGTGCGCCCTGAAGGTCGATCTCGAGCAGGACGCTCCGCCCCTCGGCGAGGGCGGCGTCGAGCGGGGGCCGCGGCGTGCCGTAGCGGTAGGAGTTGTGCACGGTCGCGTGCTCGAGGAGCTCGCGCTCGCGGATCATGCGGTCGAACTCCGCGTCGTCGACGAAGTAGTAGTGCACGCCGTCGACCTCGCCGGGGCGCGGAGCCCGCGTCGTCGCGGAGATCGAGAGGTGCACGTCGGGGTAGTGGTCGCGGATGTAGGCCGAGACCGTGCCCTTGCCCACGGCCGTCGGGCCGGCCAGCACGACGAGTCGGGTCTTGGCCCGGCCCTTCGCCTCACGGTGGGCGAGCCAGTCGCCGAGGATGCGGCGCTGACGGACGCCGAGCCCGCCGACGCGCTTCGAGTCGGCGATGCCGAGCTCCGCCATGATGCGGGCGACGCGGGTCGGCCCGATGCCCGGGATGCTCGTGAGCAGCTCGCGGACCCGGAGGGTGGCCTCGGGCTGCGTGGCCTCGCCGGCCCAGGCGGCCTCCGCGACGTCGAGGGCCGTGCGGCGGCGCGTCGCCACGGCCGACTTCACGGCGGCGCGGGCGCGTCGGGCGGCGACCGCGGCGCGCGCGGCGGCGGCACGGTCGACCGGGGGCGGCGTCATGCGAGGCACGAGCGCACCTCCTCCGCGTCGCGGAGCACCGCGTCGCGGACGCCCCCCGGGCCGGCGGCGAGGATGCCGCGCGAGGCCGAGACGACGACGGTGCGCGCGGCCGGGCCGTAGATCGAGCGGAGGTCGGCGTAGCGGGCTCCCTGGTGGCCGAAGCCCGGGGCGAGGACCGGCGTCGTCGCAAGGCGCGCCACGTCGATGCCGGAGGCGGCCAGGTCGACGGTGGCACCGAGCACCAGGCCGACCGATCCGAGGCGGGTCTCCCCCGCGGAGGCGTTGTCGTCGAGCACGTCGTCGACGATACCGCCCGCCACGGTGCCCGCGCTGCCGCCTGCCGTGGTGAGGCGGGCGCCCTGCAGGCCCCGCGCCTCCGGGTTGGAGGTCGCGGCGAGCACGAACACGCCGGCGCCGGTCTCGCGCGCGCGGCGCACGACGCCGGCCGAGGCCCCGTAGCCGAGGTAGGGCGAGACGGTGAGGGCGTCGACGCGCAGGGGCGAGTCGGGGTGCAGCCAGGCCTCGGCGTAGGCGTCCGAGGTCGACCCGATGTCGCCGCGCTTGGCGTCGCCGATCACGAGCAGGCCGGCGTCGCGGGCCGCGGCGAGGACGTCCTCCAGCGCGGCGAAGCCGGCCGAGCCCCACCGCTCGTAGAAAGCGACCTGCGGCTTGACGACGCCCGCGCCTCCCGCGGTCGCCTCGACGACGCGGAGGCCGAACTCGCGCACCCCGGCCGCGTCGGCGGTCAGCGACCACTCGTCGAGCAGCCACGGGTGCGGGTCGATGCCGACGCAGAGCGGCCCGAGGCGGTCGAAGACGGCCAGGAGCCGCTCCCCGAACGGCGCGGGGGCGCCCTCGGTCATCGACGCGCCGCCCGGGCCAGACCGTAGTCTTGGAGGCTCGTGACCTCGAACGGGGTGTGGATCGCCTCGATCGACGCGACGGCCGCCGCGAGCTGCGCCATCGTCGTGAACAGGGCCTTGTCGGCCGCGACCGTCGCGGCGCGGATCTCGTAGCCGTCGGCGCGGGCGCTCGAGCCGCTCGGCGTGTTGATCACGATGTCGACCTCGTCGCGGGCGATGAGGTCGACGACGCTCTCGCCGCCGGCGCTGTGCTTCGCCACGATCTCCGCCTCGATGCCGTTGCGCGTGAGCACGGTCGCCGTGCCCTCGGTCGCGAGCACCCGGAAGCCCAGCTGCCGGAGGCGCAGCACCGGGAGCACGATCGCCCGCTTGTCGCGGTCGGCCACCGACACGAACACGGTGCCGGTCGTCGGCAGGCCGCCGTACGCCGCCGTCTGGCTCTTGGCGAAGGCGCGCGGGAAGTCGCGGTCGATGCCCATGACCTCGCCGGTGGAGCGCATCTCGGGGCTCAGCACGCTGTCGACGATCTGGCCCTCCTTCGTGCGGAAGCGCTTGAAGGGCAGCACGGCCTCCTTGACGGAGATCGGCGAGTCGAGCGGCACGTCGGAGCCGTCCTGCGCGGGCAGGAGTCCCGACTCGACGAGCTCGGCGATGCTCTGCCCGACCATGACGAGCGAGGCCGCCTTCGCGAGCGGGATGCCGAGCGCCTTCGAGACGAACGGCACGGTGCGGCTGGCGCGGGGGTTCGCCTCGATGACGTAGAGGACGCCCGCGGCGATGGCGAACTGGACGTTGAGCAGCCCGCGGACGCCGATGCCCTCGGCGATGGCGAGGGTTGCCTCGCGGACGCGGTCGATCTCGCCGCGGCCCAGCGTGACGGGCGGGAGGGTGCAGCTCGAGTCGCCGGAGTGGATGCCGGCCTCCTCGATGTGCTCCATGACACCGCCGACGTAGAGCTCGGTGCCGTCGTAGAGCGCGTCGACGTCGATCTCCACCGCGTCGTCGAGGAAGCGGTCGACGAGCAGGGGCGCGTCCGGGCCGATGATCGCCTGGTCGCCCACGCGGTCGAAGTAGTCGGAGAGCGACGGGCTGTCGTAGACGATCTCCATGCCGCGGCCGCCGAGCACGTACGAGGGCCGGACGAGGACGGGGTAGCCGATCTCCTCCGCGACCGAGACGGCGGTGGCGTAGTCGGTGGCCGTGCCGTTGCGCGGGGCGAGGAGCCCCGCCTCGTCGAGGATCGCGGAGAAGAGGCCGCGTTCCTCGGCCGAGTCGATGGCGTCGGGGCTCGTGCCGAGCACGGGCACCCCCGCCGCCTCGAGGCCCTTCGACAGGCCGAGCGCGGTCTGCCCGCCGAGCTGCACGACGACGCCGACGAGCTCGCCGCTCGCCGCCTCGGCGTGCACCACCTCGAGGACGTCCTCGAGGGTCAGCGGCTCGAAGTAGAGCCGGTCGCTCGTGTCGTAGTCGGTCGACACGGTCTCGGGGTTGCAGTTGATCATGATCGTCTCGTACCCCGCGTCGCTCAGCGCGAAGCTCGCGTGCACGCACGAGTAGTCGAACTCGACGCCCTGGCCGATGCGGTTCGGGCCCGAGCCGAGGATGACGACCTTCCGCCGGTCGCTGGGCGCGACCTCGGTCTCGACGTCGTAGCTCGAGTAGTGGTACGGCGTGAGGGCGGGGAACTCCCCCGCGCAGGTGTCGACGGTCTTGTAGACGGGGCGGACGCCGAGCGACCAGCGGTGCTCGCGCACCTGCTGCTCGCCGAGGCCGCGCAGCTCCGCGATCTGGGCGTCGCTGAAACCATGGTCTTTCGCGTGGGCCAGCAGGTCGGCGTCGAGCTCGGCGGCCGCGGCGATCTCGTCGGCGACCTCGTTGATCAGCACGATCTGGTCGACGAACCACGGGTCGATGCCCGTCGACTCGAAGACCTGCTCGGCCGTGGCGCCGGCGCGGAGGGCCTGCTGCACGGTGACGATGCGACCGTCGGTGGGAGTGTGCGCGAGGGTGAGCAGCGCCTCCGCGTCGCCCGGCTCGCCCTGCCAGTGGAAGCTCGACCCGCGCTTCTCGAGCGACCGGAGGGCCTTCTGCAGCGCCTGCGCGTAGTTGCGGCCGATGGCCATCGCCTCGCCGACGCTCTTCATCGTCGTGCTCAGCGTCGTGTCGGCCGCGGGGAACTTCTCGAACGCGAACCGCGGCACCTTGACCACGACGTAGTCGAGGGTCGGCTCGAAGGAGGCGGGGGTCACCTTCGTGATGTCGTTCGGGATCTCGTCGAGGCGGTACCCGAGGGCCAGCTTCGCGGCGATCTTGGCGATCGGGAAGCCCGTCGCCTTGGACGCGAGCGCGCTGGAGCGCGAGACGCGCGGGTTCATCTCGATGACGATGACCCGGCCGTTCGACGGGTCGACGGCGAACTGGATGTTGCACCCGCCCGTGTCCACGCCGACGCGGCGGATGATGTCGATCGAGATGTCGCGGAGGTTCTGGTACTCGCGGTCGGTCAGCGTCAGGGCGGGGGCGACGGTGATCGAGTCGCCGGTGTGCACGCCGACCGGGTCGACGTTCTCGATGGAGCAGACGACGACCGTGTTGTCGGCCGTGTCGCGCATCATCTCGAGCTCGTACTCCTTCCAGCCGAGGATGCTCTCCTCCAGCAGCACCTCGGTCGTCGGGCTCTGGTGCAGGCCGTCGGTGACCATCCGGACGAGCTCCTCGCGGGTGTACGCGAAGCCGGAGCCGAGGCCGCCCATCGTGAACGACGGACGGATGACGAGGGGGTAGCCGAGGTCCTCCGCGAACTCGACGGCCTCGTCGACCGTGTGCGCGATGTACGACTTCGCCACGTCGGCGCCCGACTCGAGCACGAGCTCCTTGAAGAGCTGGCGGTCCTCGCCCTTCTGGATCGCCTCCACCTTGGCGCCGATCAGCTCGACGCCGTGCTTCGCGAGGATGCCCTCGGTGTCGAGGGCGATCGCGGCGTTGAGCGCGGTCTGGCCGCCGAGGGTCGGGAGGATCGCGTCGGGGCGCTCCTTGACGATGATCGCCTCGAGCACCTCCGAGGTGATCGGCTCGACGTAGGTCGCGTCGGCGAAGTCGGGGTCGGTCATGATCGTCGCCGGGTTCGGGTTGACGAGGATCACGCGAACGCCCTCCTCGCGGAGCACGCGGCAGGCCTGCGTGCCGGAGTAGTCGAACTCGGCCGCCTGGCCGATGACGATCGGCCCGGAGCCGATGACGAGGACGGAGTTGATGTCGGGGCGCTTGGGCATCAGATGCTGCTTTCGAGGTCGGAGCCGAAGTCGACGGGCTGGCCGGACTTGCGGGCGACGACCGCCTCGCGGAAGCGGTCGAAGAGGTGGTTGCTGTCGTGCGGGCCCGCGGCGGCCTCGGGGTGGTACTGCACCGAGAACGCGGGGACGTCGAGGGCGCGGAGCCCCTCCACGACCTGGTCGTTGAGGCTGAAGTGGCTGACCTCGACGCGGCCGAAGCCGGCCGGGGAGTCGAGCACGCCGTCGATCGGGGCGTCGACCGCGAAGCCGTGGTTCTGGCTCGTGATCTCGACCCGGCCCGTGGTCTTGTCGAGCACGGGCTGGTTGATGCCGCGGTGGCCGAAGGGCAGCTTGTAGGTGTCGAAGCCGAGCGCACGGCCGAAGAGCTGGTTGCCGAAGCAGATGCCGAAGTAGGGCAGCCCGTCGCGGAGGGCCGAGCGCAGCAGCTCGACCTGGTCGTCGCTCGCGGCCGGGTCGCCCGGGCCGTTCGAGAAGAAGAGGGCGTCGGGGGCGAGCTCCCGCAGCTGCTCGGGCGTCGTGTCCTGCGGGAGGACGTGCACGCGGAAGCCGCGCTGCGCGAGGTAGCGGAGGGTCGAGGTCTTGACGCCGAGGTCGAGGACGGCGACCGAGCCCACCGGCTCGCCCTCCGCCTCCAGCACGTACGCCTCGGCGGTCGAGACCTGGCTCGACAGGCTGAGGCCGCGCATGTCGGCGGACTCGCGCACGAGGGCGAGCTGCTCGTCGTCGCCGAGGTCGAAGTCGTCGCCGCTGAAGACGCCGCCGCGCATCGACCCGACGTCGCGCAGCCGCCGCGTGACGGCCCGGGTGTCGATCCCCCGGATGCCGACGACGCCGTCGGCGACGAGCTGGTCGTCGAGGCTGCCCTGGGCCCGGTGGTTCGAGACCACGCGGCTGGCGTCGCGGACGGCGTAGCCCGAGACCCAGATGCGGCGCGACTCCGGGTCGGAGTCGTTGACGCCGGTGTTGCCGATGTGCGGGGCCGTCATGACGACGATCTGCCCGGCGTAGGAGGGGTCGGTGAGGGTCTCTTGGTAGCCCGTCATGCCGGTCGCGAAGACGGTCTCGCCGAACGTGCGCCCGACGGCGCCGTACGCGCGTCCGACGTGGCGGGACCCGTCTTCGAGCACCAGGACGGCTCGGGTGGTGGGCGTCGCATCAGTCATCGTGCTGGTCCTTCGTGCTGGGGTCGGCCGCGGGGGCGGCCGGGGTCGTGAGGGAGCGGAGCGCGTCGACGACGGGGCGGGCGTCGTCGCCGAGGCGCAGGTAGGTGTCGACGTCGAGGTCGCCGAGGGTCCACCCGACGAGCACGAGCCCGTCGGTCTCGACGACGCGGTCGATGGTCCACGTCGCGCGGTCGACGACGCGGATCGCGGAGGCGCGGACCAGGACGGCCCGTTCGCCCGCGATCTCGAGGCGCATGCCCTCCGGGTGGACGGAGACGACGGCGCGGCCGCGGAAGCCGAGGCCGTGCACGACGATGCGCTCGAGGGGCTCGCCGGCCCGCGTGGTCGCGACGTAGAACCCGTCGGTCTCGGCCGTCGCGACGCCGAGGTCGTCGGGGGCGGCCTCGGGCGCGGCGACGGCCGACTGTCGTCGGCCGCGGCCGCGCCAGGAGCGGACGAGCTGCGCCATGAGCAGCCCGAGCAGGACGAGGACGGCGGCGCCGATGAGCCAGTAGGTCACCGGGAGGTCGCCCCCTCGGCGTCGGCCGAGGCCGGCTCCCCCGCGGCCAGCACGGCGCGCGCCGCGACGGTCTCGGCCGCCCGCGCGACCGTCGGGGCGTCGACGACCTCGCCGTCGAGCACGGTCGCGTAGCCGTGGTGGAAGGTGGCCTGCACGCGACCGGGGAGCTCGAGGCCGAGGTACGGCGAGTTCCGGCTCTTGCCCGCGAGGTGCTCGGTGGCGAAGGTGCGGGTCACGTCTCGATCGTAGAGGGTGAGCTCGGCGGGCTCGCCGACGGCCAGCGGGCGCCCGTGGCCGGCGACCTGCCCGATGGCGGCCGGGGCGATCGACATCACCCGGGCGACGTCGGCCCAGCCGAGCAGGCCGGTGTCGACCATCGTGCGGTGCACGACGGAGAGGGCCGACTCGAGTCCGACCATGCCGTTCGCGGCGGCGTCCCACTCGCAGCACTTCGCCTCGGACGTGTGCGGGGCGTGGTCGGTGGCGACGATGTCGACCGTGCCGTCGGCGAGGGCGGCCCGGAGGGCGTCGACGTCCTCCTGACGGCGCAGCGGGGGGTTCACCTTGTAGCGCGAGTCGTAGCTCGCGACGAGCTCCTCGGTGAGGAGGAGGTGGTGCGGCGTCACCTCGGCGGTCACGTCGATGCCGCGCGACTTGGCCCAGCGGATCACCTCGACGCTGCCGGCGGTCGACACGTGGCAGACGTGCAGGCGGGCGCCGACGTGGTCGGCGAGCAGCACGTCGCGCGCGATGATCGACTCCTCCGCGACGGCGGGCCAGCCGCCCAGGCCGAGCTCGGCCGAGAGGGCGCCCTCGTTCATCTGGGCGCCCACCGTGAGGCGCGGCTCCTGGGCGTGCTGGGCGAGCACGCCCCCGAAGCCCTTGACGTACTCGAGCGCCCGGCGCATGAGCAGCGGGTCGGAGACGCAGTGGCCGTCGTCGGAGAACACGCGCACGGCGGCCCGCGACCGCGCCATGGCGCCGATCTCGGACAGGTGCGTGCCGGCGAGTCCCTGCGACACGGCGCCGATCGGTCGCACCGTGACGTACCCGGCGCGGTCGCCGAGCGCCTGCACCTGCTCGACGACGCCGGCGGTGTCGGCCACCGGCGACGAGTTCGCCATGGCGTTGACGGCGGTGTAGCCACCGGCGGCCGCGGCGCGCGAGCCGGACAGCACCGTCTCGCTGCCCTCGCCGCCGGGCTCGCGGAGGTGGGTGTGCAGGTCGACGAGGCCCGGCAGCAGCAGGAGGCCGTCGGCGTCGACGACCGAGGCGCCGGCGCTGCTCAGGCCGGGGCCCAGCTCGACGACGACCCCGTCGCGGACGAGCACGTCGGTGCGGGTGCCGTCGACCGTCTCGGCCGCGCGGATCAGGTGGGTGGTGGTCACAGGGAGTCCTCCCGGTCGCCGGCGAGTGTGAGGTAGAGGACGGCCATCCGCACGGCGACGCCGTTGGCCACCTGGTCGCGGACGGTCGAGCGGGGCGAGTCGGCCGCCTCGTCGCTGATCTCGAGCCCGCGGTTCATCGGCCCCGGGTGCATGACGATCGTCTCGGGCGGCAGCGACGCGAAGCGGGCGGCGCCGAGGCCCCACGACCCGGCGTACTCGCGGGCGTTCGGGAAGAAGGCCTCGTTCATGCGCTCCTGCTGGATGCGCAGCATCATCACGACGTCGGGCCGCACTTCGCGGATGGCGTCGTCGAGGTCGTAGCGCACGGCGACGCCGAGCCGGCTCAGGTCGACCGGCAGGAGCGTGGGAGGCGCGACCACCGTCACGCGCGCGCCCAGCGTCCGCAGCAGCCACGCGTTCGACCGCGCGACGCGGGAGTGCAGGATGTCGCCGACGATCATGACCTCGAGCCCGTCGAGGTCACGGCCGCGGCTGGCGGCGCCGTGGACGCGGCGCCGCATGGTGAAGGCGTCGAGGAGGGCCTGCGTCGGGTGCTCGTGCGTGCCGTCGCCGGCGTTGACGATGCCCGCCTCGACCCAGCCGCTGTCGGCGAGGACGCGCGGCGCGCCGGAGGACGGGTGGCGGATGACGATGCCGTCGGCGCCCATCGCGGCCAGCGTCTGGGCCGTGTCCTTCAGGGACTCGCCCTTGGAGACGCTCGAGCCCTTCGCCGCGAAGTTGATGACGTCGGCGCTGAGGCGCTTGGCGGCGGCCTCGAACGAGATGCGCGTGCGGGTGCTGTCCTCGTAGAAGAGGTTGACGACGGTGGTGCCGCGCAGGGTGGGCAGCTTCTTGACCTGGCGGGTGGCGACGTCGGCCATGTCCTCCGAGACGTCGAGCACCCGGAGGGCGTCGTCGCGGCTGAGATCGGCCGTGCTGAGGAGGTGCCTCACGAGGGGGCACCGCCCGTCTCGGGGGCGGCGGCGGGGCGTCCGTCGTCGCCCGCGCCTCCTTCGATGGCCACCAGCTCGTCGCCGTCGACCTCGGCGAGGCGCACGAAGATGCGCTCGGCGGTCGAGGTCGGGAGGTTCTTGCCGACGAAGTCGGCCCGGATCGGCAGCTCGCGGTGGCCCCGGTCGACGAGCACCGCGAGGCGGACGGCGCGGGGCCGCCCGAGCGAGCTCAGGGCGTCGAGCGCGGCCCGGACGGTGCGGCCCGAGTAGAGGACGTCGTCGACGAGCACGACGGTCGCCCCGTCGATGCCGCCGGCCGGCAGGCTCGTCGGCTGGCTCGCCCGCGTCGGGTTGCGTCGCAGGTCGTCGCGGTACATCGTCACGTCGACCGCTCCCACGGGCACCGGCACGCCGGAGATGGACGACAGGGAGGCGCCGAGGCGGTCGGCGAGGACGACGCCGCGGGTCGGGACGCCGAGGACCACGAGCCCGTCGGGGCCCCGGTTCGACTCGAGGATCTCGTGGGCGATGCGCGTCAGGGCGCGCGTGATGTCAGCCTGACTCAGCACGGTACGGGTGCTCAATCGGACCTCCTTCCCCGCCTCTCGGGACGGAACTTAAAGGATGTCGGAGTGTGTCGGGCGCGGGCCGACGAGGCCGGCCGCGCGCTCGGGCCAGCTTAGCGGCTGGCCGCGATGCGACCCAGCAGGCCGTTCACGAACGTCGCCGAGTCGTCGGTGCTGAGCGACTCCGCCAGCTCGACGGCCTCGCTGATGGCGACGTGGTCAGGGATGTCGTCGGCGTGCAGCAGCTCGAAGATCGCGATGCGGAGCAGGCCACGGTCGAGGATCGGCATCCGCGCGAGCGACCAGCCCTGGGAGTACGTCTCGATGAGCTCGTCGATCTCGGGACGGTGGTCGACGACGCCCTGGACGAGCTCCCGGGCGTAGCCCCAGCTCGAGGCACGCTCGGGCTCGGCCATGGCCCGGGTCGTCTCGGCCACGAGGGCGTCGACGATGCTGATCTGGCGGACGTCCGCCACGTAGAGGATGTCGAGGGCGCGCTTGCGCGCCTTGGTGCGTGCGCTCACAGGGGCTGTACGGCCTGTCGGCTAGTCGTTGACGCGGCCGAGGTAGCCGCCGTCGCGCGTGTCGACCTTGACCTTCGTGCCGGTCTCGAGGAAGAGCGGCACCTGGATCTCGTAGCCGGTCTCGACGGTCGCGGCCTTCGTGCCGCCGGTCGACCGGTCGCCCTGGAGGCCGGGCTCGGTGTAGGTGACCTCGAGCACGACGGAGGCGGGCAGCTCGATGTAGAGCGGCGTGCCGTCGTGGAGCGCCATCTGCACGTTCTGGTTCTCGAGCATGAAGTTCTTGGCGTCGCCGACGATCGTGGCGGGCACGTTGATCTGGTCGTAGTCGGAGGTGTCCATGAAGACGTACCCGTCGGCCTCGGCGTAGAGGTAGGTGTACTCGCGGCGGTCGACGTTCGCGAAGTCGATCTTCGTGCCGGCGTTGAACGTCTTGTCGACGACCTTGCCCGACATGACGTTCTTCATCTTCGTGCGGACGAACGCGCCACCCTTGCCCGGCTTCACGTGCTGGAACTCGATCACGTTCCAGAGCTGGCCGTCGAGGTTGAGGACAGCGCCGTTCTTGATGTCGTTGGTGGTCGCCATGCGTGCGGGATCCGTTCCGGGTTCTGGGGGGAGGTGGGCCGTGGTCGACCGCCGACAGAGTCTACCGGACGGTGCGAGCCCCTCTAGGAGCCGATCTCCTGGTACGCCGCGAACAGGAGGCTCTGGTCGGGCCCCGTCAGCACGGTCGGCTTGCCGATGTCGTCGAGCACGATGAACCGCAGCATGCCCGCGCGCGCCTTCTTGTCGCGCTGCATGGTGGCCAGCAGGGTGCTCCACCGGCCGAGCGGGTACGACGTGGGCAGCGTCAGCGACTCGAGGATGCGCCGGTGGCGGTCGACGGCCTCGTCGCCGAGGCGCCCGCTCAGTCGCGCGAGCTCGGCGGCGAAGACCATGCCGACGGAGACGGCGGCGCCGTGGCGCCACTGGTAGCGCTCGGCGTGCTCGACGGCGTGGCCCAGCGTGTGCCCGTAGTTGAGGATCTCGCGGAGGCCCTGCTCGGTGAAGTCCTCCCCCACCACGCGCGCCTTGAGCGCGACGGCCAGCTCGACCACGCGGCGGAACTCGGGCGTCGTCGGGTCGACCGCCCGGTCGACGTCGGCCTCGACGATGTCGAGGATCTCGGGCTCGGCGATGAACCCCGCCTTCACGACCTCGGCGAACCCGGCGAGGATCTCGTTGCGGCTCAGCGTGTCGAGCATGTCGAGGTCGGCGACCACCGCGACGGGCGCGTGGAAGGCGCCGACCAGGTTCTTGCCCTCGGCCGTGTTGATGCCCGTCTTGCCGCCGACGCTGGCGTCGACCATGCCGAGCACGGTCGTCGGCACCTGGACGAGCTGCACGCCGCGGAGCCAGGTGGCGGCGACGAAGCCCGCGAGGTCGGTCACCGCTCCCCCGCCGAGGCCGACGACGGCGTCGGTGCGGCTGAAGTCGGCCTGCCCGAGGATCTGCCAGCAGAACGCGGCGACCTCGACCCGCTTGGCGTCCTCCGCGTCCGGCACCTCGGCGATGAGGGCCTGGTAGCCGGCGTCGAGCAACGACTCCCGCAGGGCGTTCGCCTTGCGGCCGAGGGTCGGCGCGTGGACGATCAGGACCTTCGCCGTGCGGGGGTCGAGGGCGGCCGCGACGCGGTCGGAGAGCCCGCGGCCGACGACCACGTCGTAGGGCGCCGCGCCCTCGACGCGGATGGTGGTGGTCTCGATCGGGTCGCTCATGGGTCTGCCTCTCGGGCGGGATCGGGGGGACGGTGGTGTCGGGTCAGGGGCGGTCGGGTCAGGCCACGGGCGGGGCGCCCGGCGCTCCCTCGGCCAGCCACGCCACCACGTCGTCGACCACGGTCGAGACGGGGCGTGACGACGTGTCGAGCACGAGGTGCGCGAGGTCGCGGTAGACGGGGTCGCGCTCGGCGGCGATGCGCCGCCAGGCGGCCAGGCCGCCGGTCTGCAGGAGCGGGCGGGTCGTGCCGTCGAGCCGCGCCTCCACGGCCTCGGGGGTCACGGTCAGGAGCACGACGCGGACGCCGCGCAGCAGGTCGCGCGTCGCGGGGTCGAGGACGGCGCCGCCGCCGAGCGAGACGACGCCGGGCGACCGGAGGGACTCGGCGACCACCTCGCGCTCGAGGCGGCGGAAGTGCGGCTCGCCGTGCTGCTCGAAGAGGCCCGCGATGGACCCGTGCTCCCGCACGAGCGCGCGGTCGCTGTCGACGAACGCCACGCGGAGGCGCCGGGCCAGCTTGCCCCCGATGCTCGACTTGCCGGCACCCATCGGACCGATGAGCGCCACCGGGAGGGGCAGGTCGGCGCCGACGACGTCGGTCCGGCCGCCGTCGCGGGCGCGGCCTCCGCCCGCGGGGGGCGTGGGCCTGGTCACGACCCGGCGGTGGCCGACTGCGTGCGGAGGCCCTCGGGGATGGCGTCGAGGTACGAGCGCAGGTTGCGCGCCGTCTCGGGCAGCGAGTCGCCGCCGAACTTCTCGAGCATCGCGTCGGCGAGGACGAGGGCCACCATGGCCTCGGCGACGACGCCGGCAGCCGGGACGGCGCAGACGTCGGAACGCTGGTGGTGGGCCTTGCTCTCGTCTCCGGTCACGACGTCGACGGTCGCGAGGGCGTGCGGCACGGTGGCGATCGGCTTCATGCCGGCCCGGACCCGGAGGACCGTCCCGGTGCTCATGCCGCCCTCCGTGCCCCCGGCGCGGTCGGTGTCGCGGGAGATGAGGCCGCCGGTGCGGCGCAGCTCGTCGTGGGCGACGGAGCCGCGGCGGCGCGTCGTCTCGAAGCCGTCGCCCACCTCGACGCCCTTGATCGCCTGGATGCCCATGAGGGCGGCGGCGAGCTTCGAGTCGAGGCGGCGGTCCCAGTGCACGTGGGAGCCGAGGCCGGGCGGAACGCCGTACGCGAGCACCTCGACGACGCCGCCGAGCGTGTCGCCCTCTTTCTTGGCCGAGTCGACCTCGGCCACCATCAGCGCCGAGGTCGCCTCGTCGAGGCAGCGGAGCGGGTCGGCGTCGAGCCGGTCGACGTCGGTCGGCTCGGGGACGGGGCTGCCCTCGGGGACGCGGACCGGGCCGATCGCGAGGGTGTGGCTGACGAGCTCGACGCCGAGCCCGGACAGGAAGGCACGGGCCACGGCGCCGAGGGCGACACGTGCCGCGGTCTCACGGGCGCTCGCTCGCTCGAGGACGGGCCGTGCCTCGTCGAAGCCGTACTTCTGCATGCCCACGAGGTCGGCGTGGCCGGGACGGGGCCGGGTCAGCGGGGCGCTGCGACCGCGGGAGGCGTCGCTCACCTCGACCGGCTCGGCGCTCATCACCTCGGCCCACTTCGGCCACTCGGTGTTGCCGACCCGGAGGGCGATCGGGCCGCCCATGGTCAGGCCGTGCCGGACGCCGCCGGAGAAGGCCAGCTCGTCCTCCTCGAACTTCATCCGCGAGCCGCGGCCGTAGCCGAGCTTGCGACGGGCCAGGTCGGCGCGGACGCCGTCGAGCGACACGGGCACGCCCGCGGGCAGCCCCTCGAGGACGGCGATGAGCTCGGGGCCGTGAGATTCCCCTGCGGTCAACCAACGAAGCATGGGGACAATCCTCCCACAGGCCGCGTGGGCAGCCGCGCGGCCCCGCCTACTGGTACTCGGGGTGCTCGCGCATCCAGGCCTGCCAGACGCGCACGGCGGACTCGTGCTCGGCGAGCGTCGTCGAGAACGTGGTCTCGCCCGTGTCGAGGTTCGTCGTGACGAAGTAGAGCCACGTGCCGTCGGCCGGGGCGACGGCGGCGTTGATCGCCAGGTCGCCGGGGTTCGAGATCGGTCCGACCGGGAGGCCGAGGTGCTGGTACGTGTTGTAGGGGTTGGAGGCGTCGCCGCGCTCCTCGTCGGTCGTGGTGACCCGGTGGGTGTT
>Ga0265780_10006657_pt1 | contig 14292 bp, 13 predicted proteins | sample P1T30metagenome_FD_192432 | JGI IMG/M metagenome (GOLD analysis project Ga0265780, IMG submission 192432) | Plant litter microbial communities from East Loma Ridge, Irvine, California - P1 T30 | ecosystem: Environmental > Terrestrial > Plant litter > Unclassified | place: USA: California... | reverse complement strand
GTCGTCTTGGCGCTCGCGACTACCGGAAGCATCGGCACGCCACCCTTGGCGTAATCGTCGCGGATCAGCAGCGCGAGCGCCCAACTATGCGGCGGAGTCCACAAGAAGATGATCGCGAACATCAACAGCGGCAGTGCCGAGACCGAGCCGGTCGCTGCGACCCAGCCGATCAGCGGCGGGAACGCGCCAGCCGCACCACCGATGACGATGTTCTGCGGGGTCAGCCGCTTGAGGCCGACGGTATAGACGAGCACGTAGAACAGGATCGACACCGCCAGCAGCGCTGCCGCCGGAATGTTGATCGCCAGCCCCATCAGCAGCACCGAGAAGACCCCGAGTGCGACGCCGAACTGAAGCGCGGTCTCGCGCTCCATCTTGCCAGCGGGCAGCGGACGTTTCGCGGTGCGCTTCATCAGCGCATCGATATCGGATTCATACCACTGGTTCAGCGCACCGGCCGCACCCGCCGCGAGCGCGATCGCAAGGATCGCGGTGAACGCAAGAACGGGGGGTAGCGACACAGGCGCGGCAAGCATCCCGCAAAGGGCGGTGAACACCACCGAACGCATCACGCGCGGCTTGGTAAGCGCAAAGAAGTCGCGCCAGTCGGCAGGAAGGCTTGGGTTCGAAACGGTCACAACAGTCATTTACAAAGATCCTCCCCTCCCATTCGCGGGAGGGGCTGGGGGTGGGCTCGCGCTATCCCCTGGCGGAGTCGTTCGGAGCAGCGCGCGAGCCCACCCCTACCTCTCCCGCACGCAGGAGGGGAGAGAAAAGCTCAGTCGATCCGCGGCAGCGTCTCGAACTGGTGATATGGCGGCGGGCTCGACAGCGTCCATTCGAGCGTCGTCGCGCCTTCGCCCCACGGGCTGTCGCCGGCCTTCTTGCCCGACATCAGCGACATGATGACGTTGACGAAGAACACCACCATCGACACCGCCATGATCATGTAACCAATGCTCGCGACCCAGTTCCACTGGCCAAGCGCATCGGCATAGTCCGGCACGCGACGCTGCATGTTCTGGAGGCCGAGGAAATGCATCGGGAAGAACATCACGTTCACGCCCAGGAAGAACACCCAATAGTGAACCTGGCCGAGGAACTCGTTGTACATCTTCCCCGACATTTTCGGGAACCAGTAATAGAAGCCGCAGAACAACGAGAACACCGCACCGAGCGACAGTACGTAGTGGAAATGCGCCACCACGTAGTAGCTGTCCTGCATGTAATCGTCGATGCCGCCGTTGGCGAGCACGACGCCGGTCACGCCACCAACGGTGAACATGAAGATGAACCCGATCGCCCACAGCATCGGCGTCTTGAAGGTGAGCGAGCCACCCCACATCGTCGCGATCCACGAGAAGATCTTGATGCCGGTCGGCACCGCGATCACCATCGTCGCCGCGGTGAAGTACATCTTGGTATTCACGCTGAGACCGGTCGTGAACATGTGGTGCGCCCACACGACGAAGCCGACCACGCCGATCGCGACCATCGCGTATGCCATGCCGAGATAGCCGAAGACGGGCTTCTTGGAGAAGGTCGAGATCACCTGGCTGACGATGCCGAAGCCCGGCAGAATCATGATGTAGACCTCGGGATGCCCGAAGAACCAGAACAAATGCTGGTACAGCACCGGATCACCGCCACCGGCCGGATCGAAGAAGGTCGTGCCAAAGTTGCGATCGGTCAGCAGCATCGTGATGGCAGCCGCGAGCACCGGAAGGGCCAGCAGCAGCAAGAAGGCGGTGACCAGCACCGACCACACGAACAGCGGCATCTTGTGGAGCGTCATGCCCGGTGCGCGCATGTTGAAGATCGTCGTGATGAAATTGATCGCGCCGAGGATCGACGAAGCACCCGCCAGATGGAGCGCAAGGATCGCCATGTCGGTCGACGGCCCCGGCTCGCCATAGGTCGAGAGCGGCGCATAGAGCGTCCAGCCGTTACCTGCACCGCCGAAGAAGGGCGACGCCAGCAGCAGCGTGAAGGCGGGGATGAGCAGCCAGAACGACACGTTGTTCATCCGCGGGAACGCCATGTCGGGCGCGCCGATCATGATCGGGACGAACCAGTTGCCGAACCCGCCGATCATCGCAGGCATCACCATGAAGAACACCATGATCAGCCCGTGCGCGGTGATCAGCACGTTCCACAGATGGAGCGAATGATCGAGCCCCTGCTCGCCACCGGGCAGGAAGCTCGCCCAATAGCCGAGATACTGGATGCCCGGATGCGCCAGCTCGGCGCGCATCAGGCCCGAGATACCGCCCCCGATGATCCCCGCGACGATCGCGAAGATCAGGTACAGCGTCCCGATGTCCTTGTGGTTGGTCGACATGAACCAGCGCGCAAAGAACGACATCTGGTGCGTGTCATGCGCATGGGCATGGTCATGATGCGCCTCGAAGGCGCTCGGGGTGAGAGCGGTGTCGGTCATGACTCAGTTCCCTGCGGAGGTGTTGGCGGGGATGGCACCGGCGACGGGAGCCTCGGCGGGCAGCGCCTCGGCAGCGGCATTGCCCATTGCGGTCGGTTCGCCAGTCTCCACGGCAGAAGGCGTCTTGGCGACTTCGGCGGCGGGTGCGCCGTTCGCAGGCATCGTGCCACCCTTTGCCTTGACCCATTGCGCGAACACCGCTGGCTTCACTGCCTGCACGGTGATCGGCATATAGCCATGCCGTGCACCGCACAGTTCGGAACAGACGCCGAAATAGACGCCTTCCTTCTCGATCGTGAAGCTGGTCTCGTTGAGGCGGCCCGGGATCGCATCGAGCTTGATCCAGAACGCCGGGATTTCCCAGCTGTGGATTACGTCGTTCGAGGTGGTGATCAGCCGGATCGGCACGCCGACCGGGAGCACGACGCGCGTATCTGTCGCGAGCAGGCGCGGTCCGTCGATCGCGGTGCGGGCGCGCTCGCCCTTGCCGACTTCATTCGCCTCTTTCAGCATGTTCGACGTGATCGAGAAACCGCCGTTGCCGGGATATTCGTAAGACCAGTACCATTGGTTGCCGATCGCCTTGAGCACGACCGCATCCTTGGGCGCGGGCTTGTACTGCGCCTGGAGCAGCCCGATCGACGGCAACGCGAGCCCGAGCAGGATCAGCACCGGGATGCCGGTCCAGGCAACTTCCAGGATCGTGTTGTGCGATGTCTTGGAGGCTACCGGATTGGCCGCGCGGCGATAGCGGACGATCACGATGCCGAGCAGGATCAGCACGAAGATCGATATCCCCACGATCACCGGCATCAGCAACGCATTGTGGAACCAAGCCGCCTGCCGACCGGTCTTGGTGACCTGCGGCTGGAGCGAAATGTGCCCGGGAACCGGCTGGCCGACATTCGGGTCGATCGCCATCGCGGGCGCGCCGTCGACCGCGAGCATCGGGTCGGTGGCTTCGGGGGTAGCGGGCACGGCAGCGGCTGGAGCGGGAGCAGCTGGGGCGGGAGCTACGTCGGGCTTGGTGACGGTGACGACGGGCGCAGCTTGCGGCGCGGCGTGGACGGCCCCAGTCCCTATCATCGTGAGGCCTACGGCCAACACGATCGATTTCATCCCGATCATACGCATCCTCTGCTTCTACCCTTTGCGACTCTGCCGGCTTTTTGGACGACGACCAGGCGGGGATACGCCCTTTTCTTCTAGAGCTATAGGCGGAGTACGTCCGAGCCTCAAGTCGCACGGCCCCTTTTTCTGGCGCGCGCGTTGCGTCCGCCTGCGACGGCCCGTAATCAGGCGCCTCAATCACTGGACCGCAAGCAATGACCGAAGACGATGTTCTCGCCGAATTCCGCGCTGCAGAAGCATTGCTTGAGGGGCATTTCATCCTGTCATCGGGTTTGCGCTCGTCGCGCTACCTCCAGTGTGCGCGCGTGCTGATGGACCCGGCGCGCGGCGCGCGACTGGCCGAGGCACTGGCGGCGCGCTTGCCCGTTGACGTGCGAGCATCGATCGCCGCCGTGGTTTCGCCCGCGATGGGCGGGGTGATCGCCGGGCATGAGATGGGCCGCGCGCTCGGCGTCCCCGCGATGTTCCTCGAGCGGCCCGAAGGCACGTTCGAACTGCGCCGCGGGTTCCGGCTCGAGCCGGGCACTAAGGTCTTCATGATGGAAGACGTCGTCACCACCGGCCTGTCCTCGCGAGAAGCGATCGCGGCGATCGCACGGGCGGGCGGCGAGACGGTCGCGGCGGGCGCGCTGGTCGATCGGTCGAACGGGACCGCCGACCTCGGCGTTCCTTTCTATCCACTGATCCGGCTCGACGTGCCGACCTACAGCGCCGACGCACTCCCACCCGAGCTAGCGGCGATCCCCGCGATCAAGCCCGGCAGCCGCGCGGCATGACGCACGTGCTCCGCTTGGGGGTCAACATCGATCACGTGGCGACCGTGCGCAACGCGCGCGGGTCGGGCTATCCCGATCCGGTGCGCGCCGCGTTGCTCGCCGCCGAATCGGGGGCTGACGGCATCACCGCGCATCTCCGCGAAGACCGGCGGCACATCACCGACGACGATATCGCGCGCCTCTCCTCCGAATTGACGATCCCGCTCAATCTGGAGATGGCGGCGACCGACGAGATGCTCGCGATCGCTTTGCGCCACCGCCCGCACGCCGCGTGCATCGTCCCCGAAAAGCGCGAGGAACGCACCACCGAGGGCGGGCTCGACGCGGCGGGACAGTTCGCGATGCTGCAGCCACTGGTTTCGCAACTGGGTGTCGCCGGGATCCGCGTCTCGCTGTTTGTCGAACCCAGCGCAGCGCAGATCGATGCGGCGCTCCGGCTCGGCGCGCCGGTCGTGGAACTCCACACCGGGCGCTATTGCGAACTGGAGGGCGAGCAACAGGCCGACGAACTCCGCCGCATCGCCGATGCCGCTGCACTTGCCGTCAAGAACGGGATCGAGGTCCACGCCGGCCACGGCCTGACGCTCGCCAATGTCGCACCGATCGCGGCGATCCCGCAGATCCGCGAGCTCAACATCGGCCACAGCCTGATCGCGGACGCGATCTTCGTCGGACTTGGCGAAGCTGTCCGCGCGATGCACGAAGCGATGGACGCCGCACGGTGAGCGGCGATGCCTGCCATCCTCCCCGGAACGGGGAGGGGGACCGTGAGCATTCAGCGAACGGTGGAGGGGGCGCGCCGCATACGCAATGGTATGCCTGGGGACGCCCCCCTCCACCATTTGCCGGAAGAGGCAAATGGCCTCCCTCCCCGTTCCGGGGAGGAGAGCCATGATCATCGGCTTAGGCTCGGACCTGTGCAACATTGAGCGGATCCAGGCGTCGCTCGACCGCTTCGGCGAACGCTTCGAGAACCGCGTATTCACCGCCATCGAACGCACCAAGGGCGACAGCCGACCGTTCACCAAGGCCGGCACGCTCGCCAAGCGCTTCGCGGCGAAGGAAGCCTTTTCCAAGGCGGTCGGAACCGGCTTCAAGCGCGGGGTGTTCATGAAGGATATCGGCGTCGTCAACGCTCCGTCCGGCGCGCCGACCCTGCATCTGCAGGGCGGGGCACAGGCCAGACTTGACGCGTTGACGCCTGACGGCCACGTCGCGCGAATTCATTTGACGATGACCGACGATCATCCCTGGGCGCAAGCTTTCGTGATTATTGAAGCGGTTCCGAGGGACGAGACATGAGCGAGGAGCTGGCCCTGAGCGCAGACGAGACCAAGGCGCGCGCCGACGCCCAGGATGCGCACGCCACCCCCGGCGGACCGCAGACCAAAAAACCCGGCACCGACTGGGCGTCGGAAATCCGCGGCATCTTCTGGTTAGTCCTGGCGGTCCTCGGTTTCCACAGCTTCATCGCCAAGCCGTTCTACATCCCGTCCGAATCGATGCTTCCGGGCCTGTTGGTCGGCGATCAGCTCGTCGTCAGCAAGTTTCCGTACGGATTCTCGTTCGTCTCGCCGACCTTCCACTTGCTGCCGTTCATTCCCGGCCGCCTGTTCGGGCATCTGCCCGAGCGCGGCGACGTCGTGATCGTTACGCCCCCGGGCACCAAGACCGACTATATCAAGCGCCTGATCGGCCTCCCCGGTGATCGTCTGGAAGTACGCGACGGCATCGTCATCCTCAACGGTGTGCCGGTGAAGCATGGCCCACTGCACTATGTCGACATCCCCAATTACGGCAACACCCCGCTTCCGTCGCCTGAAAGCGGCGTGACGTGCGACTCGAGCCAGTATGACGATGCGCTCCAGACCGGCGCGAACGGCAAGAGCACCTGCCGCCTTCCCCTGGTCACCGAGACGCTGCCCAACGGGCGGCATTACGATACGGTCGATCTCGGCACCTATCCCGGCGACAATTACCCCGCCGTCACGATCCCCGCGAACCACGTCTTCCTGATGGGCGACAACCGCGACCGTAGCGCCGACAGCCGCTTCCCCTTGTCCGAACAGGGCCTTGGTGGGCCGGTGCCATGGGAATATCTCGGCGGCCGCGCCGAGTTCATCACCTTTTCGAAGACCGGGCTTGGTTCCTGGAATCCCCTGACCTGGGGTCAGTCGTTCCGGGGCGGACGCGCTGGCACCTCCCTGCATGCGAGCCGTAGTGAATGAGTGAGTCCCCGAGTGCTGGCATGGTAAGCGAACCCGCGCCCAACGAACTGCGCGATCCGTTCGTCCGCAAGGAGCTGACCCGGGCAACGGTATGGCTTGGCACCGCGGGCGCGATCGCGCTCGTCGTGCTGTTGGTCCACCCGCTGCTGATCATCTTCGGCGGGCTTGTCTTCGCGTCCATGCTCGACGGTGGCGTCCGGCTGCTTGGGCGTGTGTTGCCGATCGGGCGGTCATGGCGGTTGATGATCGTCGTACTGCTGACCGTGGCGTTCCTGGTCGGCCTGGTGTGGCTGACGGGGGTCCAGGTCACCGCGCAGTTCGCGCAGTTGCAACAGACCCTGATCACCCAGGCGACACGGACCGTGAACTGGGCGACCGCCCAGGGGATCATGCCCAAACAGGTCGACATCAACGGGATGATGCAACAGGTCCTCGGGTCGTTCGGGCAGCTGACGTCGTACCTCGGCATCGCGTTCGGTGCGCTGGCCAGCTTGGTCATGGTGCTCGTGATCGGCCTGTTCGTCGCGATCGAGCCACGGCTGTACGGACGTGGCGTCGAATGGATGGTCCCGACCGACATGCGTCCGCGCTTCGCAGGCACGATCGCGACGATGGCGCGTACCATGCGCCGGCTGCTCGCCGGGCGTCTGTTCGGCATGGCGCTGGAAGGCGCGATGACCGGGGTTGCGCTGGCGATCGCCGGCGTGCCAATGGCGCTGGTGCTCGGCATCCTGACTGGCCTGCTCGCCTTCATCCCCAATTTGGGCGCGATCGTCAGCGGCATCCTGATGGTTGCGGTCGGCTTCAGCGCGGGGATGGATACCGGGCTCTACGCGATCGGCATCTATGTCTTCATCCAGGCGCTGGACGGCTATGTCATCATCCCGATGGTCGCCAAGAAGACCGTCGACCTGCCGCCCGCGCTGACGCTGTCGTCGCAGATCCTGGCGGGGACGTTGTTCGGGCTGCTCGGGCTAACGCTCGCCGATCCGATGACCGCGATGATCAAGGTCGCGCTCGAGCGGAGTTCGGAAGCCGAAGAGCAGGCCGACGCGGCATGACGCCGGTCCTGTACGATTACTGGCGCTCGTCGGCGGCATATCGTGTCAGGATCGTCCTCAACCTCAAGCATGTCGCCTATGACAGTGTGGCGATCGACCTGACCACGGGGGCGCAGCGCGACCTCACCTATCTTACGCGCAATCCGCAAGGGCTCGTCCCGGCGCTCGATATCAGCGGCACCGTGCTGACGCAGAGCCTGGCGATCATCGACTATCTCGATGCCGCCTATCCCGCCACGCCGATGCTGCCGCGCGAGCCGCTCTCGCGGGCTCGCGTGTTCGCACAGGCATTGTCGATCGTCGCGGATCTCCATCCGATCACCAATCTGCGCGTGCTCAATCGCCTGACCGATCAGTTCGGCGCGGATCAGGCGGCACGCGAAGCCTGGTACGTCCACTGGGTGAAGACCGGCCTCACCGCGCTCGAAGCGATGACAGCGGACGGAACGGGACCGTTCCTGGGGGGAGACGCCCCCAATCTGGCGGATGCCTGTCTCGTTCCGCAGATCTACAACGCGCGGCGCTTCGGCGTTTCGCTCGATCCCTTTCCCCGTTTGCTCGCCGCCGACACAGCCGCGGCTGCAGTCGCCGAGATTGCCGCCGCGCACCCGGACCGGGTCAAGCCGGTCGGCTGAGGCCCCGCTCGAACCGGCGCTCGAGCACCGCCTGGTCGAACAGATGGAGATACGCCGCCGCGGCGTTCTCGCCCGGTTGCGGGATCGGGCTTGGGCGTGACCGCCCCGGCTCCAGCCAATGCTCGAGCGCGGCGACGAGTCCGGCGGCATCACCCGGCTGAACGACACTGCCGACCGCAGCGCTCGTAACGATCTCGCGCACCGCCACGCTTGATTCGGTTGCAACCACCGGCGTCCCGACCGCGAGCGATTCGCGAAGAACCCCCGGCACCCCCTCGAAATCCGACACCAGTGCCAGCGCGGTCGCCCGCGCGATCGTCGGCGTCGGGTCCGCGACATGCCCGGGCAGGATCACACGGCGGTCGAGCCCATGCGCCGCGATCCGCGCCTCGATCGTCGCACGCTCGCTCCCCTCCCCCAGGATCATCAGCGACACGTCCCGGTCGTCGATATCCGCAAACGCGTCGATCAACCGGTCCCAACGCTTCTGCGGTGCGAGCCGCCCGACCCCCAGCAAAAACCGCCCGGACGGCATCGCGGGGATAGCCCCCGGCATCACGCCATGCGCCAAGGCCCGTGGCGGCGGATTGGGGATCACGCTGATCCGGTCACGCGCGATTCCCATCATCACGCTTGCCTCGTCCGCCATCGCGGGGCTCATCGCAACCAACCGGTCGACGAAGCTCGGATGCCATTTCAGCCACGTGCGATACGCTGCCGCGACCGGCGCATTGTGATCGCGCCGCACCAGCGCATTGGAAACCTTCGCGACGATCGGCGGACAGTGCGTCCCCAGCCGCAACCGCGTCCAGGCCGCCAGTGCGGTGTAATGGTTGCCCGGACAGAATAGCACGTCGGGATCGATCTCTTGCGTCAACGCGGCGATCGCGGACATGCCGATCATCGTCCGGGTGCCGACCATCCGCACATCGACACCCGCAGGGATATCACGTCCGAGCGGCCCCGCGACATCGCCGACCACGAGCGTTACGCGCCGCCCCTGCTCTGCCCACGCACCCGCCAGGCGCAGCAACGTCTTCTCCACGCCGCCGCCGTCGAGCGTCTGCGCAAAAGCGAGAATATGTGCAGCGGGCGCAAGCGGGGTTAACATGACAGAAGGTTTAGAACGCCGCTGTGTCGCAAATGTTTCCTCGCCAATCCTCATTAATGTACGGGGTGTAAACCATCATACGTTATGACGGTCTCGTCGCAGTCGATTTGCCGCGTCGCATGGTTCGGGGTAAGGCGCGCGGATCGATCGCCCTGATCCCCTGATCGGCGTACAAGCGGACACTTTCGCCACGTGAACAAATTGACGACCGGGCCGGGCATAGGGGCAGCGACGGGAACCCCCGCCGCCCCCCTCTCCATACCGACATTGCCGGGGATCGCCGGTGCCCCCGATCTTGCCGGACTCGAGCCCATGACGCGCAAGCGCCGGCGCTGGCCGTCCTATCTCGGGGCCGCCGCCACGTTGTTCATGATCGGGTGGCTCGGGCTCAAGCTGCATGCGATGGGGGTCGACAACCTCTGGTCGGCGATGCCGCGCAACCCGTTGTTCTACCTGTTCTTCGCGCTGCTATACGTCGCACCGGTGACGGGCGATTTCATCATCTTCCGCCGTCTGTGGGGCATCCCCGCGTCGGGCTATGTCGCGCTCGCCAAGAAGCGGATCGCCAACGATGTGCTCAATTATTCGGGCGAGGCGTATTTCTACGCCTGGGCGCGGCAACGGTCTTCGATGGTCGCGGCACCGTTCGGCGCGGTCAAGGACGTCAGCATCCTGTCCGCGATTGCGGGCAACATGGTGACGCTCGCGATCATCGCGCTCGCGCTCCCGCTGGGCGTCGGGCTGATGACCGAATCGCAGCTGCATACCGCGATCTGGTCGATCGTCGGCGTGTTCGCGATGTCTCTACCGTTCCTCATCTTCTCCAAACGCGTCTTTTCGCTGCCGCGCCGGACATTGTGGTGGATCTTCGGGGTGCATTGCCTGCGCCTGATTGCGGGATCGGTGCTGACCGCCTTTGCGTGGCATTATGGCCTGCCGATCGTGCCGGTCGGGATGTGGCTGCTACTGTCGGCGGCGCGGATGATCGTCGGGCGCTTGCCGCTCGTGCCGAACAAGGACCTTCTTTTTGCCACCTTCGCCACCCTATTGATCGGGCAGGACGCGCAACTGTCCGTGTTGATCGCGGTGACGGCGGCGCTGCCCCTGCTGGTTCACGTTGCGCTGGTCGCGCTGTTCGGGCTGGTCGATCTGATTAGGAAATCCTGACGATGGTGCTGAGGCTGGTGATGACGACGGTTCTCGCGGGCATGGCGCTCGCGGCGGCCCCGGCGTTTGCGGCGCAAGCGGCGATCGGCAGCGACGCGGCGGCGTGCGCCAGTGGCGGTCCCGCGATCCGCGTCACGGTCGACGGGCTGAAGGACCGCACGGGCGAGCTCAAGCTCGAACTCTATCCCGCGACCGAGGCCGATTTCCTCAAGGACGATCGCGACCTGATCAAGGAAGGCAAGTTCTTCCGGCGCGTGCGGCTGCCTACGCCCGCCACCGGGCCGGTCGTGCTGTGCATCCGCGTCCCCACTCCCGGCCCCTATGCGCTGCTGTTCACGCACAATCGCGACGGCCGCAACAAGTTCAACTTCTGGGCCGACGGTGCGGGCTTCCCGAGCAACACCAAACTCGGCCGGTCGCGACCCAAGGTAACGCAAGGGCGAATCGTCGTTCCGGAGGGTGTTGTATCCATCGATATTCACGCGCAATATCTGCGCGGCCTCGGTGGTTTCGGGCCGATCCGGGGCGACTGATCCGATGCGCATCGTCGACGTCAACGAATTCTACTCCCCCACCGGCGGGGGCGTGCGGACCTATATCGACCGCAAGATGGGGATCATGGCCGATCTCGGGCATGAACTCATCGTCATCGCGCCGGGCCGGGTGCCGAGCATTGAGGAACGCCCGGGCGGCGGGCAGGTCATTACGGTGCAGACTGGGCACCTCCCGCTCGACGCCAATTACGGCATCTTCTGGGAAGGCGCACCCGTCACGCGGCTGCTCGACCAGTTGCAACCCGACGTGGTCGAAACGTCATCGCCATGGCGCCTCCCTTGGGTCGTCGGCCAATGGCAGGGGAATGCGGTCAAATCGTTCTTCATGCACAACGACAATATGGCGGCCTATGCGCTGCGCTGGCTGGAGGGGCTTGCGCCGCAGGAACGGATCGAGCGCGCGTTCAACTGGTACAGCCGCTACATGGACAGTTTCCTCGTCCATTTCGACGCGGTCGTCACCAACGGCCCCGCGCTCGAGAAGCGGCTGAAGAACCGCGGCGTGCGGATCGATGCGTCGATGCCGCTGGGGATCGAGCGCGGGCATTTCTCGCCCGAGCTACGCGACGACCGGCTGCGCGCGGCGCTGCTCGCGCAATGCGATCTGCCGCCCAATGGGCATCTGTTGCTCGGGCTCGGACGGCATCATCCCGAGAAGCGCTGGCGGCTGGTGATCGACGCGGTCGAGCGCGCCGGCGCGGACTTGCCGGTCGGGCTGATGCTGCTCGGCACCGGCGTGGAGAGCGCCAAGATCGAGGCGCGGATTGCGGGGTCGCCGCATATCCGGATGTTCCGCCCGGTCTATGACCGCGAACGGCTCGCGCGGATCGTCGCGAGCTGCGACGCGCTGATCCACGGGTCGGAAGCCGAGCCGTTCGGGCTGGTCGCGTCCGAAGCGATGGCGGGCGGATTGCCGCTGATCGTGCCCGACACCGGCGGCTGCGCCGAAGTCGCCGATCCGCTGTCGTCCGAATTCTACACCGCGCGCGATGCCCAAAGCGCGGCGAGCGCGATCCACCGGCTGTTCGCGCGCGACCAGCGCGTGTTGCGCCGCGCGGCGCTGGTCGCGGCGACCAAGGTGCGCAGCGACCGCGAACATACGATCGAGCTGATGGACTATTACCAGGGGCTGGTTGACGCGAAGCGCGCCGGGAAGCTGCTCAGGGCCGCCTGACGTAGAGCCGGAAGCGCGGGGACGAGACCGGGACCGGGCGATAACCATGCGCGATCGCCCAGTTTTCGAGGCGGGCGTCGAGGTCGGGGTTGCCGCTGCTCCATTTGGCTTCGCCCCCGACGAGGATCGCGGCGGGCAAGGGTGAACCATTCCCTACCCCATCCTTTGAACGCTTCCCCGGCGAAGGCCGGGGCCCAGTAGCGGAGGTCGAGGTGGGTGAGCGCAACGCCCGATACCCCTCCGGTCGCAACTGGGCCCCGGCCTTCGCCGGGGGAGCGCTGACTGGAGGCATCGCCAGCGCCCCCAGCCGATCCCCGGACACGAGGTGCAACCCCGCCTCCGCCCCCGGCGCGACCAGCGCATGGCTCCGAAAATAAAACGGCCCGGTGGCAAAGCGCACGTCCGGCAACCGCCCCGTCGCGGCCAGAAACTGCGGCGACAGCGTCGCGACCGGCCCCACCACCCCCGCCCGGTCGAACGCAGCCCGCAATGCGCGCCCATCCCGCAGCGCCGCCAGCATCGGCACCCGTCCCGTTCCACCGCCCCCACCAACGATCAGCCCCGCGACGGTCGGCGCAAGCCCCGCGCAGACGAACACTACCGTCACGATCCGCACCCACCGCACTGGCGGTCGCTGTGCCCACGCCAGCGCGAGCAGCACGAACAGCGGCGGCAGCATTGGCAGCAGATATTGCCGCCAGGTCGGAAACGGCAGCACCGCCGCGACCAACCCCGACCCTACAAGAACGGCAAGAACCGGCCCCCGCCGCCATCCCCCGCGCACCGCCAGCACCAGCGCGATCAACGCCGGCCCGAGCGCAAGGAACTTGAGCACATCGACCGCTTTCGCCGTCCACGTCAGCTTCCACGGTGTAAGACGGTAATATTCGGCGGGAGCACGCGCCGGAAAGGTGAGCGTACCGAACACGAACCCCGCAGGCGCCTGCGCCCAGGTCCAGCCGACCAGCGCCACGATCGGCAGCGCGCCCGCCAGCACCGCCAACGGACGATGCCGCCGGTCGACCAACGCATACAGCCCATAGCCAATAGCGGGCAGCGCATAGGACACCTTTGCCGCCGCCGCCGCCGCCAGCAGCAAGCCCGTCAGAACCGCCCCGATCGTACTGCCCCGCCCGTCGCGCGCCCGCACGATCAGCACCATCGCGACCCCCAGCAGCGCGGCGGGCAAGGCATCGTTGCGCGCGGTTGCAATGCTGAACAGAAAACAGTCGCACGTCGCGAACAGCACCGCGCCGACCAGCGCAGCGCGCGGCGTCGCCCCCGCCTCGCGGCTCGCGCGCCAGACGCATCCGACCAGCAGCGCGCCGAGCACCACGTTCGCCAACCGCAACACCAGCCACGCAAACGCACCCGCAAACCACGCCAGCGGCGCAAACAGCAATGGTTGCAGCGGCGTCTGGAGATAGGCGTAATCGCGGTACGGCAGGTCGCCGTGCGCGCTCAGCACCGCTGCCGCGACATATTGGCTTTCGTCGTGATCGATCGGTCGCAACAGCGCGAGCAGCGCAAACAGCACCACTACCGCGGCCAGAAGCCGGACGGGCAGACCGATACGCACGGGAACGGTTGGCTCCATCGCGCCGCCGGGTAGCACGCACCCCCGATAGTGTCACGCGCACGCCATATCTTCAGGGCAGGAGCGGCTTTCCGGGACAAGCATAGAGACTCACCATGACCGTTCAGATCGATCGTCGCTCGCTGTTGCTCACCGGTTCGCTCGGCCTGGGTGCCTTTGCGGTGCCCGGCTTCGCGCAGAGCCCCAATGTCACGCAGGCGCGCGGCTTCACCCATTCGGTCGCGAGCGGCGAGCCCGGCAACGATACGATGCTGCTATGGACGCGCTACGTCCCTGCAACCAGCGACACCGCGGAACTCCGCGCTGAAATCGCCGAAACGCCCGATTTCGCGCGGATCGTCTCGGGTGGCGCGCAGATTACCGGGGTGTGGCGCGACTTCACCGCGAAGATCACGGTCGACAACCTCAAGCCCGACAC
>Ga0265780_10006656_pt1 | contig 14292 bp, 19 predicted proteins | sample P1T30metagenome_FD_192432 | JGI IMG/M metagenome (GOLD analysis project Ga0265780, IMG submission 192432) | Plant litter microbial communities from East Loma Ridge, Irvine, California - P1 T30 | ecosystem: Environmental > Terrestrial > Plant litter > Unclassified | place: USA: California... | reverse complement strand
CTTCATCTGAGGGGGTGTCTGTTTCCATCTCGGCTCGTCATGTGAAGGTGCGAAGGAGTTGGCGGTTTTTGCGAGAGTGGTGCTGAATGATCGGATGGCGTTGGGCTTGACTGTTGCGCGCAGTGTCCTTGTGCAGGATGCGCAGACGAAAGGAGTGCGGGAAGTCGACATGGTGGAGGCGGCGATGTTGCTGTAAATGAATATGTACCTCTCTCTCCTTGCGATGGACAAGAGACTCGAGATCTGAGGTTCACTTTCCCTGAGGCTTGCTTGCTTTGCGGCGGACGGAGAAGCTTGGCGTGGCATCTCCGCGATGAGGCGCGCAAGAGTGAGACCGATGGCCGAGCCAAGGACAAAACTCCCCTGCATTACAGTGCATTACATTGGATCAATTGACTCCTTGATTGTTTTCTATTGTTGTATTTCTCTTAATCTATCATCTGCTCAATCACTCTTCCAACAATATCTACATCCCTTCTGCAAATCAACGACTCGAACAAGATCGAGTCCCTCCACACTTCCAACAGCGGGAAACATCTCCACCGGAAACATGACCAGCCTTGACGGCGACTTCACCAAAAATGGTCGTGACTGCGAAAGACTAAAAGACGCCTTCGACGCTTTTCTCCCCAAAGGCTTCAATTGCCAGGTCCGCTACACACACTCGCCACCGAGGCCATGCGAGCCATTGTTCTCACCATGTCCCGGCATGCAACCGGAGAAGACGAGGTTGGCTAGCCACTTCCTGACCGTCAGCGTGCCTGTTACAGATCAAGCCAAGTCAGCGAGTAATGGCAGTACAAAACCACAGCGTCAAGTCCTGGTCTTCGCCATGGAGGTGCTGGTCTACTCTTCACAGGGACTCGTCACTATGTTTGTTAGCAAAGCCGACTCGACTGGTCATCTACCACCACGGAGACCAAGTCCGATCAAACCTATTGCTACGACATTCATGTGGTGGCTAGCAACTCAGCAACGCCGATCGACCAAGTCAGCCGGAACGAAGCTTGTTATCTCTTTATTCGCTCGCGCCCAATCCCAGTACCTCTTCCCAGGATCCGCCGATCATGGCAAGAAACACGTGCTTGACGATCGTCAGCTCATCAGGTGGTGGGCGCGGGTGTTGGATCCGTTGTTCTCCTCGAACGGAAACTCCGACTCGACGCAGGACTTGGATCTCCAAGGATACATGACCGTACCCGGCTACCACGGCATCGAAACGAGATCATTCTTCCCATCAAAACCCAATAGCTCCGAGAAACGTTGCAACTGGTTACCCGGCAACCCTCTGATCGAACTTGCCGAAGCACGCGGCATTCCAGAGACTGCACCAACTAGATGCCTGTTGCCCCGATTTCCAGACGACCCCAAAGCCCGCTTCATGCAAGACCTAGACGACGAAGTCGGCTTGATAGAAGACGCGGGCTCTCTGGCTATAGCAAGTCCATCCAAGCAGAAGAACGGCCGCTGGAAATCGATCAACGACCTCGAACGATTCTGGGAAGCGATGGAGTTCCGACAAGAATGCTCCTCAGGGCGTGTGGTAGGCTTCCTATGGCTGGTAGCCCGACCTCCACCCACATCCTCGCAAGAAGAAACCCTACCAGAATCCGCCCACAACTCATCACCCTCAAAGAAGAAAACCTCGACAGCAACGTCCGCCACCGACTATTCGCAAGATTCGCAGGACTCGCAGGACTCGCAAGCATCCCGCACATCCCAGAAAAGCAAGCCGTCCACCCCAAACAAGCGCCGCAAGCAACTCAAAGGCCCCATCAAAATCCGCCAGCCGCGCCTCAAAGGCGGCTCCTCCAATCTGTCCGCCACCTCAAATCCGGACACCAACGCTCCAGCCCGCGACGGCCCTTTCCTGACGCAAGAAGGCTACGACAGCGCCATGAGCATCATGCTGAACCTCGACTTCTCGTCCGTACCTGCTGCCGCGCACTCGACGGCCAAATGGGTCTCTGAGGTGTCGCGTATGGCGGGCATGAAGGCGTCGGAGTGGGCGTTGGATGTTGAGGGGTCCGCGGAGGTTTCTACGGAGAGTGCGGCGGGTGTGGGTGGATCATCGCAGCCGGCTGTGACGAATGATTTGGGTGGATTGGTGAGGAAGAAGAGGAAAGCGGAGGATGGTGGCGCTTCTTCTGCTGCTGCCGCAACTTCGCATATTGAGAGTAATGGTGTTAATATGTTGGTTGGGAGGAAGAAGGCAAAAACTTGAAGAGGAGGGAGAAACACATTGGTAAAGCGTTGTTGCGTAGGCCTCAGGCATAGCTTTGGTTAGGCAGTCTGGAGATATGATCACACAGTACGCTCGATCATTCGTAGCTTCGGAGCAGAGTAGTTCAAGCAACTCGGCAACGTTCGCTTCAATGTCAAAGGAACTTGTCGTAAATGGTCAAAATATATATCTCAACCAGTAGAGCTCCAAGCTTTCTCATCAGGTAGTTCACGGACAAAGGCAGTCACGTGCTGGTTAGTGAGGCCTCGGCGAATGCAGTTCCGGCTCCCAGCAAAAGCCGACGTATCACCGAGGCTGCATGTCATCAGCAGCCACGGTTTCCACGATCCGATGCATCAACAGTTGCGCCTTGATTTACACACATCCCTAAGAACAAAACCACAACCCCAGAAGCGAACAGCAAAGTAAACCCACCACCTTCCCCCCCCTCAAAAAAAAACAATCCAGCCATGAACTCCGTCGCCTCGAAACGGCTCTTCCAAGAGTACAAGCACCTCACCACCGACCCGCCAGAGGGCATCACCGCCGGCCCCGTCAACGAAGACGACCTCTTCCTCTGGGAAGCCATGATCCAAGGCCCCGAGGGCACCCCCTACGAAGGCGGCGTCTTCCCCGCCGAGCTCAAATTCCCAAAGGACTACCCTCTCATGCCGCCGACCATGAAGTTCCAGTGCGACATTTGGCACCCGAATGGTATGAATTCGCCCTGATTGATTGATGGGACTTGCGAGAGCGAGAGAAATAGAGAGAGAGAGGGAGAGGGACGTGGTTGGGCTGACTGCTTCTTTTCTAGTCTACGCCAACGGCGTCGTTTGCATCTCCATCCTGCACCCTCCCGGCGACGACCCGAACCACTACGAGCAAGCCTCTGAGCGCTGGAGTCCGATCCAGAGCGTCGAGAAGATTCTCATCAGCGTGATGAGTATGATCGCCGAGCCGAACGACGAGAGCCCTGCGAATGTGGATGCGGCTAGGATGTGGAGGGAGAGGAGGCCGGAGTTTGAGAGTAGGGTCAAGGCGGATGTTAGGAAGAGCTTGGGGTTGTGAGGAAGGAGGAAAGAAAGCAGGCGGGCAGTGTGAGAGGAATGCATACATGGTTTGGCGCGTTTCGGAGGTTTGGTTCGTTGAGTTTTAGCGATGGTGTTCATTGGGATATGAGGTTATGAATGGAATGGAATGACTGGTTATAATTGCATTCGAAGAGCTAGGTATAGTGCAACTTTCACGCTTGCGTGAGGTCTGAGAATAACGGCTATTGCTGTCGCTTGCCAGGAGTCTTCCGCGCGACCTCTCTGCCCTGGAGAACAGGTTCTTGACCTATTCCGAGAGACCCCTCGGACTGGGTAAGCGGAGCCCCGAGCTGTCTTTGCTGCAACTGTGCTGGTTCAATCTGTTGGAGGACTCGGCGAGTGGCCTGTGGTAAGATTTGCTGACGAGTTGCAGCCGGTGGCGCTAAAATCCGTCTCTGTGCCGCGGGTGCTTCCACTCTCCGAAGATTCCTAGGCAGGGACACCTCGCCGAAAGGCACGTCGGTCCCTGACACCAACCTTTCCACTCTCGATAAGGTATTTTCTGGAGTACTGGGCGCTGCTGGAGATGACTCGAGAGCTCGAAGTCGCGAGCCTTGAGGTGCAGTGTCAATAGCAGTATTCCGCCTCTTCGATGTGACAAGAGCATTTTCGGCGACAACGTTCGGATCGACTGGTCTGGGTCCCGCATACGGAGCTGCGATCTGGGCTTGAACAGGTGCCGTAGGTCTCTGTGAAACTCGAGGAACGTGACTCGTGGTCGAAGATTGGTTCGACCCAGGTGCTCCAACTTGCGGCGAAGCAGGCACATCAAGCTGTGTTATCGTCGACGAAGTTGCTCCGGCAGGACGACCACCCATCTCAGCAGGTAGAAGTCGCCTCTGTGTCCTGCCGTGCTGTCTAGCACGATGTGCGCGCGTCGCAACAGCATCGTCCGGCAACTCTTCAACCACGAATTCAGTCTGCACTCGATTCTGCACGGACTGAGAACCTAGCTGTCCTTGCCCTCCATCACGCCTCTGCTGGTTGACCCGATCCGCCACATCCCGCATAACACTATTCAGCTCTCTGCTGACAGCTTGCTGCACTTCCTGCTGCGAAAGACCGGCCGGCAGTCTGCTCAGAGCACCCTGCATCTGGGCTCCGGCGTTGTGGAGATCTTGTTTGGTAGCCATACCTGCCAGCCGCTTTCCGACTTGCTCTTCGATCACACGCTCGATGTCCTGAGCGGTCAGTTGGTGTGCCTGGGTCTCCCGGACGACTTTCTGCAACGCGGTCATGTCGAAAGGCCCTGCCGAAGCAGCCGAAGTCGTGGCTTGCGAGCGCACAAGATCAGCCAATTGCTGACTGTTACGCTCGGCGTCATGACGTCTCTGCCGCTCGACCGTATTGAGCTGTTCCTGGAGACGACGCATTTCGCGGTCTTTCGCGTCATTGTCTTGCTGGGCTCGAGTCCTTGATTGTTCGAGGTCCTGGAGGCGTCTGTGGATCTCGGCTCCTGCGCGGTTTGTGTTCTCGACGTCTGCTTTCCTTTGTCTCTCGAGGTTCATCAGGCGATGATCGTTTGGCCTATTTGATGCTGGCGCGGCTATCTGCGAAGGTCGTTCGCTCAGCTGAGATTGAAGCATCCGCTGCGTAGGAGGCGATTGTAAGACTCGAGGAGATGCAGTCTGCGCTTGTGGCGATCGTGATACCGCATCGTGTTGCGTGGTTGGCTGCTGCTGGTATAAACGCTGCTGATACTGTGGTTGCTGCACAGTCACGTCCGGCGGAAGCACTCGCTGTTGCTGTTGCTGTTGCTGTGGCGGCAACTGTTGCAAATCTTCCTGACGCACGACTCCCTGATACTGGACTTGATGTACCGGTGCCAGCGTTGACATCGGCGGATAAGCGATTTGGGCTTGTTGCGGGATACATTCGCCTTGAGGTACTGGCTGGCTCTGATATTGCACCTGCTGCACTGGAGGAACAGGCAACATAGGCTGATACTCGATTTGAGCTAGCTGCTGCTGGTCCGGGAAATAATTCTGCTGGCCTGCCGACTGCAACTGAATTGACGGCGGAGGCGGCGAAGCAAGCTGTTGATACGCTATCTGCGGCTGCTGCTGTTGGTTCTGCAACATCATCGGAGCCACATTCCCCATCGCGAGATCAGACATGCTGCTGTGCATATCGGCAATTTGTCGATGGTGAGCCTGCACCTGTTGAAAATGACTCGTAGCATTCTGGTGCATCTGTTGGTGTAGAACATGATGAGCAGAATTGTCGTTCTGCAACATTGCAGGAAACACAGGCGCTGGAGACTGTATGGCAATGGGGCTGGAGATCTGCTGTTGAACCGGCACCGATCCCTGTCCCTGCCAAGACCAACTCTGTTGCGATTGGTGATGTTGGCCTTGAGTATTGCCGTCGGTCCAGGAGTAGCTTTGTTGACTTTGTAGGTACTCGCCTCCTCCTCCGCCTGTGGGATTCGATGGAAGACTTGATGTTACTGCTTGCGGGTCGACGATCTGCAATTGTTGCTGATGTGGATCGAACGGCTGCTGCTGCTGCCGTTGGTCGTACGGCTGGTTTGGGTTGTACGAAATTGTGAACTTGGTTTCTTCCAGGAAAGTCGGCGGTGGGCGAGAAGAGGCCTTGCGAACCTTGCGATGGTTGTTGGTAGCGGACTCGTTTATAAGAGGATTGACAATGATGAGGACAGTCGGAGCTCGCGACTTGCTACGTTGAATGACACGAACCGGTCACCATTCGTTGACTGTGAGACATTCACTCGAGAAAATGACCGCAGCTCTGCGATTGCAAGCGTATCCTGTTGAAAGTATGTACAGTGACTAACTTATAGCACATATCTGAAAGCCTTGTTCTCCAGCTCGGTCATGTCCTGCATTCCACACTCGATGCCAGCTCTCTCGATGTCCTCTTGCGACTCGCCCGAATTCGCGGCGTCGCGATCGCGCTTCTTGTTGACGCTCCACATGTAGACGTAGAGGACGACGACGGAAGCCAGTTTCACGGAGTAACCGACCAGCATGCTGCGAAGAGTGTTAGGTTTCCGATGAAGTCCAGAACACGATATTGAAGATTGACTTACGCAATGTACGCCGAGTGATAACCAGGAGCTTCGCTTGCTTTGAAAGTTTGGGGACCAATGCTGCGAGGATATTATCAGTATATGCATTCAGCCATCGGAGATCGACTGGTTCCAACTCACATGTTGCCAACACAGTATCCAGTGAACATAAGCGCAGCAGTGACTTGCTTCTTCGTGAAGCCGGAAACGTTGGAGCTGATCATGGTCAAGCTCATGCTGAAGCCCAGACCTTGGAAGTAGCAGAGCCACAAAGCGACCAGGCGACCCCACTTCTGATCGTCAGACAAGCCGACGAGGAGTCCAGAGCCGACGATGCAGATGAGGTTTGCGACGATCATGGTGGGGCAGCGCGAGTTGGGCCATTTGCTACAGATGAAGCCGCCGCCGAGGAGGGCGGCGAATTGGACGAAACCGCCGGGGATTTGGAGGTACTGCGTGCCTAGCGTGTCGAAGCCGAATCCGCCGATGATGAGGGATGTGAACTGGGATTGGCGTTAGCAACACGCACAAAGTGTCGGTTCGGAAGCAAGGTGCAACTTACACTAGTGATAGCAGCATTGGGAACCTGAGCAGAGACCGCAAGAATGAACAGAATCCAAGTCTTCGGATCAGCCAAAGTCTGCCAAAGCTGATCGACCTTGAAGTTGTGGTTCTTGACACCCTGCCTGTTGGCAGCCACTCTCTCCACCGCAACAGCACGCTGGCGCTGAGTCAAGAATTTGGCCGTCGATGGCAGATCCGGGAGGAAGAACAGCGTCGCAATTCCGGCGACCAGGGAAAGAGCTCCGAAGATGATGAACACATACATCCAACGAGCCAAGCCGCCCGTGATGTGGCCGATCGCGTAGCCAATGAGTCCGCCGAACATGGTGGCGATTCCGTTGGTGCAGTAGTAGATTTCCAGACGCAGAGGCTGTTCCTGGGAGGTGTACCACATTGACATGACCAGAACGAATCCAGGGTTCACTGCGGCTTCGACGAGACCCAGCATGAAGCGGTTGGCGGCAATGCCGGCAAAGTTCGTGCAAGCCGGAGTTGTCATCAGGATGATTCCCCAGGAGATACCAGTGAAACCGAGGAACTTTCCGACAGGTAGTCGCTGCATTAACCATCCGGCAGGGAATTGAGCGATCAAGTATCCAAAGTAGAAGATCGATCCCAGCCACGAGTATTGCTGTTTAACAAGGCCGAGATCCTCTCTGAAACCAAAAGCACTAGCCTACAACGCAGGAATGAAAAGTCAGCAATGGCTCTTTGACATTGTCGTGAAGACTCGACATGGAGGCTCCGACGATCGCAGCTTTCACGGCTTTGACGAAGAAGAAAAACGTACATAATTGAGGCCGTTCTTGTCCAAGTATTGCAAGAGATACAGAGTCCACAGGACCGGAAGTACGCGCCAATCGATCTTCCGCAGAACGCTCTTGGCCTCTGCCGCATCTGGAGGCGCGTCGCCCATTTGCTGTTTGTACAGAACATAGTTGTCGTCCAGATCCGAGCCGTTGGTCGAAGACAGCTGTGGCGAATGCGGTAGGACCGAGTCGTCCCCGCCCAAGTTCTTTTCGTCAGCTCTTGAAGTCGCCATGGCTGGTCGTGAGGGAGAGAGAGAGAGAGAGAGACGAGCAAGAAAAAGAGTGGCAAGACCGAGAGGTGGTAGCAGTAGTAGTAGTAGTAGTATTGAAAAAGATCGACAAGAGGGGACGTTATAAAAGCATCAGCCACGTGCGTAGAATCGCATATTCTACGGTGTATTACAAGCAAGGTAGGGCCGGAGCAACTACTGTAGATCAGAGGAGGAGGAGGACCCTCCAACACGGCACATCCAGAACTGCAAGCCCTGCAAAGCACTTCGCTGACTTTGCGACTTGGGGGCTCCATAATTGCTTGTCGGTATTTGGCCTTAGCCGAAGTTGATCGAGCAAACGAGTCAAACGAGTCTTTTGCTTTGCCAGGAGCTTGATCCGGAACGACATTCTGAGGTCACCATTGGGCGGGTGAGATGGGTTTAACGGATCAACAATGTTTAAGCCCGCTCCTGGTCGATGGCGTGCGAGCACGCTGCACGCTGGATGTTTTAGGGCCACTTTTGCATGCGCGGAAACGCCATCGTCGCGACACACGATTTGTTCGGCGTCTGGGGCCCTGGGCCAAAGGAGGAAACAACCCACACCAGGATGAGCGGTCGGAGGTCACGCCGCAAGAGAAATCGGTTGCTTGGGGGGCGATTTTACAGAAAAGAATTTAGCCATGCTGTTGAACGACGGGTCCGGTGCGTGCATTTTGGGGGGTCCGGCTCTAAACGTCCAGTGATGATGTGGTGGTGGAGTCAAGCTCAGCGCTTGCGGCGGAAAGAACGGTCGTTGCCGAGATCGTTGCCTGAGGCGTAAATCAGTAAGTCAATCAGGTGTTGATGGTCTCGGATGATCAAAGACTGAATAATCTCATAGCAAGAAAAGAAATGCAATGCAATGCCTGTATAACGCCTTGATCCGAACGCATCACATCACATCGCGGAAGAAAGTCGCCAAGTTGAAGCAAGCCGCGGCGTTCCACGATGTCTTCGTCCTGCTGCGCATTGGCGGTCCTCCAGGGGTGATGTATGTCGAGGGCCAGAGGGATGGTGTGGCCCAGTGGGTGAGCGATGTCAAGGTGAGTTGACATGTTCGTGCATGGCTGTATTGATGGAAACCTTCGCGGTGGCCTCTGTATGTCTGCCTCAGCAATCCAGTGTCAGCCGAATCGCAGAATCAACCCCAATCAATCGCGGCGGTTACATGCGTGCATACTGACCACCGCATCCACCAGAACCTACGATACAAAGACTACCAGCTTGCCTCACGCGTCGCCGAAGTGCAACGCGAAAACGCACCAGACTCGCAACAAACGAAACGAACCACCGGCCTCTTCGAGAGCGAGACTGTGAAAGATTTCGGCAATCAGATGCGACAGCGAGGCGTGTACGCTTGGTGGAGGCAAGGGATGGGTTTCACTGGTTCTGAGGATAGGCTTTGAGGTGATGTGACTATATGGAAGATGCAGAGTCGGTACTGTAATGCTCAGAAAATCGTTATCGTCTCTTTTGGTGATCCGAGTGGAGATACAGTATCCTTATCTTTAGTCAGAACGAAACCAGAACATCTCTCACCGGAATGAAAACCCGACTAAAGGAACGGAATCCTACAACAAGCACATTTCAAATTTCATCTTTTCGCTAAAAGACTCCCATAGAACAGAAAAGAATAAAATCGACGAAAGGAACAAAGATTGCAACTCCTGCCGGCCAAATCGAATCCAATGCCGCCCCAAGCTTGCTCCTCGTCCGTCATCAACCTCGACCGTGTCGGAAAACTCCCACATTTCTAATTCTTTTCCCGATTGAAGGGTATCACATGTGGTGCAAAAGAGAAAAGACCCATCATCCCCGTTCCGATATCCCTAGCCGAATGCCGGGCATGCCCTACCACATCCCACTTAGATGTTGTGTGTTGAGAAAGAGAAGAAGAAGACTCAAAACAAAAGAGCCAGATGAGCCTCTTTGATGTGAATAATGAAGCCTCGAAGTGTATGCGATGTGTCCCACAGTACCTTCCCGGCCCGGTCCTTCGAACAGAACGGTGCGCGTGTGCTTGTTGATTGCCATCATTAGTCTCGGTGGAATGCAGTTGCAACGGCCACGCTCACTATACTCCGTTGCGAGATCTGGCTTAGTGGTGGGGAAAGCAAATCTTGTCCGAGTCGTTCGCAGTGAGGACCTTGTATTTTTTCATTCCGTGGCACAGCCATGCCAGATGAAATTCACTCATCTGAACAAATCGTGTCTGCTGCTCTTGCGCTTATGGCTCTTGGAGCCCTCGCCTGTCAGACTACCGATGCTAGGCGGCGGCTTGAACCAGCCGCCACCACTGGCCTCGCTGTGGTCTGCACTGCCAACACTGCCGAATCGACTGCCTCCATCGCTGGTTCGAGGTCTGGGTACCTCCTCTTGTGGTACAGCCAGGAAACCGCCGAAACCGTTGCCGACGATGACACTCTTGCGAGCTTCGCCGCCGAAACCGCCTTGAGCCCACTGCGGGCCTAGGCCGCGAGATGCACTCATCATGGAAATGGGGCGACCGCCGACAGCGCTTCCGCGTCGGCCAGTACTCGAGGGCGGCGTAATTTGTGTCATGACCCATTCGAGCTCGTCGATTCCTTTGGAGAAGACTTCAAGAGTCTGGTTGAATGTACTGTTGTTGGTCATGGTGGGTCCGAAGACACCGCGGACAGAAGTGTGACCGTTGGCCATGTGTGACATTCTGCTGTTGGGGCTGCCATTCTTGGGAGAGCCGCCGGGTAGTGTGGGAAGTGGAGGGAGAAGGAGGAGGTCTGTGAACGCCTGATCGCGGACGTAGACCGTTGTAAGGGCAGGGAGAGCGTTCGCGTGGAGGGATGTAGCTAGATAGGCGTAGTAAGACTCTGCAGGCTTCTGCAGGCCATGGACGTCCTCGGAAGAGTCAATTTCGAAGTTGAGGGTCTTGAGACTGATCGAGGTGAGTGGAGGAAGCTCCTGAGTTTGCAGTGTGATGGATTTTGAAACAGTTGCGATGACGGCGAGGTGATGGAGGCTGCTGGCTTCGAACAAGAACGTGTGCATGTCTGGAACGCTGACGCCTGTCTGCTTGAGGGTGAGAGAATAGAGCATTTCTCTGCAGTAAGGTGATTCCAGGTATGTCGCGAGACCGGCAGCTGTGACATTAGGACAGTCCTCCAGAGTAAGCGATTGAACTGCAGGGAACTCAGGCAGCGTGCCATTCGGTGCGACATGGAAAATGGTGTCGTCCATCCACTCCAGTCCGATCAAAACCAACTCGGTCACGGAGGGCAAGCTTCCAAGCACGATTCGTAGCGTTGCGGGCTCGATAGCCAGGTTCGAAAGTTCCAGGTATTCGAGTTGTTGCCAGTGTCTGTGTACCAGGAGCTCCAAAGCATCCTCCGATCCTGACCTGTACATCATCTTTCTAATGTCGGGACACCTCGATTGAAGCTCCTGCCGGAGAGGAATACAACTCGCGTCATCGGTGAAGAAGCCGTCAGGCAAATCGACGTGTCGCAGGTTCGGCAGGGCAGAAACAGTGCGCGCAAGCTCGCCCTTTGCGGTCTCGCGGGTCATGTATGGGACCTTCAGAAACAAGACCTGCGACGCCAGCGCCGAGTTCTCGCGTACTGTCCGAGCGAACAGTCCAAGCCTGATGATGGGGATCTCGCCTGCGGTGGGAACATTGGACTTGCTCCTGAAATGCCTCCCTGACTTCTTGCGCTTGTCTGCCAGCTCTTCCTCCAGGTAGCAATAGTGAACCGCATCGATCCGAACGCTCGTGTATCTGCCAACTTGTTAGTACCGATCGCCCAAACATTCGTAACTCCGGCAATGTACTTACAACAACTGCTGCGCGACTCTGTACCACCGCCGACACACCTGTGCACTCTTGCCCAAATCTCTCAAGTCACACAGCATGCAGCCATCGCCGATCTCTGACCTCTCGCTTGTTTCGTATGTCTGGTCTTGCACGTGCGGGCAGACGAATTTGAAGATGCGCTCGAGGATGTCTTCATTCAAGCGTTGGGAATAGTCGCGGCCGCCACGAACAGGCATGTGTGGGATCTGGCGGGCTGACTGTGGCGAGGCGGCTTCACGCAGGCGCGATTTCGAGCGGAAGTGTTTGAGGAGACCCATGCTGGCGGTGGGTGGGTTGTGTGTTCAGGAGGAGCGAGGTTATATTGTTCCAGAGTGGGTTGTCCAAGAGTCAAAGGTCGGCGCGGAGCGAGCTTTTGTTATCGTGGTTGTCGCCGTCGGTCAATGGATCGCCAGGAGAGGAGTGTGAGGATCGGTGAGTGACGAGTGGGGGGAAAGATGATGGCTGGAAAGGCCGAGGCAGACAAGCAGGTGGATGATCAGTCAGACAGGCCGATTGACAAGCAGGAGGAGAGAGGAGGTGATGATGGTGGAAGAGAAGGAGTAGAAGGGCAAATAATCAATGCTCTCGTCACGGCGGGTGATTAGGTGGTAGCCGCGCGTAGTTGGTAGGCCCTGATCGGGTAGGCAATAATAAGTCAGCACGAGCGATACCGCGGCGCAATTGGTGGGCTGCCCCTGTTTTGGCATGCAAATCCACCCAAAAGACACATGCAGGGCCAAACTTCCCTCCCCCGCGTTTCACCACGAATCGAAACGCGCACTTAGAATGCTCCGACAAGACATGATCCGCGCCAGGGGCCCTTCCATCGCTGCACTTGTCGCAGATCGTGAAGACTACCTACTGTCATGATATATATTAATATATATCTTGAGATAGTCAATGGAAGTCGTTCTCAGTGTATACACTTGAGTTCACCGGAGTGTCAATGAAAGGATGCGAGATTGCGTGAAAGAGTGAAGGATGCGAGTGTGTATGCACGAGTCCATAAGAGGCGACGCGAAAGAGAACAACACGGTGGTACCATCAGCCTTCGTACATCCCTAAGTATACGACACTAGTGAAAGTGATGTTCAAAATGAGGAACATGAACAGAAATCTCCGGAATCACATGGCGGCAGTGAGGCAGTATCACTAGAATCTATACAGCGATCAGGATGACAGTATCAGCGAGACACAGTAGCCAACAGAAGCAAAGAGTGTAATGGAATATCTCACGAATGCATGCGACAGTAGATAGTAACACCATCAGCTTCCATAAACAATCAGACATCCGGCACCAGTGAGAGAGCTGACCCAGATGTGTGTCATGAACGGGACATCTCACAATATTAAGACATATCACATGGTGATGCATTTGACCTTCGTGTTGATCCATGGCTGCCATACCGGTGAGAGGGCCGACCGAAGCGAAGGTCGTGAATGTGACATCTCACGGGTGAACGCAATAATTCTGGGGTGATACCATCGACCTCAATACACGATCAAGCATACGACACCAATAAGAGAGCCAACGCAGAGCTTGATATCTCACACGCGAACGTAAATCCAGTAAAGTGGTACCATCAGCGTTCGTACGAGGCCAAGACGATGATGCCAACGAGAGTCCGAGCCGAAATGAGTGACATGAACTCGACATCTCGCGATCGCATGCAACAGGAAACAGTGATACCATCAGCTTCCGCACCCATCCAAGTCTACAACACCAACGAGCGAACACACATCACGATGACAAGAAAAATGGAAAAGAAGTATTCGGCAGTAAACTCCATCAATTATGCCTCGGAATGACGTTCAAAGTCGCGATCAAGAAACCACCCAAGAGGAAGAAAACACACAGCAAAAAAATCCCCTTTGTGCCCAATACTCCGCCGGATGAAACCAAAAACCCTCGGGGCATTGAAGAACCACTGCGAGGGAAAATTAAATCCGCGAGTCCTCTTGTCAACCAAAAAAAAACCAAAAAAAAACAATCCAAGCTGCTGAGCGACTTGAGCGACCACGAGCGCTCCCAAAGTCGGGGTATAACCAGAAAACTCCCTCCGAAACAAAAAAAAAACATCAAAACCAAAGAAAAGGCACATGCGCCGTTGACGGACCCTGTAAACAAAAGAAAACGCTAAAAATAACAGAAAGCATGACCCGGAACCCTTGAACCCTGAACCACAAAACAACCAGAAAGCCGAAAACAATCCAGTCAGGTGCCGTGAAAGGGTCCCCGCTTGCTCATCTCTGTAGAAACATGTCAGTTTTCTCGCTCTCTCAGCTAATAGAGGGGCGCGAGGGTAGCAGCTCACCGTTCGGTGACCGGGGCCCGCGAGATCCTTCTACTCGTCCTCGTCGTTGACGTCGGGGCCGACGACGGTGGCCTTGACGTTGGCCCGGAGGCCGATGCTGTCGGAGCGCCAGACCTCCTGGCAGGCGATCACCTCGTTCATGACGATCCTGGACATGCACAGGTCGCGCTCGGTG
>Ga0265780_10006655_pt1 | contig 14292 bp, 18 predicted proteins | sample P1T30metagenome_FD_192432 | JGI IMG/M metagenome (GOLD analysis project Ga0265780, IMG submission 192432) | Plant litter microbial communities from East Loma Ridge, Irvine, California - P1 T30 | ecosystem: Environmental > Terrestrial > Plant litter > Unclassified | place: USA: California... | reverse complement strand
CGTATTGTCGCCTAGCCATTTCAGTGGTGTATGGGAGTCTGGATGTCTCAACATGCGCAAATGCAGGGCATTCAGATGTTACCGCCCGGTCCGAAGGAAATCTGCGGAACCGCATCCCACAACGATCGAATTTGGACACATGCACGGACTCCTGAAGCCACCCGGACTGTTTATAGGACTGGATGATAGGAAACTTACCTGATATCCTCCTCAACGGACAAACTAACTTCTGGTACCTTCTCACATAGTTATATTCGTGCACGAGATGCTGTGGGCCATTTACTGACTTCGTACATCGATCTTTGGGCAAAGTTTTGGAAGAGTTGTACTCGTCACAAAGCATGGGCGCAGCTTGACGATGCATCTGCTAAGCATCGAAGAAGAGAAGACTGCCATACACCAAGAGCTTTGCCATATTCGTCGTGGCAAGGTGCAACCCCAATCGCGTCAGTGGAGAGCTGGAGTGGGGTAGGGTGTCCACTTTGTAAACGGCCTACCAGACTGTCCTGGCTACAATTCGAATGGACTGTTACGGTGTTACCTACTCAATAGTATCTGTTCACGATTGACTCAACATGACTGCCATGATGGATTGACCAAGTGGCAAGTGGATGTTCTGGCTAGAGCTTCTCCGTTCTTCTAATATTCGTTAAGAGACTACCATCCTGTTGCACTAACGCGGAACATAGCAAATCGATCAAGCGATCTTTACTCGAGACCATGCCAACTTTCTAACTGGAGTTCCACAAGACCTCATCCACTAAAGACGCTTTTCATCAAACCTTACTATCGCTTTGGGCATCCAACTCGTGAGGATCGTGGCGATCGTGGTCTGCCAGTTCTGCGGGAATTTGCCCTTTCTCACTCACCTCATGGCATGTGCCACCCCTTGATGCATCCAAGGAAGAACCGTCGGCTTCATACAGCTCAGGCTTACTATGCGTGTTCTTATAGCGGCGGAACAAGAAGAAGGCCGCGAAGGCTGAAGCTAGGACGACTACCGGAACAGTGATACCTGTGGCTATCGCGACTTTCCGAGAGGTATTCTTGGGAGCAGGCGTCGACTCAGGTGATGTAGTGGGTCCAGGTGATGAGATAGGTGTTGTCGAGGTGGGAGTTGAGAAAGCCGATTGCAGCGTCGATGCTGGAGAAGCAGACGATGATGATGGCGATGATGTTGTTGCTGGGACCGATGTTGTAGCGGCTATCGCTATGTCAGCTCGTCACTTTCTCACCCCAGAACAAGGGATTACTCACCAGCGATCTCTGCCAACTTGGATCCACCGATATCACAGTAGCTGCTAAACACCTCCAGCGCCGTCGTATTCTGCGAAGGGTCGTCAGGACACTGGGTCATGACATGAGCTCCAATCATGCTGGAGAACTTGGCAGAGCTCTCGTAGCAGACTGTGAGACGGAAATTACGAGGTCAGCGCATGTCGCAGCCGCAAGCTTTATTCCATAATGTCAACTTACAGCAAGTAAACGACTGGTATGAGCCGCCATCCCCACACCCCCATTTCATGTTACGCACGATAGTCGACAACTCGAGCTCGGCACATGTTGCGAGGAGCTTGTATTCTTCAATCTGATCAATGAAGATACTCGTAGGACCACTAGCGCCTGCTACGCTAACCAGGGCTAGGAGAAAAGCAAGAGCGGGAAAGCCTCGGCCGCCAAACATCTTGGTGTATGCTAGCGTATCTTACTGGAGAGATAAATCGATACAAGCCTTCTTTTTTCACAGCGGGAAGGCTAAGGGAAGAGTTGTGGAGAAAGCCAGGTTGGCAGCGGACCGGCGTATTTTGTACGCAGGGCGTTTTCGCACATGTCGCAAATTACCCCAGCCTTCCTTCGCTGGAAATGGATGTCTTGATGTGATAGCACGGGCATGTGTATGCACATACTTGAACCCGAGACGGCTGAACTCTGATTGGACGCCCACGTACGCATAAATAGACTTTCACCTCAACACACCGGCAAGGCTGAAGAATTGCGCTGCAGCAACAACGCCGAACGAGAAATGATCGGGGTCTGATAGTGACGGGTGAGAACATGGCGTTCTCTTCGGTGTCTGCCATTGACTGAATCCGGCGGGTGCGTCGCCATTTATCTCTTGAGTTTCGATCGGGCCAATAGGGGCGGCCTTTGGGGCGGCCCAGCTGCATGCACAGCGTCCGTGGAAGCACTCCCGCAGCTGTCACAGACAGCCACCACAATCAAGGCTAGCTCACCCGTAAAGTTTGGACGAGATAAAATTAGCTGGTAATTTCAGGTGATGTCACGGCGAACGTGGCTGGCAAGGCTGGCCCCATATGTCTCCAAACCATCAACACAGGCGCATTCGACTGTATCCGGCCCCTCGCAAGGTTGACCTGGATGGCCACCATGACATATATAGTCTTTGGCATGCAAAGACAGAATTACTCACCAATTACTACCCACACCTGTTTATAACTCGTATACATCTACGCACCACCAACTTTCACGATGCGCAGCCTTGTGGCTATCACTTCCTTGCTGGGGCTATCGACAACGGCAGTCAACGGTTTGGTACCAACTCGCAGGCAAGCTTCAACTTCATTCGCAGGAAGTAATGAGTACTTTCTCCACGCCCTTTCTGCATCCGAGCAGAAGGAGTATGTTGAAACTCTTGCTGGATGGGGCGCCAAGGTCCTGAGGCTGTGGGGTGAGTAGCATTTGAACAATAATGAACACCTTTGAAATAATTCTGCATCCTCTTAGCAGTGGACTTTAGGGAAGATTTGCAGTACTGACAATCCTTGTGCAGCGACGAACGTTGCTACAGGGTGCTTGAAGGGCAGCACTATCGAAAATTCCGTGCCAGCTTTCGAAGAGACGGTCGGTGTGTACGATGCCACCGTTCTAGCTAAGCTTGACGACACTCTCAAACTCCTGCACGACAACGGAATGAAGGCAATCATATCTCCCCATAACGCCAATACACTGGGGGGTAGCGCGGGGTGCGATGCATACTGCCAGAAGTATGGCGACGCACCTACCTTCTATTCTTCATCCAACGCCAAAGCAGACTACGACAACCGACTCAACGAGATGCTAAACTACCAGTCACCAAACTTTGGCAAAGCCTGGAAAGATATGGAAGAGGTCATTATGGCTTTCGACCTCCAGAACGAGCCGCTGATCGGACAAATCGACCTGTTGAACGCCAATGACCCGGACGACTGGTTGTGTGGCCGTGCTGGAGCATTGCGCAGTGCTCTTGGATCATCCAACATCAAGGTTGCCACAGGTGGTGTCGGCGGCTCTCACTACTGCTGTGACCACGAGTTCAACACGTTGGAGAAGGCTATGCAGTGCGATGCCATCGACATCATCAGCATGCACGGATACATGAGCAAGGCGTCCGACTGGGCCTACTACATCACGGGCGACAGGGAAGTCTTGAGCGGAGCCAGGGCTGCAGGCAAGAACATCATGATGGAAGAGTGGGGTGTCTCGGTCGACTACCAGGACTCTTTCGATACGCAGGTCCAAGTATTCAACGACGCTGGAGTTCCTTGGGTAAGCACGACAAGAACAAATACTCGATGGACAGCATGCTAACGTGCATTGTAGTTGTATTGGCAGATCGTCCCTGGCTTAGACGGCTCTGAAGCTGGCGCGCCCACCAGCTGTGGTTACGACAGCTTCGAGATTGGCTTGGGTAGCTCGAAGGGCGATGTCGCCGGAGGGATTGCTGCAGCGAACTCGGCTTCGGCAGCGCAATCTTGGGCGGGTTATTTGTGATGAAGCCAATTTGGCTCGCTAGTGTTTCCGTAGTTGCGCTTCCTTTCGTTGATGTATTTCTCCAATTTTGAAACTGTAGGGTTTGGCAAGCGCGTGCCATTTCCTCGTGCCACTCTTTAAATCGATCACGTTATTCATGGATACACGACCTAAACCATCGGAGTGAGTTGCTTACTTCATATTCATTAAACCAAATGCGTTGCTCCCTCAGAGTTGTTGCTGTTATGGCGCTGCGTGGTGGAAATTCAGGATGCGCGTTGCACTTGCCAAAACTCCACGCACCGTCGACGCGTCGACATGACGTCACAAGACCCACTTTTCTACTGGCGCGTCTCCCACGCGTGCGCGCAGCCGGAGGTTGCGAAACCTCCTCTAGGCGCTATAGTGCTCTGTCGGTCTCGTGTACTCATCACAACAGATTACCCTAAACATAACGACTTTGCTCAACGGTCTTTGACCTCTGCTTCTCAACAGAGTAGAAAGCGGGACGGATGAGGCTCGGTATGAGTAGTATACAAAGGTCTTCTCATATCTATTGCTGTTATACGGCGTACCCTTGCATCATGCAACGCACGGGGCGTTCGCCGTCTAGACGCCTTTGTGTAACGATTAGCGAGCGAAGGCAAACACAAATTGGCATCGAGTAATACCAAACTGATCACTCACCTTCCACCTGTCTCACGAATATCGACCACACGAAGAAATCGCGAAGTCGCATCGAACTCTAAGAAAGTATGCCCTGGCGCGATGAGTGGCCCGTTGGATTGAATGGAGAAGAGTACGACGGCAAACATATTCTGACACTAGCGCGGGACAATGCTAGTCCCTTTAAAGACGTCTGGAACGTGCAGTTGCTCATCGATGACATTGAAGAGAAGCTCCAAGTTAAAGTAACAGATATCCCGACTATCGATAAAGGCTCCAACAACTATGTACGTGTATGATCATGGCCATCCTCGAGTCGGCTGATCTAGCCCTCCGACCCAACACGATAGGCTCGGCGGAGACAATATTGACGCTTAACGCCATTCTAAATCAGCTCGCTTGCCAACTATAGTTTACTGATTTGTGCTTAGGGATTTCACCTTCAGGTTCGTGATGGACCGGACTTGGTAGTTCGTTTAGCTCGCGGCGACGTCAACATGCCGGATTTCGATGGCTTTGTCGTCGAGCGGCAGATCGCAGAAGTTGAATTCGAAGCAGCCATATATAACCTGTTGCGTGACGAAGCAGAAGTCCGCGCGTCTCGCCTGCTCTATCACCGCGCACCGGTTCTCAAACCGGGCCCTAAAGTCCAGATACCAGCAGATCTCTCGGGTCGACGCATCTTTGTGTTCGAACGATCAGACGGCACAAACAATGTGTGGCAAGGGCTTGATGCTGAGGCAAAGGTATGAGTCATTTTTCGAAGCGTTGAGATATACTAAAAGCTCTCAGACCGTTCTCCTTGATCAGCTCGCACGCATGCGTGCCGCCCTCTTCAACTATTGCCCACCCTCTGGCTTTGCAGTCAAGTACCTGTATAGCCGTATCTTTGACTTCAAACCGGATGCTTTCAGACTACCCGTAGCGCCTACTCGCGAATTCTGGATACACGTAATACAGTCAAAGATTGAAGCAACAATTAAGAACGGAGGTGACATGATTGGATGGGAAGATGATGAAGAAACCGTGGGACCTGTCGCACTGGCAGCGAAGCAGTCTCTCCTCAAAGCGATACCACATCTACTGCCGCAAGAGAACTCCGACATCTTCTACAGGCTAGTGCTTGAGCACGGTGACTTTGGGATACACAACACTTCGATCATCACAGACGACATCTGTATGCCCGGAGTCACGTCGCTATATGACTGGGAGACAGCATGCATTGTTCCAGCTCTACTAGCTGACCCACTCGTCGCGGCTGGTCCTGTGGATCTAATTACAAACGAGCGTGCTGAGCCGGCTGTCACTAGGATACCTGGATCATCGACGGCTGCGGAACTAGAAGCATATGCCACCTGGTCGCGACATTACATCAAGGTTCGTCTGTACCGAATCCTGCTTACCATGATGGTGCGCTAACACCTGGTACAATGAACAGGAGTTGTACACGCATGCGCCAGATTTCGAATTCGCGATCAAAGCGGGAAAAGATGTGCGCTATCTGTGGTTTGCGTTGCGCGACTGGCATGGTGGTGAATCTGAACAGTTCTTCGGCGACCTTGGAGCTTGGGCGGAGGCACGGGAGAGAGAGAGGGGACTTTCGTGAGTTATTAATGTCGTCTTGAGCATCAGTTAGCCAACTTTGTTATGATCTTGAGAGGTTGTAGTAGTGGGTCGTAGTCTAATGGATGTAATCTGAGCGCAAAAGATGTGTTAAGTTTCGGCGCACAAACGAAGTCAGAAGCTTATAACAGCAAAAATCGCCAGTAGTCATCTATTAGCTACTAGCACACCAGTATCTTGCTTGTACAAGGTTGAGTGGACGCGAATCATCGCGGCCGATTCCCAGTTAGAGCTCCCGAAGGCCTTTGGGGAACGTGTTCGGCCAAGATTGGGCACCGCGCAAAAGGGATTTGCCGGATAAGCTCCAGCTGCGAGCCACGGAGGAGACTGTCGCACGATTACCTCAAAATGCCCGAAAACAATTACCCGTTCAACGTTGTCTAAATTCCTTGGTTTGCGCGTACTATCTGCGCATGCAGTCTGCCCGTGAAGTCGGTTCAGCTCAGCAACAGTGGGGGCAACTCGCCAATGGCCAGCTGCAAGTGCCCAGGTGAATGTTCGTTAGCGTGGTTGCCCCTAGTCAATGCGGCATTACCTCGGGACAATCGCGCGCAGCAAACAACCGTGGAATCGCGCAAGTACATATACCTAATCTCCCAGCCGCATCACCCCGCATAGGGTGACACTCATCGGTCAGCTCCTGTCCATCTAGCCTCGATCGCCAGAAGTACCCGTGCGGACCTACAGCAAGCAGTCTGATAACGAGATGAATCCGGATACCAATTCACGCCTCTGTCCCGATTGGGTCTTTCTAAACAATGCCAACGTACAGTAGGTGAGCTACGACTCATTCAGAAGTATCCACCGTTAACATATGGCTATCAGCGTCGCAAAGGACAGAGGCTGGTTTAAAACGTACACGCCCTTCAAATCAACAGTAAATTCCTCGCCCTTCTTCGGCCCGCACACGCAAACTCCCGTGCTGGGAATCGGTACCGTCGAAATCCCAACAAAGCGCTCGCCGAATGCTTCAGGTGTATCTTCGCATGGATCTCTTCTTCTCCACGAGGTCTTGCACGTGCCTGACTTTATTTGCAACACCATTGGGCAACCACTCATGTACAATGATGGATATAACGTGATGATGTTGGGCGGCAAAGATAGAAAATCCAACGGCATCATCAAAGATAGCCAGGGCAGGAATGCTGCCTATTTCGACCCCAAAAGCCCGTTGTTTGGAATCAAAGTGCGCCGGTCTCCGAACGGGCCAAGGCTCGGCCCGTACGCGCTCAAGAAGGACGTAATGTACGTGCTAGGCTGTCGATGGGACGATGCCGAGAAGCGTAAGTGGCAAGAGTTCAAAGCTGGGAATGGACTCAACACGCCGGGACAAAATGCTGCGCCCTACACGGCCGAAGAAACTACGTTCCTCAAGAAGAACTATGGCTCCGAATACCACTTCCTAATACAACACGGGCTGAAGATCCACAATGAGGAAGACCGCGAAGAGGGACGCGCCATCTTACGCGCCATCATGCGTGAGGATGAGATGTCCGAGCTGGAAGAGTCCGGGGATGAGGAGGATGATGGTGATTTGTCACGTTTCGAAGGCCATCAGGCAGACTACAACTTCACTGAACGCCAGCTTGATTGGATCGAACAGTACTATGGCAATTCGGAGCAGTTCATGATTTCCTATGGACTCAAGTTCTACCGTGAAGAGGATCTCGAGGAGGCGAAGGCCATTGTGGATGTCATGATGGATGGAGACGATTAGGGGTGCCTAGGTACCTTGAAGCGTTGCTCAAATCTCACATGAGATGGATACGGAAGCTTCATCATGTATCAAATCATTTCTAGCTGCTCATCCGGTACGCGTAGATCACGTACACATGCTTAACAAGGGGAATGCAGAGCTTATGATGGTTGAAGAAACCACGATTCTTAAGAAAACCTATGGTTTCGAGTTCCTTGTTCTAAATGTTGGTATCTCGGTAGCTTGAGAGCTTGTCCTGATGGGCCTTAGGCTGGTGGGGCGAACGCGGGCAAAAATATATAACCACCACCATGGCGCAAAAAAGAGCAAAACATACAACAGCCTACTAATCCGCCAGTACACCGTGACCAAAACCTCATGTAACCGAAGCAGAATCAATGCGGCGATGACAGGGGTAGATGGCTCTAATCCGACAAGAACAACAGAAGATAGAAACAAACATATTAAACGACAGTGCAGGAATCGAAGTCCACATTGATACACCCCAAGCGATCCTCTCCCAACAATGGCCTTCTGACAACCTCCTACCAAAATGTCAGTTTATCCGCCACCCAATCCGTTACCGCAAAGAAAACATTGTGGCGGTGGAAGAAACTCCGGTTCTTCTTGCCGAGGATATCTATAAAAGCACGGATTAGCCACTGCCCTCATCTCACCTTCTCTCTGAGACTTACACATCGGAATCGTCAACGCACAAACAGCGACCTGCGCACTCCCGACGGCGATAAACAGGGTCTTGATTCCCCCACCACCACCTACCCCACTCCGCCGTCCAGCCTCAACGACCCAGTCGAAGCCTTTAAACGTCAGGGCGAAGGAGAACACGTTCTTGAAAACGAGGAGGCACGTGAAAGCTTCGATGGACATGCCGCCTATATACGTCAGTATCTCAAAGCATGACATGGTCTTGGAGACTTACGATGCGCATCGACGATGTATAGCGCACTGGCGACAGCACCACACACCATACCCATAACTACGAGCGCGAAGAAGAAATCAGGCCAAAACCAGCCGTATGTTGCCGTATCTGCGCTGGTCCAACCGAAGCCGTAGATACCAGCACAACCTAATATGAGTTGTGGGACCACGAGCACCATGCGGAACTCGGGTTCGTAGATGCCGTTATTGAGGCGCGTGAGCAGGTTCGCGGACCAGTCGCTAATCAGGCCGGTGAGGGCGAAGCCGAGGAGTGCACCGATGAAGGCGCCTGTATACCTTAATGGGATTAGGACATGCAGGTGCAAGATATGAACGGAATGTATCAACTTACATGTATCCTGTCTCTTTCTCTCCAAACCAAAGCGGTGGACCAAGCATAATTGCTGCAAGCACAACACCGATAAGGACCGTGAAACCGATTAGACTGCCTTGGATAAGACAGGCCCATAGTATACCCGGATGTAAGAACAGCGAGAACGGCCGCAGAAGGAGGTGCAGATACCGGTCATCTGTTTTCCGCCCATTGAACGGCTTCATACTTTCGAGAAAAGTAGCCTTGCGTGGCGAATCGCCCACCGAATGCTGGTCCGCAGAGTTTCCTGCTCCCTTTTCATCCGTGTTTCCAGCTGCTTCGTGTTCAGCAGATGTGCTACTCGACCCCCGATTACCCAGGATTTTCATCTCTTCTCCATCCTTAACCAGTAAGTTCCCCATAGTGTCGGTGTCAAATTTCTCTTCCCTCCTGAACGCCGTTTCCGGGCAGAAGAGTATGATCAGCGGTAGCATGATCCCCGAGAATATGGCGACAAAATAGAATGTCCACTGATATCCGATTGAATCTGCAATCACTCCTACCAAAACTGGGGTAAGGAACGCGCCTCCGAAGACGGCGAAGTTTGACAGCGCCATGCGGACTCCGCGCTCGTGGACGTGATACATATCGCCAACACTGGCTTTGAATCGAGATACAAAGTTAGTGTATGCTTCAAGTAGGATTCGAAGATATCCACGCTTGAACTCACCATTGACGAGCGCTTCGAATGGCGCTAGGCCCACGCCTTGAAACACCCTCGCCCATAGAAACCCAGCATAATTGTTTCCTATCGCGCCACCCCACGCACAACTCACCACGACTATCACAGTTCCTAGAATGTACACATGTCGTTTTCCCCAGATACGCGCTGACGGCACGAAAAGAAAACCTGCGACTCCGACACCCAAGAGGTGGTAGCCGGTCAACAGAGCCATGTCGGTTAGGTTGTGACCAAAGTAAATGGCGAGGGAGACAGTATTGGCGGCAAGAATGGGAGAGAGGGTGCTTGCGATGACTGATATGGAGGATAGAAGAAGGAGAATGGTGTCGCGACGACGAAGCGACCAGTTCTGGAGTATCAGTCAACTATGTGCACTTGCCTAGATTTTGTGCCAAAATGGGACGTTTGAAAGACGTACAAGCGGATCGTTCGGATCATCACTCGGCTGCGGAACAAGCAGTATTGTCCCAGTTTTGTCGTACTTCAAGCCTGACCTCCCTATAATATTTCCTGCATTTCTTTCGATTTCTCTCCGCTGCTCGCCTTCCAATACCTGCGCGGTCCCTGGGACCTGTTCGAGCGCATGGTCAGAGAGGATGCCGAGACCCATTGTCGCACGACCTTATGAGTGATGATTGCGGTAGAGCGTCGCAACAGCTACGTGGAATGCATGCGCAAAAAATGTAAGGAAAAAATGGAGTAGGCTGGAAGTGAGGACTGATGATGAAGGCTGACAGTGATGGATGCCGGAGATGTTGAAGGGTCGAAGATCTGGGGTGTGGAGATCGTCCAATGGGCCGCGGGAGCTGAACATGCTTCGGTGGAAGGCAGCTAATGGCAAATAGTAGCGGCCGAGCGCGTCCCGACTAGGGGCCGACGAGGCTTCAACTTCGAATGTTCAAGAATAAGCCGCACGGGCACGGGATTGGGCGGATCAGCTGGATTATCCCGCAGCACGTCGTACAGTCGCGAACAAAAGATGGAGTCAGTCATTGTGTGCGTCTGGAAGACTGTAATTATTACCAGCGCGTTCTAAAGTAAGAGAGTTGAAGTGGTTTCATGCCAAATAAGCCAGGCAGGCTTTCCAGCCTGGTATCATCGATGTATGTAGTTTCATAGCACCTCCCTTTAAGGGGATACATCAATCAAATGTCTCCAAAGAGGATGCATTCACGGTGACTTGTTATTACAAGTTAGCACTAATGCTACAGATCTAGTAACAGTTGTAAATGTCGAAATAGATTATGTTATTAAACAAAGAAGTTTCCAAACTGTGGGAATACACTACAAATAAACCAGGCCATGCCTTCGGTGTAAACAATCGATGTTTGCAGGAAGGTTTTCTTGAGGCGCGAGTCGGAAAGTTGTATGGTACACGACGCGTCAGGTGCATGGCTGGGGCTACCGTTCGAACAACGGGCGCTGGGGAAGTGTCCAACAGCGTACGGCGATAACAGTGTTCTCCTACAAAGCAGCGAGCAGTCCGACCATGGCAAGTCCAAGACCAACTCCCGCGCCTGCAGTCTGGATGGGCGCTGCTCCAGTGTTGCCAGCCGCTGATGCTGAAGTGGCGGAGGCGCTTCCTGAAGGGGTCATGGAGGCGGTGCCAGACACTTGTGTGACAGAGGAGTTGCCGGCAGAAGGGGTCGCGCTGCCAGACGGGGCCGCGCTAGCAGACGGTGTCGCGCTGCCAGATGCTGTCGCACTGCCAGACGGGCAGGAGGGTTGGGTGTTAACGTCGATGTTCTGAAGTTTGCATATCTCGACGCCGAACTGAGTGGTCGCTGTGATGCTTGTTAGCTGGCACGGGACGCGAAATGGCAGGCGACATACCAGCGATATCCGACTGTGAGCAAGTAGCGAACACACAGCAAGATACAGCGTCGATAATCTTGCTCTCGCAAATGCATGCAATGTCAGTGGCACCGCAGCTGCCTAAGTTGCCACCGAAGCAGGCTTGCTGCATTTTCGTTAGCTTTCGTTCGCCGGCAGTTATGGTCAATAACTCACAGCACATTGCGGGATCTGGTCAAGAAGACCTTGGGCCAGAGCTGTAGAGCTCAATGCAGCGGCAGCGGCGATAATGGAGAAGCGCATGTTGGCAAAGTTTGGTTACTTGAAAGCGACTGTGAAGTGTGATCAACGATGAGGTTTGCTTTAGACTGACACGAGATGGAATGCGCGAGGGGAAGCATGGTTTTGAAGCTATCCGCCGGCCTGTGGCAGCGCCCTGCGAGAGACCTAGACCTGCGATGGCTGCCAATTTACAGCTGAAGCATGCTTGGTCCCTACCTGATTGGCGGTTCGTTCCACCATTTGACTTCCCGATTGGCAGACTTCTCCACAGACAAGCCGATCCACATGCTTGATCCCAAATCCGGCGCGCACGTCCCTGTTTTAGATCCGTGTTGGGCTAAGATCGGAAGTAAGCCGGGGATCGGCTCAATTGCTGGAGAGACTGCTGATTGGTACTGGCGTACCAGCCCGACTCAAGACTACCTGGGCAGGCACTAATCTGAACCAAAGGCGCACTCCATTGTCGCGAAAGCGACCGCCGTGTTCTGTTCATACCCGAGCACGGCCCGAATAAACCCAAGTCGATACCAGCACAGCGTCAGGTGTGAGACGGTGCAGGAAGCTGACGTTAGGGACGTTGATGAGTTTAGGGCAACAAACTCAATCACCCTCGTCAAACAACATGAATGCCGAGCATTATATAACTTTGGGCGAGTATTGTACCACGTAGGTTGCCGCACGCCACCTAATGCGGACTGCAAACGCAAAAACTTAAACACGGTAAGGGCATCACCGGAAGCCCACAAGTTAACACTTCGTGAGTAAACTTTGGAAGTGAGAGGACAGAGCGTTCGCCGTAGGAGCTTTGATCACCGACAGCCTCCCCTACAATAATTGCCTCCAATACTTCGACCCCCGGCGCCTTAGCAGATAAATAATGGCAAGTGCAATGCAACTCATTCTAAATGTCGCCAAAAACCTCAACAGTAAGATTATAGACTCTTGATGCTATCAAAACCGGCCTCGGCGAGGCTTAGGGGCCGGAGTTTTCGGAGAAAAACATAGAAGACGGTCGTGATTAAGATTGCGATTAGCGCAAATGGCTTAGGGCGAGCGATTGTTGTTAGGAGACCTCACAGGATGACGTCCGTTATGCCGAAGCTGACGATTTCTGGCATTCTGGAATGGTTTATGTTGGTAAGCCGTGCGGATCTTGATCGCGCGCTTCAGAGTGTTCCAGCGGTAAGGAGTAAGCGACGGTGGGCGAGAGGGTGGGCGCCAGCAGGTGACGGTACCTGGGGAGCCAACAACATATCGGAGGTCGGCATCTTGTAAAGTTCGCAGACCATACTGTTTCTTCAGCTTGGTGTTGGTGCCACGAGGAGAGAGCAAATCGGTCTAGTTCGAGTTTAGCTGGTTGAGGGGTGGTTACCGAAGGCAGGGAGGCGCACGGTCGTATTCTCGAAATTGGGAATTTGGATCGATATCATGCCATTCTGAACTTGAGGCGTTCAATGAGCAGTGGCTTACACATTCTCACATGGAACAAGTAGACTCCACTACAACTTCGAGCTTGAAGTGGAGATCCGGGGTTGCTAGTTCAAGGTGGGCCAAAAACCGGAGCTATTCTCGGACCCTCTTATTCACGAACGTCTTTATCTTATCACTTGCTGAGACCCTTCTAAACTCCTCCTTCATCCGAAGCACGCAGTTTCCAACAACTCAGCAATTTCATGACGCCTAAATCCTCGCGAGATCTTCGGAGTGCATGCGAAATGTCTCCTCGAGTATGGGTCTGTCGCTTGTTCAGTCGGGTCTACACGCGATGTCTACGCGCGTAGATATATAGCCAAGAAGGAAAAGTTCATCGCAACAGGTCGCATCGTTATGCGATTGAAGAGTAGGAAGGAATAATGGCACACCTGCGACCGTACTGAGACCTGGCTCCGATCCATCTGACTTACCTCGCCCAACAAACGCTCGACAAACGTCTACGACGAAATCTACAAATACACGACTTGTCAATTAAGAAGGAATTCTCCAGTAAACTCGATGAATTGGTAAATGAGTGACCAGGCTGGTGAACTTCACCGACTAGGCTAAGCCGTCGTTTAACATCTACGTAGGTGGTTGCGTCTCATGCAGTGCAGCGAAACAAGGGTCTGAAGGAACATTAAGGCCTCACAAACACCCTGGCGCAAGCGAAACGCCATGGCCAGTTTGATGCTTTCCCGACAACGAGTCCCTCACGATCTCCACACTTCGAGCGACGATGTTCTCAGATGAGGTACTACTGTCTCCATACATGATGCATCTCAGCCCGACATAGAGCTATGATCAAGATCTGAATCACTGATTAGCTTCAATCCGTATACAAGATCGATAGATGGCTTACCACTGCTGGATCTACACCACCAGCGATCCGAACCTTCCAAGAGCTTCTGTCAACTTGACTGAGGTTGGAGATATCGTTCGACTCTTGCAGCAGCAGTTCGGCGATACAGATGTCTTTGGAGAATACCCTAGTCGTAATTGCGCTCTGGTCCT
>Ga0265780_10006654_pt1 | contig 14294 bp, 23 predicted proteins | sample P1T30metagenome_FD_192432 | JGI IMG/M metagenome (GOLD analysis project Ga0265780, IMG submission 192432) | Plant litter microbial communities from East Loma Ridge, Irvine, California - P1 T30 | ecosystem: Environmental > Terrestrial > Plant litter > Unclassified | place: USA: California... | reverse complement strand
CCCAGCTCTAGCACATATCGCACCCATAAGACGTCAACTCAATTTCAGGACCATCTTCAACATTCTCGGACCACTCATCAACCCCTCCCGACCCGGCAGAATGGTTCTGGGAGTGGCTAGGAAGGAGCTGGGAGATACTTTCGCAGAGGTACTTAAGCTTATGGGATTAGAAAGGGCACTTGTAGTTTGTGGAAAGGAGGGATTGGATGAGATTTCACCTGAGGGAGAGACCTGGGTACGTCAACTGTAGAACACTGATCGGGAGCTGATGATAGACCTGGTGGATCGAGGGAGGAGAAATCAAGACTGGATCCATCCACCCTACTCGGGACTTTGGCCTACCGACCCATCCCCTCTCATCCGTACGAGGATCCACGCCCGACCTGAACGCCTTGACTTTCACTGCAATCCTTGAAGGAGCGTCCCAACCACCTTCCCACCTATCTGCACCAGCTAGCCCCGACTCACCATCCTTGACATCTATCACCGATTACGTCCTCCTCAACTCTGCTGCGTTACTGCACGTCTCTGGAAGGGCTAAAGACTGGAAGGAAGGAGTCAAGATCGCTAGAGAGTCGATCGAGAGTGGTGGAGCCAAAGCTGCATTTGAAGGATTTAGGGACGCTAGTAAGCGTGCTATGGGTGAGGATGTGGATTTCAAGGGTGTTGAAGATGATGGAGGGGTTGCTGCTCGGAATGGGGAGGTCAAATCGTGGTTACAGATGAAGAAGGATGGGACCTTGACTCCAACCAAGAAGGAAGAGAAGTCGGACTGAGGAGACTTGATGCAATGCATTGTGTATTCGACCCCTACTTGCAATCCCCTGGGACCTGCTCGTACTCGCCAATAACAGCTACCTTGGCGGCACTAGGGCTGCTCTCATCAAAGACATGTCCCAAAAACTCCTTGACTAATCTCCTAGCCAACTCTACTCCGATAACCCTCTGTCCGAGAGCAAGGACTTGACCGTTGTTTGAGAGGACCAGACGTTCAACCGAGAATGAATCATGCGCGACGGAAGCCTGACATCAGCTGTTGTTTGATGGGAGTGACTCACCCTAATTCCAGGCACCTTACAAGCACTAATAGCAACTCCCATTCCTGTTCCGCAGATGATAATTGCCCGGTCTGCTTTGCCCTCAGCAACAGCCCTTGCCGCTGCTACTCCAACATGGGGATAAGCCGTCTTGTCGGTTCCCTCATTGACTCCGACGTCAATGACTGACTTGACTCGCGAATCCTTTTCTAGATCGGCCTTGATGATTTTCTTGTAGTCGAATCCAGCCTCATCCGCTCCGATAGCTACTGTCCATGATGGTGTTGACATTTTGGTTGATGATGTATTTCATCGTTCACTACCATTTACACCTACGGTATAGGCTATAGCCAAGTCCATTCCGGCGATAACTCTCCGAGCTCCGAGTGCCACCTTTGGGGTAATGATTATGTAATATCACATGGTTAACCTACATAAACCCGGCTTGATCCACATTATCCCGGCTTAACCGAGTATCCATATCTATCCGGGTGGTGTCGAGATACCGGATGAATGCTATACCCAGCCAGAGGATGAATTAGTATAAGAAGGTGATGGCCGTCAAGTGCTCAATCATCTTTATATTAGCATCTTTAACCTTAACACTTCCATATAAACACTAAAAATGCCCAGCAACGTCGTCTTGATTACCGGTGCCGGTGGATGGTTGGGAGGTATCGTAAGTCCCCCTCAGGCCTTTCCTCGAGACAAGCTAATATCTAGCTCGCCTCTGAGCTCCTATCCGACTCTCGAACACCAGATGTTCACCTCATCTTGGCCGATATCGTCGAGCCAAAAGCACCCAAGGGAGCTAAACATGTCATTACCCGAAAAGCCGATTTGTGTGATACCAAGGAGATTGATGCTCTCTTCAACACCGAGTTTGGAACTCCAGACACCGTCTACTGTTTCCACGGTATCATGTCCCGAGGATCCGAGGACAACTTTGATCTTGGTCTAAGAGTAGGTCGCTTCTCTATTCCACTTGACGAAAACTGACGAAAAGGTCAACATCGACTCTATCAGGGGTATGCTTGAAGCCGCTCGACATGCCAAGAAGACTGCTTCTGGCGATCTCATCAAATTCATCTTCACTTCCTCCCTCGCTGTCTACGGTGGTAAACTCCCTGACGTCGTTGACTCTACTACCATCACCACCCCCGAAGGTGCTTACGGAACCGGAAAGTTGGTTGCTGAGCTATTGGTCAACGAGTACTCTCGACGTGGACTCGTCGACGGACGTATCCTACGTCTACCTACCATCGTCGTCAGGCCAGGAGTCCCCTCTGCCGCGACCTCTGCTTTCATCTCTGGTATCATCCGAGAACCCCTCCACGGCGAACCAGCACTCTGCCCCGTCGGAGACGGATTCGATTCCCCCGAACTCGAACTCGCAGCATGGGTTGCATCCCCCGAAACCACCATCAGCAACTTTGTCCAGGCAAAGCACGTCCCAGCAGATAAGTTCCTGCCCCACACTCGAGCGGTATACCTTCCCGGTTTCACCGTAACGGTACGAGAGGAGCTTGCAGCTCTCAAGGAAGTTGCCGGAGAGGAGGCATTGAAGTTGGTCACTTTCAAGGTATGTCCACCTAATATGTCCAGAGTGGGGCTGATCAACAGGACGACCCAACAAACAGACGTATCGTCTCGTCATGGCCTGCCAAGTTTGACAACTCTTACCCACTCGGTCTCGGTTTCAAGGCCGATGAGGGAGGTATGGTCCCTATCGTTCAGAGGTTCAAGGATGCAGTCGCTCGAGGGGAGGCATAGGTTTTGTAGCTATAGCATTGGGTTTTACATGCATTCAGTCAATCATCCAACTGCGATACCCGGCATTTTCTCGAGTGAAGCTATAATCCCGTTGCATCGACTTGCGACGTCAATCTGACAGACTTGATACAAAGCCCGACTCAATACAACGGCAATATCGATTTATTTGACAATAACGCCGTTTCCATATCGACTCAAGATGCGATTACTCTTTACACAGGCCAGGCGCAGATCGATTTACTCTCTGGGACTAGCTAACTCATGCAGATTCCCCGAGAAGCCTTTACACTTGTTGAAGATTGGGGATGACAATATGGGTACATGCGACTTTGCGACAAGGAATTCTAAGGCTGTCTACCTGACATTCTAACATTCTCCCTATTGAGTAGCCTCCTTCTTCTCTCCCTTCGCAGCCTCCCCGAGGGCACCATTGACCTGTGACCGCATATCCGTAATGGTCTGCTTGGGGTCCTGGGATCCGAAAATGGCGGTACCAGCAACCAAAACATTCGATCCTTTCCATCAACAATTGTCCTCCTGAACATCCTACAGCATAGAGAACGTACCGGCTTGAGCGCACTGGCAGGCGTTACCAGCCCCCACTCCGCCATCTACCTGAATGTTCTTGCCAGGGAACCGAGACCTCAACTCTTCGACCTTCTTCAGACACTCAGGCATGAACTTCTGACCTCCCCGACCCGGGTGAACGGTCATGACGAGCAATAGATCTGCTTTGTTTCCCATCTCGTCTGTGATAGAGGACGCGGGGGTGTTGGGGGAGATGGCAAGTCCGGACTTCATTCGGTGGGTCTGGATGAGGTCAAGAACGTGCATCACGTCGGATGGCGAGCCTATCATCAGCGACGATCCACGATAGGGAGACCTACTGCAAGCTTCATAATGGAATGTATAGCTTGAACCACCTGCCCTCTTGATCTCGGGAACCCACTGGACCATTAGCATCAATCAAGGGAGATAGGACATCGGCTTACTCGGGCCGGGTCCGATACCATCATATGACAATCCATGTAAATCTCTGGAATGTTCTTGTGGACGTGTTCCAAGATAGGAGCTCCCATCGTTAGATTTGGGACGAAGTGTCTGAGGGTCAGTATCAACGCTCCAGGCTTTGAAGTCAACGGACCCATCCATGACATCTGTTCAATCAGCTGGGGACAAAGGAGTTGTAGGGAGGGGCACGAGGAAGAGCGAGCACGTGATTGCGGAGCTTTGTGCTTCCCATGATGGAATGAGTAACATACCCATGTGAAGCCAGTCACAGCCCGCATCCAACATTCTTCTACACTCCTCACTTAATTTGGACAGATCCGACTATCTAGATTAGCTCTCGGATGTCACTGTAGAGGTTACTTCAAATTAAGCTTACCGCGAGGACGGAGGGGGAGATAATACACTGGACCATGTTGTTCTTCTGGATTATCGTATAGGACAGCTGTAAAGAAAGTCAAGATAGGTGTAGATAGAACCAGAGATATATGCAGTGGATAAAAGTCGAATTGGTCGACGACGTCACAACACCTCTAAAACACGTGGCAAATTCTATCAACTTCACCTCGCCACCTTTACATACTTTACCACTCATACTACAAAGATGGCAGGCCCATTATCAGTGGAAGACATCCTGGCGAAACAAAAGGCAGAAAAGGAAGCTGCCGCCAAGCCTAAATTCTTATCAAAAGCGGAAAGAGCCAAGATAGCTCTGGAAAAACGAAATGCTGAAGTCAAAACTCAGCAGCAGAGGGAGGAAGAGGAGAAGGCTGCGCATATAGCTTTCGAGCAGCAGGTAGAGGATGAGAGAAGGAGGAATGAGGAGAGCAGGTATTCTGGAAATGGACGATATGGACAGGGACAGGGCCAAAGTCAAGGTCAAGGACAAGGACAAGGTCAGGGATATGGTCGAGATAGTTATGGTGGACGTGACAATCACGGAGGACGGAATGACCGATACAATCAACAGAGCCAAGGTCGAAATGGACACGCTCAAAGTCCTCCGCAGGCCCCAAGTGGTCCGCGAAACGCACCGTCAGGACCTCGAGCTTCTCTAAACAACAATCAGCCATCCACCTCATCCCCTCTCGCACGAGCACCTATTGCACCCCAAACCTCTGCGCCTGGAACGCCCAAACAGTCCAACGACGCGCCTCAACCCAAACCAAATACACCAGGCGATGTCTCTCAACCTTCCGAATACGAAATGGCAGTGATCAAGTCGCGATATCTAGGCCAGAAGGATCCGGATAGAAAGCAGAGGGTCAAGCGCGATATCAATACCAAGAAGATGAATTTCGACTGGGCAGCTACGGACGATACCACTGCACACGAGCAGGGAAGTTGGAGAATGGATGTCAAAGCCAATGCACCTGGGGCTGTGATGCTGGGAGGGAGATTGGCTGGATTTGATGAGGGTGGGACAAGAAGAGGACAGGTTGCCGTGGACGATCAGTAAGTCTGGTTCTGGTGACCTATCTCATGGAAACCTGTCGGGACAAGGGCGCTGACTGTCAGACACGCTGACGCGTTGGAACGTAGACGAGCAGGAAAGGGTAACAATGATGACCGACATTGGTCCGATAAACCTCTTTCAGAGATGAAAGACAGGGATTGGCGTATCTTCCGAGAAGACTACAGTATATCCGCAAGAGGAGGATCGATCCCACTACCACTACGTTCATGGCGAGAATCGGATATCCCAAAACCACTCCTGCAAGTCATTGACGAAGTTGGATATACGGAACCAAGTCCTATTCAAAGACAGGCTATTCCTATCGGTATGCAGAATAGGGATCTAATTGGTATCGCCAAGACAGGTCAGTCGAGCACAGTATAGGTAATTAAGCGCTGACGAGTAGGTTCCGGAAAAACCGCGGCTTTCGTTATTCCAATGTTATCATTCATCTCCAAACTCCCACCACTTGATGAGGACAATCAGCATCTTGGACCATATGCCCTTATCCTTGCACCTACGCGAGAGCTGGCTCAACAGATCGAGAGCGAGTGTCAGAAGTTCGCCGCTCCGCTCGGCTATACGGTTGTTTCGATTATTGGAGGAAGGTCTGTCGAAGAACAGAGGTTCTCCCTGCGCAATGGGGTACATGTCATCGTCGCTACTCCTGGTCGACTGAAGGATATGATCAACAACAGCATGATCGTCTTCTCACAGTGCCGGTAAGTGACTTTATGGACATTCTGAAATTTCGATTTTTCTCCTCCACCTTCACTCTTTTTTTTTCACTTTCTTCGACTTGACACATCGCTGATGCTCTATAGCTATGTAATAATGGATGAGGCGGATCGGATGGTGGACCTAGGCTTCGAGATCGACCTCAACCTCATTCTGGACTCGATGCCGGCGACATCTCTCCAGCCAGAAGAAGAATTATCGGCAAAATCCGATGTTAGTCAATTACGAGTCACTTCACTCTACTCTGCCACTATGCCTATCCAGGTCGAGCGTATCGCCCGCAAGTACCTTCGAAAGCCAGCTACCATCACGATCGGTGATGCAGGTGAAGCCGCCCAGACGGTCCAACAAATCGTGGAGTTCATTGCGTCCGACGAGAAGAAGAAGGCACGATTAATCGATATTCTCCGTAATGGTGGATTCGCTGCTCCTATCGTTAGTTCACTCTCTGTGTGATGCGCTAAGCTGATAAAGTATAGATTGTCTTCGTCAATCAGAAGCGTACTGCCGATGTTGTTGTGAAAATGGTGCAACAAAGTGGTTGGTCAGCGACTACCCTTCACTCCGACAAGACCCAGACACAGCGAGAGGCTGCTCTGCAGCAGCTTAGGGATGGGGAGGTGCAGGCTTTAGTCGCTACCGATGTCGCTGGTCGAGGTCTGGATGTTCCTGATGTCTGTGAGTGCTGTTACCAAGCTCTCTCTTCTCAGCAAACCCCTACCACCTTCTCGCCTTCGCCTTGCTCTAATTTCCCCCTTTCATACCACATCCCTACACGTGTTTCTTCCTCATATATCTATCAGCTATCATCTCCTTATCCCGTCCGATATCATGGCCTTGATCGTACTCGAAACGAAACTAATGGGCTCCACAATGCTACTGCTCTTCACTTTCCTCGACATCGATTTTGTCATTGTTATCTTGGGGCTCAGCTAACTCTTAGCGCTTGTTCTCAATTGGCAGATGGCGGATGATGTGGAAAGATACACGCACAGGTCAGTCACCACTCACATTATTCGGTGGTCATGTACTGACGAACAGAATTGGTCGAACAGGTCGAGCTGGAAAACTCGGTACCGCCATCACTTTCCTTTCCGAATCCGATTCTCATACCTTCTTCGAACTCAAGAACCTCATTGAGAACTCGCCATTATCGAAGATGAACCCCGAACTGGCAAGACATGATGATGCCAAGCAAAAGGTAACCAAGGAAATGAAGAGGAAGAGGGATGACCATGAGTAATTGGTCCCGCGAGAGAGCGAGACAAATCATGACAGAATGCTTATAGTTTGCAAAGATAGGCGCGATAGGTCTCTACAATGCATGCTCGTAAAATGGCATTGAGTTTGGGAAGCATGTAGGGTTGCAATCTAGTGTAGTTCTGCCAGATCTTTGTTTGCGGGATTTCAGGATTCCCACACGTGTTTACCCGAATTAGAACGTAGATCTGAAATCCAGGTAATCCAATTGTGCACGTCCCCTAATTAGAGATCTTGTCATTTAACCCTCCTTTTGTAATCTACAAGACTCCTTTATCAACCACACACACAGCACTATCAACTAATCTCTTATCTATCACTCTATCGCGCTTGGACCTCGATCCCTCTTGGCACACGTTCGTTCATCGACTCGACCACATAAACAAGGATAAGGGCAAGACACGCCGCCGGCGCGATGAGGTGAAAATATCTTATATAAACACCCAAAGTATCGATTACATCCACCACAATGTCACTTCCACGAACCGCTACTGGCTTTGTATCGGACGTAAGGTCCGGTCGATTCGCAATGCCAACGACATGGGAGAAAACAAAAGCCCTGCTTGGTAGGGAATTGAATTTCTACCGTATCCATCTATTGGCGTTCATTTTTGTGAGCACTTTCTACCATATAGCAATCTATGTGCTGATGTTAGATCCCACTATTCTTCTCCGGAGTAATGTATGGGATCAATACCGAATATCAGATCCCATACATTGACTGTTTATTCCTCTGTGTCAGTAGTATGACGGTAAACGGACTCGCCACGGTCGATCTATCGACTTTGAGCGTTATGCAGCAGGTCATCATGTTCTGGCAGATGCTCATTGGGTCGCTGGTACGTCCCTGGTAATGTGTAGAGTGAAAGCTTATATCAGATCTTTGTTTCAATCGTCATGATTGTTGTGCGACAGTACTTCTTTCGAGAAAAATTCAAGCATGTAATCAAAGAGCAACAACGACAGTCACTACTTCAGAGGACAATGTCGAGGGTCGCTACTACCCGTACGCAACCCCTTAGCGCGATCAAGAGGAGATTTAGTACCATCCTCAGGCAGCCCACTCAAGAGCAGGACGTAAGCCTCTATAAACAAGAACTTAGCGAAGCTAACGAGCAGGAGGTACGCGAAGTCAAGCCTGACCCAAACGATGGTTCCTCTGCCCCATCCTCCAATCCCGACTTGCAATCTCCTCCTCCAAGCACGAAGAAGGAAAAGGAGCACCACCGGGAGCGAGAACAAAAGGAAAAGGAGAAACACAAGAAGAAAAAGGGGATTGACAAGAACATGATTATACGAGTAGGAGGAGGTGGGATGGGAATGGTAAATCCAATGGGATGGTATGATGAACGTGGAACCCCTGGTGCTTCGCCGGTCTCACCGCCTAAACCCCTCGCGACCAGTCCTTCGGAGCCCAAGGTTATCGATCACGCGCACTCTAATAGTGGATCCGAGATCAAGGCTATCGATCATGCCCATTCCAATAGTCAGGTTTGGGGAGGGGTCGAAACTCCTGGACAAGAATGGGCAAAAGCTCCCGGAGAAGACGAAAAGGCGACGCGACCTAGTAGGAGCGCTCTAGGTTTGGATCTGGGAAGCAAGGAGTTGGACGATGATCCTGATCAAGTCTTTACAGCTAGTCCGGAGGACGAGCCCTCTGAGTAGGTTTGAAAGTATCTCTGTCGATCGAGGCTGACAGGTAGATTGCCTCCAACCAAGACTGCTTATGCCGGCAAACACTTGACTGAAGGTGAGTCATAAGAGTAGACTGGGCTGATGGTAGATGCTTTCCCTCGTTCTAGGACCATCGCGTTCAACGATGAAGAAGATGATGGGCTCGAGCACGATTACCAGCCTCGTGGATTTTCCAGTGCGCGAGAGGGAGGATTCATGCCGCGATCAGCGACCGTTAGAAGTCAAGATAGTACGCCAGTTCATCCGGAATCCGAAGGTAGCTGACAGATAGTCCCTCGCACTCAGACCGGTACCACATCCGCCGCCTTCCCAAGAACATACTCTCTACGCCCCTCCATCTCACAGCGGCCCGATACGCGAATGTCTGGTTTTGGAGGTTTCCCTACTCCCTTCGAGCTCATACGAATGGGTATCGACCGATTTTTCCCAAAAGCATCCATGAAAGTCTCGCGAACAATGACCATGCCACGCACAAATTCTATTGCTGGGCGGGGTACGATCAACTCTGGTATGGCAGAGGAAACGAAGGAAGTACCTTATATCTCGTTTTCAGCTGTCGTGGGGCGTAATTCCAGATTCCACGATTTGACAGAGGAACAGATGGATGAACTTGGAGGTGTGGAATATAGGGGTTTGAGAGTATTGCTCTACATTGTCTCTGGAGTATGTCATATGATCTCATCTCAAAAGTCTGATGCTAACATACAGTACTTTATTTTTCTCCAACTTGCCGCCTTCGTCATTATCGCCCCCTATATCGATGCGGGGAAACGATACGAGGATGTGTTTGATAGTCAGCCTAAACACGTATCAACGACTTGGTTCTCGCTTTTCAACGCCGTTTCGGCATTCACGAACACGGGAACAAGTCTCTCCGATGCTAGTCTCGTTCCATTTCAGACTGCATACTTGATGAACTTCAGTAAGTCCTATGGCAGTGGCTCGTAAGCGCTCTAGCTAATAGGTAGTCATCATGTTCCTGATTTACGCTGGTAATACAGCTTTCGTGAGTCTTCGTTTTCAAATTTGGCAAGACCACGCGCTAATATGCAGCCTGTCCTTTTGCGTTTGACAGTGTACGCCTCCTTTTTTTTTTTCTCATTGAGCTCCAGACTGATTATTAGATGGACGACATACAAGCTCTGCCCCCAGAATTCTCGACTTAAGGAAACACTTAAATTCCTACTCGACCACCCAAGGCGATGTTTCGTCTACATGTTCCCTTCTACTCAAACTTGGTTCCTGGCATTCTTGATGCTCTCTCTCACGTAAGCTGGTTTCTCCTTGTCCATGGACTCAGCTGAACTCCAGATTACTTGATTGGGTTTGTTTCTTGGTTCTGGATATTGGGACTCCGTAAGCCTCTTCATGACTGAGGGTGATGAAGCTGATAGGCAGGGCTATCGAAGAAATTCCTGTTGGGACTCGAATTGCCGCTGCTTTCGTACAATCTGCAGCGGTCCGAGCTGCCGGTTTCGCCATTGTGCCCCTTGCATCGCTCGCTCCAGCCGTCAAGATTTTATACGTCATCATGATGGTACGCGATCTCTCTTGATATGATGAGTCGTCTAACAAGTAGTACATTTCAATCTACCCAATTGCCCTTTCCGTTCGATCTACGAATGTCTACGAAGAGAGGTCTCTTGGTTTGTTCGATGAAGGGGAGGTAGGGGACAATGATGAGCCACAATCAGAGAAAGGAGCTCAGGCTGTTGCTAAATATGTTGGATGGCAGTACGTCTCCCTTCTGATGTTGTTGCTGCCGTACTGATGGCTAGTGCCCGACGTCAACTGGCTTTCGATATTTGGTGGTTAGCCTTCGCCCTCTGGCTGGTTTGTATCATCGAGGTATGTCTTCATGAAGTCTCGAAATGGAGTTGTCTGATGATCAGAAAAGTAAGATCGACAGGGAAGATACGGCGACATGGTTCAACGTATTCAACATCATTTTCGAACTTGTCTCGGCATATGGTACAGTCGGCTTGAGTCTCGGTTCTCCAATCGCCAATTACTCGTTAGTCACCTCTATCATGTTGGAGTCGTTACTAATGATAGGTTCGTGGGTACTTGGAGTACACTATCCAAACTTGTCGTTTGTGCAGTCATGATTCGGGGACGACATCGTGGACTCCCCGTCGCTATTGATAGAGCAGTAATGCTTCCTCGAGATTTCACCGCCGCCGAGGAACAAGCTCTGGAGGAAACGTTCTCTCGAAGGTTATCCCGAATGAGCTCAAATATGGCAGACGATATCGACAGAATCCAATCCAGGCGAGGCTCAAGGGACACAATGCCTCAACGATCAGGAACTGCGAATTCTTTCCAGAACGACAGACCATCAACTCCACCCAATCAAATGAGATCATCCATATCGAAATCTGTCAATACCACCACGACCCATAGCCCCCGTTTATCATTCTCATTACCGAGTAGACCGAGTTTTGAACGATCACCAGTGATGAGGAGTACAATGGGCACGGGGGCTTTGACGCCGGTGAAGGAGAACATGTTGAGTCGGAATGTGTCTAGAGCGGATGGGAGGGAAAGCGGAGACGCTAGTCCCAGGGGAGGGACTGAGGTTGTATAAATATATCATATCATTCTCATCATTGCTTTCATATGCTCATGCCGAACATCTCGATTTGTTGTATGCATATACTGCCTGATCATCGACATCATGGAGGCGTACTGCTGCCATCCGTGCTACTACTCCACCTCGACCACATACATTTGTGTGTAGTCGTTGGCGTCAACTACTTTCTCAAGATTTCAAGGAGAGTGAGGAGAATATACTGCTCAAAGTATGCAAGCATGCAACAAGAAAAGCATGATCATTGTCAACTACAGACCCATACCCGTCATTCCTCCACACATCCCCGTCCCCTGTCCCTGTCCCTGTCCCTGTCCCTGTCCCTGTCCCTGCCCTCCCTGAACTCCACGGCTCTGATGTTCCTGTGCAGTAGAAGCTAACAATCTCTGAAGATCATATGAATCAGCAGGAGCAAAAGACATGTTTTCAACAGTATATCCAGCCATGAAATCAGATAACCAATATGGACCTATTTATCAGTTTGTTGTCCTAAGTGACAAAACAGGGAGGGACTTACTTGGTCCAGAAGCTGAATTTGACCTTTCACTTCTTGCTATTGATTCCCGCAAAGAAGTTTCTGTTGGGGGATGTTGAGGGTCTGATGGGTCTGTCCTGAATCGCCTTAAAAGGCCTTTGTCGGGTAAGGAAATAAATGTTCCTTTCAGTTGACGGGGGAAGGGTCTTGAAACTCCTGATCCTGTCTATGAGCTATCTCTCCCATTTGATATTTGGTCAGAAGAGAACGTACGTTTTTCAAGTAGTTGAGAGACACCCGTGACACCAGCCCAATATTGTTCCATCTTGAACACGGCATTTATGACAGCTTGGAAATTCTGTCTTGACATCGATAATAGGAAGATATCGGTTGGGTTGTTGCCACTGCTTCCACCACCGCCATTGTTATTGTTGTTGTTGCCTGCCTCACTTGATGCGGATGATGCAAAGTGACCGTTTCGAAGTTCGTGGATCAAGGCCATACTATTATCAGCCTCGATTATATGGGGGAGCGGGAGCGATATTGTAAGGCCCAAAGTGTACAGTGAACCATGGAAAGAACGGACAAGAAAGGAAAGAGATGGAACGAGAGAGGTAAATGGACTTACCCAGCAACGAAAAGGGGTTGTGTCAAATAAGGTGTTGAGCACTATTCATCAGTCTCTCCCAAATCTTCTTACAAAAGGACGACTCACATAAGAAGAGCTGTCGACCAAATCGGCGAAGACCATACATTCACAAATCTGCCTCGAACTTGCCAAAGCAAGCTTGACATTCCGATTCATTGTTGCGTTCAAAGGTGTTTCAGTTCCTGATGGCGATTTGAGTAGATCGGGATGGTATATTAGGGCTAACACTGCGTTTGACCAGAGATGGAGAGCTAGGTATGTTCCCTTTTTGTCAGTTCATTCTAGTGACAAGGGGAAGGAGCTCACTCCATGACCACGGGATTGTTGGCGTTTGAAGTTTTCTGCTGTCCATCTGTCATTAGATTTTGACCCCGAGAGTATTGTAGATGCTCACTTGAGAGTCTCCGGTAAAGTAGACACAAACTGTACCAGCCTCAACTGCAGTTCCGCCAGTTGCTCTACCAACGGTTCAGCCGAACTAACAAGAGTCCTAACCCTCCCCCTGCGGCCATTAAGGACATTACTAATCCTTCCACAAATAATCATCAATTTCGTCAATTGAACAAAGGGGACTGGTTCCACAGCTTCCTCCATGGCTCCAGGGACGTTCCGTGCTGGATCAGGGAAGAAATCCGCATCTTCCGGTAATGGGATTTCAACGATATCTTCTGGTATACTAGCCGGCCGGCCTAGCGCAAAGGCGATTATGCGATCCATGACGAACATGTTCCAAAATAGTAAACGGGTTCGAACGACGTGTGCTTGTGTTTCGTAGACCTCTGAATTCTCGTGCAGGCCTAAATCGATTGCCATGCGGAAACACATGCCAGAATATGACCACATACCAGCCTCGGAACCTTGGCCATAGCATAGCCATGCCAAGAGTAGTAGTCCAGTCACCACATCGGTGGTGGGAAGGTGTAATAATGGAATGATGAGATCTTGAGCTTGAGCGATAAATGGCGTAGAAGCGCTCGCGGGGGTACTATTGGGATTATCGGCAAATCGTGCTCCATGGGCACATATGCAACATGCCAAAAATGCCGACATGGTACCATTCTCGAATCTATCGTTCATCCTCTGTCTCGAAATCGAGGGGAAATGTTGGGACATGTGCTTGAAGAAAAGTTCAAATAAGGGTATGTAGATATGTGGATGAGGTAGACCGGACGAGTCGAATAAATCGGCTGGAGTCGTTGAGCGAAGTGGGTTAACGTCTGATTCGGGTTGTGGAGCGGTTCGAGTTGAGCCATTCCGTTTTTGTAGTTTTAGAGATATTCGATTTATACCTGGATGCACCGCTGTTGCACCGGACTTTCATCAGCACCTCTCCCAGCCTTTCGTGGAAGTAGACAAGGCTCACGAAACGATAATAAAACAGTTCAATATCCTCATCCTCGGGATTCCCCTCGATATATGCAGCCCCACTCTCTAAAGCATTCAATAATCTCATATCGGTATTAGGTGAAGTATTCATGAAATGTCCGATCGTCGGTTCTTGGAATCTCTGTTGTTGTTGTGGTTGTTGTTGTTGAACCTGAGCTGGGTTCATGGTATTTGGCATAGACATATTTGATGACACGGAAGGTTGACCTTCTGGAGTGAAACCAGAG
>Ga0265780_10006653_pt1 | contig 14295 bp, 2 predicted proteins | sample P1T30metagenome_FD_192432 | JGI IMG/M metagenome (GOLD analysis project Ga0265780, IMG submission 192432) | Plant litter microbial communities from East Loma Ridge, Irvine, California - P1 T30 | ecosystem: Environmental > Terrestrial > Plant litter > Unclassified | place: USA: California... | reverse complement strand
GTAATATTATTCTAGTCTATTTTAATCTAGACCTAAAGAGTATTCTTAAGATAAACGCCTCTAACTATATATATATAGCTATTCTCTTACAAATCTAGCCTAATAAATCTATCTACTTTATAGCGTATCTATTAAAGAAAATAATACCTACTAAGTATAACTATAAAATCTATAATAAGAAGCTTTTTACTATTATATAAGTATTTAAAGAGTAGCGCTCTAAGCTTATAGAAATATTTAACACTATTAAAGTTCTTATAAATTATTATAGACTTAAATACTTTTACTCTAAATAATATCTTAATTACTATTAAGCCTAATAGACTAAGTTTCTAGAGAAGTTTAATTTTAAAGTAAAGTATAGACTTAGAAAATAGAGCACTAAATCTAATAGCCTTACTTATTATATAGAAAACCTACTTAAACACGTTACTAATAATTAAGTATAATACTAACACTAGGTTATTCTAGAAGACTACTACTAGAATAATAGTAGCTATAACGCTATTAAGTTAGTATCTCTATACCTAGATAATATTAAATAATAGAGTTAGTTAAATACTAGATGCACGACATTAGACTATAATCGAGTGTATTATTCTAAAAAGACTAGAGACAAATCGCTGCTAAGCTACAATAGCGATTCTAAGGTATTTATAGCTAGTGCTAAGTTAGCTCTAGCTCTTTAGGGCTAGAACCTAACATTATCCCCCCTCTTAGAGTAGATTACCTCTAATCCGCTCCTAAGCTTAACTAATAGGCTAAATAAGGCGACTACAGCCTGTAATAGGCTATTTTAGCCTAAGATAGTCTGTCGCGAGTAGGTAGAGGCGTGTTACGTCTATAGAAGGGGCAGAAATCTAGCGTGAAAACTAGTAGCCGCAGGAAATTACGCACAGACGCGCGCAAGGCTGCTACCTACGCTAGTAGAGCTAGCGTAGGCCTATGCGCTCTAGATATTTCTAGCTAGTCGAATCTCTCTTTTCTATTCTCTAGCCTCTAAACGCTCTATACTTATAAGTATTAGCCTCTTTTGCCTATTATTTCTAGAATTCTAAGAAAGTCTAAAGCAACCTATTGTAGCCTGTTTTAGAGCGCGATAGAGTAGTTTAGCCTAAATTAGAGACTTTTAGCGCAAATAATGCTAAACTACTACTAACTAGCCTCTAGAACTCTACCTAAGACTGTCTAAGCGCAATCTGTATTAATCTGCCTACTTTTCGCCTGCAATCGCCTACAACGCCTTATATTACTCTATTTTAACCTACAACAGCTCTTTACGCCTTAACTTAGCTATAACTATTAACTATAAGGTCTCTATAAGCTACTTCTACGTGCCTAAGCTTCTTAAGATAACCTTTACGCTATATACTAGTTGTCTGCAGTCTTAGAAGCTTAATAAGCCTTATACGTTTAACTGCTATAGCTACACATTTCTAGTTCTTAACACTAAGAAAGAGAAGGCTATTTTCGCTAGTATAATTAAGAAAGTTACTAGCTCTAAGTCTAGTAATAATGTTACCTAGACTATGCAATATAGCCGCTATTAGATTATAAACAAGCAGTGCTTCGCTATAAGTCCCTCTTTTACTCTATTCTAGCCTCTATTGCCTTCTATTAGCCTCTAGAAGGCTAAATAGTAGTAAATAGCCTTAGAATAAGTAGTTTTAGTACATTTTAGCCTATTTTAGGCCGTTTCAAACTAATACTAACTAATACAGCCTCTAAAAGACCTAATTAACCTAGAGACTATTTACAAACTTATCTATTAGTTATTAGCTAATTAGAAGCTCTCTAGTAAAAACTCTATTATTCCGCGCTCTAAAGCCTCTAGCAACACTTTAGCAGTTAACGTGCTACTTATAGAGGAATTCGAGCGCGGCGACCTACGCGTTTTAAAGATAGACTTAGTAGACGCGTGCAAGAGAATCCGAGACGATATTCTTTAGTAAGTTTTACTCTATGTTAGCCTATTTTAGCCCGATCTAGCTTATTATAGGCCTTTCTATTCTCTCTAGGCTTAGTAGAGTCTATATAGGACTAGAACGGGCTATATAGGCCTAAAATAGCCTCTTCTAGACTCTTTTAACTAACTTTAGCAGAAACTACTCTCTAAACTAGAACTATATACAATTTTACTCCGGCGCACTTTATAGCCGAGCTGCTGCTAAATCTAGCGCGCGCTCTAATAATAAGACTAAGACTAAGGCTATAGTTACTAGCTTTACTAATAGTACTAATCGCGCGTCTAAGAAGAGAGCCGCTAAGGTTACTAGTGCGCTTAATAGCGGATTACTATTTAAGCGATTAGTAAGTTCTAAAATACCTTCTTCTAGGCTCTTTCGACTCTAATTAGCCTGTTATAGGTTATTAGTAGTTACTTTGCCCTCTCTTGTACCTATTTAGCCTATTCTAGCCTGTTTTAGCCTATACTAACCTATTTTACAGCGCCTAGCCTTAAAGCCTACCTAGTAGGCTATTGTTCCTAAAGTCGACACTCTAAAGAAAGCTATCTAAGGTCTTAAGAAGAAGCTTACTAGTCTGCTAACTAGTAGAAAGTCTTTCTACAGGAAGGGCTAGCTTAGAAAGAATATTAAGGCTAAGAAAGACAAAATTAAGCGCCTTAGAGCTAGTGTTCTCTAAGTTACCCTTAGATAACCTCTAATAGTTCTTTATAGCCTATTTTAGCCCGCCTTAGAGCGATATAGAGTCTTCTAGTACATTTAGGTATAGTTTAATAGAGTTTGTGCGGAATTAACTAGAGTTAAGAGATATTAACCTAAACTAACTCTTTTCGGCTCTATATAGGCTGTTAAGGCTTAGTCTAGTCTAAAGTAATACTCTAAGGTAGATCTACTCTTGCGAATACAAAAAGGTCTATATCTATAATTAAAGTTATTTATCTATGTAAATTTACCTAAAGTGTAATATTTAAGTTCTTTAGAACTAATTACAAGGCCTAAAAACTAATAATTCTTACGCTAAGAAGTAAGTTAGAGTTAGATAGTTATAAGCTATTCTAGTCTAAGGCACTATTAAACACTCTAAAAAACCTTATATAGAGAAAAAAGATAAAGATATACTCTAGTTTATACTAGAGTAGCCTGTTATAGCTTAATATAACTTATCCTCTCTCTTTATAAGGCTATCTATAGTGTTACTTCGTAGGCAGAGCCTTTAAAGACTTTCTATACTATTAGATACTCTTTTTATTTTAAAACTTCTATAGCGTATTAGCTAAGATGTTTAGACCTAGTTTCTATAAGTTTTCTTTCTCTAGGTACCTAACCTATTTAATTAGGTATTTCTATTAGTTATTCTTATTACGCTATCTGTTAACAAGGCACTCTACTTTATATATATTATTACTAAACTTTCTTAAAGTGTTCTATTTAGGCGCTTTAGAGTATAGAATAGTGCCTTTTAGATTAAAAGGCTTTAAAAGCAACGTATAGAATACTAGATAGACGCTATTAAGTTCTAGAAGGTTAACTCTAAAAGCTAAGAGGCTAATCTAGTCTACAACCTTTCTAGGTTCTAGAAACTTCTAATCTAGCTTTTTCTTTAGGTAAGTACTTCTAATATATTAGTTAGAGACTAAGACTTAGTCTTCTACCTTAAAAGGTATTAGCGCGCAATACTTATTAGCGTACTCTTTCTAGTAAGCATTTACTGCTTTAATCTTTCTATAGCACTCTTACTACAGTTTAATTACTTATTTAGCAAGGCCGGCCTCTATAAGGCTTTCTCTCTTACTAAGAGCTAAATTAGGCTAATCTACTCTATAAGAGTACCTTCTATAGTAGGCCTAGAAGAGAGTAATTCTAGTAGTAGAGTAGATACTATTATTATACACAAACTCTCTAATAGATATCTAGCGTATCTAATTATTCTATTTTAGAGAGTAATAGCAGTAAAGGTATTACTTTAGAGTCTAGTTCTACCTTTTAGTCTAGCTATTAGTCTAAGAATAAAAAGTAGAAGTAAGAACTCTTCTAGCATTAAAGTAATAAAAGAAAGTATCCTAATGCTTAGAGTTTATTAGAGGGCTCTAATCTAAGATAATGCGCTTTAGTACGCTATAAAGTTAAATAACTTTGCGTATCTAGGCCTGTGCTAAGTTAGTACCGTTCTAATTAGCTCGTACTAGCACGTAATAGGCTATTTTAGTTAATCTATCTATAATAACTAGTATAGCGTTATACTTTATGCTAGAGACTATACTAGGTAGTAGTTCTGTAATAAAGTCTATAGTTACCTTCTTCTAAGAGCGATTAGGTATTAGAAGAGGCTGTAGTAGGCTATAGAGCCTGTACCTTGCAGAAGTAGACTTTCTATATATAAGGCAATCTTTGTAGTATTACTCTATATTCTTACGTATACTCTTTTAAAAATAACGCCTCTATAGCTTCTCTAGAGTACGTCTTGCTCTAAAGTAACCTATAAGCAGGTTATTATAATATTTCTAGAGAGCTTACAACTTCTCTTTAGCAGTTACTAGCGTTTTTGCCGCGTAACAGCGCGTTTTAGCTCTATCTAGGCTAGATTAGTTATCTTTAGACTTAGACTTGTCTAAAGTGCCTAAAAAGGCGTAATTAGTCTTCTTGCGCTTCTCTAGAGTCTAAGGCTCTAGTATAGTGTACCTACTAGCCTAGTTAAAGCTCTTAAGACTCTTAGTAAGGTCTTATTATTTCTTAGTACGCTTAGTAGAGTAAGTCTACACTGCAGCTACTAAAAGAGAGGTTTTATTACTATTAGTTATAAGATCTCTTATAGGCTAAACAAAAGCTTTATTATACTTCTAAGTAGGTTTCTAGGCCTCTACTATGTAGTTAGAGTAGTAAGACAGCCTATCTACAAGGTTTATAGACTCTACCTTATAGTAGATATTAAAATTAAATCTAAACAGTATAATATAAGACCTAACCTATTAATAGTTAAGAGTCTTAGTCTCTATAAACTATTTTAGGTTCTAGTAGTTAGTCTAGAGGTTAAAGTATACGCCCTCTAGATATTAGCGCTAATACTTTAGACTCTTAACTATCGCGAGCAGCTTCTAGTTATACGTATTATAATTATACTCTGCTGTAATAAGCTTGCGCAAAAAGAAGTTAACTAGGCGCTATTAGTACTCTCTAGCTCTATTTAGTATATATTAGCTTAATATACCTGCAATTGCGCTACCTAAGGCGTCTACCTTAGCCTTAGTCTTTCTATCTCGCTTAAAGTAAGTTAAGATAGAAACACTTAGAAAAGAGTCTTTTAGCTTCTAAAAGGCCTCTTTAGCTTTCTTATTAAGATTAAGAACCTAACTCTTCTCTCTCCGCTAGGCGCAGCTACCCTTAGCCGCTTCTAGCCTCTTCTAGGTTAGTTTAGTTAAAGGTAGAGCAAGTTAGAAGAATCTAGTAATAAACCGCCTGTAGTAGTTTATAAAGCTAATAAACACCTAAATCTCGCGCACTATGCGCGGCTTAGGCTATTTCTAGATCGTCTTAATTCTGTTCTTATTAATTTAGATTCCCTCTAGAGAAACTACGTACCTAAAGTACTTAGTGCGCTAGATATACTACTCGCACTTTAGAAGCTTTAGAAACAGCTTCGTATCGCGCAATCTACGCAAAACTTCTCTAACATAGCTCTTGTACTTCTCTTTGTTATTAGAGAAGATAAGAATATTATTTAAGTATATAATACAGGTTATATTAATTAATCCTGCTAGAACTTAATAAATGTAAGCCTAGAACTACGTAGGCGCGTTTGTAAGGCTAAAAGGCATTATAGTATACTTAAAACTACTATATCTAGTGCAGAAGACAGTTTTCTACTTATTACCTTTCTTAATACGCACTCTATAGTAAGCCTCTTTTATATCTAGTTTAGTGTAGAACTTAGCGCTAGCTAGTCTTTCTAGTAACTCTGTAATAAGTAGCAAAGAGTACTAATTCTTAACAGTAACCTTGTTAAGGCTCTAATAGTTAACGCACAGCCTTATACTACTATCTTTCTTCTTAGCAAAGAGTATAGGCGCCTCTACTAGAGACTTACTATGCCTAATCTACTCTCGCGCTAAGTATTTATCTAAATACTTACGCAAGAGTTCTAACTCCGTCTTAAAAAGATTATATAACAGCTAATAGAGCGCTGTAGTTCTAGGTAGTAAGTTAATAGCTAAGTCTTATAGACCGTAGTTAGCAAGAGCCTTTAAGTCGTCTTCTAACTCTAAATAGGCGAACTTAGCGTATTGCAGAGGCAACCCGTTTCTTTTAGCCTCTTCTAGGCTAGACTAGAGCGCTAAGGCTACAAGACAGCTATACACATTTAACGTAGAATTACGCATAGTCTTCTTAAACTCCTTAGCCTTCTCTAGCGTAATCTTTCTATAGATAGTTCTATTCTTAGACTTAAGACTCTAAAAGAGCATTCTCTAAGTAGAGTAACTAATTTTTAAGCAATAAGCGTCTATCTAGAGTAGACCTAAGTATATCTAATACTTATAGACCTCTGCAATAATACATAAAACGTTCTAAGTCTCTTATTTTCCGCGAGAATCTACTACTTTTATAGTTACTATAGTAGTACTATAAATCTTTAATTCTTTGCTATTTACTCTATCTGCTAATAGCTTAGGTAGAGAGTAAACTAATAAGCCTTACTTTACAGTAAGCGACGCTAAAATAAGGTTTAACTAAGAACCTCTATCTAATAGAGCCTTAATAAGCTTTAACTAGCTAAGTAACACCTTTACTATAAGTAGCTTTACTAGTTTAGAGTAAAGCGCGTTATAAAGAAGTTCTAAGTTCTAAGATGCTAGGTCTAAAGCGACATAGGCGGCTAAGAAGGACTCTAGCTTCTCTGCCTACTACCTTTTTCTAATTCTTAACCTAATAAGCTCTTATAGTCTTTCTTAGACTTTAGATAGTCTCTTTAAAAGTGTCTAGTCTTATTACACTTCTAATAGGCTGTGTTAAGGTCTTTTAGACTATCTTAGTCCTGTTTAGCTAGTTTTAAGTTAGATTTAGCTAAACTAGACTTCTTAGCCTTTTTCTAGGTCTAGAAAGGCTCTAAAAGAGAATCTTATACCTAATAGCTATAAGATTTCTCTCTATAAGCTAGATACTCTAAAAGCGTAGTAGTACGCTTTATCTTACTCTAGTAGTAGCGAGCTAAGGTATTAAGCTTAGAGATAGTGTTATAGTTCTTCTAGTCTTAAAGTAGAAGTTCTTTCTAAATATTAGAAAGAAAAGCGCTTATAAAGTCTATATAGCGCTACTTCTCTAAGTAGTTCTCTAGTTCGCTCTAAAGCGTGTTAAGGTAGGCTAAAAGAGAGTTAAGATCCTAATCTAGCCTCTGTTTAGCCTACTTAAGCCTATTATAGGCTATAAGGCGCCGTAACAACTTAGAGCTAAGCGTGTTAAGCATAACTACCTTAAGTTTCTTCTAGGTAGGCGCCTAAGACGCCTTAAGCCTTATATAGTTCTAGAAATAAGCGTTCTAAGTAGAACAAGTAGTTTTATTAAGAAATCTAATAGCAAAGTCTACTTTTTAGGTATCTAAAGAGAAGGTAGAAAGCGCTCCTCTAAAGATAGCCTTACAATTACGCACCTAGTAGTTATACTATAAGTAGTCGCGCGTAGTAAACGTCTCTAGGTTCTTTAGGCGTAGAGCTCCTAAGTTTAATTAAAACTTGCCTCTTTAAGTTAAAGAGTAGTAGTTATTATCCTTCTTAAGAGCTAAGTAGTTGCCTATAAGCACCTTGCGCTTTAATTCTCTAAGACAAGCTACGTCTTAATAAATGCGCTCTAGCTACTTCTATTTACGCAACTCTTTAAGTTCGCAGGTTAGCGCAGTCTATTTATTCTTGTCTTTAATAGTAGTAGACTACAAAAGTATAGTTAGCCCTGTAATAGGCCTAATTAGCGCGTTCCTACCTCTAACAGTTAAGGCTAAGTTAGCAATATCTAAAAAGGCCTCTAATAGGTCTACAAGTTTCTTAGAGAGCAGTGTCGCTGCCTCTAGAAATAGAGAAGCTAATTCCTTCTAGTTGTTGTCTGTTGCGCGCGAAGATAATGCAGCCTACTTGCCGCTACGTTATATTACACTAGAGAGATCTACTTTAGAGCTTATCGTATCTAAACCGCGTACACAAGAGTATTATAGAGGTAAGTAATTTAAATATTAAATAATAGAGTTAGTTAAATACTAGATATACAACATTAGACTATAATTAGGTATATTATTCTAAAAAGACTAGAGACAAATTACTGCCGAGCTACGATAGCGATTCTAAGGTATTTATAGCTAGTGCTAAGTTAGCTCTAGCTCTTTAGAGCTAGAACCTAATAGATAAAGTTAAATATAACTTACTATTACTTCTTACTCTTCTATATAAGACTAATAAAAGTAGTTTCTAACTAAGCTACTTTACTATTAGACTTACTTATATATTCTTATAAGAATAATATAATTCTTATAATAATATTAATAGCGCTAATAACTTACTAACCTAAGAGATTCTTAATTACCTTTACTCTATTAACGCGCGCTTAACTACTATATAAGATACGCTTAATAATAGTAACTAATATATTCTCTACTATCTTATTATTAAGAGAGTCTAACTAGAGTTAAAAGACTTAGAGTTAAGTAATAATAGTAAGCTATTTCTATATAATAACTATCTACTAGTTCTATTTAGTAAGAAGCTATAGACCTAGATTATTAAGAACGTCTATAACTCTCTTCTAGAAGGTTATAGTAGCTAAATAATAATATATTAGTAGCTTAGCTAGTAGTATTACTAGTAGAGTATAATAAATATAATTACTAGGTTTACTAACTATTATATAACGTACTATTACTCTAAGATTAATTATTACGCTAAGTATAGCTTACTACACTCTTTACCTATACTTAAAAGGTATTAGAAAAATATCTCTATTAACTTTATTACGCCTCTACTACTATTCTCTTAGTATAGATATACTTACTATTATATTATAGTTATTATTAATAGACTATTAAAGAAAAAGAAATTTATTACTATAGATAATATAGAGGTCTCTACTATTATTAATAAGTTTCTTAAGTATATCTACTGTAAAAAGAGCTACTCTAAGACTTTTATCTCTAACTATAGGCGCTAGTTTACCTTACACTTCTAGCGTTGCTTATATAAGTAAGTTAGTATATAACTAAAGCTTAGTACTATATATTACTCTAAGACTAATAGTTAAACTAAAAATACTAATATAAACTTTAAATAATACTTACACTTCTATATTAATTACTTATAGAATAACTAGGCGTAGCTACTACTACTAGCTAAGTTTAAAGCTAACTTAGCTATTAGCTTAGTAACTAGAGTTTCTCTATTCTAGACTATAAAGAGATATTAGCTCTACTCTAGCTTAGAACTAGTCTACGCTATTACTAATACTATACTAGCGCCTATATAGCTCTATACTACTAATACACTTATAGCTTATATAGATATAATACACTAATACCTCTATAATAAAATTACTTAGACGTAGAATAAAATAAAGAACTTTACTAACGTTTACTACTACTCTACTTTACACTTTAAAGTTAGTAACTAGGTTTTTCTTAATACTTACTATATTTAAACTAAGTAACTAGTAAAATTACTAGACTATAAGAATATAGGCCTATATTAGATTACCTATATTATTAACTATATAGCTTATAAATTAGACTTTCTAGATAACCTTAAGGCTCTATTTCTAGTCTTCTATCTATAGCTTCTATAACTATATAAGAATAACGCTCTACTAGGCTAGCTTAGAGCTAGTAATTACGCTTCTTTTAAGGTTTACCTTACTAATAATAAAGATACTAAGTTTATAGTTACTTAGATTCTAAACTTCTATATTTAATAGATAATAAATAATTTCTATACTAGCTATTACAGCTATCTATAATATAAGGTTAAGTAGGTTAGAGATAATTAATCTTTATACTAGTAACTATATTTTAATCTATAAGAAAGTAAGAAGTTTATCTAGAACTTTTATAATTATAACTTTAGTAAGCTAGACTCTTATAACACGTTTTACGTGTATAATAACTATAGTAAGCTTATAGTTACTCTACTCTACCTATTAGACTTTATATACTTAGAAAGAACTAGCTAGTTATTTATAGACTTACTTAACTATATTATATCTATCTATTAAGGTAATTATAATACACGTCTCTGCCTAACTTTAACCTCTATAGATAGTAGTAGCTTTAAGATAATATTCTATTACTCTACTTAATACTATAGATCTCTACCTAATTTAGAGTTCTTTAAAGTACTCTAGTATATCTAAGAATCTATAACGCTATCTCTACTATTATCTCTATTATCTTTCTATTAACTCTCTACGTTAACTATACCTACTTATCTTAGCTCTTAGGCCTTAGGTTATTTATTAATAGCTTTACGTAAGAAGATAGGTAATCTCTTTTCTATTTTATCTACTTAGTTAGAACTTTAAGTATTTTTAGCTAGAGAATATATAATAGTTTAGTTCTCTAGATATTAGGTCTACGTTAGTCTAATAACTCTATATATATATATTTAACCTCTAAGTACTTCTTCTAAGCCTTACTATAATAATATTATAATTTAATATAATATTATTATCTAATCTCTATATAACTCTTATAATATATAATATACACTTTAGTATCTTTATTACTTTTATAACTTATATAACTATAGCTACTAATATTTTTTTTTTAATATTATAGGTATTAAAATTAGTTTTTAAGAAACGTCTATACTTATAAATAATATTTTAGCTACTTTTACTTCTTTTAATTTACTTAATATTAATAAAATAGCTAGTATATTATAAGCTAACTTCTTTACACTTATTCTTACTATTACTTAGCTTATTATTTTTATTATTACTTTACTTATAGCTTTACTTATTAGTTAAGATACTACTTATTAGTAAAAGAATAGTATATACCTTTTTTAAGTATAAAGTATATAAAAGTACTATTAACTTAGAATTTAGCTAACTATATAAGTAAAACTTATATAGTATAACTATAAGTAAACTTTAAGAGATAAGTAGTAAATAATTTACTTTACTATTTTTTATAAGCTAGCTTTACGCTAATACTATAAAAGTATAAGTACTTTAGTAGTACTTACTTCTAGCTTAAAATATAAGTAAGATATATTAATAATATTATTTATAGTTATAGCTTAAAAGTATTAATAGAGTAAAGGTTTAGAGATAGTAGTAGCTATTAAGCAATAGAATCTATATTTAGGTAAATATGTGTCTTGTGTGTATTTTATGTAGGCCAAACGCGAAGGAACAACTGTACTAGGTTGGAGAGGGACGGAGGGAAGTATTTTGATTTGCAGAGGTCGGTGTCTAGGCTTAGGGTTTCTGGTGTAACAGATGTGGTGGGGGATGGGTTGGGAATGGAGCCGATGGGCCCGAGGAGCTCGTCGTGGAAGAATTGACTGCATTGGTACATGAGGTTTTTGTGACCGAGCAGGAGGGTGCGCGGACTAAGGAGGTATTCTTGGAATGTCCTGCATCTTCAATTAGGTGTCTGAGAAGATGATTTGGGGTAGGAGGGTTCTTACCACGCTCGCTGGAATAAGGGCCATTTGTTTTGCAGCAGCCAGTCTCGACCGTAGCGCTTGTCGGATAGTATCCACGCTCTGTTCACATGCTCGACGTATACGCCCGGTTGCGAAGATGTTGCAGGACGCAGGATACACGGATGCCAAAAGCGTGGATCTTCTCTCGTAGTCGGTTGCTGGTCGTTGTTTGGTGGGAAGAGACACGCGATGTTGCATACAGCGTTTCCATATACAGTCGCCATTCTAGTTGCTTCATACTCCCAATCGCTCTTTGAGTCCTGCATGATGCAGAGACTGTCGATCCAGATGTAACGGTATCCTAGTGTCCGCGTCACTCTGATGGCTTCGCGAAACGTCGCTGAAGTGCCGAGCTTCTGCATGGGAATATCTCTTTTGAACTCTTCAATGTTGGCCTCTTTGAGAAGGAGTTGCTGGCCGTGGTTTTGTCCCCACATATGGCTTAGGACGAGATATTCGTAGGGTTTGGTGGCCATGTCGCATCGAAGTTTGATCTTGTCTTCGCCTACTTCAAGGATGCGTGTAGGCATCTCGTGTGGACTGACGGTGTTTCGCTGGAAGTTGCGGCAGTGCAAATGGTCGGAGCGGCAGGCTTTGATCCAGCCTCCAGCAATGTGCAAGTTCTCTCGAGCTAGTTCATGAGTCCTCTTCGTCGTTATGTGTTGTTGGAAGGCATCACTGTAAGCCGAATCTAGTCTTGATCAGTTGCACTTTCCTCGAGCAATCAATGAGACGTACTCACATGTGAATCTTCGTAAACAAAACGCCGCTCCATACTTGCGTTCGTCTTCTCTCGGTGGTGTCTTGCCGCCCAAAGTGACTTTAAGCGCGACGCAGTCACCGCCGTCAACAGCGCTCACGTATACATTTGCATCGCTTTGACTCCTGACATTCCTGTTCGGAAATAACTCCAGAGCTCTGAGGAGTAAAGCGCAAGAATGAAAGTCTTTAGAGGCTTGTACAAGATGCGCTACGGTACTTAACACGCTTGGTTCGCATGTGTGGCCTGGCAGTGCTGAAGATAACTGCACCGCATCGACAGCGACCCAGGAACCGAAAAAACGCTTGCAGTTATCGCAGAGGCAATGGAATGCAACTGTGTCGTCATTTCGTGTTAGTATCTGGAGTGATAGCCCTTTTTCCGAGGCAGTCGAAACGAGAGATCGCGTTGTTGACATGACGGCGACTGGACAGGTCGTGTGCAAGTAGAAAGGAGATAAAGCTTCATGTTCTCACATGGCGGGGAAGTCTGCTCAATTGACATCATATCAGCCGAGCATATCGCTCAGAATGCAGAGTTGCAGATATCCATGCATCTGCATGCTTGAAGCGAGCGCTTAGGTCGTGACCGTCGAATCGTCTTGCTCAGCGCAGCACCTCCCTGTCTCTAATGCATGATGCGGGGCAAGTTTTTGCTGTAACACGTAGCCACTGCACTATACCTCGATCTCGCGAGCTTTGACGCAAAATTTGTTTGTTCAAAGAAGCTCATCTCCTACTGCATCGTGCTTGACGCGAGAATGTACTCAATAAGGCTGAGTAAATTGAAAGTTTGATTAAGAAATACATGGTTAATCTCGAGTATAAAAGGTGCGAGTTTACTGCTTGCGGTCTTCAAAAGGAAAAGTTAGGTGGCTGACCATGCAGTGCATAGTAGAATTGTGATATCAAAAGGAACAACTCAACGAGCGTCGCATCCGGGCTCAGCACCCTTGGTATACTGTTCAGGTAGCTTTGCTGCGCGGAATTACTGATAGCTGCGTGTACGTATTCGCTCGAGTATAACATGCTTCTCCACATCCCACATCCAACTCACCTCGTAGTCTGCAAATAATTGTACCGGAAGATCACCGATGACAGGATTTGCGTAAGCCTCAACGAGGCTTCAATTTGTGAGTTAATCCTTCAATGCCTGGGATTTCTCCTCGTCTAACCTAGTCGGGCTCACATGTACTACGTTAAAGCGCACGATGGGGATCCCTCCAGCAAGAGGGCTGATCAAAGGACTGGCGACGCTTCCACGGAAGTAAGCAACACCCCCGGCTCCCCTGTCGCTCACCCATAGGAGTGGGTGCCGGAACCTATCTTCAGCATCGATGCCAATCACCCCGATGCCGATAACCCTAGCCATCCATCACTGCCATCCTACGTCCCCAATCCGGATTGTGAACTTGGGCTGGCATCCTTCCTTTGGTCGTGGGCGCGGATGAGAAGATGATTACCCGTCAGAACCCTGAAGGGAAGCTGAAACTCAGGTACTTTGGTTGGTGGTCGTGCCTGTTAGTGGTTCGCTGCTCGCTACCGGTACGGGATACCGCGCACTTTGGAATCATTCCAAGGTCAATTTCTCTGCAGCAGTCTGCATCACCATCTCTCGCAAATCTCCGTTATCCGCGCGTCTCGTCCACTACGATGGAGTTACACAAAAGTTTTGCTTCCAAATCTGATGCCATGCCGCCACCCGAAAATGCAAACGCGACTGCGCCGCCTGGATCTGACGACTCGACCGACTACGGCTTGCAGCGGATGCTCGATTTGCCGACAGAGCTACGCTGCTGCATACTAGAGCTCCTCATCAAGGACGAGCACTTCGAAGCCTACTACACACTTCTCGAGCATCCAGAGATGCGCGATTTGGTCCGCTGCAACTTTGCTGCGCA
>Ga0265780_10006651_pt1 | contig 14302 bp, 8 predicted proteins | sample P1T30metagenome_FD_192432 | JGI IMG/M metagenome (GOLD analysis project Ga0265780, IMG submission 192432) | Plant litter microbial communities from East Loma Ridge, Irvine, California - P1 T30 | ecosystem: Environmental > Terrestrial > Plant litter > Unclassified | place: USA: California... | reverse complement strand
ACTCCAGGCAATTCCTTGGGGCCGGGTATGAAGAAGGGTAATTTGCACTACCTATTCCTTTTCCCACCTGCTTTGTATGAATCGGCGAATTGCCCTTAAACACGTGGCGCTGCTGGCCGGGGCGGCCGCGGTGCTGCCCGGCTGCCTATCCCAGGCCGAGCGGGAGCCCGCCAGCACGGCGCTGAGCGCAAGCCAGCGCCAACTCGTGGCGGAAGTGTGCGAAACCCTGCTGCCGCGCACCGCTACGCCCGGCGCCCACGACCTAGGCCTGCCCCAATACGTGCTGAAAATGCTGGCTGACTGCACCCCGCTCCTGGAGCAGCGGATTTTTGTGGCTGGCCTGGGGCAGCTAGATGCGGCCGCGCAGCGGCAGCACGGGCGCTCATTCGGGGCGAGTAGCGTAGCCCAGCGGGCGGCGCTGCTCGAACGCATTGACCAGCAGCCCGCCGATTTCGCAAACGAACTGGTGGGCTTTTACCGCGCTATCCGGCAGCTGACGATAGACGGCTACACCAATAGCAAGTACTTCATGACCAAGCAGGTCGTGTACGAGCTGGTGCCGGGCCGCTACAACGGGTATTATCCAGTAAGCAAAGTAGATTTAGCATACCCGCGTCATGGCCAATCTTAACATCGACAGCGTGAAAGCGCGCACCTTCGACGCCATCGTTATCGGCTCGGGCATGAGCGGCGGCTGGGCGGCCAAGGAATTCACTGACAAGGGCTTAAAAACGTTGGTAGTGGAGCGCGGCCGCCAGGTCGAGCATAATAAGGACTATCCCACCACCAACCTCAACCCCTGGGAGTTTGCCCACAATGGCAAGGTGCCCCGGGCGGTGCAGGAGGCCAACCCCATCGCCAGCCGCTGCTACGTGTTCAAGGAGGATGCCATGCACTTTGTGGTGAAAGACCAAGAGCATCCCTACGTGCAGGAAAAGCCGTTTGACTGGATTCGGGGCTACCAGGTAGGCGGCAAGTCGCTGCTGTGGGCGCGCCAAACCCAGCGCTGGAGCAAGTACGACTTTGAGGGGCCAGCCCGCGACGGCTTTGCCATAGACTGGCCCATTCGCTACGACGACCTGGCCCCCTGGTACAGCCACGTTGAGAAGTTTGCGGGTATCAGCGGCAACCGCGACGGGCTAGCCGAGTTGCCCGACGGCGAGTTTATGCCGGGCTTTCCGCTTAATGCGGTAGAGGAGCATTTTCGGCAGCGAGTCAGCAAAAGTCACCCCGGCCGCCACGTCATCAGCGCGCGCTGCGCCCACTTGTCGCAGCCTCAACCCATTCACTACGAGCAGGGTCGGGTGCAGTGCCAAAACCGGAACCTATGCCAGCGCGGCTGCCCGTTCGGCGGGTATTTCAGCAGCAACTCCTCTACGCTGCCGTGGGCCATGAAGTCGGGCCACCTCACCCTCAAGCCTGACCTGGTGGTGCAAACCATCCTCTACGATGAGCAGCGGGGCCGGGCCACCGGCATCCGGGTCGTCGACACGCACACCAAGGCGACCGTCGAGTACTACGCGCCTGTAATTTTTGTGAACGCAGGTGCGCTGAATACCAACTTATTGCTACTCAACTCTACCTCGCATCGCTTCCCCACCGGCCTGGGCAACGATAGCGGGGTACTGGGCCAGTACGTGGCCTTTCACAACTACAGCGCCCGGGTATTTGCCGAGTACGACGGGCTGCCGGACCTGACCACCGACGGGCGCAACCCGGCGGGCGGCGGCTACCTGCCGCGCTTTCGCAACGTGCTAAAGCAGGAAACCGGCTTTTTGCGCGGCTACGCCGCCAGCTTCGGCGCCTCGCGCGACCTGGTGCAGCCCACGCATGGCTTGGGCGCCAGCCTCAAGCAGCAGCTGGAGCGCCCGGCCCTGGGTCCCTGGCGGGTGCATGCGGGCATGATGGGTGAAACTATCCCGAAGGCCACCAACTACGTGCGCCTCGACCCCACGCGGAAAGATGCCTGGGACATGCCCTTGCTGTCGGTGTCCGTAGACTACGACGACAACGACGCAAAGATGAAGCAGGATTTCTTCGAGCAATTCACCGATATGTTCACCCAGGCGGGGTTCACCAACATTCGGCCCCAGGACTCGCACCAGGCCCCGGGCCTCGACATCCACGAGATGGGGGGCGTGCGCATGGGCCACGATGCCAAGACGTCGCTGCTCAACCGCTGGAACCAGCTGCACGCCTGCCCCAACGTGTATGTGACCGATAGCGCCTGCATGACCTCCACCTCGACCCAAAACCCCTCGCTGACTTACATGGCCCTAACGGCGCGCGCGGTGGACCACGCCGTGCGTGAATTGAAAAAGCAGAATCTGTAATTGTTCGCTACTCCTAAATCATGACCTACCGCCGAGATTTTGTAAAACAAGTAGGCCTGCTAGCCGCCACTGCCTGCGTGCAGCCCGCCTGGGCGTTTGCCGCTGCGCCTGCCTCCTACAAAGCTGGCTTGCAGCTGTATAGTTTGCGCGACTACATTGGCCAAGATGTTAAAGGAGTACTCGCCAAGGTGGCCAAAGCAGGTTACCAACAGGTCGAAACCTACGGCTACAGTCCTGAAAAGCACTTTTGGGGCCTGAAGCCAACGGAGTTTAAAGCGGTGCTTGCAGCCAATGGCCTTACCACTCCCAGCGGGCACTACGACCTGGGCGACTACCTGCGCACCGGCGACGAGGCGCTCCTGGCGCCCACTATCGCGGCGGCCAAAGCCTGCGGCCAGCAATACCTCATTGTGCCTTACCTCGAAGAGAAGCTGCGCGCCACCCCCGCTGATTTTCAAGCTCTAGCCACTAAGCTCAATAAGGCCGGCACCCGGTGCAAGGCCGCGGGCCTGCGCCTGGGCTACCACAACCACGACTTCGAGTTTAAGCCCCTCGGCGGCGGCACCCTCTACAACGTGTTGTTGAAGGAAACCGACCCGGCCCTTGTGGCCTTCGAACTGGACATCTATTGGGTAGTACGCGCTGGCCAGGACCCTGCTCAACTGATGCAGGCCCACCCCAAGCGCTTTCCGCTCTGGCACGTCAAGGATATGGACAAGGCTAACCCTGACCTGAATACCGAAGTCGGCCGCGGTTCGATTGACTACCATAAGCTAATGACTTACGCCGGCACGGCGGGTCTCAAGTACCCCATTATGGAGCAGGAAAACTTTACGTTAGATGCCTACCAGAGCATTACGCAAAGTGCCGCCTACATGCGCAAAAGCCTATTTGCCACTAAGAAGGCGTAGGCAAATGAACTGGTCGCGGTCAAAGACTTATAGTGCGAAGCTGTATAGTTTACTCAGTATGAACTCTACACCCGAATTATGCAAAATTTCCCAATAATCAGATGGTTTCCCGTAAGGTCAAATAGGTACCTCACATTCTTTCAAAAGTTTTCAGCGCTCTCAAAATCATCATAACACATAGAACCCCCAATCGTTATTCATTTGCCCTTAGCGACGCTACCCCTCGGCGCCAGCGTGCCGCGTAACGCGCCTATAGACCAGCCAGCCGTGAAGGTGAACGCACGCGTTGCCATGCCTGGCTCGGCACCGTAACGCGTGCGCTGCGCGCTGCCCCTCGGCGCGACGGCGCGGGTCGAGACGTAGCGCCAGGTGATTGCTGGCCGGGAAGTCGGCTGGCGGAGGCAATCGCCCTCGGCGGTGCTGCGGCGGCTACTTCCCAGCGGGTAGGTGCCCACCCCAGCAACTAGCGGCCCGTTAGCGGTTTGCGCGGGTAGCCGCCGTCCACCCTCTGTCACGTCAGCAGCGGCCGCAACCTGCTCGCTACGGCCCTACAAGCGGAAGTACGTGCCCGTCCCCTTCACCGGGTTAAAGGATTGGGCCGTGTACCGCTTCCCGGCGAGCGGGCAGCGCAAGAGGCCCCGTCCGAGGCCATCGTGGGAGAGGGGCGGCATGGCGGGGGTATCCCTCGTACCAGCACCAGCCACGCCCGTGACCGGCGCCACCGCGGGAAGGGCTGGGGCGTGCCGGCCGGGGCCAGGGTGGCAAACGTTAGGTGGTAGCGGCCCGCTGGCCCGGCCCCGGAAAAGGCACCGGTGCGTAGGTCGGCCTGGGCGTAGTATTCGGGGCAGCATCAGCGGCCCCCCTATAGCAGGGGGGCCTACGGCGGCTACCGGCGCCATCTGCCTGCTGATGCTGCTTGCTGGCTCACAATACCGCGAAAGTGCTAGCATGTGGGCAGAAAAAGCAGGCCCCCAAACCACTAATTTCCCAAGATGTCGGGTATAAGCCATGTTACGTTAAGTGGCTTTTTCAAGGAATCAAACGAAAAGGCACACGCTTTTAGTACTTCCAAAGTGCTATTTTAAAGCACAGCATCAAATGGCTACAGTTGAGGTCAGACACGGCAAAAACAATACAGCGCCCTTCCGTCAACTCCCTTTTTAACAGTCGAACATCTTGTTCTGGTATCTCCGCTACTACGGCTACCGTTTCTTCCATACCTTCCCTATAGTGGTCTGTTATTCTATAATGTATAGCAGATTACTAACCTTTTAGGAACGTGATTCGCCAAAAAAGCCCCGCAACCAAGCTGGTTGCGGGGCTTTTTTAGTAACTAAGTGGGACCGCTTATTCGACCGCGAGTTTGCGGACTACCGTGCCTAGCTCAGTCGTCAAGCGCAGCGAATACACGCCCTTTGCTACCTCCTGAAGTAGGAACTGATGCGAGGCCTGGCTAGCGGGCAGCACCTGCTGGCGCACGGTGCGGCCCAGCGCGTCAAGCAGCGTAGCCGTCACGGTCTGCCGATTGATGCTCAGTGGCAACTCAATAGTCACCTGATTGTGAGCCGGATTGGGGTACACGCTAACTTGCTGGGCCAGGGCTGCGGGCGCGGTGGCCAGCGCCTGCTGGGGCGAGAACACCAACTCGAAGCGGCCCGCTAGCAGCGCGGTGGCATTGCTGACCGTGAACTGGTAGGTGGGCTGCTGGCGCAGGTCGATGAGCGCCCCACTTTGCAGGTCGCGCAGGTACACGGGCACGGTGCTCAGGTTGAGGAGCTGAGTAGCAGTGAAGGTGTAGCTGCCCACGGCGGGTACGCCCACTACCAGCGGCACCACCCGCTGGGCAGTACCTAGGGAAGCGCGGCCATCAATAGCCAGCAGGGTGCCGGCCAAGCTGGTCGAGAGGTTCAGACCAGTCGTGTTGGGCAGCTTTTGCGCGTCGTACTGCGCGTCGAACGTGTCAGTGGCATTTTGCTCGAAGTACACGTAGGCATCATCCGCCAGGCTGCTGCCCGCCCCGGTGAGGGTGAGCTGCACGAGGGGCCGGGTTTCGGCGGTGCGGTGATAGGTTGGGTTGGTGTAAGAGGTTACCCGATTCGCGTTGCGGAACGTGAGGGTGCCGCTGGTCTGGCCCGTGCTCACGCGGGTGAAGAATGCCTGACCCATTGCCAGAATTGGGTTGCCGCCGCCCACACCATTGGTGTAAGCCCGGTAGTTGCCGGCATACTGCCCGGTGCTTTCGAAAATGTAAATGGCCGCATCCATGTTCGCCCGGTCGTTAGCGGCTTGCACCGAGTAGTCGTAGGGCGAAGGGTAAGGATTGCCTACCAGGTTCCAGCCTGCGTCCGTAGCGTTGGCCGAACCCGCTGCGTTGCGCGTCAGGCTGCGCGTCAAGTCACCAAAGGTTGGCTGGCCCTTAAAGGTCACTGCCTGGCCAGCGGCGAGGTTGACCGTGTAGCCAGCGCCCGAAGTCATGCGGTTGCTCAAGGCAGTGGGCGACAACCAGCCTTTATCAAAGGTCCCGAGGTTGTTGTTAGCCGAAGCTACCAGGGCCTGGTCGTAGGCATAAATGTTAGGGAACGGGGTAACCGTGCCCGGCGTAGCTGAGGAGTTGTAGGCCGCGTTCACCACGGGGGTATAATTGGCCGTGGCCAGGTCGCTGAACATGGTGCCCTGGGTGTTCGAAAGGCTCGTCGTGGGCGAGGACAAGTGGCGGTAGCCAGCGCCGGCGTTCAGGTCGGGAGTGATGTAGCGCTGCACCGTTACGCTGGTGCCCATGAGCGAAGCGCTCGCGTTAGGATTGGCTATCATGGCCGTGCCAGCAGCGTTCGATTCGAGCAACACAGGGTTGCTGTTCGCGTTCAGGTTGGTGTTGGTCAGCAGCAGGCGCTGCACCGCCATTCCGGCCGCTGCGCGCAGGTCAACAGCGTTGCTGCTGGTCGTGAGGTTCCAGAAGCGCGTGGCGCTGCCACCCGTAATCTGCCCGCCGGCATTGGCGCCCAGCTGCACCGTGCCGCCCGTGGCGGCAAATGCACCGTTGTTGGTCCAGGTGCCCTGCTCGTCCAGGGTACCGCCCGTCATGGTCAGCGTTGCGCCGCCGTTGAGCGTCAAGCTATTGGCAGCCGCCGCGCCGTTGCCACCGATTAGGGGCTGGAAGGGAGTGGCGCCGGGGATAAGGGCATCCACCGTGGTAGTGGGCACGCCCCCGCTCCAGTTGCCGGCCGTAAACCAGTCGGTGCTGACGGTGCCCGTCCAGGAAGTGAGCGGCGCAGCTAAGAATGTGGGCTGGGCATAGCTGCCCGCAACCGTGCCCGCGCTGTTGAGCAGCTGCACTTGCTGCAAGCCGCCGCAGCCGCTCTGCACCTGAATGTCATCTACGTACCAGCCCGGCAGGGCATTCCCGTAGGGGTTGTTCGAGTCGGACTGGAACTGGAAGCGCACCCGAATGGACTGCCCGTTAAACGAAGCGAGGTTGACCACGGATAGCTGGAAGGCCGCCGCGCCGTTCAGCCCCGACGACTTGCCAGCGAAGCAGGGTTTGCCAGCCGAGGCTGTACCCGGGTCGAAGACACTGTTGTAGCCGTTTTGCAGGAAGAGCGCACCCGCATCCTGCCAGGCTCCGTTGTTCACCGAAATAGCGACCAGGCCGCCGTCGTACCGGGCTTCCGAATTGAAGTAATGGTAGAAAGACAGCACCGAGAAGGCGCCCGGCGTGAACGCAGCCGACGTCAGGGTGACGTTGGAGGTGGCGTTGGGGTCGCCGGCGTGCCAGGCGGTGGTGCCGCTGTGGGCGCGGTCCGTGGCTGGGGCCCAGACGTTGCCGCCGCCGCTGGTTACCACGGCGGGCGTAAAGCCGCCTACGGTGTTGGTTTCGCGGTTGTCATTTATGGGCAAGGTCACGGCGCAGCCCGCGCCAGCTGCGGCCTGGGCCACAATCTGCAAGGTGCGCTTCTGGCCCTGGGCAAAGCTCAGGTTGGAGAAGGTGACGGTGCTGCCGCTCAGGGTACCGCCCGTGCTGCTTACGTATTGCAGGCCGGTCGGCAGCTGGTCGGTGATGGTCACCGGCGCCTGGGTCTGGCACTCGCAGGTGGCCGTGAGGTTGATGGCAAACTGGTTGCCCACCAGCGGCACGCTGTTGCGGCTCAGGCGCACGCCGGGCACGTCGTAAGCGGCCGTTTGGTCGGTGGCGCTGTTGCTCGACCCCTCTTTGGCACTGTAGCCCATGCCCCGGCGGGCAAATGCATTCCAGATGGCGCAGTGGTAGGCGCCATTATACAGCAGCGAGTCGGCGGCCAGGATGGCATCGCGGCTGTCCAAAAAGCCGGGCTCGCAGGGTTGCAGCTTCAGGCCCTGCATCACCAGGTTCAGGGCCACGGCGTTGCCGCCGGTGCCGGCACTGTTGTAGAGGTTGGGCTCGATGGTGCCCTGCTGCTGAATGATGTTCCAGGTCATATCCCAGACCGTGGCGCACCAGATTTCCCCGATGTTGTGCACCTCCGTGCTGGCGGCCATGCTGGCGTAGGTGAGTGGGTTCACGCTTAGGCTGGTGCTGTAGGGGTAGCGCCGGATGCCGCTGCCCGTGGGCGCCTGGCCCGAGGCGTAGGTGCCGGTGGGCCGGGCCCGGGGGCCATCGGTGAGCGGGGTATTGGTCCAGTCGGTAGTCATCATGAGCGCGAAAAAGTCGCTCCAGCCTTCGCCCGCCTGCTCGGCATTACCCAGGCAGCTGGTGTTGACACCGCCGCCGGTGAGGCGGTTGCTGATACCATGGCCGTATTCGTGCGACATAATGCCGCTGTCGTAATCGCCATCGAGCTGCGGGCCGGTAACGGCTGGCTTGGGCAGCGTTACCTGCACGCCGTTAGCTATTTGCGCCACCAGGGTAGCCCCGTCGGCCTGCGATATCATCACCGCCGGAATGGTTACGGTGTTGTCGGTGCCCCCCATTACAATGGGTGCCCCGGCTACGTTGTTGATAACGATGGCCGCCACGGCCCCGGCTAGTTGGGCATTCTTTACTTTATCTGAGAAGCCGCAGACACCGCGGTAGAGTACCGCGATTTTGCCGGTAAGGGGGGGCGTGCCACCATACGCGCCGCAGGCCAGGTAGGTAACGGGGTTGCTGCCCGCGTCGGCATACAGCGCCAGCTGGCCCGAAATCGGGCCGAGCGTAACCAGCTTGTTGTTCGTGCTAAAGCCGCTCTCAATAGCTACATAATTGCCGGCCACGGTGGGCGGGGCCGTCACGTTGATGTAGTAAGTGGGCGTGATGCCCGTAAACAGGTACATCTGCATGCGGCCGTTGGTGCCGTCGGGCGGGGTGCTGAAGTTGGCGTTGTTGGTGCCGCCACCGTCTTGGGCTTCGGCGCGCACGTGGTCGCTGCCTACGCCGCCGCGGCCCTGGTTATCGGTCTGGAAGTTACCAGCTGCTTCCGTGAACCCGTACTGATACAGCACGTCGTGCATCAGGTTGTTCCAATAAAACAGGTTGGTCGTCGCGGCCCGGCGGTTTTTACCCAGAGTGGGCGTCTGAGTTAAATCGGGCACATCATTAAACAACAGCGAGCCGGCAGTACCAGTAGAGGCGGTGAAACGGCCGGGCGCATCCAGCTTGAGGCTGTCATCGTAGGCCCACACGTTGTTGCCACGGGTATCGGTGTAGTTGGTGGTGCCGTCGAAGTGCCAGCCATAAGTAGTGACTGGGTTGCTGGCTCCAGCCCGCAGCCAGGGGTTGGTGTCCAGGCGCGGCGTGGTTATATCGGGCCGCTCGTTCGGAAACGGCACTACGCGGTAGCTGGCCGGCGTCACGGCCTGGATGTTTTGCACGCTGCTTGGCTGGCGTGGCGCCTGTGGCGTCCGGCCCGGGCCAGCACTAGTCGCTGCGCGGTGGCCGGGCATAGTGGCTAGGTGCGCAGCTTTTTCGTGCACCGTCCAGTTGTCCTGGCCCAGTACCTTGCCGGTCGTCGCATCTACCCGGATATTGAGCCAATCGGGCGTGGCGAGTAGTTCCACGTTCACGTTCCAGGCTAGGCGGAGCGTGCCCTGGTCGGTGGCCCATACCAGGCGCACCTCGATAGGGCGGTGAGCCACCCCGGCCGGCGCGAAGGTTTGACGCCGCTCAACGCCGCTAGCGGTGCTAATGGCAGCGGGCCGCTCAGTGAGGTGCGCGGGGGTGCTGGCCAGCGCCGTAGCCACAGCGGCGGAGGCCGTGACCGTTGGCGCGGCCGGCTGGCCGACAAACGCCTTGTCGGGCAAGAAGGCCCCCGCATGGTGGCTCAACTTCCCGTTTTTGAACACCAGCGTGACTACCCGATTATACACCGGAATACCCGTTTGCAGCTGTTGCGGGTAGGCATACAGCAGCCCCGAAGGCTCGGTGCGGGCACTGGAAATCTGGAAACTAGCGGCTGGGATATCGTTGCCGGCCCATTGGGCACTGGTTCGCAGCGCCAATTGAGCCGCTTGCTGAGCGGCTTCCGTCTGCTGCGCGTGCGCGGGTGGCCCGACAGCCAGCAAGAAAGAGAGTGTGCCCAGCGAGATGCTACGCCACAGGTAAGCGGAAATGTGCTTCATTAAACTAAGTAGATGGGGAAGTGTAAAGAGTTAAAAAACAGTGAAACAAGCTTGGTAATACCAAATTACTTCTACACAAAGCTATATAATTAATCTATTGGTAACAGTTGTTTTAGACGTACCAAACAATTAAAATTTGCCACCCTATCGCAGTACAAGGGGGATACTATTGCCAAAGCAGTCTGTTGGAGCCAAATAGGCGACTACTGCTTCTGGCTAGCTTTGTGGCGAGTGGTCAATGGGGCGTAGTTTCCTGTCGGGGCGCCTCTTGGACCGCGCCGCTAGCTACGTGGCCGAACTGACCATCGAGGCGGGAGGGCTCGTAGTGCGGGAGCGCTAGCGGCCCGGCACGACTGTTGCCCTTATGCTGCCAGTTAAACTCATCTCCTCATGCGCATTCCGTTCTACCTACTAGGATTGGCCGTCGTCTTGCCCGCCTGCGCCCAGCATACCCTGCCTTCCCAGCCAGTTGGTGTCAAGCCGCCCGTGACCAGGCCCCGCACAGTTTCAACCATTCCTATTCACACCTTACCCCGTGATACTGCGCTGGTGTTTCAGCGTACACTTTGCTACGGCACCTGCCCTAGCTATACGGCCACTATCTTCCGCGATGGCCGAGTGGCGTACGTAGGCGAGCGCTTTGTGCCGCTACTGGGTACTCGCAGTGACAGCCTGCCCCAGGCCACCGTCATGGCGCTGCTTGACGAAGCCCGACGCGTCAACTTCACTACCCTCCAACCGCGGTATACTGGCAACGTGAGTGACCTGCCTAGCACTATTATCGCGGTGTATTTGCCCGGCCAGCATGTGCACCGCGTCGAGGCCAACCAGGGCATACCTGATAACTTGAAGAGTTACATTGCCTATTTGCGCGATAGAATCGACCCATTAGCTGGCCTTAACGCGACTAAGTAGTACTTAACGCTAATAAAAAACCTCGTCAGTGGCGCTGGCTGGCTTCCCAATGTATTGAGGGTGTTTAATCATGGCTCGCTAAAGAACAACCTCCTATCGGAGTGATTTTTTCCGTTCAAAAAACTCTCCCCAAATAGCTATAAAAATCTGCATTTTCGGAGCCTTCTACGGGGTCTGAAAAGGCATTCGAAAACCAGTAGGTTTTCGAATGCGCAGGCTGAACGTTGCGATAGCAAAATAATCACTTGTGCGTGTACATGTAGTACTTTGGCATACAGATGATACTGATGCGTGTCACCTTCATCTTATGCAACCACTACTTGGTGTCATTCTCTTGCTAGTGGCAACGCGGCCGGCCTGTGCACAACAACGTGCTTCCGCACCTACGGCGGCAGTCGAGAAAAAAGATACGCCTGCAAAGGTGTACACTTTCGTCGAGCAGATGCCTGAGCTACCAAGGGGCGGCGGAGAGCGGGCCGTGGCGAACTTGTTGCTGCGGGCGCTACAAGTGCCCAAGCTTCCAGTTCAGCTTCCCTGGCCCCCTACTAAAGTTTCATTTATAGTGGGGGCAGATGGGAAGATTTATGACGAACAGGTTTTTCTGCTAGAGCCCATCCCAGCATATAGCCAAGCGATGCTGCGCGCCATTCGAACACTGCCTAGGTTTAAGCCTGGTTCCCAAGCAGGAAGGCCGGTCGCTGTAAAGCTTACCTTGCCCTTCTCTTGCCTCTTAATTCAGTAGCAAGCGTGAGATGGCCGAGTACAGCCAGACAGTGCTGAGTGTAACGGCTCAAAAAATGGGTACCTCAGATGTTAGCGTTAGGACATCGTTCCTGAGACCCTGCCATATACCTAGTAGCCATAATGCCGACCCATAGGCCAGCATTATGGCTACTAAGTTCATTAAAACGTTCGTGGCTGTTGCAGAACTCGGCGTAGTTGATTCTTCCGCCAATTCTTTCTCGCTTCCTATCCGGTTTGGGGACTTAGCTGGGCCTACAGCGGCCAAAACCTCTTGTCAGGGACACGTTGTGGAGGCAGTGGCAAGGCTACGGCGAGGTGGATGGCCTGTTTGGGGCGGTACTTGAGCAGCTTTTTGAGGTTGTAGGCCACGGCCGTGAGCAGCATGGTTTTGTGCGCGCCTGCTTACCCCCGCACATTGACGCGCCGCAGGCCATACTGGTGAATCAAATCCCCAAATACCGGCTCCACGGTGCTTTGCCGGACCCGGCGTAGGCGCTGGCCCCGGCGGCTCTGCTGGCGCTGTCACGCCCGGCGGTAGGGGGCGTCGTGAAGCGTGCGGGTGAGTTGTTTGCGCTTCGCTTTGGGCACGCACGTGGCCTTGAACGGGCAGTGCTGGCAGTCGCGGTAGGCCGCCCAGTAGAGTTTGAGCCAGCCCCCATCGGCCGTCGTATCGTACTTCTGAAACGGCAGGTCTTTGCCGGCCGAGCAGGTATACTTGTCGGTGTCCGGGTCGTAGGTGAAACCATCGACTTCGGGCTTGTACTGGCCGAAAACGGGTATCCAGGCGGTCACCTGCTGTTTTTCCAACAGCGCATAGTTGGCCCCGTTGGCATAGCCAGCATCGGCCAGTAACTCGCGCAGAGGCAAGTCATTCGCCCGCAGGCGCTGCTGCAAGCCGTCCAGCAACCGGGGCAGGTGCAAGCTGTCGCGGCTATCAGCCAAATCGGCTTGCACCTAGCTGATAATGCCCTGGGCCGTGTCCACGGCCAGGCTACAGATTTTGCATATAACAAGCTACTTTACTAACGCGCCTCTCAGAGTTCCGTACCTCCGCCGACGCGCCTGACTTTGACGAAGCTGCTGGCCTCATCTACGACCAAGCCCCCGACAATGAAACCTTTGCTGACAAGTTACTTCTTCAGCCCTGCCCTACGCTCAAAGCTGTTCGCCAACCCATCGCCTACTGCCCCTTGGTGGGTATAAACCAAAGAGCAGCCAAGCACGCCAACACTTTATATGAATAATCTAAGGCTGTATATATAAAAAACACTAATCCTATAGTCTTTATCCGCTTCCTTTGTGAGGCTGCCTGACTGGGCAGTATCCTTTTCCTTCCTCACCAAGCTAGCGTATTATGACAAATCCTTTCCTCAATCACCGGCTTTTGCTGCTGGCTTTGCCACTAGCCGGGCTGCTGGCCCGCCCCGTACGGGCACAGGTGGCGGCTTCCTTCGCGCCCCCGGTTACGTATAGTGCCCCTGGCTTCAGCGGCGTCACGGTGGCTGATATAAATGGCGACGGACAGCCTGATGTATTCACGACTAACTTCAATAACAACACGGTTGGAGTATTCCTTGGCATAAGTCCGGCCAACGGCGGCGGCTTTCAGCCGCTGCAGGTGTACTCGACGGGGGCCGGCAGCCAGCCCAGGGATGTCGCGGTGGCTGACGTGAACCTCGATGGCCTGCTTGACCTGGTCACGGCCAACAATGGCACCAGCTCGGCGGGGGTATTGCTAGGCAAGAGCGGTGGCGGCTTTCAGCCCGTGCAGCAGTATATGACCGAACCTCAAACGCTGTACCGAACCGGGCCCTACGACGTGAAGGTAGCCGATGTCAACAGTGATGGCCAGCCCGACCTCGTAGTGGCCAATTTCACCACTAATTCGGTGGGGGTACTACTCGGCAAGAGTGTCGCCAATGGCGGCGGTTTTCAGGCCGCGCAAGTGTATTCTGTAGGCTCGGCCAGCCTTCCGAGCGATGTGGAAGTGGCCGACTTTAACAAGGATGGTGTGCTGGACATGGTCACGGCCAATAGCAATGGTAATGGCGTGGGGGTACTGCTGGGTAAGAGCGCGGCCAACGGCGGCGGTTTTCAGCCCGTGCAGTTCTACTCCACCACGCGCACTTTCACTTTTACTTACCCCTTTAAGGTGGCTGTGGCTGATGTGAACCTCGACGGCGTACTGGATATAGTCTCGGCCAATAGCAACACGTACTCGGTCGGCGTGCTGCTGGGTAAGAGCCCGGCCAATGGCGGGGGATTTGAGCCCGTGCAGGAATACATAACCGTCAACCGAAAGCCCTACGACATCGCGGTGGCCGATGTGAACGGCGACAACCTGCCCGATCTGCTGGTGACCCAGAGCAACACGATTGTGGTGCTGCTGGGTAAAAGCGCGGCCAGCGGCGGGGGTTTTGAGCCCGTGCAGGAAGTGCCGGGCAGCGGTGGCGAGATAAAAGTAGCCGACGTAAATGCCGATAGCCGGCCCGACCTGCTTACGGACGGCCTAACGGTGATGCTGAACACCGTGGGCGCGCCTACGCTCACTACTGCCACGGCCACGAACCTCACTACCACCAGCGCCACGCTGGGCGGCACACTCACCGGCACTAGCACCAGCGCGCTCACCGAGTATGGGGTGGTGTACGTGCAAGGCGTAGGCACGCCAACCATCAGCGACACCAAGGTGCTGATGGGCACCAGCGCGCCCGCCACGTTGCCGAGCACGTTCTCGGCCAGCGTAACGGGCCTGTTGGCCTACACCACCTACACCGTGCGGACCTACGCCACCAGCAGCCTGGGCACCGGCTATGGCAACCCGGTCAC
>Ga0265780_10006650_pt1 | contig 14303 bp, 18 predicted proteins | sample P1T30metagenome_FD_192432 | JGI IMG/M metagenome (GOLD analysis project Ga0265780, IMG submission 192432) | Plant litter microbial communities from East Loma Ridge, Irvine, California - P1 T30 | ecosystem: Environmental > Terrestrial > Plant litter > Unclassified | place: USA: California... | reverse complement strand
AGTGGTGAGCCGATATCATCAGTATCACATAGCGAGCCCGAAACGCAAATAATCATACTCCATCCTGCTAGTCATCACATATTCGACCTATATTGTCATCCCGACTGGCTCACTGCTCGGAGAAGAAAAGAATCTGATACGTACAGAGAAGAACACGGGGATGAAGAGGAGGAATGGACGCGGAAAGTCATGTTGAAGGAATCTTGGGTGCGGAAGTGTCTTGATGCTGGAAGGTTTTTAGTATGTGACCTCCTGCTTACTACGGATTCATGCTGATAAAATAGGGCGAAGGCGATGCTTGGGGAGGCTGCAGGGTTGGAGGGTGAGAATAGTCACATCGCGGGGGTATTGGAGCTGATTGTAGACCGCCCAAAGGACAGGTGGTGGATATGCCAATGGATATCGACACAATAATGCTCAACGACGGAGTGAAGCCGACACTTTCGGCGGACGACTTCGACGTAGACATGGGGCAGAACGACGTTGAAGATGAGAAGGAGGATGTCAAACCCATAGTCGTTACGGAACCCATCGCAGATGTACCAGATTTAGTGGCTGTTGAGGTTGAGTCGCCGATACCTCATCCGCCCATTGACGAGATCAGACCCGACTTGACCACCCAACCAATCGAAGAGGATGAAGCGGAACCACTCTTCCAACATCGTGAACCTTCTCCTCCTCCAGTCAGAAGGTCCAGTCGGAAATCACGCTCTACATCACAGCTTCAGCAGGTCAAGGATGAACTGGAATCAAGTGATGAAGAAGCTCTAGCTACTTCCAGGATCAGACATACTGGTACCAGTGCGGGCAGCTCAAGAGCGCCGTCGAAACGAATAGCGAAGCGCAATGCTGCTACTTCGCCCGTTGGGGACGATTATCTCGACATAGCAATGTTAGACAGTGGACCCTCTTCACGATTCCCGTCCCCCAGGCCCTCAGCTACGCCAGTGGGTGAAGGCAAGATTTTGAGTGGCCTCGTCTTCTGGGTTGATCTCGGTCTGAACAACCGAGGCGATTTGCTCAAAGACATCAAGGTATGCCTCTTGGTCTTGATCTATCAAAGTCAAAGCTGATGGCAGACTGCTGGGGGCAAGATCGTGGCGGATCATGGGGATGCCACCCATGTTCTGATATACAAATTCGCCCATCAAGCTATTCGGTGGAAGGAGGTGATTGCAGAGTTGGCCCCCAAGGGTGTCTGGTTTCTAACCCCAGACTGGGCCAAAAAGAGTGTGGCCGAGAAGAAGAGATTGCCTGAAAAGGATTTCGTGCTTCCCGGCGGACATCTCGCTATTGATTCTGTTTCAGGTCAGATTTTCCCGTGAACTCGGTGATGGACTGAGCTGATGATAGGCGACGACAAGGCCATCGACATTTACAATGCTGATATCCGAGAAGTGCACAAGCAGGCAGTGGAACAAGCTCTTTCGGTTGAAGAAGTAGCAAGACGGCTTGTGGCGAAGGTACGTCGTTCAGCCGAGTCTTAGCTGACAGGTAGCATCCCAGTCTCCCTTTCAGCGAGTGGAAGACAATCTACCAATCCTGGATACGCCGTGACAGTCTTCTACCTGCGACACCTAGATCAAAAGCAAAGCCCAAACCATCGGCTTTTGCTCCTCTCCAGGAGACTGTCTTGGAAATCAAGGCTGAATCGACCAGCGGCTCCCCGATCAAGAGCAAGCTTAATCGGCTCAGCAAGCAGGAGCTGGAAGCCATTTTTGCCAAGGAGTCATGGAGATACTACACGATCTGTGGCAGCAGTATGGGCGAATATTCACAGTTTCTAGCGGGCACGGTCAGTCCCTCGTGGTTCTCAACGGGTCGTGCTCCCAGAGGTAGACTGACAGAATAGTATTTGGAGTACACCGCCGGATCCTGGAGGGAGTATTATGGGAAATGGCTTAGCGGGCGGGGCAGATGGGCTGATACCCCTCGAACTTTTCATGGAGCTATCTTGACGCCGGATGAGCTTTCGCAAGGACCTATCACGACAATCGCCACTCCCCGAAGGAACACCGTGGAAATACAGGACCAAAGTATCCGCCTGCCGATATCGGAAATGGCGATAGCTATCCGTACCCATTTTGTGCATTCTGAAGATCGCGTCATTATCAAAGCGACATCGGGAGAACGTATGGAAGCTTTGGTAAGCTAATGTGGACTTCTTTGATCTGGTTACTGATTTTTAGTATCCCGCGTATACAGCTAGGGAGTGGGAGAAATTGGCTCGAGAGTGGAAAGACGGCTCTGATCGTTTCGCAGACTGCGGTCCACGTTGGAGTGGCAAACTCAGTGCTGCCGACGAGGCATCAGGTCGATCCGCTGGCGAACCCGTCAATCCAGTAGCAGTACCCATTCGATACACCGATGATGAGGAGTTGGCAATGGGTAAATTCATCATACACCAAGAGAGTATGGGGGAGCCTATTACCGAAGATTCATGGTCTATCTTTGCGGATGTCGTGAGTTCTTCCTCTTAAATCTAGACTGACGGCCAGTATCAAGAACGCCCAAAAAGAGATTGGGTGGAACATTGGCGCGAACACAAAGATCGCCTGATGGACATTGCCAAGCGTCACGAGGCAACACAAGAGGCTGGCAGGTCTGATGATTTCGATATCGATCCTACGTACTCGGACCGTTCGCCATCGCCGGTCGCATCTGGCTCTCAGCCAAAGCCAAAGAAGCAGAAGGTCTCAGTCAGCAAGAAAGATTACGAGGATTTAGCGCGGTTCATAGTGGACAATATTGCAGAAGGCGATGTACCCGATTCCAAGGATTTCGATCAGTTCAGCAAGGACGTGAGTGCATCTATCAGACATAGGTCAGAATTAACTTGTCAGCATCCGGAAAGGTCTGGCTCGAGCTGGTATACGATTTGGCATAGGGATAAATACCGCTCGACCCTTCTACCGCTCATTGACGAATTGAGGGGTAAAGCGACTCCGAGTAGGGCAACATCATCTAGAGCCACGTCGTCTCGACCCAAATCAAACGCTTATACAGATGAAGAGGAGAGAGCCATGGCAGAGTTCATTGTCCGGCATGTCCCTTCTGATCGACCTCCCAAAGTGGCAGATTGGAACAAATTCCAACGGACTGTAAGTCTTCGAAGTCAGCCCCGCATCACGAGTTGAATAGAGCTAATACCAGCACACCAAACGCACAGCCCCATCTTGGACGGAACATTACAGAGTCTACAAACCGCGTATAGACGCTCTAGTCGCTGAGATAGCGGCTCAGCCGTCAGTTGCGAGGCCACCGAGTGGGACCGCGCAGGATGCAATCGAGCTGGCTTCGGAGGAAGAGGAGGAAGAGGAAGTGGAGGACATTGTGCCAATTAGAGCGCCAAGGAAAAAAGGGTCGGATGTCATTGTTATCGTGGACTAACTTGGGGAGCATCATATGTTGTACTGCTTTCTCTCTCTTGCTGTATGATACATATATCTACCCGTATATGTGTGCGAGCTCCACTCGAGACATTGCATGCATAAATTAGAGCAAAGACGCATTGCCAAGTGCTCGTACAGCTAATCTAGCTTGCTGTCCCATAAGGGGGTGAGGTGTCCCGGAAATGGGTACCGACAAGTACCAACGTTTGCGAGTCAGGACAACGGGATTATCGATTTATTCTGATAATCCCGCCGTAGCAAACACGCCACGTGAGAATTCAAGTCTGTCGGATTAGACCATGGTTTGCGAGTCGGGGCAACGGGTTTATCGAATCATTCTCATAATTCCGGCGAAGCACAAGAAGCTGATGATCTTCTGATGCAAGCAATTATACATACTCTCTGAGCAAAGTCTATACCCGTCGAGGGCCGAGTCAAATGTCCGTCTCTCCTTCCTATATTTCTGCTTTCATTCTCTAGAATGCATGTGGCGAGTTCTCAAGTGCGAATTGAGGGCTCTTGAGTCTGTCTACTACTCTGCGATTGTCAGCGCGGGTCATCAAACCGGGAAGGAGGGACTTACTCGACAATGACTCTACCCACTACACGTTCTTGTGCTGGTTCATAGCCAAATTGACTAGGGTCCGACCGTCTCTTATCCCTCGGCATGATCTCTGTGATCTTGACTGTTGTCACATCTCCTGCATTTGCCAAAGCTGGAACACCCCACAATTCTAGCTCCCTCGCATCAAAGTGTAGCCAGGTAGGTAGACTTCCACCTCCTTCAACCTCGGCTCGGTAAGAGGACGGAGGGTTTGATGACCATGTAGCTGCTGATAATGCGATTCTAGGTGGGGGGTTGATCGTTGGGTGCATCGAGAAAGTCTCGTTGGCACATGCAATGACTCGTCCGTCGGAGGTCATTGACTTTGGACGATGCATCATGTGCGGTTGAGGTCGGGTGATCTCGCGAGCAAAAGATCCGACTTGAGGTAAAGGTGGTGAAAGTGCGACCTCGTGTTCTGGGATCGCCCTGATGGTCGAAGCTCTTGGGTCGTAAGAGTTTCGAGGGTTCGACGAGATCATGGATACACCCCGGGTAGCGTCTGACCCGGGCGAACCAAAGATGGAAGAGGCTGGGTAACCTAATCCGTGAACTTCGGTCGTATCGGCATCATCGAATGCTGAATCGGCAACACTCTGTCGGTATCCGGGTTGGCCCAACGCTGGACCTAGCGCTGCGAAATTCGAGTGGCTCATTCGATTCGTTACGTTCTCTGCTGGTCGAGGTGTACGCGTTTCGAAAGATTGCCTTTCTGCCATGGAGACAACGGCTGGGCCTTCAGCATCGGTATCCCCGCCTTCGTCTTCTTCGTCGATACTCCTAAATCCGCCTGCACTGTCGAAGCGGTTTGCTCCAGTGAATCCAGATGATGGACCTGAAGAACCACTGCTAGACTGCAAGGTATGGGTCAAAGAATCGTCGTTTGAACTGCCGTGGAATTCGGAAAACTCGGGCGAGTTGAGTGTATGTTGACTAGCGAGATTAGCCAACCTCGAAGGCGAGTTGTTTCGTGGGTATCGTGGTGTGAAATCCTGTCGTGGACGCGGGATCGATGCGGTGGTCGATAGTCGATTATTAGGCCCTTCGTTACTATCATCATTCTCGACTGATGACCATTGGAACGATTCTCTTGATTCCCAACTAGCCCTCGAACTGGACGAGGATCCGAAAGTCTGATCGAAAGATGAAGCCGATTGAGAAGGTCGATCCATAGGATCCCGAACAGAGATGACATCGCCTTGGCCAAAGAAACTGCCATGCGATGAGTTTGGTGGTGGTACCTCTTCTTCTTTCTTGACATTCGCTTGTTCTCCCCATCCAAAGATACCCCTTAGACCATCCAGTCTGTTTGGCTTTTCTTGCATCTCTGGCGATCGAGGTCCGTCGGCACTGGGGGATCGAATGTGGAAACCAGAGAATTTGGCAAATTCACCAAGCAAGTTACGGGGCGGGTCGGCATTGTGAGATTTTCGGAATGGATCTTGACCTGGTGAACCGACTACAAACGAGTCTCCATCGTCCATTGCCTTTTGATCTGCTTCCTTGTTCTTTCTTCGTCTTCGGCAGCAGAACCAGAGAAGCAGGAGAAGCAGGATTAAGCCAAGGACACCAAAGACGACCCCGATAGCGATTCGAGCTCCCATTGAGAGACCGCCGCCGCCGCCAGATGAGTCTTTACCGGTAGTCGAAGGCATAGAGGTAGTTCCTCCGGTAGGTGGCGAGTTGGTAACGCCATCCATATCAATAGTCAAGGTCGAAGTGGCAACATTGCCAGACTGACCAGCAGTAAATTCAACCTCGACGTGATCGTAATCCGGGTTTTGAGGAGCATTACCCTGTAAAGTGAGGTTTCCTTCGTGGAAAGTAAGCCATTCGGCCGCTTCGGTGGGGAAGACGGTGGTGTTGATGGGTACTGTTGTCGCAGCGAGAACTGTGGTGTTGGGTGGACTCGAGTTTTCTCGGACGTATGGCGAGAGATCAAATTCGAATGAAGATCCTGGTGTGGCGGTTACATTGGGGAATTCGAGAGTCGTGAATGGATATGGCAAGATACCGAGGCCGAGGTAAGCGACCAGTTCGAGAGTGTTGGACGCATTGGTGGACACGACGGTAAGAGGTACAGCTAGAGGGGTGATCGTGCCATTGACAAATCGATCAGGGGTCTTGCCAGTGATCCGGTTGGAGCTGGTTTCAGCACTTTTCCCAGCATGCAAACATACCTGTCGATGGACAACCAAGGGAACTCGCCGCTATCAAGGCTCAAAGTGACCTGATCCGCTGTAGCAGGTTCTCCTCCGATCAGGATATCGGAGATGTCAACTGGATAGTCCACATCATCCCCGGCCCTGGTCACGATATCGGAAAAGTTTGACATCCTGTCCACCTCGATTCCTTCACCAGTTCCGACTTGAATGACGAAACTAGTCTGAGCACCCGTGTATCCCCAGAAATCTGATCCGGTAGCTACAATCGTGAATGTTCCCTCGGCAGGCGCGACACCACCAAAAGTCATGGTGTTGTTGTTGAACGATAACCAGGATGGAAGCGTGGTAGTTCCCCTCTCTCGAGCCGAGAAGAAAAGGTTGCCGTTGATCGGTTCTGTACGCGATAGTCGGAATGTCTCGTATAAGAATCCAAGTGAGAAAGACCAGTATGGATTGACGGTGATACCTGATCCTCCCGGTAGTCGCTGGACTGATGCGAGCTCGCCGACTGAATCGTTGGAGATTTGGGTGTTGAATCCTTGATGAACAGCGGGAGACGTATAACTGGTGACGATCAAATTAAACCACGACTCGGTGGTTCCATCAGTATCACTAGCCGTAATGGTCACGTTCTGCTGCCCCTCATCGGAAGCGGTTGGTAAACCGTAGAAAGCTGCCGAGCCAGAATTGAACGACAGCCATGATGGCATATCGCTAGTAGTATACGAGATGGTCCCCGCGGTAGAATTGAAAGTCGATGGTAAGAGTGAAAAGATAAAGGTCTGATCGACACGCGCAACTGGTGGTTGTTGGTCCATCAAGGGGTAATTGAGGTTTGGCGCCGCCAGGACACCAGAAAGAAGGACCGCTAGGGTCAGGAGGGCGTTCATGGCAGAAGCCATGATTGTCGAGTGTCGGTGCGCGATATTTGACAAGGTTGGGGCCCTAGTCGACTCGAGTGTGCGACACCTTATTAAAAGGTGTTTCGATGCGTGTCAACGAATAGCGCAGGTTAACCGAAAGCGAATGAAGCGAATGAATGTTGAAAAGATTGTCCTATATGCTTGTCCTTGTTCTGACAGGCCTTATTCTAGATCGTATCCCACGTCTGTCGTCCAATTGTATCGTTACTTCTTCGTCAAGAAAAAGTCGTAAAGTAGCCGTCGTTCTACGTGGCAGGTTATAATGAATGGTAATATGTTAAGTCGGGAAGGGCAATCGATACCCAAGAATACACAATGGAAACAAGGTAAAAGTAGAGTAACAAACGACCACCAAATTGTCAGTATAGGGTCACGTTAGCATACCTAAGCAAGCTAGACCGGCGCCTTCAAAAGTCAGTGTGCCAGGTATAGAGAGTCACGCGTTACATTTGGTATAGGGTAATCTTGAATATGACACCGAAAATCAAACGCGTCGCGTCCTTGGAATTTCCACTTCAAGTAGATTTAGACTTGCTTTTCAGGGATGTATGGTAATTTCAGAACGCGCACACAAGGGTGCATATCCTCGGTTGGCTTCACGTCTACGGACGCCGTAGGTCGTAGTCCGGGTTCCTTGGTTAGAGAACTCACTCTCAGCTAGCAACGCCATGGCGTCAATCGTCATATACATGTCATTACTGCTTCCCCCTATGAACAGACGATACACTACGGTCATTCGCACTACGCCGCTTGCCTGCCCTTCGCCCCTTCCGAGAGCTCGAGTTCATCGATGCTTTCCTCTGCTCGCTTGTTCCTCTGATCATACGGTACAAAGAGATGTTTGGGCATGGTCACGAGCCAGACGGCTCGCAGAAGAAGTGCGAGGGTGATAGCTTCGGTCATGACGCTCATGATGTATTCCGCAACAAGCTCCTTCTGCTTCAACCCATTCGCCCCGTACTGCACGGTCAGCTCATGTGGCAATAACTGGGAGATACTGACGTTGGTAGGCAGGTAGTAGCTGAATTGCCAATCTGCGGAACTCAGAATCCCGTAGATACCTCGCAGGATAAGGAATGGGGCGGTAGCAGCGATCCACCAAAGGGCTTCTTTCGCCTTCTTGAGCCTCTGAGCTTTTCGACCGATAATGCCCACCATGATGTACGCGGCGAAGATCGCGACAAAGAAGATACACTGGCCTATAATTCGGAGACGTTGGCCGGTGCTAATTCGCGAGACAGAACCTGGATTGGCGAGTTCTTCGGGGGTGGCTCGAGATAGACCGCCAGTGATCATGGAGCCTGGGGTTAGCGGGTGCTGAGATGACAATGGGTGGGACGCACTGCCTACGACGAGCATAACATTGGCGGGGATGAGACCTGGATTATCAGCGTTAGGACTCAGCGAGACTTTTGGCCACTTACTCCACTCGAACCAAAATGCAACATGGGTGAACCTATGAAGACATTTGTTGCGGCCATCGGGAATGTCGGGATAGAGGATGGAAGTCCCAAAAGTTTCCTTTTCGTATCCGACAATGATGAATCTACCATCAGTATAACGTCAGGATTACATGCGATATTCACAGAATACCGAGAACGAGGGCGAAGTAGCCTTATCATCAGCTTTGACCCTCAGGATTTATCGACTCACCTTCAGTTCCGAGAATGAGAGAGGCGACAAGCCAATCAAAGTTATCATACAAATGGATAGCCCAACCCAGACTGGCGATATTGGCCCCTATTCGAATGATATTGAAGAGGAACACCGAAAAGATATGTCGTTTCGCCCTTCGAGTAAAGAGGCAAAAGAGGGTGAAAGCGAATGCTAAGAGGTAGAATACGAGGAATACTATGGCTGCTGCTCCTTGCCTTTGATCTTTCATCGTTTGTCTTGTTGCGAGTGTTGTTGATATGACAGGTAGCAGAGTACGCCCGACCAATTCAGTTTATACTTTGATTCTCGCTTTCGGTCGGTTCCCACTTCGGACAAAGGATCTTGCGCTTCAACGTTGCGCTGATCTTACGTCATCAACCCTAGATTAGAGGACCGGGCATCCGGGCACTCCTCGTGGCCTGCACGTGCGAGATCGTGTATCGGCTATATCCCGCGATTATCCTATATCCCTCATCGTCGTATATCCTGGTGGTCTTGGCAATTCTCGCTCCACACGTCTTGCCTCCGTTGTCGAGCCTGGAAGTACCAAGAAGGAACCGCCAAGATCCTTACGGTCCGGAGAAGGGGCGATCCCCCACATCCACTCCGGGGAGATACAAAGCTTATGATATCTCTTTTTACCGCGGTATATCCATGGTTTGCGGTCCCCACGGGCCGGTGTGATGTGTCAAGATCAGCAGGCATATATAACGAGATGCGCAAGTCGGCTTTTGAGACCATCTGTAGTGATTTGTTCCTATAATGACAGATATCAACAAGTACGAGATTGGTCACGTCGAGGATCCAGAACGAAAAGACGAGATCGATCAAATCAAGACTGGAAACTTCGTTGCAGATAGCGATGCTCGAGGTTATGTCGATCCCAACTTGGTCATCACTGAGGAAGAGAACAAGGCAATGAGGCGGAGAATCCACAAGCGGTACGCCCTTTGGCATCCTGCCATATACTGACGATAGGGTACTACCCCTTATGTGCTTAGTGTATATTGTCCAGGCTCTTGACAAGGGCACATTGGGTCCCGCATCGTAAGCTTGACACTAAGGTATGGGATGACGCTAATAGAAAGTATCATGGGGTGGATCGACGATGTCGGCGCGGTTGGACAAGATTATGCTTTGACCGGTACTTTCCTCTGGATCGGTATCATGGCCGGTGAACCTATCGTAAGTTCCCTTGTGGTAAAATCTGAAAGCCGAGCCGACTCGTAGGCGAATCAACTTGCCCGAAGGTTGCCACTTGCCAAGCTGTTGGCGGGTTGCATGTTTGTTTGGACAGGTGTAAGTGACCAGTCGTATAGTCGATCAAAGCTGACGACACAGCTCTGCTTTGGTCTCGCTTTCTCGCTTTCCACTCCTCCCGTCTTCGCTATCAGAGCACTTCTCGGTTTCTTCGAATCAGTCTTTGGGCCTTGTCTGTGAGTAAAGGATACCCACATAGGCGGTAGCTGATAGACAGTCTTTCTAGTCCGTCCTTGGCCACTTTCAAATCCATGATTACTGACCACCAGTCACCGTCCAGTGGTATCTCAAGGAAGAACAACCTTTCGCGTCGGCCACATGGCAGATGATGCTGGGTGCTGCGTCGTCCATCATGGCTCTTTTCGGTGTAAGTTTACTCCGGTCTCTTTCAAGCCTGTACTGACGATTAGTACGCATTCTATCACGTCCCCTTCTCCTCCGGTCTCCGAGGCTGGCAATGGATGATGATCACAGTCGGTCTCATTAGTTTTACAGCATCGATCATAACCTGGTTCTTCCTTCCCGACTCCCCTACTCGAGCCCGGTTCCTTACGGAAGACGAGAAGAAGAGATACGTCGAGCGAGTCCGAAGGAACGATCAAGGTCTCAAGAATCTCACTTTCAAGAGAGCCCAAGCGATGGAAGCTATTCGAGATCCATTCTCTTGGATGTTATTCATGCTTGCTGTCAACCAGACCCTTGTAGTCGGGGGAATCAATACGTTCAATGCCCTATTGATCAATCGAGCTTTCAACTTCAGCGTTACCGATTCTCAATTGCTGTCGATTCCACTCGGTGCAATGGTTATCGTTACCTACCAAATCATGGCGTGAGCTCTCTCATTCACCCTGAAGTACCGTTGCTGATCATCAGGTGGGCGGTAGGAAAAACCAGACAGACACTGCTTTGCATGATCGCCTTTGTCATCCCGAATTTGATCGGCACTATCGTGCTCATTTGCGTCGCTCCCGGACCGAGCAACAAAGGAGGTCTCATCTTTGCATTCTACATGATGCAATGCTTCCAAGCTGTAAGCGCACTTCAGGTTATGAGGAGCCTATTGCTAATAACCAGTGTAACCCTAGTATCTTCTTGATGCTAAGTCGAAACTGCGCCGGACAGTCAAAGAGGAGTATCACCTATGCGATGACTTATATCGGTTGGGCTGGCGGTAACGCAATCGCCCCTCAGATATTCCAATCGAAATGGGCTCCCCGATACGTCAACTCGCTATACATCCATATTGCCCTCTGTATGTTTCAATCTCTCTTTCTTCCTGTGATATCACTGATGGGATAGATGGAACTTTCATTGCCACATGTTTGATTTGCCGATACACCCTGGTCCAACGAAACAAACGAAAAGATGCCGCTCAAATGATTGATGGGGTCGTGGTGAACAGGAACGAAAATGCTTTCGATGATTTGACGGACTTGGAGAATCCCGATTTCAGGTACTCCATTTAAGCTGTGCCGCGTTGTTTGTATAGGGTATGAGTGGCTATGAAGAATGAAGAAAGGTTCCTTTGGTTATTCGCTTCGCTTCCCTGGTCCATCCACGAGGAGGGTCGCGTGAGATCGGGCTTCCGGGCTCGCTGATTGACAGGCACCTGATTGAATGGTAAATCACGAGGCCGACTTTGTTGACAGCATCGGTATTAATTCCTGGTCAGGGTGCCTCGACTCCTTTAACCTGATGTCCATCTTCACCGATTCCGCACACACAGATTCAGGACCCGAGCATGAGTTGACATACAGCTTGGGTGCGGTGCTACGCCCTTTTGTCCCGCCCCGACGGCTTCTATGGATATATAAGGGTAGGAAATGCCTCATCGTCTTCAGGCCTTTCTATAACCCATCAAGATGTTAATCCCTCTATTGACTGGACTGACTACTATTTTGGGTCTAGTGCACGCTTGGGAGCCCGATTTTATCCTTCGAGTAGGGGAGGAAACGATCTATACCGATTGTTCACCCAGGAACTCTGTGGTCGTCAATGGTACGTTCATGTACGCAACACTGTATGTCGGCTGATTATAGGTACATCCCCTGGACCACTCTTGAGGTTCACCGAAGGCGAACATTATTGGGTCCGAGTATACAATGATCTACCTCACGAGAACACTACCATGCACTGGCACGGATTCACACAATTCCTGTCTCCATTCAGTGATGGCACGCCTCAAGTCTCCGGTTGGCCTATCCCCCCCGGACATTTCTATGATTACGAATTTCAACTCCAGATGGGACATTATGGGACATACTGGTGAGCTACATTATCATCACAGAAGAGTCGGCTGACGACAGGTATCACTCTCACGTTGGCTTTCAGCTCTCTACTTCTCAAGGTCCCATCATTGTCGATCAGAAAGATTGGATTTCTCCCGTCGAATACGATGAAGACCTCGTGGTGATGATACAGGAGTATTGGCATGTGAGTTCAGCCCCGTAGCTATTCAGCCTAGGCAAAACTGAAGCCAGGCAAATGACTCGACTATGACAGCAGGCATTCTCAACAGCACTCAATTCAAATGGATCCTCGACCCCCAAGCCCTCGCCATAAACGGTATTGCCCCAAAGAAATGTAATGCCTCGGCCCTCGCAGGTGGACAAGAGTGCAGTACCGAGTGCGGAGCGTATCAGCAGATGGTCAAACTCAACACCAAGTATAGGGTCAGATTCATCAATAGTGGTGTATTGAGTTATTTCTCACTCGCCCTCGAAGATCACAAGATGACCTTGTTTGAGGCTGATGTGAGTTGTTCCGGTCGGATTAGAGCTGATGTCCAGGGGACATACCTTGAGCCGGTTGAGATCGATAGTCTGGAGATTGGGCTAGGTCAGCGATACTCGGTCTTGATCGAGACCAAGGCCGAACCAGAGAAGGAACAGTAAGTCAGTCGTACTTGAAACATAATGAAGCTGATGTATAGCTTCTGGTGGAGATACGAATCTCGATGGCGACCGACTCGAGTCAAAGGAACATCAGTATGGACCTACGCCAAAGACTCTTCCACTGCCGGTCATCCGTTTGCCGCTAGGCAATTCACCGTTGAACCAGTCCCTCTTGACCTGAACCAGACCGTCATTCTTGCGAACGAGACTTTCGATTGGATCAATTCCGATATCACACCATGGAACGAGACTGAGACCGAGTACCCTCCCACGGATGATGAGGTGACCCGCACCATCATTCTCGATGGGGTTCAACTAGCAACCGGTCCCTCTAAACTCGGCTGGCGATGGTCCGTCAACGATGTCATTGATCGAGAAGACTTTTACGCTACCCCTTACCTTGTTGGTCTTTATTCCAAACCCGAAAACATGCGTGGATACGATTACGACACGATCAACGCCAATGGCGGTTACGACAACGTCACCAATAGCTACGTAGCTCAGAAAGGTGAGGTACTCGATATAGTCATTCAAAATCGAGCTGGGGAAACGACGGGTGTCGCAGAAGCTCATCCATGGCATTCTCACGGGAACAAGTACTGGGATATGGGTCAGGGCAAGGACGAGTTCAACTACGATAAAGTCAGGGAGTATAGGGAAGCGGCAAAGGGGAAACCTTTCTTGAGGGATACTTCGGTCGCCTACCCCGCTCCTGGTGCGAGTTATCTTGAAGACAAATTATCTATCTTCGATCATGCGGGTTGGAGGTTATTCAGGATCAGGGTGGAGAACCCAGGTGTATGGCTTATTCATTGTCATATCCTACCTCATGCAGTCATGGTATGTCTTCCTTCGATATTTCCCGCCACCCGATCTCTGACCGGTAGGGTATGCAGACCGTCCTCATGTACGCACCGGAAGACTTGCCGCCCATCCCAGATAGCTTGTACCAAGAGTACGCCACTTTCGGAGGTGGAGCAAGTGCTTCGCAGACCTATAATCCGGATTACATCCCCAAGAGCTACTGGGCAGCAATGCAAGCGAGGGCTACGGAGTTCGTCAAGAGAACTGCTATCGGGACTAAGAGGCGATTGGCAAAGCAGTATCTGGCTTGATAAGGGCGGACTGGAATGCGCAAGGACAATCGTGGATGGGCGGGACTGAGTTCTGGGGTGTAACATAAATCGTGATTAGCTAGCACGAACGTACGGAGAGCGAACACGAATAATCGTTGAGGATACATGTTCTATGGCTACATTGACTAAGCTTCTACTGCATCCTTGCTCTTCCTTGCCCTCTTCTTCGGTGGCGCTTTGCCTGAAACCGCTGGCTCGAGCTGCTCGGGCAAATCAGTGGAACCGTTGACAGCTTGCTCTTCAACGTCGGGCTTCATATCCACCGTCTCAGCG
>Ga0265780_10006648_pt1 | contig 14305 bp, 16 predicted proteins | sample P1T30metagenome_FD_192432 | JGI IMG/M metagenome (GOLD analysis project Ga0265780, IMG submission 192432) | Plant litter microbial communities from East Loma Ridge, Irvine, California - P1 T30 | ecosystem: Environmental > Terrestrial > Plant litter > Unclassified | place: USA: California... | reverse complement strand
AGGGGGAGAGGAATGGTTTTTTTTGAAGGGTTGGTGATTACTTGATGTACTGTATGTTGTGTGGTTCAGAGTTTGTGGTTTGTGGTAGCCGGACGTCTACAACGTATTGCAGCGCATCACTTTGTTCAACGCTCAACATACAGCGATTTTCTCGGTCGTGTATAACTAAGCTTCCTTTCTGCAGTAGACCGAAGTGCTTCGCATTTCACAAGACCTTCAACGAAGCACGTACCTACCAAGAAAAGAGGTGAACAACACTTGTTTTCACCCTGCCTGCCGTGGATTTTGAGGACAACGTCTGTTTTGCGGCAATGGGTAGTAATGCATTTTGATAACGAACGCTTTACCCAATAACATACACATATGCCGCGTCGTATCCCGACTCCAAGAAATGCACATCCCGCTCTCCCGACACCAAAGCGCAACTCGCTCATTCATGTCAACTCAGTAAATCCCCTGCGTCCGATACTGAAACGTATCATACCTGCGCACACACAGATTAGCTCTCACCCTTTCACACCACCACCACCACCACCACAATGCAAAACTTACAGCCGCGTATAATAACTCCCCACACTCTTCCCCACCAACTCCTCCACAAACCCCTCCGCCTCCTCCCTCCCCAAATGCAACATCAACCTCGCCCTTAAACTATTCGTCACGCTCGCGGCCCCCGCTTTAAAGCAGTCCATCTTACTCTGCTTGCTCATGAGATCAACCAGCATAATCAAGCGCTCCGCCTCTTTCCTGAGCGCCTGGAACGCCTGTTTACACAGCCGTATGAACTCGAGGTACGCGGGCGATGCCAGGCCGCCGAGTACGTCGACGTATTCTTGCGTGAGCTTGAAGGGCGCGGCTTCGAAGCCCATGCTGCCTGGGGAGTTGGAGAGCATGAAGCCGAAGTCGATGTGGATTATGTGGCCCATGTTGTCGATGAGGAGGTTGCCGTTGTGTCTGTCTTTGAGCTGCAAGACGTATGAGATTACGCTGTATGCGGCTAGACTCTTGGTGAATGCGTCGACGCCTCTAATGTATGCCTCGCTGTCGGGCTCGCCGAATGTTTTGCGCCAGTGGTCTTGTAGCGTCGCGATGCGTTTACGGGGATTCGTGCCAGCCGCGATACTCGCGAGCGTGAGACTCCTTTTCAAGGAATGCAGGGAAACGCCGTTGGTTATGGTCTCGATGAGGCCGGATGACTCGCCCGTGACGAGAATGCGCATGCGCTTCGTCCAGACCGGAACGTTGGCTTCTTCCCAGATGCGCGCGCAGACTTGGATGAGTTGGCATGCGAATGCTTCTTGGCGCAGGTCGGCGCCCGTCTTGACGATGACGCTGATGAGGTCCCAACTCTTCATGTGGCCGTAGGGCGAAGACCGGCGTATGCGTTCGCGCTTCGCGCTCCACTCTTCACCAAACGTAGCAGCACTTGGGTCGTCGCGGTCACCCTTCCTTCGCATTCCACCAGTTTTCAAATCGTTTTCCATGCGTGCTGCGCCGGCGCCAGAGTTGGTACCCACGACTGCGAGCCCGTCGTCGAGGTCTTCGGGCTCGCCGGTGATAGCTGCTGGGTCGGATTCTGCCATTATAGTGTCGAATGTGGGACCGGAGTCTTCGGAGAGGAAGTTTTGCTCTTCGAGGTTCTGCATGCTGGCGATGATTTTGGCTTTGATGGCGGCTACCTCGCCCTTTGGCCGTTTCGTCCCACTGGCTTCCAACTGCGCTAGCATCTGCGCGGCTGTTCGCATGTGCGTTGCGAGAGCAGAAAAGTCGGGCTGGTCTGCGCTTTGAGTGCCCCGGTTCATGTTCGCTGGAATAGTCATCCGCCTTGTTGGTAGTGGACTGTTGGACCTGCTTATGGCCGAATCGGAAGTTCGGGGTGTCGAAAGTGTAGGCATTGAAGACAATGTATTAGCACCGCTTGACGATCGAGGAGCAGTGGCTTTGCCAGAAGCAGATGCAGGCGGCAGTGTGACTCGCGCCATACCAGAAGCAAGTTCTTCATCGCCGCCCTTGATGAGCGACGTGGTACTCAAATCGCCGTTAGCTGGCTCAAAGACGCTGTCTGACCCATTCGGCGGTGTTCGGTCCAATGCCAGGTATTCGGCATTAGTAATGTCAAAAAGTCGTCGTTTCGATGTGCCCTTCTCAAACATCAGCTTCTCCAACAGTTGCTGATTCTGCTCCGTGTCAGGATCGAAGTCGAAGTCTTCTTTCAGCACTTCCACCATCAACAGATACGGCACTCGCTCGGCACTGTTGAGGCTGGTCGCTTCTGCCGGGTTGATGCGCACTATCCGGTGGTGTTGACTTTGCGAAGCAATTCCGTCTTTGAGTGTTGGGGGTGACAGTGTAGGAATGTCGACTTCGGCCGGCAGATCTTGCGCAATCAAGGCGAGTTCCGCACGCAAAGCACTCAGTCTTGCAGGTTTCGGCACGATTACCAAGCGGTTGGAAATGTCCTCGAGCGCACTCAGGAACTGCGTCTCGCTGCGGAAGTAGTTTAACCTCAGTAGTCGAATCTTCTGTGGGCGGTTTAGTGCAGTCGGCGTAAGTGGTCGAGGTGCTTGCGAGCGGTGCTTCCGAGCGACATGGTCATCCGGCTTTGATAGTCCTGCGGTGGCCGGGGGTTCAGGAAGAGGAGAGGGCGCCGCGTCGCGAAAGTCAGGCAGCGAAGACGAGCTGAGGCGTGCATCGTTGTCCAGTGCCAGGAGAGACGACCGGTGTGATGCTGAAGGCGCCCGCATGGGCGACGGCCGCGGTGCAGCCGCCTGCCGCCTCAGGTCCTTCTGCTCCCGCTGCTCCCTGGGCCGCGGCGGGTTCGCCTTGGACATGCGCCCGTCTTCCGGATCCGAGTGTCCCTGTGCACTTCGCCGCTGCTTTGTGCGGGGCGACCCCCCCACGACCGTCTTGCTCCGCCCCACCTTTGCCGTCTGCACATTGTCCGAGATGATGTCTTCGATGGGCCGCGGCTTTCGCGCCTGCGCAATGGCCAGGGGTCCAGCATGTGCAGGCAGCCAAGGCACCGCAATGCTCGCCAGCACCAGGCTCGAGAGCACGGTGACGGGCAGTATGTTCTCCTTGATCTTCTCTCTCCGCTGGGGCTCGGCCGACCCGAAGACGATGCGCTGCACGCGGTTGTAGATGCGCCGGCACGTCTTGAAGGCGACCGAGTTGGGCACGCTGCCGAGGTCGTGGAGGTACGTCTGGAACAGCCAAAAGGTCTGCGCGTGTATTAGCACCCACGTGGACCGGCGGAATGACAGAGTGTCCGGAAGCCCACCAAGAGCGCGCCGTTGACGGACTCCTCGCACAGGTCGATGATGAACTCCTCCAGCGCCATTGACTCATTGTCGATGCTTATGAGGAGGTGGCATAGTCTGTGGCCCGCTGTGTAAGCTTCATGTTCGTGCGGGTGGTGGTCCCGGAGACGGATGCGGCGACGTACTGCGGGAGGAAGAACTCGAGCTCCTCGTACGCGAACTGGCGCAGCTTCGAGCAGAGGACGTAGTGGATGCCGACGTGGTCTGCATAGCGTCTGTGGCCGCAGTTAGTAGACTGTATGTATCTGGCAGTGTCGGCGAGGGTGAGCGCATGCGGCGGTGCTGTGGCTTCGACTTGGGGGGAACCTACGCCAGGTACGCAACTGCTAAAGAAGGGTCCGTGTTGAAGTGGTCCGACTCTATGAAGCGCTCGAGAAGATTCCAACTCATCTGGGACGGCTCATTGGGGCGCTGCGACAGAGGATTGAGGATATATGGTGCTTTCCGAGGGCGCTCTTAAGAATGGGGTAGCACTGACACTACTGGACATGGGTGCAGGCGGAGCTCGCTAAATCGTCACTCGTTCACCGCGTGTGGAAACTTTCACGACTTCAGCAACAGCATACGTTTATTGCTCCTGTACTGCTCTCCACGTCTTCTTGAAAAGCACATTAAACAAACCAGACCTCTCACAGTGTAACGCCTGCGGTTTTGTTCTAACAAAGAAATGCTGGCGCCCTCGTGGGAAAGATATACCCCATTGCGCTTGATCCTCGCGTACAAGATATACTACAAACGAAAAGATGATTATATACAGTACAGCCATGACCCTAGTCTGCTGCTTGAAGGTCAACGAAGATGTTGATGGCGGCGACAAGGACTTCGGCGAAGATGAGGATGATGACGATCCATTCGAGGAGTTCACCCTGAACTTGTTAGCACTCTATGTCAATATCGTAAGATCAAGTCCTTACATGTGTGACGGTGAGTTGGTCTTTCAGCACGGCGAGCAGATCGCCAATGACGTTCAGCCTCTCCGTCAGCAGACTAACCCTTTGGTCCATCTCCAGGTAGCTCCGCACGGCTTGATAGACAGGATCGAGCTGCGGCTCCGCCCACATGAGCTCAGGCGCATCGAGCACCGAGCCCTGCAGATGGATGCTGATGCGCAGGATGAACAGCTCGCCAATCTGCATGTTGATTTGCTTCTTGTTGAGGTTGATCTTGCCGGAGCTTGCAATTTGCGCCGGAATGTCCTTGGTGTCATCGATGGTGTTGTCGACCAGATCCTCGAACAGCGAAGTCTTGACACTTTGCGACAGGCCATGACTGATGGCCAGCTTGATCATGTAGTTCTTCTTTTCCCGCAAGCTGATGAAGTCGTTGTATATCCGGGCCTGGTACTCGCGCGTGTAGTAGAAGTTGAACTCCTCCGTCTCGACTTCGTCCTTGCCGAGCTTGTCTGTCTCGAACTTTGCTATTTCCTTGAGAAATCGCTTCTCTTCTTGCAGCGTCATGCCCCATATTACGACAGTGCCGTACTCGAACAGAAACACTTCTGGTACATGGATCTGCACGTCGAAGTCGGGAGGTTCCATGATGGGATCCGAGTCGGCGTGGTTGATGGGAGGTCTCCTTGCTCGTTCCTCCATGTCCTCATCGTATTCTAGGTCTGGCGCGTCACCTGCGTCGGTCATGTCGATCAGATGTTCTCTCCGTCTCTCGCTCTCGTGCTCGACTTCGATGACGCTATCCGAGAACCGTCGTTGCCTGGCTGTGTCGCTGCTGTCGAGCACGGGGGAACTCGCGACGACGTCGGATCCCTTGGTCCCGTAGCTGTAGGGCGAGTAGATGCACTCGTCGAAGCGCTTTGGTAGGGCACTCCTCAGCTTTTGCTTTCCCTTCAAGAAGCGCATCAGCTCGTCGAGCTTGTACGAGCCCGAAGTGCAGTACGCCGTGACTCTGGGCAGCCGCTCTCTGTCTGCTTTGCCCAGTCGAGCAGCATCTCTTCTCGCCGTGGGATCCTTTATCCTTGTGTATTGCACGTATACGTCGCGTCCACTCTCTTCGTCTTCCCCGTCATCGTTCGCCGGATCGGGCAGGAGTTTCAGCTTCTGCGCGGTTCTGGTCGTTCTTTGCGGGCCAATCTTTGGAGCTGGTGGTCCTCTCACCGGAGCGCCTGAGCTATTCCGTCGTCGGAGTTTGCTATTGAGGGACGACAGCATGGGCTGGCTGCCGGTGCTGGCCGCGGGAGGTTGGGCGCCATGGGACAAGGAACGTGCCGGAGTCGGCGCTTGTGGCGTTGACGAGGACACAGTCGGGTTGAATGTAACGGTCCGCTGTGCCTTTGGCTTTGCAGGCGGCTGACTGCCAGCGTTGGACAAGGACGAGATTAGGGGAGTCGTTTCCGTGGAGCTCGACGCCATTGCGACACGCGCTGTGAGTTATCCTTGGCGATGGCTATTTGCAACTTCCTCCACGCTGCTCTATAGTCGTGACATATCACAATGGCGGGTGTGGTGATTTGACGGGCTCATCGCAGGTGAAAGAGTGCTGATAGGCGCACCATCTGCTTGTGAACACGGACTTCCCAGTACAAGCTTTGGGCATGACGTCGGCAACTAGCGTCCCACGTGGAGACGCGCCGCCGTTACCGTTGTTACCACCTCTCGCTTTGTGCAACACACCATCATGCTAATAAGCAGTACATCATCAAGTCGCGTCGACACCTCACAGCCCTCATGCATTCTCAGTCATCATTCTCAGATACTCAAATTTTCGGATTTTCCTAGGAACAACTACCACCTAACACAGCTTCGAAGCATCAAAACAAAACCTATCAATGAGCGACAAGAATAAGAACATACCATCCAAAACTTCGAAGCATCAAAACAAAACCTAATGAGCGACAAGAATGGGGATGTACCATCAGCCTCCACCATCTCTCCCCTTTCCTCTACCTCTGTCACTCAACACACACTTCTGTCACTTTTCCCTCGCCGCCTAAGCGTAGCAGCGGTAAGATGAGAATTTGTCGTTGAAGCTGCTGTCAAGCTTGTAGTAGTATTCGCCTCCACCAACGTGGAAATCTGGAGCGCAATTAGCACAGAACGCTTCCTCACACCGCAGCTGTTGCTTACAGCCGTTGCGGCAATCTACATCCACGTAGAAGTCGCAGACAAACCCGCGAGGCACTTCCAGCGAGGAAATCGCGTCATTCCACCCGTTGTACAGGTTGTAGCACGTCAGGGCTGCGTTCAATTTAGCACGCGTTCAACTTGCAGCTGGAATTGCATTGAGCATACTGTTGGTAACCAGGCTCTCGTGGCGGCCGTTTCTGGCCTCATCCGCATAGACTTCGACACGGAGAGTGGCGCGCTTGGCCAGGGTGTTCGTCACAGCTTCGACAGCGACGCTGCGCTTCTCAGCTTGCTCGTAAGGCGTCTGGACCTTGGAGGGGACGTTGGGTGGACCATCAGCCGTGGGAAGGGCTGTGACGCCCAGGGCGAATGCCAGGAGGGGGATGGTGAAGCGCATGATTGTAAGTGGATTGGTATTGATGTTGGGGAAGTGGTGCCGAAGAGCTGAGCGTGGTGAGGTATCAAGCAGCGCGACGCTTCATGACTTAATACTTTTTCGCGACCATACATGCTGGCCTCTTCGACTGACCACATGGAGTAGATTTCCGCAAGCAGCGCGCAATGTATTCATGTAAGTCCAAGACTTTCATACCTGTCAAGTCTCCACTCGTTACTTCAGTTTCGAGCATTTCCTCAGCACATCTGGATTCTAGGTGCCGGGAGGTATGGGTCGGCCCTCTAAGCTCAGGGAGTATCCGCTCGACATTATGTCCATGTCCTCGGATGGGTCAATGCTATTGGTACTCCTCGCTGACGCTCGATTCGCGCATCGACAAGCATTCTCGTGTCCTCTTCAAATTCCAGCAGCAGGTAGGGGAGATGAGCTGACGTCAGCACTTCATCTACTGCAAGTACGAATTGGGCTTTCTAACGCATACGGAAATTGTGTAAACGATGTTGTATCAACAGTGAACAGTAAAATCTAGAAAGTTTCTCAATTGAGACAAGCAACTACCCCACATTCCACAATGAGATCTAGAAAGTTTCTCAACCGAGACAAGCAGCCGCCCCACATCCCTAACCCTCCCCATCCCCTTGCCCTCTAGCCTCTTCTCTCCCCTCCCTACCTCACCGCAGCCCACTCCGCCAACCCACCCCTCTCCAAACGATACGCAGCATACGCATCCAACACCTCCTCCACCAGCATAACCCTATACTCCTCCCACGCCGTGAGTTCTTCCAGCCTCGCAAAGTCTTAATTTGGCATATGGTCCTTGAGCGCGACCATGATGGCGTGGAAGAGCTGTTGGCCTGCGTAGGCGATGTGGTGGTGTGCATGGAGTTTTCGAGTATGGTGATGAGGGGTGTGGAGAAAGGGGGGAGGGTGGTGGGAGTGTGGTTTTGGGTGATTGGGTTTTGGGGTGTGGGGGCGGTGGTGGTGTCTGGGGGTGGAAGGGTGCAGGGATCCGACTTGGGAGTGCTGGGAAGAGATGATTGTGCTTGCTGGGTGGGTAATTGGGAGATGGGAGTGGCGTCGTCGATCGGAGAGGCGTCGATGAACTGGTAGATGATGCTGGCGACGATGCAGAGGAAGATCATCAGGGCTTCGCTGCCTGAGACGTTGATAGATGCCATGCTGGTGGCTGCGCAAGTGGGCATGGCGGATCCAGACATGTTGGAGATGGCGGTCGTGTGCGGCGTTATGTTGTTTGGTTAGAGGTGATGATGAAGGAGACTGCGTGCTTTGATGATGTGCTCGATGATTGAAGTAATGGATACAATGTGAGCATGCGAACTTGGTCGTATGTGTACGAATTGACTTCATCTGTCTCTACCATTTCCAAGACAAACATCAAAGTCTCAAACTATCTAAGACAACCCAAAAGGCAACGAGACTTTCGCAATTACAACCTTCCATGAGTCTCACACAAGTCCTCCTCCTAAGACAAATCCCCAACCGCCCACTCCGGCCACACCTCTTTCTCCCGCGGTATACTCGCCATATTCCTATCCTTAACATGTTCCTCCAACGGTAAATCCCGAAACTGACTCCTATCACCCATATCCACCCCACGCTGCTGCATCGTCCGCGCAAATCCCAGTGACTGCTTCTTCCACTCCTTCCTACTAACCTTCCCCTCAATCATATCCGCCAGAATCATCGCATGGAACAAAGCCTGGCTCGTACCAGCACTCGTGTGCGGCCTGAGTCCAGCCAGCGCGTCGCCTAGCAAGATGACGCGCCCGTTGAGAAATTCGTTGGTAGGCGATATAGCATCTGTAATAGCTTGAATGAAGGGCTTCTTCGTGGTGCATACGAGCTCAGCGAATTGCGGTGGGAGAAGCTCTTTCGCGATGTCGCACTGCTTCGCCCAGACCTTTGGATCCGTTTTGCCTGGCGGCATAGTAATACGATGATACTGGCCATCAACATCAGTCATGAGTTCGCGGAACTCGGGCGATGGGTCTTCAAGTGAGGGTGAAGGGAAATTCGTGTAGTAGACGAAATTAATCAGTCGTTTTCCGGGCTCCAGTGTGCCGTTTTCGCCGGGGATCAGGTATGCGAGGATCTGTATGCCTTTGCGGTGGAAGAAGGTGAAGCGCTCGCTGAAGGCTCTGCGTGCTGCGGAACTGGCTTCTTCTTCGAGGACGGTGCCGCGGAGCGCGACGTAGCCTGCGAGTTTGCGCGAGACGTATGGGGTGAGGAGTGAGCGGATGGTCGAGCTTGGTCCGTCTGCGCCGATGACGAGATCTGCTTCCATTGTACCTTTAGTTCCTTCGGTGGTCGTATAATGTACTGCGACTTTGTCTCCTTGTTCTTCGATGCCAGTGACTTTATGGCCGTGCAGATGTTTCAGTCTCCCATTACTCCTGTCTTCCTCGGGCACCGTGCAGTACCCGCTTTCAACGCCGTCGACGTTGGCCCTCAGGATGTAATACACGAGGTCCCAGCTGGTCATGTTCTGGATCATGTCCTCTTTGTGAATGATCTCGCCATCTTGATTCAAGTATTGGCGTCCTACTGAGGTTGCCGCGACATCGCGGTCGCACCGATCGTAACGCTGTAGAAACTTGAGCGTGTCTCCACCTGCTACAATGCCCGCACCTTGGTTGTGAAGGAGTGGAGTAGGGTTGCGCTCAAGTAACGTGATTGTGTGAGCATGAGGCGGTGGTAGGCGTTTGATTGCAAGAGCAGTTGCTAGACCACCTAGAGAAGCTCCGACCTACGGGACGTTAGATGGCTAGAGACTCTGGTGCTGGCAATAAAACAAGCTTACGATGATGATGTTAAGGTTCTTATTAGTTGCATGAGGGAAACCGTCTGATTGTGATACTGTGCTGTTGAACGTCATGGTAATTAATCAGCCGCAACCAATCGCGCGAGTATGCAATGGGGAGAACCAGACAGCCATGTTGAGTTCTGTAATTGGTATACTTAACTAGCTGCTGCTGTGGAAGGACGTTCAGTGCGGGCAATGACGACGAACCCTTGAGCCGAAAGCGTGGGGTTCGGTCGATCAGCATCGACCGGAAAGCACAGGGGCTTACTTGAACCCACTTTGAGCCGCGACTTCTGCAGTAAGCTCTTGTCAATCTCTTACCTTTGGCTACATAAAGACTCACGATGCTCTCTCTTAGCGTGCCCGCGTCTCACACAGAACTCACCAATTTGACATGACGAATGCAGACAGAGGACTCGTGGCTGTAAGTAGGCACAACAGCAACATCCTGAGACTGGAACTGAACACGACGTCTAGATTACTGGCGCAAATGGCACGATTGGGTATGTGTGCGTTGTCCATGCCTTAGCTGCTGGATACCGCGTGCGCTGCATCGTGCGGAGTGAAGACTCGTTCTCCAGTATCAAGAATGGGAGTTCAGTCCAATACTATCTGAACAAGCTCGAGCATGCAGTCGTGCCAGACAACGCTGTAGAGGGAGCGTACGACGATGCCGTGGCTGGTGCGAACTATGTCATTCATATCGCTGGCGCATGGCCACTGCCTGTACGTTCTCAGCAGCTGATCTTTGGACCGCAGTTGACAACTCCAGTGGTTGCATCCAGACGACGATATCTACTCCCCCTTCATGAAATCGACCAAGAACGTCGTCGAAGCCGCCGAAAAGTCCGGCACTGTGAGACGCATAGTCTTCACTCAGGCTGGTGCTGGGCTCATCGACTCCGAGGTCGGCGACACGTATGGCAATAGAATGAATGAGCTGCTTGATGGTAAGCCCTTGTATATCCTCATACGGGCAATATAGTCTGACCGCCATCCACAGAGCATGTCAGAGTCAACCAGGCAGCACTTACATATCGGCCGCCTCTCAAATCGCCGCATCAAGCATACTGCGCCGCGAAGTCGCAGTGCATGCACTATCTTAACGACCTCAAGGTGAATAAGAAGACGTCCTTCTCAATCGTTCAAGTCATTCCTGGAACCGTAATCGGACCATCTGAGTTCATTACTACCCGATCAGAAGCTCTCAAGCACATCGACCGTCAGAGTAAAGCTTTACTGTTTGACGAGATGGCGCCCAGATACGCGTTCGGCTTTGTGCACGTAAAAGACTGCGCGAAGATCCATGTTGAAGCGTTGAACGAGGAAAAGGTGAAGAAAGCAGATATGCCGCCGTGGTATGTGGCTGCTGGAACATCTGAAGAGGGTGTAAATGGAGCGAAAATGTGGAGCAAGGCGGCAGATATGGTTGATAAAGAGTTCGGAGAGGCAATCGTTGCTGGCACTTTCAAGCTGGGCAGGACGAAGACTCCAATCAACATGCCGTATCGTGTCGACTCGAGAAGGACTGAGAAGATGCTACTGGACGGTAACAAGATCAGAACTTTTGACGAATGCGTCAAGGAGGTCGCGCAGTGGTATTTGTCGTTAGACAAGGACTAAATCAGATGAAATTGATTGCTGATATTCACGAAAACCACACCTGATTCTACAATTTGCTCGCGCTCTCCCCAGTCATTTTCTTGCCTCTCCACCCAGTCAGCGTCGAGCCACCATCGATCTCGATAGCATTGCCCGTCATATGCGCACTGCCTGAACTCGCCAAGAACAAACATAGACCGCCAAAGTCACTCGGCTTGCCAATTCTGCCAGTTGGTTGTCCGGACTCGAGCATGTCTTTGTACTTCTCCAGGCCAAAGTTTGTCATTCGTGAAGGGAAGACGCCGGGGCAAATGACGTTGACCATGATGTTCTTTGGCGCGAGTTTTGAGGCGGTCATCTTCGTGAGGTGGATACATGCTGCTTTTGCGGGTCCGTCTGCGGCTGTTAGCATTGTATGCTGTCGGGCAAAGATATGTTGAGAACTTACATGAGAATGTTCCGTGGCCGGGCTTACTCAACCCACCTCCCTCACCAGTTGTAACATCTAATGTCTGAATGCCAGCCATACTCGCGATATTGATGACCCGTCCAGGAGTATTCGCATTCGCGCCCTTCAACAGCAACGGCTCCATCCCCACCGTCATGTAGAAAATATTCTTGACATTCAAATCATACAGCTTATCCCACGCATGCTCAGGATAATCGTAGTAGTCATCCCCCCACGACGCACCCGTGTTATTCACCAGCACAGTCAGACGATCCGTCCGCTTCTTCATCTCCTCGCAAAGCCCCAGACAACCCGCCTTGTTCTTTAAGTCCGCGATGATGTATTCGCATGTCCCGGGTCCCAGAGCATTGAGGCGGTCGGACGTGGCTTTTAGTTCTTTCTCCTTGCGCGAGGCGATGAAGACGCGTGAGCCGTTCTGGACGAAGGCTTGCGCGGCCATTTCGCCGAGGCCGGTTGCGCCGCCTGTGACGAGGACGACATGGTTGGAGAAGTCGAAGAGGGCGGAGACGCGTAGGTCGTCTTGCGATGCTGCGTGCGTCATTGTGGAATATGGTCCAGGAGGGTGTTTGGATGCGGTTCGGTTGGAAGAGAGATGTTCTGTGACGATGGTCTAGCTGTAGATGAGCTTCACGGAGGTAAGTCAAGAAGATCAAAGGTGCAATTGCATGAAGTTCTAGCTCCAATCATGACTCTCCAGGTTCGGAAGGTCTTTGGGGAGAGTTGGGAAGAAACCTCGGCACAACCTTGGAAGAAGATGGGGTTTTGCGGGGTTAGCGCGAACGCATTCGACGCGTCCTGAATCTGGCCACGAAGAACAACACTTCCAGCTTCGAAAGCAGACGTCGGTTTAGCGCGTCTGAAGAAGCTTGAGGCATGAGCTAACAGTAGAGATCTGTAGACGTCACACGCGTCAATGTCGTGATACCCAGAGACGCTCTAGACGCCATGCTTACTACTCTCAGCTAACAACGGCGTGGGATGGATGCATTGGAACTCGATGCTCAACCATATAAGACTCCTCGATCAACAGCCACGTAATTCGGAATGAACACCCTACGAAACGCCATGCCCATTGCCAAACGCCTCACAAACTTCCGCGAAATCTTCCCATGGACAACAGCACCCTTCATCGTAGGCGCTCCCATGCGCGTCATGTCCGGCCCTCACCTAGCACTAGCTGTATCCAAAGCCGGTGGACTGGGCTTCATCGGACCTGGCGAGAAATCAGAAAGCACTGCGATTGATCTGGCCACCGTACGAGAACTCATACGGAACTCGAATGCCCTTTCCGCAGCAGTGCGTTCCAGCGAGAAACTCCCTGTGGGCGTTGGCTTTCAACTCTGGAACGGAGATCTCAAGTCCGCAACGCAAGCAGTGCAAGAACACCACCCATGTGCCGCCTGGCTCTTTGCGCCGCGGCACGGACAAGAAGAGATAGACCAGTGGACTGCTAGCCTCCGACACGCTTCACCGGGCATACATATCTGGTACCAGATTGGAACGCTGCAAGAAAGCATCGACGCACTCAAGAGCGACCATCGCCCAGACGTGCTGGTCATCCAAGGCGCGGAGGCAGGTGGCCACGGGCGAGCCACAGACGGCATGGGCTTGATGGCTCTCCTTCCTGAGATTGCGGATCAAGTTCGTGGATCGGGCGTCGCGCTGGTCGCTGCTGGGGGTATCGCAGATGGGCGTGGAGTCGCGGCAGCGCTGGCACTTGGAGCTGCTGGCGTTGCAATGGGAACGCGATTCCTCGCTTCCACCGAGGCGCGCATCAAGAAAGGGTACCGGAACGAAGTCGTGCGGGCGTCTGATGCAGCTCATAACACTGTTCGCACGCAGCTGTACAATCATCTGCGCGGCACTTTCGGGTGGCCTGAGCAGTATAGTCCTCGTGGTATTGTCAATAAGAGCTGGGAAGACCATCGGGCTGGTGTGTCGTTTGATGAGTTGAAAGTGCGCCACGACGAAGCTGCGAAGACTGGAGATGAGGGGTGGGGACCCGATGGGCGGCTTGCTACGTATGCGGGCGCTGCGATTGGGCTTATACACGGCGTTGAGACCGCGGGAGATCTCGTACATCGTGTACAGGACGAAGCAAAGCGCATCATTCAGGACCTGAGTTCCACTGCTTAAGCATCTTGCTACTCCACAGGATGCTGTGACAACGTTGCCAATACATAGTAAGCGCATGAAACGATTGTACATCGGCGAACACCGTATTGGAAACCATCTATTGCTTGTAGGATAGACTGAGCGTCGAAGAGAAAGACCTCAAATCTCTTGGTCGTCGTGGCCATCGCGCAAAAGCCGCTTCTTCGTAGACACTAACCTCTCACTCGCGTCGTGAATAGCAACATATTCTGATTGAATTTGCGCTTTCTCTCGGGATAAGAGGTTCAGAGCACCTCGTTCGCTGCGCACGAGATTGGCTGGTGACAACGCCGTTCTCTTCACCAAGACACCCCACGGCAACGATCTTTATGGCGACTTGCACAGATAGACATACTCACAAGCTGAGTGACATGCTAGCGCAAAATACCCCACGCCACAACCAAGATCTCACGATACCCGCCGCCTCAAGCATTCCTGAAACCAGCCTCGACAGCCGTG
>Ga0265780_10006647_pt1 | contig 14306 bp, 19 predicted proteins | sample P1T30metagenome_FD_192432 | JGI IMG/M metagenome (GOLD analysis project Ga0265780, IMG submission 192432) | Plant litter microbial communities from East Loma Ridge, Irvine, California - P1 T30 | ecosystem: Environmental > Terrestrial > Plant litter > Unclassified | place: USA: California... | reverse complement strand
CCTTGTGGCCATGACACACGAAAGACATCGCAGCCACACGGCCGAGAATATTCTAGTGTCATTGCCCATTGCTCACGGCCACGTGGTGCGACGCATATCGGGAAGAACCTACACCTTATCTCATGTCGAGGAGTTTATCGGTTGGAAGAGCCGAGTTAGCGCGCTGCGATCGGAACCTGGACCTGGATCTGAGTTTGGCTTGACGAGGCTGAAAGGCGGGGAGCGAGGTAGGGCTGGATTGACGTATTCGTGGGTGATGCGCTTGATTCCAAATGCGCGGGGGCGACTTGAAGGGGTGTGGAATGTGTGCGTGGCTGGCACGCGGGTGTTGGCTTACATCATGGGATATGTCGGGCACGCAGGTGGCCGTTGAAGCGTGCGTGGACTGTAGTCATACTCGAGAGATGAGAATATGTCGTCACGGGGAGCTTGGGTTGGTGCGATGATCGGTGGTCGTTGTAGAGGTAAGCGCAATAGCTTCTCGAGCTCGACTACAAACAAGTCTGCCCTCCTCCACCGTTGCAGTATGTTCTGAACCGGATATCAAAATCGCAAGTATTTTTGGAAGACTAAACACCGTAGTACATACGTTCCAATAAAGTTGGCATTCGTAATCGTCTAGCAGCTTCAGTCTTCGAAATGTTATTCGTCCCATGCACACGAAGGACCGAGAATCCGAGACAGGACAACGTCACATGCATCGCAACTTCTGCTGGGGATCAAACTCCAACTCCGAATGCTCACCTTCATAGTTTGCCCTGGAGTTCTTTGCCAACGCTTAGTATGCTGACATATGAGACCATTGTCCAGGCACGTCAGCTTTCGATACGGTGCGAACCGGAAGGAATCAATGCCGCACCCAATCTGGACGAACGCTTACACGCGCGGGACCTGAGTGGTCGCAGAGTGTGTGTATTTGAAGTAGACAGCCAGGATTGGATTGGCTGGTATTGATGGAATGTTTGTGTGTATTCATGGACGCGTTCCTGGAATTGAAAGACGCGAAGCGCGCTTGCGTGAGGAATCCATTTCGCCTTGAATCAAACCATGAAGGAGTGTTGTTTGGTCAGCTCGGCAGATGGTGCTCGAGAGGGAAGGTGTTGGGTGGACGGCGACTTTCGTGCATGGCACTGCAGAGTTGGCTGAATGCGTACATGGTGGTGTTCATGCGTAGTCTGCAACGGTCGACTCTTGCCCGAATGTTCTCAAAGGGAAAGCGAAGTATGGAAGGTCTACGGAGAAATGGATTACCAAAGTCGATGCAATGGAGCTACACTTGAGGAAGCACGAGGCCAATACCGTTGTCTGAAACTCATTGTGTTCTGCAAGATGTGCCACACCGCTGTCAAAGCGGGTGATTATCGGTGCATGAATGACCACAAGTGCTCGTCTCTAGTCACGCACCCGAGTTGGAACAGATCGGCCCGGTGCATGAAGTTCGAGATGGAAATGTTCTTAGCCACGTAGGATTAATTCCCCGACTTCGAGTAGACTAAAGGTCATAACAAACCGTTTCGGACCCGGAGTATAGGCCGCAGGGGCACCGTTGCCATAGTAGAGGTGCATATGTCATCGATGTTTCGCAGTACGTCCAGTGCAGCATGGCGTCGAAGCATCACGATCTACAGTCAACGCGTGGCCTCCTCCACAAAAGTTGAAAACATGAAAACAATTGGGGAAACTCGACGTGCAAGACAGCTGTCGGTAGGGTTCTGTTTTTGCCGGATGCAGATCGGCTGCCTGGAAGAGAGCATGTTGTGCTGATCGAATGGACACATTGGGGTATCCCTGGACACGTTCTAACGCACGAAGAGAGTTGCCGGACAGTGCCAATCCCCGTGTTTCTGGAGGGTCGCCCTACCCCAGACTTTTACGTCAGGTTAATTCGACGCATGGTAGGAGAGATGGATCAACAGCGCAACCAGACGCGGTCGTGGCTGAAGTCGATACTCTGCGTCCAGATAGGGTGGCACGTCTTTAGCCATAGAGTAGCGATGCGGTCATGCGTATCCGAATGCGGGGAAACGATTTTAGCAGTGCGTGATAGCAGTGCGTGACAGGCTTCTGGGACCTTGGACGTTGCTCGGTGGTTGCAGTGTAGTCCCTGGAGAGTGGTGAGCAGTGGCTATTCCGTACGCTGAGTCAGGTGTGGCTGCCCAATGAGGTGGCCGGGTGGGGCGGTGAGCGCGCGCTTGGACTTTGATTGCATTCATGCCATCACATTTCGCATTCTCGAATCGCCCTCTTCTCGACGTGACGAAGGGTGTGACGACAGACCAGTGGCGCCTCGCTCGGGGGAATATTTATCTAGCGCGGTGGAGTGACGACAATTGCAGTGCTCACTGGCTTCGAAGAGTGTTTGCCGGACAGTCGAGGGGCTTGCAGGGGAGACACTACTGCGCGCAGCGTACTCGTGCTGGGCCTTTATGCATACACGATCATGTCGTATTTTAGCGCGCCTCGCCCATAACAACTTTCTTAGCACACTGTGCGGGCCGCGGACGTCTCTAGTACAGTGCTGCAATACCAACTGTGTGCCCGTTCGCCTTCACAATAGCAACACGCAACGCGTCTGCCCTAGGCCAGATGGGGCTATACCGCGTTCGGCAGCGAGAGGCGGTCTGTCGAGATTCGGGAGGGGCGGGTTGAAGTTTCAAGAGGGCTTGGAACGTACGAGCAGATACGGATCGGCATAGCGACAACACCAGCTGTTGGGCATGCCTTCATCCACTGCAGCTGTGCTCGCGTGCATGACGGCGCTCGAGCGGCGTTCGCATCGGCCACGGTCCACGCCGCCAGCTGTCGTGCACTGCATCGCCAGCAAAGGCGTCGTGGTACAGGCGGGCGTGCTAGAGCGTGTTCTGACCATGGTGTGTTTCTGCGATGCAGGCTGCCCGTAGCCCTGTTGCTAGCCTCAGGGGGCCGGGCGAATGAGGGAGGGGCGACCTGGGCTACGATAGGCCACCCACTCTCCGCCCCCTGAGTCCTGCCCATGTCCTGCCCATCAACTCGTGTTGCATGGCTCTCAACCTTCGCCTGTGCCGTCGCCGCTTGGCCTGTTTGGTGCGCGTGCTCAGGCCTCTGCAGCGCGCCCTTGCACCACCCACGACCCGCAAGAATGGACGGACCCTCTCAGCGGCCGCCAGACTCTCGCTCGCTCGCACCGCTGTCTCTCCTCAGCTGCTACTCCCGAGTGCCAGAACAGCCTCACCTGCAGCGCGTATCAGTATCCATCCCGCGGACCTCCCGCACACTGCTGAGCTGTGCTGCCTCTGATTGTCGCCTGTCCTCCCTTGGCTGAGCCTACATACCGCCTGTCCATACCATACCACACCACACCATATCTCTTTGAAAGAGTCGCCCTCGCTCTCTTCGCAATCCCGTCTCACTCGCGCCTGCCCTGAGACACTATCGCGCCTGCCCACGATATTTGGTCTTCGATTCGAGTATGCTGATGACATGCATTAGAGAGACATAGTCGGTCGTTGCTTTCTCTCTTGCCTTCCTAGGTCGACCATCGCGCCTGCTCGCCTGTTCACTTTACGACCACACTTAACATGGCTTACTCCGAACCCACATTCCCGTTGAACGGCCACTGTTCTGTCGTCCACGATGGCACGCTCTATGTCTATTCATCTGCTGGTTTCCAGTCGCTGAAGCTTGAAGACGGCGCGGAATGGACCGCAATGCCCATGGACATATCGCTGACCGGGGCCGCCTGCGTTAACGCCGAGGCTGATGGCATGATGTACATTGTCGGAGGAGCAGTCAATGAGACGACTTCCACATGGAACTACCCCGGATTGATGCACTACACATTCAAAGAGAAGAAGTGGGACTGGCTGCGGGCGGAGAGTTGGAACACACAGAACCGACAGAACCACGGCGCAGTCTATCTCGCAAAGGCGAAGAAGCTCCTCATCTACTCTGGATCGCAGACCCCCGGAGCCAACGGACCCTCCTCGGAAACGTTTCTCATGTCCACCGTCCCGCCCTACACCGTCGAAAGCCAGCCATCTAATGGCGCACCGCCGCTAGTGAAGCCCATGCTCATGAGCATGGACGACGAATCAGCCCTGCTTGTTGGTGGCGGTGCTACTAACACAGCTCTTTGGAAGTTCAGCATCGGTGCTGGCTGGCAGGATCTAGGGGTCGCCCTACAAGAGCCCATTGTGAACCCCGAGGCCGTACAATGTACCGTCGTGTCCGGCAAGGGCAAGAGTAGGGTGCTCGAAAAGTTCGATATGAGCGTCACACCAAACAAGGTCGATCGCATCCTCCTGATCAAGGAAGACGGCACCCCTGCTGCTCCCGGCGCAACGCCTGGAAAAGCGAAGCGTGTCACCGTGGACAGTTGGCCAGAGTACAACTCAACGTATGCGCCAACTTCTGCACGCTCAGGCTACTCTCTCGCACAGTCCAAAGACGGTCTCACCGTTGCCAGCGGAGGCAATCAGTCTGACCCGATCGCACTGTTCGACGCAAAGGACAACTCGTGGATGAATGCCACAGCATTTTTCTCTGGACAGCAGGCCATCTCAAACTCGGTGAGCTCATCTTCTTCGCCAACAAGCTCGCCTACCTCAACACCCGTGTCATCCGCCACCCCGAGCTCAACTGGCGATGCCGCAGTACTGCCAGCCGCACCCGACAATAAGGCAAAGATGATGACGGTCCTGGGAGCCACCCTTGGCACCATCTTTGGCATTGCTGCGATCCTCATCCTGATACTCATGTGCCTCAAGTATAGGAAGAGCAAGAGCAAGCAAAGCCAAGGCTACGTGGAGAAAGACCGCATGAGCTTCGCTGACCGTGGAGCGGATTTCATGAAGGAAGCTGGTGGTTCAGAAGTGACCCATCACTACAACTTGGGTAACGACTCGCACACCTCTTTGGCTATTATTCAAGGCCGTAGCGTGAACGGCCACAAGAAGAACATGGCTAGCGATGCCAGCACTGCAGGACTCATGAAGAAGACGAGTCCGCTAGGATACTCAGATCCTGTCGAGTTGTCCAAGTTCGATCTGAAGCCTGAGCCCGTCAACGACAAGATGGTGCGACAGAACTCTGGTCGTGTACCCGCTATGAACAAATCAACTCCGCGCTCTCGAAGCTCTGGATGGAGCCGGTACTTTGCGAACAACGAGGCGACGAACCTCGCGAACGTGCAAGCTGATCGCTCAACCTACGCTTCGGATCGGACAAGCACAGCCAGTCAATCTCAGTACACCAACTCACGAATCTACAACCAGCATCCATCACAGCACGTGGCACCACTCCAGATTCCTACATTCGACGGACAGCGTCTGAGCAGAGTTGCCAGTGGAAGCCCAACGCTTGGAAGCTCCACAGAGAGGCTGCCCCACCAAGTGCAGCCCATGCAAGCTGAGCTTGGTCGCGCCAACTCAAATGGTAGCACCCGATCCGGTGTCAGCTACAATGAACACTACTTCCGCGACCCCGTAGAAAGTTGGACGCCGGTCGGTGAAAACAACAGAACCAGCAGCGCGTACACTGGTAGCATGGTCTTCGACTCGAACAACAACAAGAATAACGATGCCACTAGCTCTTACTACCCTGATGGCACTGATTCTTTCTACCCAAAGAGTGACTTCAGCTCTTTCTACCCAGGTCAAGGAACCACTGTCATCCCAGACGTTCGCGATAGCTCAAATACTATGTTTCCTTCAGGGAACCGGCAGACTGCTCCAGGTGAAGAGATGCCCAAGAGTAAATTCAGCTCAATGTATCCATCTCCTCCGCGCATTGGTCTTCCACAGGAGCGCGAGAGCACAGTCACACTGTTTCCAGGGCCCAACCCTTCAGCTGCAGCTCCTTCATCGAACAACCAGCCAAATTCCTTCTACCCTGCCCCGCGTGCCGGACATGAAAGCACATCTACAATGTTCCCCGGCCCCGGCGGAGCACAAAACAAGTCCAAGGACGGACAGTCAGACATGTCATGGCTGAATCTAGGGACTGGCCGTTAACGAACCTGGCACAACTCCGACGATCCTCACATACACATTAGCGCATTTGGAATCCCACATCCCGCGACACCTACGCCACTCTACTCACACGGCACCCCAAAAGTGGCATCTTACCAGCGACGGATCTCCTATCATCTGTACAATCAGCTACATTTTCCCTTGAGCATTGCATTCTCAGCGCCGGGCGTCTGCATTTAGCCGAATTTGCTTTTCGCCTTTTGCGAACACCCCATCCCATACACTATCGAAGTCATGACTTCGCGACCGGTCGCTACCAGATACCCGACGTCTTTCCCCGCGACGTCAACACCACCAAACCACCCATCTTCCACCGAACCTCCTCACGTTGTACATACCAACCATTATTCCCAATTTTTTTCTTGTCTCTCGTTTACTCTTCTTCACTTATTCTCCCTGGCTTGTTCGTTCCACCGAACTTTTTTTTGTACGTAGTGCTATCTTGCCCTAGCCTACTTGCTACCTACTACTACTGACTGGTCTTGTCGCGGCGTCGAGTTCAAGACGTGATGGAAAGATTTCCTTAACCTATCGTTGTATGTAAAGCTGGGAAAGCTGTCTGTCTGCGGCAGCAAAAGAATCCGTGTCGATAAGACGCATGTGGACGTAATATCGTAATGAAAGAAAGTGCAAGCTATACACACATGGCCCTCATTCTCATGACGTGACGAGCGTGCAGCAAATCATTCCCATTCGTGATGCTGCTTGGCCTGCCGGGTCAATATACCGACTCGTTTCGCAGATAAACTGGCGCGCGTCTGATCTTCCGCACATCACGCCACCACCCACGTCCTAGCATCGACGGCATGGAAATAGCACGCGGGAAGACGTGCGCATTGTCCCGGGAGAATATTCCCCCATATACACTGTGCCTGGTAAGAATATACTTGCCAAAACGCAAACAAAACTCAAAACAGATGCAATCAATATAGGTGCCGTGGACGGGTTCCACTCGGGACAACAAATTGTTGCTGCGGCTCGTGGATGGCCGCGTCGTTCATGAGCGGCGTGGAAGAGAGCGCAGAGGCAGCTGGGATTCATGGTAACTCGCTTTCGGGAGTTGCTAAAGATAGCTACACGTATCTAACAGACGACATGTGAATTGCATGTGCTGCCAAGCCGCCGTTTGAGGTATATGGCGGCGGTGGCCCAACAGGACGGGAGTGCGTTGGGGTCGTTGGGCGACTCCCTGGTGTTTGGGTGCTAGGTCTAGGTTGTTTTCATGTAAATAGCAAACGCGGAACAGCACAAGAACTTGGGTATTTGTTTGTAGTGTCATGGAGACTTTATCTCTGGAAGCAGTAGAATAATCATGAAATGGCAGGGTTCTGAGATTATTTGCAAATGTCACGTCTCGATATGATCATGGTGCGCAGTGGGAACATTGATGTGATTGGTTTCATTGCTTTCAAGTCGTTGACGACATTGTTTTATATAGCATTTCTTCGTTCAGTCATACGTGTGAGACGTAGCCTTCATGGGTCGGTGTTACTATGACCACAAAGCCACTTTTACAGTGGTGTATACTGTGTGGCCTATAAGAACATGTCGAAGAAGCTGTGCGTGGTCTATGACTTGGCCGCACCAGCCTTGACGAGGATGATGTCGCCATCCTCGACGATGTAGTCCTTGCCCTTGGTCATAATCTTGCCCTTTGCCTTGACGCTGGCTTCATCGCCCTCTTCCCTCAGCACGTTGTAGTTGTATACAACGACCTGAATGAAGGTCTTCTCAAAGTCACCGTGAATGACACCGGCAGCTTGCGGTGCCTTGGTGCCATTTCGTAAGGTCCATTGCCTAACCTCATCAGTACCAGTTGTGAAGAAGCTGCCGAGGTTGAGAGCCTTGCGCATAGTGATGACGACCTTGGGCAAGATGGACTTGGCACCGACGGTCTTCTGCTCTTCAGCAGATTCTGCGTCAGTCATGGCAGCGAGGCGCTCCTCGTATGCGACGGAGATGGGGATGATAGGGTCGCCGGTAGCGTTCTCTTTAACCCATTGCGCGATCTTGGGCAAGTGCTTGTTCTTCTGGCGGACGTAGTCCTTCTCGCTGAGGTTGACGAGGAAGACGACGGGCTTGGCCGAAAGGAGGAAGAGAGGGTTGATGACCTCGACCTAGCGAACTGTAAGCTTGTATTCGCAGATGGTATGAAGTTGTGAAGCAGTAGGTTGGCGTAAAAAGTCAGAAATGGACGTCACTTCAGAAAGTCCTGGCGTTACTAGGACATCAGAGAGCTGGGATTAGAGAGCAATCGCTCTTTGTCATCTTTCGAGGGTGGTGATGAGACAAGCGGAAGATGACATACCTCTTTTGGTGACCAGTCACCCTTTCGGACGTCTTTGCCGTCCTTGAGCATGGCGAGGATCTTCTCGACAGTCGCTTGCTCTTCCTTGAGCTTCTTCATCTCCAAGCTCTGGCCACCCCTCCTGGTCTCCTTGACGAGCTTCTCGAGCGACTTCTCAACGAACTCTATGTCCTTGAGGCGCAACTCTTCGGCGATGATGTCCAAGTCACGGAGCGGGTCGACGTCACCCTCAACGTGAATGATCTCGGCATCGTCGAAGCACCGTACCACCTGGAAGATGGCATCGACGGCGCGAATGTGTGACAAGAAGGCGTTTCCGAGGCCAGCACCAGTCGAGGCACCGCGCGTAAGACCGGCGATATCGTAGACAGTCAGGTTGGCGGGGACCTGCGACTTGGGCTTGTAGTGCTCCACCAGCCAGTCGAAGCGCTCATCGGGAACGATGACGCGAGCTTCTTCTGGGTCGATGGTGGCATATGGGAAGTTGGCGGGGTTACCAAGCGAGCACTTGGTGATGGCTTGGAACAAAGTCGATTTACCGACGTTTGCTAGGCCGACCTGGGGACTACTGTTAATGTGAGAACGCGACAACGACACTTTGCAGGGCGCTCACTCACGATACCGCTCTTGAGGCTGTTGCCCGGGCGGCCGAGAAGGACCTTCTCCTCCTTGACGGCTTTCTTGGGAGGCATCTTTTTCTTCTTGGCCGACGCGTAGGTGCGGACAGTTGTGAGGGAGATGCAGAATTTTCGCGCAGAAGAAGGGTGGAGAAGAGTAGGAAAAGGGCAGCAGACAGTGCTTGCTGCTGGGCGGGAAAAAGTGGGTATCAACGAAGAGAAGGAAAAGGTGAGAGGGATGGCGGGGGGCGTTTTGCAGTGAGGGGCCCAAGAGATGACTTTGCAGCCAGCTCTCCGGGTTGGCGTGCGTGTGGTTGGGTGTCGGAGAGCAGAGCAAAAGGTGACTTGCAGCAACACCAGCCGAATTCTGCGAGCTTGGAGCCCCCGGCCAGTGCGCAGTGCGCAGTGTGCCGCTTGCCGAGAGCGGAAAGGGCGACGCGGCAGGGGTGCACGCGAGCCGAGTGCGTCCAGATCGCCAACCGTGGACGGCGGTGGATCATGTCGTCTGCCAACACCACTCCAAATCTCTCCACAGTATCCTCAAAGGGCTGGTCCCGCTCTCACGCTCTCCTCCTATCCCCCTGTCCCAGACACTGTGTAGAGGCTCCATGATATCCTGCTGGGCTTGACGAGAATCACCCCAGCACCTTGTACCACCCGTTCGCGTACCCCACAAAATCACACAGCATGTCCTCGAGCCGCCCGAAACCGTCTCGCAAGTCCTCGGGCTCACACCGGGCCACCCTTTCACTCTCACGCACCGAAGTCTCCATCCACGTCTACGACCTCCTACCGCCCGGCAAGGTCTCGACAGTGCTCTGGGCAATTGGCAGCTCATTGCTGCACACGGGCGTAGTCATTGGTGACCGCGAGTACGCGTACGGGGGACACGACCTTCGTAACCAGACGGGCGTATACTGGACCAAGCCGAGATTAGAACCACCGGGTGGTACATTCAGGACCGCAGTACTGCACGGCTTCTCCTTCAGGCCGCCCGAGGAAATGGACGCCATCATACACGAGGCCTCGATAGAGTTCCAGGGCACGTCCTACAACCTGCTCACCAAGAACTGCAACCACTTCACATCTTACCTCTGCGAGAAGCTCACAGGCCGCCCCGCACCCACATGGATCAACCGCGCCGCTAGCATAGGCGTAGCTCTCCCATGCGTCGTACCACGGGAATGGATAGAACCACCGGATCATGATACTGCGAACGGAGAGCTCCTTGACGAGGACTTCGAAGACGAAAGAGCGTCTATGCTGCGGCACGACCAACAGCGACGCCATATTCAAGCTGCAGAGGAAGAGAACTGGCAAGGCGAGGGCCATCCTGGTAGCAGTCGTCGAGGTGAGCAAGGAGGCGCAAGAGGGTCTATTCCTAGGCACGCATCCAACCAGAATGTCCCCCGGCTGGTCAACTTCAAAGAGACCGATAGCAGCGGTCGCACGCTGCCGTCAGCGGAAAGAGCGCCGGTGCCAAGAAACTTGACTTGATTGTACAGTTTTGCTTGATCTGTTGTTGAATCTGTACATATTCTCGCCTCATTGCTTTAATGTTCCTAGATACCCATGCGCCTAGAATGCCATATTGTACACTCGAACTGGAGTGGCCCATCCCGCTCTCCTCATGAAATGCTGACCACCGTACCCAAAAATTCTTCCATCCCTCAATTCCTCTATCCCAATCTTCTTGGCTTCTTGCTCCGCACACCTCCAAACTTCAACCTCGTGCTGTCGCTGAGCTTCACAATCAGATTTCGTATCTTCCTGCCTTCACTCCCCAGTATCGCCTTTGTGACCGCCTCTCGGCCCTGCCCGAATCCCCTGTAGACCAGCTCCAGCTTCTTAATCTGCGGCAGCAAGCCCTTGTCCTGTATCCGGCTCATCACAAACGCCGCCAGTTGGTAGCCCGCATCGTAAGTCCCGCGCCCCGCTTTCCGGAACCCAATGTTGCCACACGATACGCTGATCAGCGCGTCTCGATTCGGCTTGGACAAGGTGATGTGTGTGTTGTGCTTGGTGGAGTAGATGTGCAGCTTGTGCTTGTCATCTTCCTCCCAATCGCGAATTGCGAGATTCTGTATCATTCCTTGGCCAGGGATTATGCTGCCCAACCCGCCTGGCGATGCGCGTTGAAAGTTACCGCCAATCGATGTCATGAGCGATTCGAGTCCGGTCAGCTGTTGCTTGGGCGGCGGAACGGTCCTCGATGGAGGAGGTGGTGCGGGTGTGCTGGTAGTTTGTGAGAGGCATCGTGCGGGCTGGACGGAGCGGCTTGAAGGGCGCAATGTGGACGTAAGGCTGCGGAAGCCGCGCAATGCAGTGTTCTGTGACATGGCGGACAGCGATACGGGACTTGGTGCCCTCAATGGCGGATCGCAGGGCTGGACGGCGGCATGGAAGTCGCTCGAATCGCAGAAAGTTGCGATAGGGTCCGTGCCCTCCGATGCGGAAAAAGATGGCATTGCCGAGCAGAGGCAACACTCTGCCCACATCGTCACCGTGCCCAAACTTCGCTTTACATCATTGGCGCCGGTTCTAATTCGACATCTGTCCTGATTAATTACCTGTAGTGGGAGGAAGATGAGACCCGCAACCACATTCGCCCGAGCGAGAGGTAATATACAACATGCGGCCGCTACATCATCCGCCGCCTATGGTCGGGCAGCTGCCTACAGACGGTTATCTACTGCACCGCTTGGCTCACAGTCAACTATGACGACCGGATCGGCTTCGACATTACCACAACCCTTCCTGCGTAGCCAATTCCTCCCGCAAGACATCGTCTTCCGCACGTCATGCGCACATACCCGCCACTTTTCTTCCCAACATGCGCTCCATGAACAGGCGCAAACACAGAAGCCTGTGAAGAAGGAGGACCCTGTGGCTGAATCGGATGGTAAGAAGCCTGCAGAAGGCAGCACCGCAGAGCAGGCCACGGGTGAACAGGCGAAGGACGGAGAGGAGGCGAAGGAAAAGAAGGCGGGCGAGGAAGAAGCTGGCGAACAAAAAGAAGGCGAAGAGGGAGAGAAGAAAAAGAAGGAGGACGCCCCCGCACCTCCGCCCCACGGCGACAAGACACCATGGCAGGTCTTCACGGAGACTCTGCAGCAGGAGTTTCAGGCCTCGAAAGAATGGAACGAGGGAACCAAGGAATTGTCTGGCTCGATCCACGACTTCACCCAGAACCCACAAGTCCAGAAGGCGAAGCAGCTTTCGGACGAGGCTAAGACGAAGACTGCGCAGGCTCTCAAGGCGACTGGACGCGCAGTGGGCTCCGGTGCGGCATGGACATGGGACACAATGCCTGTCAAGGGTGTCCGAGCTGCGACGAGAGTTACAGCATCCGGTCTCGAATACGCTACCCGACCTGTGCGACAGACAAAAGCTTTCCAGGCAGTCAAGGAGACCATCGATGATGGCAGCTCTTCAAGATACGGTGGCTGGGTGGAGAAGGAAGAGCGCAGGAAGCGAAGAGAACTTCGGGAGCTCAACGAGCTCCAAAGGACTGGCGGCAAACCCACTGGGCCCATGGAGGAGGACCCTGAGTATGTCATGCAGAACGCAGAGCTGCGACTTGGCTAACGATCATCAGCGCGGGCACAAACGTCACGCTCCACAAGGACGCCAAGTACAAGGAGATTTGGCGCGAGTGGAAGGACAACTCCAAGCTCGCTCAGGGTTTCTTCAGCATGAAGAGCGTCTACAACGAGTCCGACAACGCCATTATCCAGACTGCTCGTAGCATTTCCGACCGCATCACAGGTTTCTTTGCCGAAAATGAGACCGCCATGGTCATCAAGAGGTTCCGCGAGATGGATCCCAACTTCCAGATGGAGCCCTTCCTCACCGAGATGCGCGAATACATCCTCCCAGAAGTTTTGGACGCATACGTAAAGGGCGACATCGAGGTGTTGAAGCAGTGGCTGTCAGCGGCCCAGTACTCAGTCTACGCGGCACTGATGCAGCAATACCAAGCTGCTGGACTCAAGTCTGACGGCAAGATCGTCGACATTCGAGGTGTCGATGTTCTAAATGCCAAGCTGCTCGAGCCTGGTGAGATTCCAGTCTTCATCCTCACCTGCAGGACCCAGGAGGTCCACGTCTACAAGAACGCCAAGTCAGGAGAGCTGGCATCCGGCATGGACGACAAGGTTCAGCAAGTCACATACGCCATTGGTGTCACCAGAATACCCGAAGACGTCAACAATCCCGAAACGCGAGGATGGAGACTGATTGAACTCCAAAAGAGCGCCAGAGACTACTACTGATCGACTCGCTTTTTCTTTCTCACTATGTACCATCAACACTTCTTTGCTGCATTTTCCTGCTCGCGACCTTTGTATCCGGCATCTTCTGGCGTCCAAAAGGTCATATGACCGACGTTTTACGTTCATGTTTTACTATCTCCCATCTTCGCATGGGTAATTCTTCTCTTTTGGATCACGAAGCGGGTAGATGAGCGCCGCGGTTGGCCTGGCGCATGGCATGATGAACACACTTCACCACTCTGTATGTATAGTATTGGGACGACGGGATAGAGGGTGAACATATGTGGACACGCGCGTGTATAGGAAGGAGGAATGAAATGCTGGGTCGGGTGTATACAAATGCATATGTCCCAATCCACCTGTGTAGTATTGACCTGTGAAGTGCGACACGATCATGCAAAACTGGAATTTCTATCGTCCATGTTCAATCCTGACGTCTTCCCCCTGAGCTATAAGATCGGCCGAACAACGTACCAAACTCGCGATATGTTTAGTAACTGTCCAACCGCGCAATCGTCTTGAGCCTCGGCACATCTGCCCCCACGCACGAGCTCCCTCCGATCCGTCGCTTCCACCGACTTGACACAACCCTTCAAGCGCGGAATACCTGCCTAGCCCCGGGATAAAAAAAGTCTTTGCTTTCTGGGCGCTCCGCGTAGTCATGTCGTCCGCAAGGATCGCCGTATTGAGACATGTGGGTCTGCGCGAGGTCGGCCGGTGCAGTGGATTGCGTATAAAAGAAGTCGGAGCCGCAAGGGTGCGTATAGGAAGCCATTGGAATACGACGAGGATAAGGACAGTCAGGTGGCAGAGTAGTAAGTGCCTCCTTCTCAATGCACCGAGTCTCCACAGCTAATCATCATTTCCCGAATAGCATCACATTCTACCCCGAATCACACTTCACCTCCTCCACCCCCAAAGAAACCCCTCCTAGTCCGCGCCCCCCTCGCCCTCGCCCTCACCCTCCTCGCCTTCACAGCAGGCTTCACCATGGCCGGCGCCCCCGCCCTCTCCTCCCTGCGCGACATCGCCAACCCCCCCACCGACGCCGAGACCCTCTCCCTCTTCACGCCCCCCACCCCCGCCATCGCGCAAATCG
>Ga0265780_10006646_pt1 | contig 14306 bp, 9 predicted proteins | sample P1T30metagenome_FD_192432 | JGI IMG/M metagenome (GOLD analysis project Ga0265780, IMG submission 192432) | Plant litter microbial communities from East Loma Ridge, Irvine, California - P1 T30 | ecosystem: Environmental > Terrestrial > Plant litter > Unclassified | place: USA: California... | reverse complement strand
GGCCGAGCACCAGCTTGTCGTCGGCCCCGAGCCAGTCGGTAAGAATACTGGCGTAGAGGCTGCGAAAATCTACCTGGTAGCGCAAATCGCCCTGGTCAAGGTCGGCGAGGCTGGCCGGCGCGTTGAGCAGGCCGGGCTTGCGGAGCGCGCCGCTGAGCAGGAACACGTTGTTAGCCGTGCCGTGGTCGGTGCCGTTGCTGGCGTTTTGGGTTACGCGCCGCCCAAACTCGCTGAATACCATCACCAGCGTGTTCTCCCACTCGTTGCTTTTTTGCAGGTCGGCGGCCAGCGCGGCCAGCCCATCCGACAGCTCGCCGAGCAGGCGGCCCTGCTGCTCGTGCTGCCGCACGTGGGTATCGAAGCCACTGAGGGCTAGGTAGTACACCCGCGACTCGACGCCCGAGCCTATCAGCTCGGCGGTGGTTTTAAGGTTGCGGCCTAGCTCGGTATTAGGATAGGTGGCGGTGCTGGCGTGCACCTTCGACTTGTCGTAGAGGTATTCGGCTGAGGAGGCCGTTTCGGCCAGCGTCTTATACAGGTAGTCCAGCTCCGACGTGGCCGTGGCGGCGGGTTTCTCCTGGCTCAGGCGGCTCAGGTAGCGGCTCTGCGTAAGCTGATGAAACTTAGCGGGCGTCTTCACCGCCAATCCTTTACGCAACTGGCCTTTCAGGGCCAGACTCAGCGTATCATCCACTTCCAAAGCTTGGTAGGGCAGCGCGCAGCCCGCGCAGCTGCTATCCAGGTAGCGGCCAAGCCAGCCCGTGGTCAGCAGCTGCTCCGAGCCCGAGCCGGTCTGCCAGATGTCCATCGAGCGGAAGTGCGAGCGGTCAGGATTAGGGTAGCCCACGGCGTTGAGCACGGCCAATTGTCCTTGGTCGTAAAGGCCTTTCAGGCCCTTCATGGCGGGGTGCAAACCCAAGTCGTCGCTTAGTGGCAAAATACCAGCCGTTTCTTTCAAAGCCAGCGTAGGCCGTGCTTTGAAATACAAGTCATTCCGATACGGAATAACGGTATTCAGCCCATCATTACCGCCGCTAAGCTGCACCACGATGAGGCGGCGCGCCTTGCCACCGGGCGCGTCGCGCAGCATGGTGGCGAGCCCCGTTTCGGACCGGTCGAGGGCGTGCAGAAACTTAGGCACTAGCAGCAGCGTGCTGGCCAGGGCGGACGATTGCAGAAAGCGGCGGCGTTGCATTTTTATAGCTGTTAGTAAGCGTCATGCTGAGCGGAGTCGAAGCATCTCTACCGCTTCGTTGCCAGCGATAGAAGTTAGTATTGAGGTAGAGATGATTCGGCTGCGCTCAGCATGACGGACGGTTTCAAGAAAGCTGATACTCGGGCAAACTCAGCAGGCTGATAAGCGTGGTCCGCAACTGCTCTTCGGGGGTGGTGGCCTTGGCCACCGTCTGCTGCACCAGCGCCAGGTTTTCGGGGCGAATAGTTGCTTGCAATAAAAACGCCGCTAACTGCCCCGGCCGCTCGGCAGCGGGCGTTGCGCCCAGCAACTGTTGCAGCGGGGCCAGCGGCAACTGGGCACCCACCGTGTTGCGCACGGTGCGCTGCTGGCTAGTGGTTTGGGGCGTAATATCGTTTTCGTCGTCCTTGAGGCGCACCGCGAATTCGGCGTTTTTGAACAGAATGGACGGCAACTGCAAGCGCAACAGCAGCGACGACGAATCTATCCAGTTGCGGCCGCCGGGCCAGCCGGCCACGTTGGGCGGCATAAAGAGCGCCTGACCAAGGGCGCGCTGGTAGCCCAGCAAGGGCATTTTATTCTCTATCTGCAAGTTGAGCGTGCGCCGCAGCCCGGCAATCAGCTCGACCGGCGACTTGATGCGCGCGCCCACATTGGCCGCGTCGTAGAACCAATCGGCCGAAAACAGGCGCTCGGCGAGGTCGGCGACATCATAGTGACTTTTGCGGAAAGCGACGGCCAGCGGCTCGATATGGGCCGAATTGGGCACGTCGTTCACGAAGAAACGGTACATCTTGGTCACGATAAACGTGGCCGCCGCCGGCTGCTGCAAGATGATAGTCAGCACCTCTTCACCACCCAGGTTGCCACTGTGGCCCAGGAAGGTTTTGGGGCCGGCATCGTGTTGCCGCTCCCGAAACACGAAGTTGTTTTGGCCGTCGTAACTCCAGCCCGTAAAGGCGCGGGCGGCCTCTTTCACGTCGGTTTCGGAGTAGTTGCCGCGGCCCAGCGTGAAAAGCTCCATCACCTCGCGGGCGAAATTTTCGTTGGGGTGCTCTTTGCGATTTTGCTGGTTGTTAAGAAATTGCAGCATAGCCGGCTCGCGGCTCACGGCCAGCAGCAGGTCCGAAAATTTGCCCAGCGCGTGCTGCCGAATAGTGTTGAGCAGCTGTAAACTATCGTCGGGCCGACGCGTGCGGCAGGCAAAATGCCCGTGCCAAAAAAGCGCCATTTTCTCGCGCAGCTGGCCGGGGCCGGTGGCCATGCGGTCCATCCAAGCGGTGCTCATTTTAGTAAAAGCATCGCGGATGCCCTCATTCTGCATCTTACGCTGCTCGGGCGTGAGGTCGCGGCGGCGTAGCACGGGCGCCACAAACTTGCTGGCTGGCACCAGCGCCGGGCGCGGCGCCAGCGGAGCCAATTCCTCGCCGAGCGGTGCTGCCTTGGGCGGAGCAGCGGGCGGCGGCACGGCCATCACCGCGCCCAGCGGGTCGGCGTAGTGAAAGGCCGGGCTCTCGATGGGCTCGTATTTCTCGGCCTCCCGCAGGAGTTGGCGGCGGGCCTTAGCCGGGCTGAGGCCCGCCGCGATATCCTCGGGGCGCGGGCCGAAGCCGGCGCGCCAATACAGGTGCTGAAGCTGCTGCTGAGAGGTCATGCCGGGTTAGAGGTGAGGAAGGGCAGAGGGTTTAATTTACGGATGAAACCTTCACAAGCGCCCGCTGGCGCGGGGCTCTGCCCCGTGTCTTGTATTCGCGGGCCTCTGGCCCGCCACACCAGGGGCATCCAGCGTACGCCGGCTCGGAAACGGGGCGGGCGTTGCCGGCCAGAGGCCGGCGAGTAGTCGGCACGGGGCAGAGCCCCGCGCCATCAGATGCCTATCCGCCGCCTAATACCGCACCGTGAGCCCCACAAAATACTCGTGCTGGGTGCGGCCATTAAGGGCGAAGTGCGTGCCCGCATCAAGCTGAAAATTGTCGGTCACGTTGAATGTCGGGGCCACGTTGAGCTGGGCGTGCCAGCGGTGCTGCTCGCTATTCCACGGAAAGGCGCCTTCGAGCAGCAAGCCGAGCTTTTTGCCAAACTGCCGGTCGAGGGCCACCGAAGGCATGAGGCGCACGTAGCGCTGGGCCTCTTCGGGGTCGTAGTCAAGGTCAGTTTCGAGCTGGGCTTCGAGGTTGTAGGTGTCGCCCACTTCCACGTTGACGGGCAGCACAATACCGTATTCGGGGCGGGTATTGCTGAGGCCGCTGGCCCCGGTGGGCAGGCGCACAAAAACTATTACGCTGGCGGCGAGCGGGCCGTCCTGGTCATCACCCAAAAAGTTGTGCTTGATACGCACGGCCACGTCGCCAAAGCCCCTGGTATTGTCCCAGTCTTCGGTGCCCTGGGGCCGCTGCTTTTGAGCGGCGTAGAGGGGCAATTCCACTTGCAGGTCGGTTTTGCGGCTCAAGCCGAGCTTTACCAGCGCGTAGGCCACGTGCCAGGTGCGCTGCTGCGGGTCTTCTTCCGAGCCGGGCTCGTTGATGAGGCGCGTGAGGTCGGTTTCGAGTTGAAAGTGGCCCGCATCGACCGTAAAAGGGCTTTCGGTGGTGCCGGGGCGGTCGGGGCGCAGGGGGCGCAGGCGGTTGCGCGGCACGGGCTTGCGCCAGCTAAAGTGCGCCGAGTCGTAGGGACTCGGAAATTTGGGGTGATTATCGTCTTGGGCGCGGGCGGCGAGGGGCAGCAGGGCAACCAGTCCGGCAACTAAAGAAGCGAGGTGTTTCATATTGCCGCCATACGCAGCCGGCGGCCCCGGCAGCCTATTTAGCACTCCAAAGTGTCGCTATATTTACCGTTGTCTATTTTGAGCATCAGCGACTTTCATTTTTGCTTTATGCCCCGCCAGCTGTCCCAATCACTCCGCCTCGCTGTTGCGCTCCTGCTGCCGGGGCTGCTCTTGCTAGCCAGCCCGGCCACCATGGCCCAGAGCCCGACCATTACGCCGCCTGCCAGCGAGCCGCATTTTGTGGGTGGCCCCGACTCGCTGCGGGCGCTACTTGGCCGCGTGCAGCGACAGGCCAGCCCGGCTTTGAAAGGCCAGGTATTCCTAGTGTTAGAATTGAATAAGAATGGGGCGCCAGCTAAGACTTCTCTCTTGCGGCCCACTGCTGCAACTGACTTGGCCTTGGCTAATACCGAGGAAATTCGAACTATTAGCGATAAGCTAGGCAGCCAGCTAACGCCCTGGCAGCTTGACCCCGCCGTTGTGAGCTCGGCTGATAAATATGCGTTGACCGTCATCTTGCCGCTCACCTTTGGGCCGGCGGCCGAGCCTCGACTGCTGCTCTACAGCGATGAAAAGCCCGTTTTTCCGTTGCCGACCGGGTTCAAGCCATACCGCAGTAATCCAGCCTCCTACACACTCAGGGACTTCCTCCAGCGGCAGTTTCGCTACCCCGCCATCGACCTGCGCAACCAAGTGGAGGGTACGGTATACGCCTACTTTGAGGTGAGTGAAACCGGGGCGGTGGAAAACCGCCGCGTCGTGGGCAGCCTCAGCCCTACCATTGATGCAGAGGTTCTGCGGACGTTGAATACCATCCCTAATGCTACTACGCCGCCCCGCCAGCAGGGCCGGCCAGTGCGCGTGGCCTACGTGGTACCCGTCAATTTGCGGATACAGTAATAACTAACCGTCATGCTGAGCACCAAGAAGCATTTCTAGCGCTTCATCCAAACCGCTAGAGATGCTTCACGGTGTCAACATGACGGTTAGTTTTTCTTAATTAAGGATTACGCCTCAAACACTGCGCCCGCCAGCGCCAGCACCGCCCGGCGCGTGGCCTCGGGCTGCTCCAGGTAGGACAAATGCCCGCTGCCTTCCATAAACAGCGCGGTGCCCACAGGGGCCAGCGGGGCCTGGGCCACCGAGTCGGCCAGGGGCACGGCCACGTCGTGCTTGCCGGCCACTAGCAGCACTGGGAAGCGGGCGGTGCGCAGCACGGCCGTGCGGTCGGGGCGGGCGGCCATGCCGCGCAGGGCTCCGGCCAGGGTGGCTACGGGCGTGGCCTTGCCAATGTCTTCGAGCAGGGCGCGGGCCTCGGGCAGGCGGTCGCGGTTGGCGGGGGCGAAGAGCGGGCGCACGAAGCTCTCCATGAATTTATTGACGCCGTGGCGCTCCACGAAGCTGATGTTTTTTTCGCGGGCCTGGCGTTTCTCCTCGGTGTCGGCGTAGGCGCTGGAGTTGATGAGGGCCAGGCCGGCCACGCGCTCGGGGTAGCGCTGGGCCAAGGCCAGGGCCACGTAGCCACCCATGCTGTGGCCCACCAGCAGCACCGGCTCGGTGGCATTGCGGCGGCCGAGGTGCTCGATTACGTAGCGCGCCTGGGCCTCCATCGAGAAGTCGGGCACGGGGGCCAAGCTGGTGCCGTGGCCCAGCAGGTTGGGCGCCAGCAGGCGGTATTCGGGCGGGAAAGGCCGGGTAAACTCGGTCCAGACTTCGCGGCTTTCGGCGAAGCCGTGGAGGAAAACGATGGTAGGCTGGGCAGTGGACATAGGGCAGATTACCTTGCAAATGGGCAGCAAGGTTTCAGTGCTGCCAAAGCTACTCCATGATTCCGCGTCAACGCTACCCGTTTCTGCTGGCCATTGGCCTGGGCTTGGCCTATGCCCTTATTACGCGCTTGCTGTTCGACCCTGGAAACGGCTTTTACAAGCTCTTTGAGAATGAGCTATTAAGCGTTGCCTTTTTAGTTATAATGCCCCTCAGCTTTGGGGCCATTACGGCGCATTTTACCCCCCAAACTGCTTCCGCGTGGTGGCGGCTGGCGTGGGCACCGCTGCTGGCAGTCTTGAGCTTCCTGGCCACAGCGCTCCTGTTTCACCTAGAAGGATTTATCTGCGTGCTCATTATGAGCCCGTTATTCTTATTTATGGCTTGGATTGGGGCCGCGATTTACGTGGGCTTTACGGATGATACGCCCAGTAAAAAAGACAAGACGCTAGTCGTCGCGGCGTTCGCCGTACTGCCATTCCTTGCCGGAATGCTTGAAAACCAAGTGGACAACCCCGACAACTTCCGGCGCGTCGAAAACTCGGTGCTCATCGACGCCCCGGCCGCGGTGGTGTGGCAGCACATTGTGCGGGTAGCGCCCATTGGGGCCGCCGACCTGCGGCCGAGCCTGATTGACGACATCGGCTTTCCGCGCCCCATCGAGGCCACGCTCACCCACGAGGGCGTGGGCGGCGTGCGCCACGCCACCTTCGAGCGCGGCGTCGAATTTATCGAAACCGTGGACGACTGGCAGCCGCTGCGGCGGCTCTCGTTCAGCATCGTGCCCAACACGGCCACCATCCCGCCCACCACTTTCGACGAGCACGTGATTGTGGGCGGCCGGTTTTTCGACGTGCTGCGCGGCACCTACGAGCTGCGCCCGGCCGGCCCCGGCCGCACCCGGCTGGTGCTCTACAGCGAGCAGCGCCTCAGCACGCATTTGAATTGGTACGCGGGGCTGTGGACGGGCTACGTGATGAGCGAGATTCAGGGGCGTATTTTGCTGGTGCTCAAGCAGCGGTGCGAGCCGAAGCAGACGTGGACCTCACCCCCTAGCCCCCTCTCCAAAAAAGAGGGGGAACTAGTCTCTAGTTTTAACCACTAGCTCTAGTTCTATAATTAGTTCCCCCTCTTTTTTGGAGAGGGGGCTAGGGGGTGAGGTCTGCGCAAGCGCGCTGCAACCTTCGCCCCTCACTCACAGTTATTCGCCCCTACGCCCTTCTACTCCCCAGTTTCCCATGCGTCCTCTTTCCTCATTTGTACTCGGTGCGGCGGCCCTCGCGGGCAGCGCCCTGCTGTTTGCCGGCCAAAGCAACGTCCACATCGCGCCCGACCCCGACAATGCGGGCCTGAAGCTGCCCGCCGGCTTCGGCGCGCTGAAGGTGGCCGAAACCGGTGGCAAAGCCCGACACATCGCCGTTACGCCGCAGGGCCTTATCTACGTGAAGCTCAACCGGCTCAAAGACGGCGCGGGCATCCTGATGCTGCGCCCGAAAGCCGACGGGCGCGCCACCGTGGCGAGCAGCTTCGGCAACTACGGCGGCACCGGGGCCTACGTCAAAAACGGCTATTTCTACGCCTCCTCCGACCACGCCGTGTACCGCTACAAGCTCAATGCCAATGGCGAGGCCGAAAACCCCAACGCGCCTGAGCTGCTGGTGCGCGGCCTCAAAGTAGGCAGCCAGCACGAGTCGAAGTCAATTGTGCTCGACAACGAGGACAACATCTACGTCAACATTGGGGCCTACGCCAACGCCTGCCAGGAGCAGGACCGCACCCGCGGCTCGAAAGGCATCCCCAATTGCCCGATTTTGGACTCGGCGGGCGGCATCTGGCAGTTTAAAGCCAACAAGCTAAACCAGCGCTACCCCGATGGCACGCGCTACGCCACCGGCCTGCGCAACGTGGTGGGCCTCGATTGGAACCAGCAAGACAACCAGCTCTTTGTGATGCAGCACGGCCGCGACCAGTTGCACGACAACTGGCCCGCGCTCTACACCGATGCGCAGTCGGCCACCCTGCCCGCCGAGTGCCTATACGCCCTCAAAAAAGGCGACAACGCCGGCTGGCCCTACTTGTACTACGACCAGCTGCAACACAAGAAAATTCAGGGCCCCGAGTACGGCGGCGATGGCAAAAAAGAAGCCACCGGCAACTACCTCGACCCCGCCGCCGCGTACCCCGGCCACATGGCCCCCAATGGGCTGCTGTTCTACACCGGCACCATGTTCCCGGCCAAGTACCGCAACGGTGCCTTCATCGCCTTCCACGGCTCCTGGAACCGCTCACCCGAGCCACAAGCTGGCTACTACGTAGTCTTCCAGCCATTTAAAGATGGCAAGCCCAGCGGGCAGTTTGAAGTATTCGCCGATAACTTCTCGGGCTCGGCGGCCAAAACGGCCAGTGGCCGCGCCGACCACCGCCCCTGCGGCCTCGCCCAGGGCCCCGACGGCTCGCTCTACGTGAGCGACGACGTGAAAGGCACCATCTACCGCATCGTTTACAACGCCAAGAAATAATGAATCGCAAGCAGGCAATTCTGGCCCTTACGCTCTTAGCTGGCGGCCTCTCGCTGCAAGCCCAGCACCGGCCCGCCGCCAACCAAAGGTCAGCGCAAGCTAAGGCCAAAACCCCGGCTAAATCGGCCGCCGCCGACCCGGCCCTAAAAGCGTCGCTGACGCGCGGGGCGGTGGTGTATAAGAACGTGTGCATCACCTGCCACCAGGCCGATGGCGGGGGCTTGCCCCCTATCAACCCGCCGCTCATCAAAACCCAGTACGTACTCGGCGATAAAGCTCGGCTGTCGCATATCGTGCTGGCCGGCCTAGCCGAGCCCATCGAAATTGACGGCGAGGAGTACAAGCAGCACATGCCCGCCCAGGCCTACCTCACCGACCAGCAAGTGGCCGACGTGCTCACCTACGTGCGCAACAGCTTCGGCAACAAGGCCAGCGCCGTACAGGTAGCCGAGGTAAAAGCCGTGCGCGCTACCCTGAAGTAGCGTGGGCCCCGCGAGCCTGCGAAGGACAGCGGCTTATCTTGAAAATAAGAAAATTATAAAAACGAGTTGTGTTGAACGTAGGGAAGCATGTTGGTCGCTTTGTTTGAAAATACCCAAACGAAGCGACCAATTGCTTCCCTGCATTTATATGTTGAAAAAGCAAGTGCGCTGGGGCGAGCGTGGCAGAGTTGCCATGGTTCAAGCACTTAGCAGAAGTAAATCGGTGGTCCGTGTTACGAGGGCGTACTAGGTGGATTACAGGCTACCCCAGTTCAGCGGCCTGGCAAAGCGGTATCGAGGGCTTGGCGCACCTGCGTCCAGCTCAGTTCGCCGGCTACGTAGCGGGCGTAGAGCTGCTGCGCGTAGGCCGTGGCCTTGGTTTTGAGGCTGGGAATAACCCGCTGCATCTGCGCCAATACCCAGGCGCGTTGCTCGGGGGTTTGGGCGGCGGGGCCGAATTTGGGGTTGGTGCTCATGGTATAATGAATAGGGGACATAGCAAAATTCCGTCATTTTCGGGCTTCCTGCCATCGGTATAAGTACTGTTTTGGGCCTCGTAATATGCGGATTTTGCTAGCTGCGTAGTCCCCGTAAGTAGTGATTGCCAACAGAAAAGCCCCGGCCGATTGGCCAGGGCTAGTAAGGATTTTGGGCTCGGCGTAGCCAGCTAGGTGGGCAGCGGCAGCCGCACCTGCACCTGGCTGCCCAGCCCCGGCTCCGCATCGACGTAGGCCAGGCCGCCGAGCAGGGCCACCCGGTCGCGCAGGGCTTTGAGGCCGATGCCGGTGCTGGCGGTATTTACCTCAAAACCCCGGCCGTTGTCAGACACGTTGAGCACCACCCAGCCGGGCAGGGTATTCACCTCGATGGTGGCGTGGCTGGCCTGCGCGTGCTTCACCACGTTTTGGGCCAGCTCCTGGGCCAGGCGGTACAGGGCCATTTGCAGGGGCGGCGGCAGCGGGTGGGCCTCGTCGAGGTATACCAGGCACTGCCAGCGCTGAGCCGCGCTGTTGAGGTGCTGGCAGATATCGCAAAGCGCCGTTTCCAGGCCCACCTCGGCAATAATGCTGGGCGTAATTTCGTGCGAGAGCGTGCGGGCCTGCTGGATGGCCTCGGACAGCATCTTTGCGGCTTCGAGCTGCGCCGCCGCCGAGCCGGGGGCCACCGCCAGCTGGTTGACCTGGAGCTTGGTGGCGTAGAGTAGCTGGCCCAGGCCTTCGTGCAGGCTCTCGGCAATGCGGCGGCGCTCTTCTTCCTGGGCCTCCATCACGGTGGCGATGCGCGCCTGCTGCTGGCCCAGCCGCAGGCGCAGGTTGTCGGCTTCGAGGCGCTTAAGGGCGCTGATATCGAGGTCTACGCCCAGCACGCGCACGGGATTTTCCTGGTCATTTGGCAGCAGAATAGCTTTGACTTGCAGGGTCTTGACCTGCTCACCCACCCGAATGCGCAGCGTTTTGTCGAAGCCGGCCGGGCTCTCGCGCAGCTGGTGTATCAGGTGCTTGGCAAGGGGCAGGTCTTCCGCCACCACAAAGCCGAGGTAGGTCTGTAGCGTCACGGGTGTGCCCGGCGCCAGGCCAAACAGCCGGTACATGCCCGGCGACCAGCGGAGCGCGTTGGTCGCCGGCTCGTAGTCCCAACTGCCCATTTCGGCTATTTCCTCCGACTGCTCCAGTAGGCGCAGGTTTAGCAGGCGCTCTTGCTCGGCCCGCTTGCGTGCGCTGATGTCGAGGTTGGTAGCCACCAGCCCGTCGTCGAGCTTTACAAACCGGCACGAAAACCACCGATTCAGGCCCTCGTGGCCGTAGTAATACTCGGTGCCGGTGGGCTGCCCGCTGGCCAGCGCCCGTAGCATCAGGTCATACAAGCCCGTTTGCCGGATGCCCGGATACTCAACGCTGTAGCGCTTGCCCACCAGGTCGGTGCGGCCGGTTTGGCGCTCTAGCTCCTTATTGGTGAGGCGAATCTCAAAATCCTGCACCTCGCCTTGCTCGTCGCGCACGGCTTTTAGTACCGACATGGCAATCAAGCTAGTATCAAATACCGATTGCAGCAGCTCGTGCTGTTCCTGGCTGGCCAGCCAGGCCGTTTTGTGGGCATCAATGTCGGTGGCGGCCCCAAACCACTCGCTGATGCGCCCTTGCTCGTCGCGCACGGGCTCGGCGCGCACCTGAAACCAGCGGTACTCGCCGCGGGTGTTGCGCAGCCGGTGCTCTTGCCGCAACGAATGGCCCTGGGCCACGGCCGCCCGAAAATTGCGGAGCGACTGGGCTTGGTCGTCGGGGTGCACCGCCGCGAGCCACCCGTTGCCAACGGCCTCGGCGGGCGTCTGGCCCGTGTAGTCAAACCAGCGCTGGTTGTACCAAGTGGTGTGGCCCTGGGCGTCGTTGCGCCAGAGTAGGTCGGGCACCAGGTTGGCAATGGCGCGAAATTTTGCTTCTGACTCACGCAAGGCATCGGCCGGGGTTGGCTCGGAGAAAGGTTCGTCCTGCATAAGTGCTTAGCAATAAAAAGGATAGAGTCATAAGTAGAAAGGCAATTGCCTTCCTAAGCCGGATATAGGCCTCCTGGCGAGCCCAGTTCACGACAGAGGCAGTTGGTGGGCAATTTGTTGAGAAATACTCCTAACGCTTGGTTGCTCAACGGGTTTTGCTAACGCTTGCTTGCGTGGGTGCGGCCCTCCGCAGCAAGAGGCGCGCTAGTTGGGCACGGTGGGGTGAAGGACGTATTAACGACGTATGAATCTGGCCTGGGAAAGGGGCGAAGGGTCTGTATCAGCAGTGTAAAGGGTGTAGTAACGACGCATTAATTTTTGTCATTAATAGGGGAGGAGACCTTACTTTGCGGCCTAACCTAACCCCTGTTTCATGAAGCATTTCGACTTTCGCCCGTGGGCTTTGTTGCTCGCGCTGCTGACGGCGGCCTTTTCGGCCTCGGCCCAGATTGAGGCTGCTGCTCAGTACACTACCCTCACGCCAACCCAGCTCATGGCCTGGACGGCCACCGGCCCCACCGCCCTGCCCGCCAACGTGAGCACCGTGCCGCTGGCCGCCCGCCAGAATGCGCTGGCCCCGCAGCTCAACCCCAACATGAGCTTTAGCTCGAAGGTCAACTGGTGCCCCGATGGCATGAACAACTTCGTGGGCTACCTCAACGAGCAGCCCCAGTTCAACCTCTACAACTTCACCCACTGGCAGTACATCGACGTACTGACGTGGTTTGCCAGCCCGGTCGGCATTCCGTGCCGGCCTTGGGTCGAGGCCGCCCACCGCAACGGCGTGAAGGTGCTGGGCTGCTTTTTTACCGACCGCGCCGGCTTCAATGCCCTCACCCAAAAAGACGCCGCCGGCAATTACATCGGGGCCCAAAAGCTGGTTGACGTGGCCAATTACTACGGCTTCGATGGCTGGTTTTTCAACGCCGAGTCGCCGATGACCGCCGCCGAAGTAACTGAGGTGCGCAACCTGCTCAAGCGCCTGCAAGTCATCAAGCCGGCCGGCATGGAAATGCACTGGTACGACGCCCTGATTGCCAACGGCTCCGTGACTTACCAAAATACCCTCAACGCCACCAACGCCCCCTTTGTGCAGGATGGCACCACCCGCGTGAGCGACGCCATTTTCACGAATTATTTCTGGATTTACGGAGGTACTTTCAATACGGCGGTGGCGCAAGCTAATGCGCTGGGCCGCAGCCCGTATGACGTGTACACCGGCGCCGATATCTGGCCCGGCCGCAACCCGCAGCGGCTGTTCAGCTTCTTCAACTACCAGGGCACCCCAAATACCGGCTGGATGGACAACTACTACAGCAGTGGCAACCTGGCCTCGCCGCTGACCTCGCTGGCCGTGTTTGCGCCCAACATGACCTACAACGGTGGCTACACGACCTTCAACAACAACCCGGCCGCCTACGCCAGCTTTTACCAGAACGACGTGCGCCTGTTTGGAGGTGACGACCTTGACGTGACGACCGCCGACGCTGCCGGCGCCTGGAAGGGTTTTGGCTACTACCAGCCGGTGCGCTGCGCCATCACGAGCCTGCCTTTTGAAACTAACTTCTGCGTGGGCCAGGGTAAAATATTCGCTAACAACGGCGTAGCCACCGCTAAAGCCTGGACCGACATGGCTAAGCAGGCCATCATGCCGTCGTGGCAGTGGGCCAAAACCGGGGCTACCACTGTGCGGGTGGGCTTCGACTTTAGCCGCGCCTGGTACGGCGGCACCAGCTTGCAGCTGGCCGGCAGCCTGGCCGCCGGGGCCAACGCCACCGTCAAGCTCTACCAAACCAAGCTGCCCGTTACGGCCGCTACCAACCTCAACGTTATTTATAAAGGCCGCGCGGCCGGGGCCAGCAGCACGCGCTTGGCGCTGTATTTCAGCGATAACCTGGCCGCGCCCGAGTACCTCGACGTGCCCGCCCTCGCGGATACGCTGTGGGCGACGAGCACGCTGCCGCTGGCGGCGTATGCGGGCCGCGAGCTGGCCATTGTGGGCGTGCAGGCTACGTCGGCCACCGCCGTGGCAGCCTACCGCTTTAACCTGGGCAAAATGAGCTTCTACAACGGTACGGCCGTGGTGGGCACGCCTAAGGCCAATTTTGCTGCCACTACCACTACCGTGCTCACGGGCCAGCCCGTGACATTTGCCAACTCCTCGACCAACGCCACCGGCTACAGCTGGGCGCTGACCGGGGCCACGCCGAGTAGCAGCACGGCCATTCACCCCACCGTGACCTACGCCACGCCCGGCACCTACAGCGTAACGCTGCAAGCCACCGGCGCGGCCGGTGCGCAGGATGTGCTGAGCCGCACGGCCTACATTACGGTGCTGGCGGCCCCGCCGGTGGGCAGCAACACCTCGCTCAGCTTCGATGGCAGCAGCAAATACGTGGAGTGCGGCACCATCAATCTAAGTGGCACGGCCCTGAGCCTGGAGTGCTGGGTGAAGCCCAACTCGTTTAAGACCACGTCGCCCTTCATTTCCAGCCTCTTGGGTATGGAAGATGGCGGCGGCAATACGGCCCTGCTGCGCCTCGGCGACGGTGGCCTCGACGCCAACGCGGTGCAGTTCGTGATTCAGATTGGTACCAACACGCCCAAATTGGCCTCGGTGGCCCGCCTCACGGCTGGCGTCTGGACGCACATCGCGGCTACTTACGACGGGGCCACGATGAAGCTTTACATCAATGGCATACTCGATAACAGCCAGGCTACCACGGGTAGTGTCATCGCCAATGCGCCCTTCTCGCTGGCCCGCAACAACTCGAATTCGCGCTGCCTCGATGGCCGCCTCGACGAAGCCCGCGCCTGGACCCGCGCCCTCACCGCCTCCGAAATCGCGGCCAGCGCCTGCGCCGTAGCCGGCGGCCCCGGCCTCGAAGGCTACTGGAAGTGCAACGACTCGCCGACCCTCACCGCCACCGATGCCACCGGCCACGGCCACACCGGCACCTTCGTAAATGTGAACGTGAGCGACTGGTCGACCGACGTGCCCACCACTTGCGGCGTGCTGGCCACTACCGGCGCCCAACTGGCCGCCGGCGCCCTGCAAGTGCGCCCCCTCGAAAACCCAGTTTCGGGC
>Ga0265780_10006645_pt1 | contig 14307 bp, 10 predicted proteins | sample P1T30metagenome_FD_192432 | JGI IMG/M metagenome (GOLD analysis project Ga0265780, IMG submission 192432) | Plant litter microbial communities from East Loma Ridge, Irvine, California - P1 T30 | ecosystem: Environmental > Terrestrial > Plant litter > Unclassified | place: USA: California... | reverse complement strand
ATGAACGGGTCAATCATGGGCCGCAAATCGGCTTTGGCATCGGCGCGCTGCGTCTTTATCATGGCTGCGCAAATGGCGCCCACATCATCCAGGGCGTGGGGCTGCACGATGGAGCGCACGGGCGTGCCTACCTCGGGGTGCGCCGTTTGGTAAGCGCGGAAATATGGCACCAGCTCGCCCAAAAACTTGAGCCGGCTCGTGGTATACGCCGCGTATTTGGGGTCGCCGGTGGTTTCGCTGGCCCGCAGCATGCCCGCGTAAGTTACGCCCCATTCGTAGCTCGTCAGCCGGAAATCGCCGGGCTTGATGATGGCGTCGGGGTTAAACTTCTTGCGGTCGGTGATGGGCACATTGGTCTTTTTATCAACCAGTTCGGCGGGCGTAGCCTTGTCGATATACGTGTATACGCGGTCGAGTACCTGCTTCACGTCCTCGGCCTTGGTCTGGCCGTAAGGCACGGGGTAGTCGGGCTTGAGCAGGTGCAGCGGGGTCGTGGTATCGTTGGTTTTGGACGGCGTGGTTTGGGCGGCGAGGGGCGCGGCGGCCAGCAGCAGAAAGGCCAGCGATAGGCGGGTTTTGGGCGAGTAGGGGTGGGGCATGGATGGAAGAATAAACTAAAAAAATGTCCGCTAGAGAGCATTTTAGGGCAGCCCAAGGGTGTAGAGACGCATACTTGCGTCTCAGCGCTGGACGAGCCGAACAACGACGAGACGCAAGTATGCGTCTCTACACCCGCCGCTTACCAGCTCAATCGCAGCAGCGACACGCCCTGCCGGGGCAGCGTGAAATGCAGCACCGCCTCGCCATTCTTCGCACTCACCCAGCTTGGTGAGGTGAGCAGCGCCAGTTGCCCGGCTTGCGCCAAAATGGTGCGCTGGGCGGGCGTCACCTGCTGGGGCGAGCCCAGCGCCTGCCAGGTGGTGTAGGAGTTACTATGCTCCTGGTCGATGCGGTAGTGTTGAAGCAGGGCCTTTTCGGCCGCTACGCCGTGCAGCGTCAGCTCGATTTCGGCGGGCGCGGCGGGCAGGTCGTCGTTGTGGTAGTTCCAGACCATGATGGCGGCCGAGTGGGCATCGGCGGTGGCCAGGGCGCTGATGTCGGCGCGCTCATTCTGGGCCTGTTTCAGGATGTCGGGCAGGACCAATGCCTGCGGATTGGTGACGGCCACGCGCTGGCCGCCCATCAGCCCAAACATCCGAAACACGTTGAGCACTGGCTTATCGACGCCATTGGTGGCCAGGTCGCGGAAGCCCGCAAACCAGGGCTGGTTTTCAAACTCAAACGACCAGCTCACGGCCCCGGCCAGGTTAATCTGGTGCTGGTCGGCCAGCTCGTAGAGGCGGGCGTAGGCGGCGGCCGTGTAGCTCGAAAACATCGTGCCGTTGCGGTAGGCGTTGTCGGGGTTGGTTTGCACGCCGCAGGCGGCGCAGCCCTCGGGGTCGTTTTCACCCAAAATGATGGGTAACTGGCGCAGGCTCGGGAAGGAGTTCAGGATTTCCATGCCCGCCTGCACGTCGCGCAGTTGGGTGGCCATGTTCATGCGCACGTGGCCGCCCGTGAGCTTGGGCGCGCCCTTGGCGTGGTAGGTCACGAAATCGAGCCGGGTGCCGGTTTTGCCGGTCACATAATTGGTGCCGCTCACGCAGTGCTGCAAGAAGCTGCGCAGAAAGTCGCCAGCCTTGTCCCAGCCGGGGCCGGTGGTTTCGGGGCCGCCGAGCTGGGCGGCGGGCAGGGCGCGGTGCACGGCGGCTTCGGAGTAGTCAAACAGCTTTTGGTACTCCTCGGGTGTGCCCTTCCAGTAGCCGATATTGGGCTCGTTCCACAGCTCCCAGCGCCAGGTTTTGACCTCGGCCTCGCCGTAGCGGGCCACGCTGTGCCGCACCCATTGGTACACCAGCTCGCCCCACTTGGCGTAGTCCTTGGGCGGGTAGGCCCAGCCGGTATAAATGTCGTTGTAGTTATCGCCGGGCTTCCAGTAGTGGCGGTAGGGCACGGGGTGGCTCGACAGCGCCTCAGGCATGAAGCCGAGCTGTGCGATAGGCTTCATGCCCCGCTGGAGGTAGGTGTCAAAAATGCGGTCTACGATAGTCCAGTCGTACACCGGGCGGCCTTTTTTGTCCTCGGTGTAGGCATTGGTCGAGCCCCATTTGAAGGAGGCGGTGCCGTCGCCGGTGGTCAGCAGATTGTGGGCGCGCACGTACACCGGCGTTGGGCTGAGGGCGGCCAGCTCGGTGAGGAGCTGCTGGCCGTCCTTCATATAGGTGTAATTGGGCTCGTCGTAGCCAAAATAGGCCCACAGCGGTTGCAGCGGCTTGGTGGGCTTGGCCAGGTCTACGGAAATGGCGACCGGCGTTGGTTGGGCGCTGGCGGGCTGGGCGGCGGGCGTACTCAGCCCGAGTACCAGCCAGGGCAGGTACCGCAGGCAAGGCGGGTTCTTCATGCGTTAGGAAAAGGTGGGAATTCGAAGGGAGGCGGCTACTAGCGCTTTCGCTAACTACCCGCTAACGTACTCACTGGCGGGCGGACGCACCCACCTGTACTCTCTTGAACTGGGGTAAGGCGCGGCCCACCCGAAGCGCGTGGCCGGGAGCGGCGGTTAAGCGGCATAGTAGCGGAGTTGGTCGACAGAGTTAGCTATCGAAAAGCGAGCAAATATCTGCAAATAAATGCTTTGTGAAAAGGCGTCTTAAATACCTTCCAAAGACCTGGCACCGTGCTTGCCTTTGGAAGGGCAGACGCGTCGCTCTTTTTCTTCTCCCTTTTCAACCCCCTTCTTCGTCATGAAAACCTCCCTCTTTTCCTTCGTCGCTGCCGTTGCCCTGCTCGCCACCACCGCCGCTTCGGCTGCCCCCATCGACCACGACCGCGACCTGCGCCGGATGTCGCCCCGCGAACGCGCCCGCTACGAGCAAGCCCAGCGCGACCGCGCTCGTTTCGAACAAGCCCAGCGTGAACGCGAGCGCCAGCAGGCTATCGAGCGCGCCCGCTGGGAAGCACAGCACCGCAACGACCGGGGCCGCTACGGCCGCCACTAAGTAGCTGATGGATTAACAAAAAGCGCCCCGACCTTTTACGAAGGCTGGGGCGCTTTTTGTGTTGCTATTTTAAGGTAAATATCTGAAAATAAATAAATTATGTAGTTGAAGCTAGGTCGGGCAGCCTCCGTGCGCTAGTCGGCGCTGGGCGGGGCAACGAGGGCGGGCGGGGTGGCCGCCCGTGCGTTGGGTACTGCGCCCTGGCCGGCGGGCCAGCCTTCGCGCTGCTGGCTGCGGTCGCCATCGGTGGCTTCGGTCTGGTCGTGCCACAAAATCTGCTGGGTTGGAAAAGGCAGGTCGATGCCGTGGGCCGTGAGGGTATTTTTGATGGCCTCCAACACCTGGTCGTGCGCGGCCATCACGTCGGCGCGGCGCGGTGGGTTTATCCACCAGCGGGCGCGAATATTAACGCTGCTGCCGGCCAGGTCTACCACCAGGGCCTCGGGGGCGGGGTCGGCCAGCACGCCATCGACGCCGCGCATGGCCTCCACGATGAGCTGGCGGGCGCGCCCAATATCATCGCCGTAGCCAATGCCGATATCGTATTGCAGGCGGCGCTGCTCGTAGGCGGTATTAACCGTGACGGCATTGATAAACAACTCAGCATTAGGGATAACTACCCGTCGGCCGTCGTAGGTTTTGATGGTAGTAGCCCGCGTCTGAATCGACTCTACCGTGCCCTCAAAGTCCTTGTATTTAATCTGGTCATTGAGTTTGAACGGCTCGGTGATGAGCAGCAGAATGCCCGCCAGAAAGTTCTGAAAGATGTCCTTGAACGCAAACCCGATGGCCACGCCGCCCACGCCCAGCGCGCTGAGCAGGCTGGCCGGCGTGAAGCTAGGCACCATGATGGTGACCGTGACTAAAACGCCTAGAATGAGCGTCGCCACGTAAGAAAGCCGGCTCAGCAACAGCTTGAGGCTCTGGCTCTGGTTGCGATTGGCCACCAGGCGCTCGACCAGCGACTGCACGCCGCGGGCTGCAAATATGAACCCCACAAACACCACCAGGCCGATGAGCAGGTTGGGCAGCAGGGCCATGAAATCGCGGCCCATCTGGGTTATTTTCTGCCAGGCAATCGAGAAATCCATGCGTTGAGGTAGGGGGGAGCGAGCAGCCGGGCAGCCCGAAATGCCAGTATTTAGGTGGGTAGAAGCCTGGGTTATTTAGTGGCTGGGCGGGCCGGGGCCTCGGGGGTGACCACTAGCTGCACGGGCTGCCGGGCGCCGGTGCGCACGCGCAGCCAGGCGGCCAGGCGCTGCTGCTCGGCGGCTGGCAGGGCCGGGCGCACGCCCAGGGCCACTACTACCGTGGTGTCGGCCCGCAGCGAGTCGGCGCCCGCCCGCACGAGGCGGCTCAGGCCGAGGCGGCGCACGCTGGGGTGCTCGGCCTGCACCTCGCGCAGCAGGGTGGCCGGCGGCGGCAGGCTGGGCGCGGCCGTGCTGTCGGCGCGCGCAAGCTGCTGCTGCAATTGCAGCAGGCGGCCTTCGTAGCTCACCAGGGTTTGCTGCTGGCGGCTGCGCACGTCTTCGAGCACGCTGGTGCGCAGGGCCTGCGCGTCGGCCGAGTCGACGCGGGCCAGGCCCTGGCGCACCGTCAGGTCGGCCCCCTCCAGGCGGTATTGGGGCAGCTGGGCGCGGGCGGCGCGCAGCTGGGCGGGGCTGAGGGGCTGGCCGGCCAGCAGCACGTTGAGGGTGCGGGCGTGGGCCCCGATGCGGCTGGTCACCACGTAGGTACCCGGTGGGTTAAGCTGCTCATCTATAAAGCGCTGGGCATTGTGGGTAAAGGTGCCGTCGCGCACGATGCCAATGGCCAGGTACACGCTGGGTGCGGCCGTGAGCAGCGCTAGTCCCCAGATAATTGCCTTGACGCGCCGGGCCCCCCGGGTGGTTTCAAACTCGTGGTGCGGCAGGGGCAGTATCTGGATAACCAGAAACGTGGCTACGCTGATAAACACGCAGTTAATCGAAAATAAATACAGCGCTCCCCAAAAGTAGGGCCAGTGCGCCGTGGCCAGCCCGTAGCCGGCCGTGCACAGCGGGGGCATGAGCGCCGTGGCAATGGCTACGCCCGGAATAACGTTGCTGTGCTCGCGGCGGGTGAGGCCCACGGCCCCGGCCGCCCCCCCAAAAAGGGCGATGAGCACATCCCAGGTGGTGGGCTACGTGCGGGCCAGCAGCTCGGAGCCCGCATCGCTGAGGGGCGTGAGGCGGAAGTAGAGCGCCGACACCACCAGGCTCAGCACCGTGGCCGTGAGTAGGCTTTTGACCCCGCGCCGAATCAGCGTCAGCTCCATGGTGGCGGCGCCGTAGCCGATGCCCACGATGGGCCCCATGAGCGGCGAAATGAGCATGGCCCCGATAATGACGGCCGTCGAATTGACGTTGAGCCCCACCGATGCCACCAGGATGGCAAAAATCAGCACCCACAGATTGGTGCCCTGAAACGGAATGCCAGCTTCCACATCGGCCTTTATTTCGGCTGGCTCGGCCATGTCCTCGGTGAGGATAAAACGAGTGCGCAGGAAGCGTAAAAGGGTAGCCAGCATAGGCAGTGGGGCGCGGAGAGTAGAAGGGTTTTGGGATTAATTATTTTTTGAGTGAGGCTGAAGAGCCCAAATGGCAGGTTAAAAATTTGGTTTTCAAATTTTTAACCTGCCATTTGGGCTCTTCAATATATCAGCTTAATCATCGCTGCCAGCAGCGTCCGGCGCCGCCCGCAGCCAGTCGATGGCGGGCGGAACCTCCTCGAAAAAGGCCGTGGCAACCACCCGGCTCAGCTGCTCGGCCACGGCGGGCGTGTGCAGGCGGTGCACCGGGTCGGGCGCGGGCACGGCGGCGTAGTGGGTAAGGTCGGTATCGGCAAGCACGGCGGGCAGCCAGGTAGCGAGCAGCCACTCGCGGTCGGGGGCGGCCGGGGCGGTGGGCATGGCGCGGTGGTCGGCCAAAATACCCCGTAAATGATAGCGCCGCAGCAGGTTGTGGGCGTGTATGTAGAGGGCGCGGAACTCGGGCCCGGTCATAGGCACCCCCGACCAGTGCAGGTAGAGGTAGCCATCGGCGGGCACGTAGTCGACCGAGCCGACGGCATTACCAAAATAATGATAGGTAGGAAGCATGGTTTAGTAGAACAGGAATAGCAGCAGCGTAGTGCTCGCCCGGCCTGGCCGGGCAAGTGAATTGACCTTTAACGTAAGACCTTGTGCCACGGTCGAAAAAGCAGTGCATTATACGGCTTTAAGCCAACTACCGGGCCTGCTAATCATGCTTATTCTGCCCGTAGCTCGGTGCTGGCGGGGCGCAGGCCCGGCGCATTCAGCGTAACGCCGATAGCGCCAAGCCCCGTAGCCTGCACGTACACCAGCAGGCGGCCTTGGTGGGCGCGGTGTCGGGGCGCGGTGGGGCTGTCGTGGTTGGCAAGGTCGCCGTTTTCGATGCCCAACAGGCGGGCGGGGCCGGTGAGGGCCACGCTGATTTCATCGGTAGCGGTGAGCACGGGGCGGCCGGCTTCGTCCACGATGGCGACTTCGAGCTGGGCCACGCCGCGGGTTTTGGCGGGTAGGGTGCGGCGGTCGGGCGTGAGCTGGATGGCGACGGGCGCGCCCACCGTTTGCAGCTTCATTTCGCTCACCATTTTGTCGTTGCGGTAGCCTTTGGCCGATAGCTCGCCCGCTGCATACGGGACGTCCCAGGTAGGCTGGTTGCCGATTTTACGGCCCAATGACTGGCCGTTGAGGAATAGCTCGGTGGCGTCGTTGGTGGTGTAGGCAGTTACGCGCACTTGGGTGGCGGCGGGCCAGTTCCAGGTGGCGGTGCCGCGCGGGCGGCGGGTAGGTGCGGCCCCGGCCGCGGGTGCTTCGGCGGCGACCAGGTAGAGCATGGGCGCGGTGGTCCAGAGGCTTTGGCGCAGGTAGTACTCGGGCTTGGGGAAGCCAGCCATGTCGAGCAGGCCCGCGCCGTTGGCGCGCTGCGGCCAGCGGCCGGCCTCGCCGAGGTAGTCGATGCCGGTCCAGAGGTATTGGGCCGACACGTAGGCGTTGCTATCGACGGCCGCCCAGGCGTTGCGGGCCATGCCGTTTTCGCTGCCGTAGATGATGCGATTGGGGTACTTGGCGTGGTCTTCAGGGTAGCGAAACTCCTGGTAGTTGTAGCCCACCAGGTCGAGGGCAGCGGGGTAGTCGGTGAAGTTGGACATCACCACGCCAGCCAGCGCCGCCGTGATGGGCCGCGAGCTATCGGCCTGCCGGGCCACGGCCGCCAGGCGCTTGGCGATGGGGCCCATTTCGGCGGCGGGCGGGTGGTTGGGCAGGTAGCCTTTGCCGTAAATCTGGGGGTTGCGGCCGGTATTCAGCACCTCATGCGAGTAGGGGTCGTTGGGGTAGTCGATTTCGTTGCCGATGCTCCACATGATGATGCTGGGGCGGTTGCGGTTGCGCAGCACCATATCGCGTAGGTCGCGCTCGCCCCACTCCCTGAAGTACTCGTGCGGACCAAATTGGGCGGGCGTGCCCACGTTCCAGCCGGCCACCCACTTGTTTTTGCCGTGCTCCCACTCGTCGAAGGCCTCGTCCATTACCAAAAAGCCCAGGCGGTCGCAGAGTTGGTAGAGGTAGTCGGCGTGTGGGTTGTGGCTCATGCGCAACGAGTTGCAGCCGCCCGCTTTCAGTGTTTTCAAGCGGCGCTCCCATACCTCGGGCGGCACGGCCACGCCGAGCGCGCCCGCATCGTCGTGGATGCAGAGGCCCTTGAGCTTCATATTCTCGCCATTCAGGAAAAAGCCCTGGTTGGCATCGAAGCGGATGCTGCGCACACCTACTTCCTCGCTCACTTCATCAACGGGCTTGCCCGCCACGGCCAGCGTGGTGCGCAGCCGGTACAGGTTGGGATGGTCCACGGACCACAGCGCGGGCTGCTTGATGGGCAAGGTCAGGCCGGCGGTGGCATCGCCCTTGGGCTTGGCCGAAATCGTCTGTTTGGCCGTGGCTACGGGTTGGCCCTTAGCATCGAGCAAGGTGCTGGTAACCGTGACGTTAACAGCGCTGGCCGAGGTGTTGGTGAAGCTCACCGCCACCTTGCCAGTGGCGGCGCTGGCGCTCACGGTGGGCGTGGTGAAGGCTACGCCCCAAGGCCGGATATGCACCGGCGCGGTAGCCAGCAAATACACGTTGCGGTAGATGCCCGAGCCGATGTACCAGCGCGAGTCGGCCGCTTCGTGGTGGTCTACTTTCACGGCCAGCACGTTGGGGCCAACGGCCTTCAGGTAGGGCGTCAGCTCGTACTGAAAGGAGGCGAAGCCGCTGGGGCGCTTGCCCAGCGAGTGGCCATTCAGCCACACCTCGCTATTCTTAGAAACCCCGTCGAAGTAGATGAATACCTGCTTGTTGCGGAAGCCAGCGGGCACCGCGAACGTTTTGCGGTACCAACCCACGCCGCCCGGCAAAAAGGCCGTGGCGCTGGCCCACTGCTCGCTATACGGCCCCTCAATGCTCCAATCGTGGGGCAGGTCGAGGGCGCGCCAGTCTTGGTCGGCGGCTTTGGGCTGCTCGCTGCCGGGCACGTCGCCTAGGTGAAATTTCCAGTCGCTGGTAAAGAGGATTTGCTGTCGTTGGGCCTGGCTGGGTAGGCTCGCCAGCAGCCAAGCCAAGCTTAGCAGGAGGGTTGTTTTTAGAGTCATTAGAGGGTAGGAAAAGGAGAGGATTACTGAGAGGTAATGCAGAGCGCAGCGAAGCATCTCGCGTGGCGCAGTAATAGCAGCGTCATTAATTGCTGCGCCACGCGAGATGCTTCGCTGCGCTCTGCATGACAGTCGGTGAATAGGCGGCGGAAACTACGGCCGATATGCTTTGCCCAGCACCAGTTTGTCGCCCGATAGATCAACCTCGAACAGGTGCGGCACGCGATGGTAGTTGCCCTTGATATCCAGGTGGCTGTGTAGCACTAGCAGCTGCTTGCCCTCAAAGGTGCGGAATAGCATGCCGTGCCCGTAGTTGGGCGGCGTGATGGGATTGGGTTCTTGCTTCCAGGGGCCGGCTAAGGTGCCGCTGGCCGAGTACGCCACGCCTTGGGTGTACACATCGTAGACCCAACTGGTCCAGAGCATGCCGAGCTTTCCGGTTTTGGTACGGAAAACCCAGGGGCCATCGGTTACTTTATTGGGGTGGGCGGGGCCGGTGCGCGGGTTTTCGCGGCTCCAAGGCGCGGCGCTGGCCTTGAATAGGATTTGGCCGGTGCCGGTGGTGCCGCTTAGGTCGGGCTTTAGCTCGATTTTCTCGACTGTGCCGTCCTGGTTTTGCACCCATTCGTGGCAGTAAAGCAGGTAGGGCTTCTTGTCTTTATCAATCCAAAACGTGCCGTCGAGCGTCGATTTATTGGCCGGCAGGTACGTGGCGTCGCCCGCGGGGCGGTAGGGGCCGGCGGGCTGGTCGCTCGTCAGGATATGGACAGCCCGGCGCTCCAGCGTGCCGCCCTTCTCCGCATCAATCTTGAGCGCACGGTTGGTGAACGTGGCGATGTAGTAGTATTTGCCTTTGTAGGGGTGAATTTCGGCCGCCCAAATCATGGGGTTTGGCCCCATCCAGGAGGTAGTATCGGGCTGGGCAACTTTGGTGGGGCCGGTCCAGTGCTTGAGGTCTTTGCTTTGCCAGAGCAGCCCGCCAGTGCCAGTCATGTAATAAGTATGCGTGCGCTGGTCAGCCATGATAAATGGGTCGCTCAGCCGGATGGAGTCGAGCGGCACATTTTGGCGAACGACGGGCGCCGGCTTTTGGGCCGTGGCGGCCAGAGGCAGCAGACCGCTGAGCAGCGCTAGTGTTGCTATTCTTTTAGTAAGTAGCATGAAGAGGAGTGAAAGGGTGGGAAATAGGTGGTTAGCTTTACGTGCTCGTCAAACGCGGGCGCCTCACCCCCCGGCCCCCTCTCCGAAAAGGAGAGGGGGAGCCGACCGTAAGCGAACGCTAGTAAACATAAGGAAGTCGTTAGGCTCCCCTCTCTTCGGAGAGGGGGCCGGGGGGTGAGGCGCTGCGTTAGGGTAGCAAATATCTTGAGCCACTTAATTGCCCTACTTCAACTCGCTTACCAGCGTGGTGATGGAGCGCGGGGCCACTTGTAGCGGCTGGCCCGCCGGCACGGATGCGCCGGGCTGCAAGTCGGCCGTGGCCGAGGTTACGTAGGTTTTGCCGGCGCCCAGCCGGCCGCCGCTCAGCACGAGCTGCACGGTGGCTGGGGTGTCGTTGTCGTTCACTACGACGGTTACCAATTGCTTGCCATTTGCGCTTTTGTAGGCTGAAACCAGCGGCTGGCCAGCGCGGTCTGAGTCGGCCAATTGGGCGTCGAGGCGCACGGCGCCGGGGCGCAGGTAGCGGCTGTAGTTGCCCAGGGCCCAGAGCATTTTGCTGGGGTAAAACTGGCCATCGGTCGTGTTTTTGTCGATGTACACGAGGCCGTCCTTGTAGTCGTAGGGCGAGATGGCGAGCCACCACTGCCAGGCGGCGGCGTTGGCCACGGCTAGGTCGGCGTGAATGGCGCGGGCCAGGTACAGCGCGGGTTTCATGCCCAAGTCGCGCGGCCCGCCGTTGATTTCGCCCGCGTTATCGCCCAGTATGCAGTATTCGCTCTGCCAAAAAGCCAGCTTGGGCACAGCGGCTACCTTGGCCGCCAGCTGCTGGCGCGTAGCCACCGCCTGCGGGTAGGGCGAAGTAGTAAAGTAGCTGTGCCCCGCAATGATGGGCGCCACGCGGGGCGTGCTGCCGAGATAGGTCGGCGCGGCTTTATCTCCAAAAAAAGCCCCTATTTGGTCGCCCTGGCCGGGCTTGTCGGCGGCGCTGAACAGGTAGTCAAGCTTACCGGCTTCGGTGATGAGCAGCTGCGTGGGCAGCTTGCTGGCCGCCAGCTTCTCGCTCAGCGCTTTGCTGATACCGGCAATGTCGGTATTTTGGAACGGGGTGCCCTCCTGGCCGCCGTCGCTCCAGTCCCACTGCGGCTCGTTTACGGGGCTGAGGTAGGCGAACGTGATGCCGGTTTTTTGGCGGATGCCTTCCAGTACGCGCACGCAGTAGTCGGCCAGTGGGCCAAACTTATCGGGGGCCAGGTTGGGCTGTTTGGCGGTGGCGTAGGCCTTGCCATTGCGGGTCAGCGATACGGGCGGGCTGTTCAGGAAGCCCAAAAACTGGGTTACGCCGCGCTTTTTGGCGGCTTCCAAAAACCACACCTGCCCGGCTTGCTGCGACCAGTCATAGGTGCCAGCCGGAGTCAGGAAGGACTCGGCGCGCCGCCATTCGTCTTTAATGCCGCTGGTCGGGCCCTGCTCGGCGCTGCCCGCCCCGATGTTGAAGCGCCACATCGACAAGCCGATGCCTTTTTCGGGGCTAAAGAGCAGGTCGGCAATGGCCTCCTTTTTGGCCGCGGGCCAGTTGCCCACAAACTGGCCCGCCCAGGCATCGGAGGCGGCGAAATTGGCGATGGTCTGGTGGTTGTTGGTGGCGTCGATGCGCACGGTGGTAGTCGCAGGCGCTTGGCTGCGGGCGGGGCTGGCGGCCAGGAGCACGGCCAATGCCGGGGCTACGGCGCTTAGCTTCAAAGGAAAAGACATTAGGTAAGGGTTGGAAAAAGATAATCCGGCCGCCCCTCTGGGGGAGGAACAGCCGGATTAGTCGGAGTAAAGATGTTGCGCGGACTTTGTAAGCCGCGTTTGGCTGCACGCTTACGCACGCGGACTACAAAGGCCGCGCAACTAGCTTAGTAGCCAGGGTTCTGCGTTACGTTGCCGCCCGAAAGCTGAATCTGGTTGGTCGGAATCGGGAACATGTTGTTGGTGGCCGAAATCTGGTCTTTTACCTTGCCGCCGTCATACTGGTCGGTGTTGGTGCGCTGGGAAGTATTGAAGGCCTGCATCACGGCTACGAGGCGCTTTTGGCGCACGAGGTCGTAGTAGCGGTGGCCTTCCATGGCCAGCTCGAGGCGGCGCTCCAGCCAGATGTCGCTCAGCAGCTGCGCGCCGGTTGAGGTGCGGGGCAAGACCGCGCCGGGGTTGAGGCGGTTGGCACGGGCGCGCACCAAGTTCAGCGAAGTCAAGGCTTTAGCGTCCTGGCCCAGCTTGCTCGACGCCTCGGCGTGGATGAGCAGCAGGTCGGCGTAGCGCATCTCGATGCGGTTGAGCGGCGAGTGGTTACCCTCGTTGGCGGGGCGGTCGGCCAGCGGCAGGAACATCTTGCGGCTGATGCGGCCCGACTCGTTTTCGGCGGGCTTGGTATCGTAGCTCGAATAGTCGAAATTGGCCGTTTTGGGCCCCACGTTGTCGCCCTGCTTGATGATGGTCCACTGGCGGCGCGGGTCGTTGCCGAAGGCCTGCTCCAGGTTGCTGGTGGGCGTGTTGAAGCCCCAGCCGCCGTCGGCGCGGCTGCGCATCACCACCGTGAGGTAGGTGCCGAGGTTGAAGGTCTGGTTAGCGTTGTAGTTGAACTCAAAAATCGACTCGACGCCGTTGGGGTTGCTCACGCTCCACACTTTATCGAAGTCGCCCAGGCTGTACTGGTTCGAGCTGATAACTGCTTCGGCGGCCGTTTGGGCCTGCGCCCATTGCTCGGTAAAGAGGTAGGCCTTAGCCAGGTACGCATTGGCCGAGCCCTTGGTAACGCGGCCTTTGTCGGTGCTGAGGCGGGCGTTTTTCTCGGGCAGCGCGGCCGCGGCTTCCTGAAAATCCTTGATAATCTGGGCGTAGCAGTCGGCGGCCGTGGCGCGCTTCATAACCACGGCATCGGCCGGCGATACGGGCGTGAGCACCAGCGGCACGCCGCCGTAGCCCTTCACCAGCTCGAAGTAGTTGTAGGCCCGGATAAACTTTAGCTCGCCAATCAGCTGCTGCTGCAAGGCGGGGTCGATGGGCGCTTTGGCAACGCCGGCCAGTGCGGCGTTGCAGTTACCTATGGCTTGGAAGATAAAGGTGTAGCGGTTGTCGAACCACTCGTTATTGGGCAGCCAGAAGAAGCGGGCGAAATCGCCAAACTCGCGCTGGTCGCCGGCAATAGCGTTGCCTTTCCAGGCATCGTCCGAGCCCGCGTCGCCAAACATCCGGCTGCGGTCGATTTTCCACCAGTCGTCCTGGTCGGCCAGGGCGTAGCAGCCCATTACGGCCGCCTTGCACTCATCGGCGTTGGTGTAATAGTTATCGGTCGTTTGCTGGCCCTGGGGCGAAATGTCCAGGAAATTGGAGCACGAGGGCAGGCCGAGGCTCAAGCTCAGGACCAGCGCCAGGGCAAAAGTGCGATTAAAGGTTTTCATGATATATACGGGTGGGATGGTTTGAATTTTTAATTTCTGAATTACGACCGTCATGCTGAGCGCAGCGGAGTCGAAGCATCTCTACCTCAATACTAACTCTTGACGCTTAGCAGAGAAGCGGTAGCGATGCTTCGACTGCGCTGCGCTCAGCATGACAGCCAAATCAGAAACTTAGAAAGCAATGTTAGCACCCACCAGGTAGGTGCGGTTGGTGGGGTAGTTGCCCAGGTCGATGCCGCGGTTCAGCGCCGAGGAGGTATCGGTGTACGAGCGGCCATTGCCGATTTCGGGGTCGAGGCCGCTGTATTTGGTGAAGGTAAACATGTTCTGGCCGCTTACATAGAGGCGCAGGCTAGCCATGTGCAGGGCGCTCGAAACCTGCTTATTAAAGGTATAGCCCACCTGTAAGTTCCGCACGCGGGCGTAGGAGCCATCCTCCACGTAGAAGTTGTTGAAGCGCGTCAGGTTTTGGTTGTTGTCGTTGGCCGTGATGCGGGGCACCGTGGTCGAGGTGCCTTCGCCGTGCCAAGCTGTGTTTTCGAGGCCGCTGATTTTGTTGTAGTTGTAGCTGCCCGAATACCACCAGCCTTTGTTGGCGTTCACCACGTCGTTGCCGAGGCTGCCCACCAGCGAAGCTTGCAGGTCGAAGCCCTTGTAACCCAGGTTCAGGTTTACGCCGAAGGTCAGGTCGGGCGTGGGGTTGCCGATGTACTGCTGGTCTTTGGCGTCAATCACCCCGTTGCCGTCGAGGTCAGCGAAGCGGAAGTCGCCGGGCCGGGCACCGGGTTGCAGCAGCGTGCCGTTGGCCGACTGGTGGCTGTCAATCTCGCCCTGATTCTGGAAGATGCCCGTGTTTTTGTAGCCATAAAACGCGCCTACGTAGCCGCCTTCTTCGGTCTTGGATGGCTGACCGAAAACGGGCGACCGGCCCGAAAACAGCGGCTGGCCGTTGGCTAGCTTATCCACCTTGCTGATGGCGCGGGTACCGTTGATGCTCA
>Ga0265780_10006644_pt1 | contig 14307 bp, 14 predicted proteins | sample P1T30metagenome_FD_192432 | JGI IMG/M metagenome (GOLD analysis project Ga0265780, IMG submission 192432) | Plant litter microbial communities from East Loma Ridge, Irvine, California - P1 T30 | ecosystem: Environmental > Terrestrial > Plant litter > Unclassified | place: USA: California... | reverse complement strand
GTGGGGTAGAAGTTGGTGCTGTATCCGAACTCCATGGTGAAGCCGTGGATCTTGTTCGCGCCAGACTTGGCGTATGTACGGCTAGCAGCGTAGTCGTCCGAGGCACCAGAGGTAGCGTAGAGGCCGACAGACTGCATGGATGTGTAGTCACGGCCACCGACTGCTCGCATCGCAGCCGCCGTCTTGGCAGCAACGTTCTTGATGTTTGTCGCATCAGCCGAGGGGATGTACTCCTTGTACGTGGAGTCGCCAAGACGACCTCTCTTTCCGTCATACGCGCTGTTGAGGAAGTTCATGGTGGTGCTGGTGCTCTGAAGCTCATCGTCACCCCAGTTATACAGGATGTCACCAGTAGCGGAGTGGATGTCCATGAACCACCTGATCTTCGGGAATGAGTCGTAGATGCTGACGTGGTTCTTGGTCTCAGGCTCTGATGCAGCAGCTGAACCGTAAAAGGCCTCGGAGCTCGGCGAGGTGGAAGCAGGGGATGTGGAGGGGTCGAAGTACTTCTTGAAGTTCCAGAGGAAATCAAAGTTGCGGTTGATGTCTACACCGACGGAGGCACCGCTAGTGCCGGACCGTGTGTTGCGGTTCTTGCGCCATAGCGATCCTGAAGACTGGTCGTATGCAACACCGTCTGGGTTGACGAGTGGAAAGAAGACGATACCGGCGGCAAGGACGCTCTTGACTTGAGCATTGGTGTATGATTTACTACCGTACTTCAGACCGCTTCCAGCCTTGTTCGCGGCGAGGAGATCTGAGATCCAGTAGATGAGCTGATCAGGACCTCCACGTTCGCGTGCGTGCATTCCAGCGGAAAGGTAAAGGCGGTACTTGGACTTGTCTGTGCCGGCGCCAACGTATCCGGCGGTTTGGGTAGCGCCATTGAAGGTCTTGTATGGCAGAGTGACGGTGCTGATACCGTATCCGTTTACGAGTCCCTTGATGGCAGAGTTGATCTCGGTGGGATTCATGATGCTGCTCATGGTCGATCCCGTAGCCTTGGTGCCAAGACCAGACGGTGTGACTGAACCGCCCGACCAACGGTCGCCAGTGCCGATCGGTGCGGTGGCAGCCCTCTTGCTGAGGTCACGACGGTGTAGGCTGATCTCTGCATGGTTCTCGTACTCTTTGGAAAGATACGCGATTTGGTCCTCGGTCAGCAGGGCGTGGAGCTCGAAATGACCTTCTTTCGATGGCACCGCCTTGGGTCTGCAGCCAAGATCGTATGTGCCATTGTTGACGATGTCGAGAAAGTGTGCTGGAGAAGGCGCATTGAAATGAACAGGCAGAAGGCTACCGAGTACGGTAGTGCTCTGGAGTATCAGAGCTGCGGCAAGAGCGTACTTCATCTTGAGTCTGCTTGAGGGGAAGAATATGGGTAACGTTGGATTGATGTTGCCGGTGCTCTACAGTATGTCGTGAAACAACGTTGTTTTTATACATTCCTTCCATTTTGGTGTAACGATCGACCTTCTCCTAATGGCCGGCAGGTGATACTCTAGCATAAACGTGTCGGAGGTGCCATGGTGTCGCCTGCCGCTGATTGGCCGACTTCGCGAATTACGCCGGGCGCTAACTTGATCTCCTTCTGCTTTCGTCCTGTCTCCGCTGAAACTCCAGATGCACCTGCCCGGGAGGATCAAGTAGATCCAGAGATGCATGGGCAATGAGAGGACCTGCCCTGGGTGATGTGCAGCACTAGATAAGATAGATTAACTGGCCCTGAAAAGCAAGCCCTTTGGGGCAAAGTTTAAAGCTGGCTGGCCGGACGCTATCGTGAAGCGGTGATTTCCATCTGGGCATTCCAGGGGAAGCAGGTGCCAGGACAAGACGGCTTCACCGAGGATGCGTCTGGTCATGGAAGTGACGCTGGCTGGTTATCCTGGGTTGCGACACACTGGGTGGCGTCGATGGATGACGGGTGTGCGCTCGCACAAAACATCCACGAGGAATCGCGCCATCGTCGGAGTCCGAACACTGATCGCTGAGAAAGGCTGCAACTCACAAACGTGTGACTTGCGGATACTCAAGCCTCGGTGGTGGCAGGCGAAAGATGCGGGTACCCGCCGCCAAGAGGGCCACGTGCCTGAGCCTAAGCAAGGGCAAATTGTCCGGCCGCTAGATACGTCAACGTCACCGTCACGCCAAACAGCTCAACATGCTACATGCGACACACGACATGCGTGACATACTCTCCCGTCTGCAGATACGCTCGATTGATGGAGAACAATGTACGACACGCCTTTGACCCTGGTATGCTTTTTCCGCGTGTTGGCAAAAAGCAGCTCCGCCGGGGCCAATCACACTTTCGCCACCCTATCATGCTTCAACAATCGAAGATTGCGCCATAAGCCGGAAAACACCGCCTCTCCATGTCGAACACGATCTCCCGTGTAAACCGCTTGTTGCTGATGGCCAGCACAGCTTCTGCGTTATCCCCACGCCACTCACACGTGCATTTGTCACAGATCAACAATGGGAGTAACCGAATGGCGGTGATCAAGCAACGATGCGACTTCAATACGCACGCAATCAACACGCGACTCGGGAGGATTAACTGAAGCGAAGCTGTTCAGCAATTCAGCTATACCTAGGTAGCTAATTAGATCCTTTCTAGGCACCGTTGGCCGGCTGGTGATACTCCACGCCGTCGATCGTCGTGGTCAACGTTCCGTTTGCTTCGAGTATGTTCTTCATCACATCGATCCTCAAATGAAACCCATCCGGGCTAGTCTTCTTGCTTCCAGTCGCAGATCCCGTCTGCGAGATGTCAGAGTACCAATCAAGCTTCTGATCCCACACATTCGGAGTCGAAACCGTCAGCTCAACGTCCTCCCAGCCGTTGATGACATGCTCGCCGTCATTGCAGAAGTTGGTGTAGTTGGCAACGACACGCTTGATGGAGTCTGCTTGTGGCTGTGCCGTGTCTCCGATGAGCTTCACTTTCGCAAACCCAGAGATCTTGCCATGGAGTGTATAGTTGCCTGGCTTTAGTGTGGGTCGCGAAGGGATCTTAGCTCTTGATGGGAACGGCATCGCCCACGGTATGCGACTAGGCACATTATAAACTGGGACTGGACGCGTAGGCTTGCGATCGACCATGTGAGCGAGCATGACACGATACTCACGCCCACCTGGCGCAGTAGAGATTGGACACTGCAGCGGATTAGTGCCACCACAAACTGGGGATGTAACGATGGCCTGCCAGTACACAATCCGCGTGCTGTCCAAAGAGAACGCCGGGTCCGCTCGGCCGTTCCAGTTCGGATCGTCAAAGCCTCCTTCGCTACCATCGCCTTCTCCGTTGACCTGCTGCCCGTAGTAGGACTCACGATCCCCATAACGATCTATCAAAATTGGTTGGAAGAAGCGACGTGGACCATTGTTGCGTGTAGATGCGGCCACAGCAACGGCAACAATGTCGATGAGAGGCGGAATACCTCGCATACCGGACATCCACATTTGGCGTTTGCTAGCACGCGTATCCTGAGTGACGAACCACTGGTTATCGGCAGAGAAGGCGATAGGATCGGCGTAATCGGGGTGGCTGGTCAGACGGCGAACAACCCCAGTCTCGATGTGAACCGCATACAGATCGATATTTGTCGACTCGGTCGGCGCACCGATATAGAGTATTTCGTCGCCGGAACCACTGAAGCCCCGCAATTCGCCAATTGTGATTGAGTTGGCGTGAAGCTTCAACTCCTCGCCATCAGCCGTTATGAAAGCTCCACGCTTCGCATCCACGAGCAAGTCGACATCAACCAGGTCATAGCGAGGCGCAGCAGGGCCAGACCCTGAGGGTCTTGCATTGAACTCTAGACGCCCGAAGTAGGAATATTGCCCAGCGTCGTTGGTAAACGAACTCCAACCAATATGAACATCATCGGGGTGCACACGCAGCTCACGCGGACTGCCACCCGACCAGTGAATTGGATATATGTGGATTTTGTCAGGCGTACATTCGTCGCTAGCCAACTGCTCCCCGTCGCAGTCGAGGATGTTGTGGCCCCAGATTGCTTTGTCGCCGCTTCGGAAGACATGAGGATAGTCCCTTTGTGGGTCCAGTTCTCTTGCGTTCTCAGTCGGTACTCCACACGTTAGGCACTTCCACGTGTCGCCGTTGATGAAAGTTGAGCCATCAGCTGTGATGAGGATTAACTGAACTCCATCGTAGATGCTCGCCGGGTCGGGGGCCGTGGGAGCTCCAACGAAGGTTACCGTGACGATGACGTTCCGGCCGTCCGGGGTGAAGTCACCAGCTTGAAACTTCTCGGGGAGCTCTCTCGCAATGCACCCGGTCTGATTTGGACATGCGCCAGGGTCTTGGCTTGGAGAAACTGGGGGTAAAGGTAGTTCGACAATGTCGATCTTTTCGGGCTTCGGAGGCTTCGGAATGTATAGCGAGGTGTTGAGAACAGCTTGTTGATTGTTGTTCCTGGCTGGAGGGTGGTGACTGCTTTGATACGACAGGGGCAGGCTTGCGCCGAGGGCAGCTGCACCTGTGTATAAGTGCAGCAATGCCATACTGTAAGCAGTAGTCTTGGCCATGGTAACGGCTCGGGTAGATTGAAAGCATAACGGTGGGTCTTGCAACAGTTGTTTTATAGATGATGCAGAGTGAAGCTTGCGGTAGCGCACCTCAATACGCCGGATACGCGATACGCGTACTCTGAGCTTTGACCCCCGCCACCTTCCCGAGGTCTTATAGGCCGCGCGTGCCCAGGTGGCCTCCCACCGCAACACCACGCCATGCACCAACAGATCTGAAGAGGTGCTCGGGAGTCTATTTATACACAAAACAAAGAGTTCTAGGTTGTTTCAAGGTGATGTAGTCCTCTGGGTTATCCGCGTAGAGCTGCGCAGAACTGCGCAGAACGAGGCCGACGCGACTGAGCACGTAAAGTAATCTGCCTGGACCTCATGTTCGCGAGCGCGGCAACCTCTGCAAATCCGGCCATGGGGAGGATCGAGGTGTTGTAGTAGATTCGCTCCTGGGATTCAAAGCACAACATCCTTTCCCCTCGTCATCCTAGTTGGACGCAAAGATACCGACATCCCTAGGAGACTTGTATGGCTTGAGCTTCAAATCATCGTCCGTACCAGCTTCCGGTCGCAGTACTCTTGCATCCAAGAACTGGACTATGAACTTGTCAACTTCGCAGTCGCGCATGGTCTTCAGATTAGGCTCATGCTCTCGGTAGTGCTCCAAATATGCCGCTGCGTATGCGACTGTAGCGCTGTTTGCTTTGGGGGTAAGCTTCCGTAAAGACGCCAGCTTAGCTGCCCAAAGCCCATTGGCGTCGACCCGATCCTGTCAGATACTCCAGGACTGGTTGGTAGCTGCGGTGTCGTGTTCCGGCAAAACTGCTTCTTGTATCCGATAGCGACGTCTCTAACTGCATGGTTCAACAAGAACCATTCAAGCTCCGTCTTGTTCAGCTGCTTTGTCTCGTACAGGGTCAATACGCCTTATTACAAAAAGCAGTTAGCACAAATTGGAAGATTGACGTAGACAGGAAAGTCGGAGAGCTCACCCTGACATCGCGCCATCGAATCTTGGCTTCCTTCTCAGCTGCAAAGACTGTCGCGTTCGGCAGCCATACCATGTCTGGCTGGCGAACTAGCATCCCCGTGTACGTCCGATATAGCGGCTTCTGATCCTTTGACCAGGAGACATACACCGGCTTCCGAACGTCAGGTCCATCCGATGCCTTCTCTTCCTTGCCGTGCTTTTTGGTCAGATAACCGACTTGTATACCCGTCAGCGCGATTCGACGAAGCTTCCGCTCCAGCTTATGGAGCGGGTCACTGATGTCGACTTCGTCGTCTTGCGCCTCTTGGGTGGTGATCAGCTGTTCCCACAAGCTAAGGAGTTCGGGATCCCGCGGGGTAGTATCCATTGTTGAGCCTCGCGACGTGTAAGAGAAATTTCCCGCGTCGTATGAAGCTACAGCTTCCCAAACATCCTCGAGTCGCGCGATGTGACCGTCTAGTAAGGTATAGAATTTCTCTCTCTGCTTGGCTTTCCTGCTAGTGGGGTCTCCATACCTATCCCAGAACTGTCTGGCGTGCGTGATGGCGGCTATGGCGGATTTGACATCGTCATCGGGAATGCCGTCTCCATGGGGCCAGTCTTCGTCCTCAGCTGGAGGGGCTGGGGGCCCAGGGCGCTCGTATATTTCTACCATCGTTGGGAGTCTGGGTGCGGAAGGATGGAAGAAAGAGTGAAGGTGCTGAAGGTCCGGCGTTGGTCGATATGCCCGCAAACCCAATCGGGGTAAAGGACGTGCACGCGCCCTGTTGGGGCAGTCCACGCTAGCTCGAGGTCACCAGAGCCCGCCCGGGCGCAGCAATTGCAGTGATCATTTGGACTGGGCGGCACCAACCTCGAGTGCTGCAGGAGATGGTCCATCGATCCGGGCGCCCAGTCATAAGAAAGCCGCGATGGGCCTCAATACTATCGCGGCAAGCAATTCGTTGGGATATGAAACACTGTCTGCGCAGTATGCATGAGCTGTCATGTTGAAAGACGTATCACGTCACAAGCACAAAAGTAGGATACTCATCATGATACTGATTTAGCTATGGACGCAAGAGAAAACACGGTCATTAGCTGCAACGACCGAGCCGAGAAAGAGACAAGAGCTGCAGCTGCAGACGTGAAGAGAAGTAGCTTATTTGGACTGTGAGTGTGAGCGGAATTCATCTTGTTATGTAGGGGAGAAACTTACAGCGTGAGACCAGAAGTGGTCGAAGTAGACCTTGGAAGGATGCTCTGCCATGAGCTCGGCAGGTGCAGCTAGCCGATATGGCATTCCCGCTTTGTTGTTGTCCTTGAAGCGACCTGGCAAGTTCGCAGCTTTGCCGTGAGTCTTGCGCACAAGCTCTCAAAGCTGAGAAGCTCGCTCCCGTAGTTTAAGCTTGATTTCCTCTGAAAGGGGGGGGGCGGGGAGGAGAGCAGGACCACAGCTTCGTGGAAAGCTTCGGCACGTGTATGCTTGTCGGAGGGTGGCGTGGGAGGCCGAGAGGTCGTGGCAGAAGCAGCTGAGCTTGGTTCTCCAACAAGCCGCCGAAGCGGTTGCAGCTTGTTGTCCCACTTGGCTCCGCGGAGGAAGCCTTGCCAGAAGTAAGCTCGTCGGTGACCTGCGGCGACTTCTTGCGCAGCCTGGGAGATCGCGGCAGCCTCGATCGAAAGGTCAAGCTTGGCCTGGAGCTCGCCGCGCATTCTATAAGACGGAGTTAGTACAAGTGTCAAGTACAATTGATACGACAGAAGCTTACCTCTCTTGCGCACACGCGCTACTAAGCGCAGCACGTCGACTTGCCGCAAGCTCCACGTGCCCCTCGGCAGCTTCCTTGAATCGAAGCTTTGCCTCCCTCTCCAACTCCAGCTCAAGAGTTAGCTGCTCGACCTAGGCATGCAGAGCTCGGTTCTTCTCAAAGTGAAGAACCGTCTCGAGGAGCTTGAACGAGAACTCAGCTTGAGCTTCCTGATACCGCTTGAGCAATGCGGCATGCGCCCGCTGCAAGGTCTTGTATGCGACCCGGTCTTTGTCATTGATGTCGAGAAACTTTGTCACCAGAGTCACCGCTCGCTCATCCGTCGTCAGGAATTCCAGGGGCTGTCCGTCATCCATCTCGCGTGTCATACCTATCAGCTCAATGGTGTCTGTGACCTCGACAGCTTCCTTACGCGCGGCAGCTGCGTCCAGATCGCGGAGACGCTCTGAAGCTTCAAGCTCAAATGGCGAGTTGGTCATCATGTTTGATGTTGGCTGAAGCTCAATCTGCCCGCCATTGGGCTGGATCGTGACCTGGGCATGTTAGTAGATGAGATGTTCAGTGGCGATCACGTTCTACTTACCACGGTGGAATTTTGCTTTGCACCCTTGTCCGGATGCTCGAACTTGATGCGCGTGTCGGGCGCAGCCAAGCTGGAAAATGGTGCCAGCGTTTCCATGAGATCGGGGGAGCTTTGAAGCTGCTCGACGAGCTTATTGAGCCCAGGCAGTGCTTCCACTGCCTTCTGATGCATCGGTCGCTCGGCTATAGCAAGTCGCTTTGCTCGGTTGGGCATCTTGTATGGGGAGAAAGCGAAACAGGTGCACTGCCGTCTACGTTGGTATAAAAGCTGACGTTCAAAAAATTATGAGGTAATGTAGGCTTCTAGAGGGCAGATGCCCAGTCTTTTTCTTGTATGAGGTGTGGCCATTGCGCTTTGGTGAAATGCGAGGCCTTGGCTATGCCCGCATGTAAGTTATTAGTTTTGTTTGTGATTGTTCGTGCTGCTGACAAAAGCCTAGTACAGCTCAGCTTCTGTATACGCGACGCGTTCGCCATATTCGACGACCGCGCCATACACAACAGCTTCATCCCTCGCAACAGCTCCTCCGTTACAAACTGCTTTCGTAGCTCCTCGTCCTTTCGCTCCACCTTTTACAGCTTCGCCCTCTGCAGCTACATCGGTCGCAGCTTTTGACGTGAAGTCGGCGCCTTTTGCAGCCCCTGCTACTCCGGCAGCAGCTCCATTGTCGGCTTCGGGGATAACTCTTGGAACAGCTTCTCCAGCAACCCCTTCAAAGACTCCGGTGCAGCGACCCGCCGAGAAGCCTTCACTCTCGCAGGAGCTTCGGACTCCGTCCGATAATGACGTTGCTGCTTTCGCAGCAGATGACAAAGATGCTGCAGTGGAGCAACAAGCTACCCTGTCATCCCTAGAGGTGAATGCTACAAGCCAAGGTGCGGGTGCTTGCGAGAGGCTCGAAGCTAGTATGTATCACCCCGACGTCCGCGAAAGACCTAGACTGACTTGTTAGTAGTAGCCGCCCCTTAGTCTGACCGACCTCGAAAAGCCCGTCGATGTGCGAAGCCAGTTCGAAAAGCCCCGATAGCTTCCACTCCGCCGAGCTCTTTCTCTCCCTCTGCAGCTCAGCAAGCTCACCACAACAGGGCCGCACCTACAAGTGCTGAGCTCGACGAGCAAGACGGAGAGAACAGCGAAGTGGACAACGACCGCGCGTTCGTTGCGATTTCGCGAGCTGGCCGTATAAAGCAGGTGCCCACGAACGGTCAGCTAAAGAGTCGAAAGCCAGCTGATCTTCCTTACCGGGTTTGGCTTCCAAGCTTATCAGATGGCAAAAGCAGGTGGCAGAAGCTGGACGTCTTGTCCCCAGAAATACGCAAAGAGCTGAAGACGGGCTTCGAGGCAATAATTAAAGCCAAAACAGCTACGCCGTATGCAAGGTTTTTGCTTCCGGTAAACACACAGGCGCACTTACGCCGATGGAAGTCAATGCACGATGCCTATGCGACAGTATACTGATGTGGATGCAGGCCTTTTACATGCCCTGAGAGCGAAGATGGGAAAGCTGTTCCCCAAGAATCACGAAGCTTGTGAATGGTGCGTCAAAAAGCGCCGCATGTGCGCCAGTATCCGTGCTGGTGCCGAAGGCGAGCTGCCCTTTGTAAGCTTCCTGCCTCTGAGTTCAAGTTTACGGGGGGCCTTGGCCCGAACGACATCGGGTATTGGCGAGCTTCGTGACTATCTCTTGCCAGCTTCACTGGGATTTCTTGCCAGCTTCATGGTTACTTCTTGCCAGCTTCGATGGTATTTCTTGCTAGTTTGAGCTACAAACTAATGACACCTTCCAGTGCAATCCCATGTGCCTGCCTGTACCTTGCAGTTTCCATACCGATCATTACCTTGCGTCATTTCGTTTGCGTCGCTGGTTATGCCGTATCGGGGAAGTTAGGGATGTCTACTGCAACTTTCGACGCATCAGAGGTGCCTAGAAGAGTAACAATTCGACACGCAAGAGTTGGAAGCTCGCCACTTGATGAGACGTTAACCCCTTGTGGTGGTGTTGGCGGTGACTCAGAGGAGCAACGAGGCGAACCGCTCATTCGGGTGGCGTTGCGCCCTTCTGCTGACTCGAACATCGCCATAGTACCGTTCAGTTTCCAGGCGTAAATGTCGCGCACCAATCGTAGTCGTTCATCGACACCGCGTCTTCGCTCGTCTGGAACCGCGGGAGCGTGAGTGACTGGCTATTCGGAACATGGCCATCGCAGAGTCCGTAATAGGATCGCATCCATGGGTCGAAATCCGGCACAGGCTTGGAAGGATGAGGGCATGTTGTGACTCAGAAGAGTTGGTGTCTCTCGAGTCACATATAAAGAGACTCGTGTCGGCTAAAGTCGCATAAAGAATCGACCACCTGGAATCAACACCTCCACAAAGACTTCGCTTCTCCAAGCTAGAGCAGCAACCCAATCGAAAGGCCGACCGCAACTACTGCGGCTCAACTCTTCATCCGGACACCAATCACGAACCCACGCGCTACCGCGTCGTCTCGATGTCTACCACCACCAACAAGGCCGAAAAAGCCGTCTCTTACGCCGCCTTGATCCTCGCCGACGAAGGCATCGCCATCACCCCCGAAAAGCTGCAAGCACTACTCAAAGCCGCCGGCATCGAGGACGTCGAGCCCATCTGGACCACGCTCTTCAGCAACGCTTTCAAAGACAAGAACATCAAGGACCTCATCCTTACCGCGATCGCGGCCACACCAGCCGGTCGAGGTACCGCTTCTGATATCAATGACGATGGAAAGGCGACTGGAGAGGTTGGAAATGACGAGAAAGACGGAAAGGAGGGTATCGATATCGATGCGGACTCGGATGATGGGTCTGCATTCGGGGATTTGTTCGGCTAAGCAGCCAGTGGTGATGGGCGGGAGACTACGGAAGAAGGGAGAGGAGGGCGAGAGTGTTGAGATGCTACGTTAGTTGCGCAACAAACAAGGGGACCTTTCTCTCGCAAAACTTGCTACCTGTTTCATGTGCCTGACTGATCCTGACGCGCGCAACGTGCGAGGACGTTCGGCTTGATCCGTACTCTTCAAGTTGAGCTGTATGCGACCTGCTGACACTCTAATGGCTTAACGCCGCAACCTGCATACAAGCTTCGGTCCCGGTCTTGCAACTACGACTGCGATGGTGTAAGGCAGTCATGTCGTATCCAAAGATTGGCGAACGTGGCACTTTACTTGGCCAGTATAGCTGGGTGATTTGCAGAGACTTGCTAAGCTTCGAGTCTGAAGGTGAAGCTGCGCGCTTCCCTCTCACAGTCGGCAGCGCGCTCAGACCTGCTGCTGATCATAGATTGAGCTGATTCGTGTTCCCCAATGCCAGGACACCGGAACGAGTAGTAAGCATTCAACCTGAAAGCTTTTGATAACAACCAGAAAGCATATTCGGCATATGGACGGCAAGCGACCTGTGCAAATCGTGTGTTGTTCGTAAGAGATGCGAGTAAGTTGCACGTTTGAACATTTATCCTGGGCCTTGCTGCAGTGCGATGTGATGTGGTACTAGATTCCCCGAGCTACGACCGACCGAATATTAAGCTTTTGATTGCGACAGCTCGCGACCCCTGCTCGATCTGCAGCCATCTGAACCGGAACCCACGCCCAAGGATTTGGTGAGAACTCTCACCCCGCAGAAGCTTGCTGACAGTCATCTCGGGTCCGTACGTTTGGGTCAAGAAACTCAAAACTGACGGGCCGCTGCGGCGGCTGTAGACAGAAGGGTTCTGTAATACAATTGCGCCATGATGAGCTTAATGGCTTCCAGGGTGATGAGCAAAAGTGTTGTGGCGTGTCGAAGTAGTGCCGCCGGCCTGTGCATAAGATGTGCACGCGATCGAGCAGCGCACTGTGAGTCGGTTCGGCGCATTCCGAGACAGCAGGCTAAAGTAACATACGACTGGTAGGTGACATCCGTAGTATTCAAATAAAGCGCACCGGTTCTTTTCTGGATCGGTCGACCTTGAGGTCAAACACGTCGGGTCGCTGATATCCGCCAACTACATCGTGGTATTGTTTGCCCTCGATGCAGTCGTCAAGATTCATGTCGGCATACAATATGTCTTCTTGATCTTGCAATGCGGATACATGTTCTTTTTCCGCACCTTTGTAGGTGAAGCTAGGCAACGGCGCGCCGGTAGGATCCAGGAAGAAGGTCGCGGCGCGAGGCATGGCGTGAAGGGTCTCGGCTACGACATCCGCTTGACTTGCACCCTCGATGATCGTCTTGATGGCATCTTCACCAAGATGGCCTGAGCATGCCACACCGAAACATTTTGCTTCAAAGCAATGCGCTGCAGCACGGGTCTTGTTTGCGGCTAAGTTGTCGTAGTTTGTTCCACGCGCAATGCTTAGACTCGACTGCACATTGCTATCGTCGGCGGTTTGCTCGGCGGTCTGGGCTGTGTGACGTGAAGTTCTTGTCGGCCATATCGTCGGCCAAGTTGATATATGAATTTGCTCTGCTTGCGCGATCAAAGAGTACCTTGCAAGTGCATTAGTGTTTTCGCCACAGATTAACGCGCCGATACGCCCGTACTGCGTGTTAGCAACACGCAGCCCATAGCCGTCACCGCTACTCCATGTGAGCTTTTCGAAGAAAGTCGGGACCAGCTTTCGATGGTGAACTAGGACTTCGCCTTCGGTTCCAATGAAGATGTTCGAATTGTACAGGCAGCCGTTGCTGTGTCGCGACCTTTCGCTGAAGCCGATGCTCACTAGGATGTTGTTTGACCGAGCTGCTTCGCGCAACGCCTCCATTTCATCGCCATCAGCATAGATAGATTCTTGTACCATACGCTGGAACAGCGAGTGATTTTCAGTAGGGGGGCGTAGCGAGCTCCAGATTGGAAAAGCAGAGATGTAGGTTTCCGGAAAGACCACGAGGTTGGCCTTGTTAGATGCCGCTTGTCTGATGAAGGATAGAGCTTTATCTGTTGTTTTGCGTGCATTGAGAAAGACGGGTGATGCGTGACAGGCAGCAACGCGTAAGCTGCTTGCCATCATGGAAGGCTTCTTCGATCTGTGCTCGTGTCTATGAGTGAAGAAAGAGGACAGTGGTGATGGTTTGGCATTGCAACCCCGCGCCTGCGGCACAATTTCCCCGCACCTCTTGGAACCACGCAACCAGTTCATGTTGCCCTCACGAGCTTTCCAGGCTCAAAAGTATTCAATAATTGAGCCTGCTGTATCACTGGAGTGTTCCATGATCTCTGGTCCTCTCTCGGTTCCCGAAGCGGCTGTCACTACGCCAAGAGGAGGCATCGTTTCACGGACGGGTTTTACACAAAGCGTTGCCTTCACGAAGCCCCCTAATTTCGCACACTCAGAAGAGACAGCTTCATCAGCCAAGCCATGGCTGACTTCCTAATGAGAGGCATCGAACGTGATGCTTTGCAGGGAGCGAGCAAGGGAAGACGGATATGCGACCTGGGCATAATCGGACTTGCCCGGTTCCCTAGCGGATGGTGCTGACACCCGCTCTTTCAGCTAGAGCTGTGGAGTAGAATCGACACACAGCGTTGACCTGGAATGTTCGCCGTCGGTGGATAGAGACCAGATGTGAGCAGGAACCCGTGGCCCGGTGGACGAGAGCCTTGGCCGTTACGCGCTAACCCACTAGCGTATTCAGACTGTAAATTATCTGGGCCACTGTTCACTCCTTCATCGTTCCTCAGTATCATGTATAATCCACATACGTTTGTTCGCGCGAGAAAAAAGTCCTTGCAGTAGGCGGTTAAGGGGACGTGTGACTGTGCCGACATTGAAAGACCTGCATTACAGCCCACTGAAGTACAGGCGTAGCTTCGGAGCGGCGATCCGATGCGGTAGCACCGTAGGTACAACATCAATCGCAGAGAGGAGCTAATTTCCTGAGATAACGAGCATTTTTCAGGAAGTCCGGTATGCACATGGCTCGATGCAGCATGTGTGTACGATCGATGTTGTGACCTCGGGACAAGGACAGCAATTAGCCGCCTTGCCACAACGCCCGACCAGAGCACACATGACACATGATCTTGATCATCGTTACGTTGCCGTGTTGATGAATCATCTCATTTTGATCTCAATATTTTCCATTTGAAGTTCGTCAGGAAGCAAAAAGTTGTAATCACTCAGTATAGTCGTAATCGTGATGGGGGGATAACGACGTTGGCTGCATCATTTATTCATCATTAATCGACCAGAGCATAGCCCGTCGCTATATCGCCATCGGTGACCGATGCAAGGCTTAGTGAAGCAGCGGAATCAAGGCGCTGCTTGCTTTGTCACCAACTCGAGAAGTTGGAAGGCGTTTCAGCCTAGCTTGTGGGATAAGTGACGTTCCAGGTCCGGCAATGTGCCGAGCAACCTGGGAATCCCACGGCAGTGACCGAAGCCACCTTCCACGTTTCGAGCTGGTTCCGGTACCTCAATTTCAGGAACTGTGCAGCCA
>Ga0265780_10006643_pt1 | contig 14309 bp, 10 predicted proteins | sample P1T30metagenome_FD_192432 | JGI IMG/M metagenome (GOLD analysis project Ga0265780, IMG submission 192432) | Plant litter microbial communities from East Loma Ridge, Irvine, California - P1 T30 | ecosystem: Environmental > Terrestrial > Plant litter > Unclassified | place: USA: California... | reverse complement strand
TATCTTCTATCAATGCTTAGATATCGTACGATCCTCAGTAGTGCGGCCTCTTACATTATTAGCCAGGTTACAGTGCTAAGACCAAAACCCTGCTTTTGCGCAGCGTCCAATTAGTGAAAGATGAGCCTAATATGGTAAACTCCTAACCTAGTCAACGATAATACTATAGCTCTCTACTCTAGTAACTACAGTAGAGCGCTTCTGAAAGTGATTTCTCTGTACCAGCCAGTAGAGCAATTTGGTCTGGATTCGGGCTTGATTATGCTGAATACCTGCTAAGGAATGCGCTACTAGAAGTTCGGTTGAGATTCAGGCCTTGAATACCTGCCAAGAAATGCGCTACTAGAAGTTCGGTTGAGATTCGGGCCTTGAATACCTGCCAAGAAATGCGCTACTAGGAGTTCGGTTGAGATTCGGGCCTTGAATACCTGCCAAGGAATGCGCTACTAGGAGTTCGGTTGAAATTCGGGCCTAATCATGTTGTATCAAGCAATAAAACAGGCCCATCTACGTTATCGCACGATTTATACTTCAACTGTGCCGCGGCAGCTCAAGTCCTATATTGCCTAGCACTAGGATACTCATGCCTTGCTAATTCCACGTCATGTGTTAGTATATTGTATACAATTTGTCTGCAGGGGGTACGACGGCCTTGTCCCAGACTCTTTGTACCAGACGACGAAGTACTCTCACAAGACACCCGGTGCAGCTAAAGTAGATACTGATACGAAATTTATCTTAGAGTTATTACATCATGGTCAGAGCCCAGATCATATAAGAGTGACTGTAGTCTACGGGAATCTCGAAGACAAAACAAAATCATTTCACTATTACTGCGCATCGACGACTATTTCAGTATGGAGAACGACAAAATTTCACCTATCGCTATCGTTGGAGTCAATCTGAAGTTTCCTGGAGATGCTGTATCTCAGCAAGCATTCTGGGAGTTGATCTACAAAGCCCAATCGGCAGTGAGTGAGGTACCTGCAAGCCGCTTCAATATCAATTGTGAGTCAATACACGAGTCGAGTCGAGACGACAGGCGACTTATAATTTGAGACAGCGTTCTATCATCCGGATCCTGCTCGCTTGGACAGTGTCAGTTCCATTTAGTCCCCTAAGCACCTGGTAATATCTAATACCTTCAGATACGTGTTCGCAATGCCCATTTTATGAAGGAAGACCCAAGAGCGTTCGATGCTCCTTTTTTCAGCATGTCGCCAGCGGAAGCCTCCGTCCTCGATCCCCAGCAGCGGGGCTTGCTTGAAGGGGCATACCGCGCATTTGAGAATGGTATGTCACACAGCTGCAGAGAAGCATTTGAAAGTATTTACTGATATGCGATAGCGGGCATCCCAATCGAGAAGGTGGCAGGATCTGCAACCTCGGTCTTCTGCGCTTCGTTTGGACGGGACAGTGATGCTATTGTGGGAAGAGATCCGGAGTTCCAGTCAAGGTATCAGGCAACCGGCTCTGGTTCTTCGATGTTATCGAACCGCATTAGTCATTTTTACGACCTGCGCGGCCCCTCTCTCACGGTTGATACAGCTTGCTCAAGTGGACTCTACGCCTTTCACCTAGCATGTCAAAGTTTGCTACTCGGTGAATCTGAGATGAGCCTCGTATGTGGCTCGAACACATATATCACGCCTGAATGCATGTCTTTCCCCCTCAGTAACGCCGGGTTTCTTTCGCCGGACGGTCGATCTTACAGCTTTGACCACAGGGCCAACGGGTACGGTCGAGGAGAAGGCTATGGCTTTATCCTTCTTAAGCCGCTCGCACATGCACTTAGGGATGGCGATGTCATCCGCGGCGTCGTCCGCGCAACTGGTGTAAACCAAGATGGCAGAACCCCTAGTATCACACAGCCGAGCCAGGATGCACAGGTTGAGCTTATTCAGAAGACGTACGAGAACGGCGGGCTGGACCTCGCGAACACGGACTTTGTAGAGGCTCATGGTACAGGCACCATCGTTGGCGACCCTATTGAGGTAACTGCCATTGGTAGTGTCTTCCGGCAGCACCGGTCTCGTCCAGTCTACGTTGGATCCATCAAGTCCAATATTGGTCATTTGGAAGGCGCCAGTGGTCTTGCCGGTATCATCAAAAGCATTCTGGCCCTAGAGCACGGGATCATTCCGCCCAACGCAAATTTTGAAAAAGTCAACCCGGCAATTGACATGGCATCGCTAAACGTTCAGGTAAGTCAAACTCTTTTGCAAAACGACGATATACGATTTGTTTAACGAATGTTCAGTTTCCATCTGAACCTGTGCCCTGGCCGCCATGCAACGTTCGACGAGCTTCTATCAGCTCCTTTGGGTATGGTGGTTCGAACGCTCATGTAGTATTGGATGACGCCTTCAACTACCTAAGGATCCGTGGCCTTGTGGGCCATCACCAGTCCGTTGACTTGTCGGACGTCAAATTCAGTGGGTCCAACGACTATGCTGACAATAGCAAGGACCTGGACCTTAGTCACATCCACAACAACGATATCCAAGCCAATCCCGTGAAAAGTACTGATACTAATGGAGATGGCGCAACTAATGGATACAGCAATGATATACACGTCAACGGTGCACACACCAACATCGATGACGTTGATACATACGCAATTATACCCTTATCTGCTGCAGATGAAGATGGGCCGTACAGGCAGGCGGAGGGTTTGGAAGAGTTCCTCGCTGCTCTGCCTAGAGAAGTTAAGACTTCAGAGTTTGTATCAGACTTGGTACATACACTCACAACCCGCCGCTCGTTACTGAGTTGGCGCGCGTTTGCAGTGATCAACTCGACGTCCGAGACCATTCACTCTGTGAGGGATGCTCTTACTCCTCCCACACTCAGTATCTCATCTAAGACACCGGAGCTAAGCTTCGTTTTCACTGGCCAAGGTGCTCAGTACACGCGAATGGGTTTGGAACTGCTGAGCTATCCGGTTTTTAAGAACAGTATGGATAGCTGTGACGTCTTCCTGAAGTCTCTTGGTTGCACATGGTCCATTCACGGTTCGTCATTCTCAACTTCCGATTAATGATCTACAATTGACTCGGATAATAGAGGAACTAGAGAAACCTGACATTTTGACGAATGTACACGCCCCAGGTATATCCCAACCCTTGTGCACCGCCATTCAAGTAGCTCTCCTTGATTTGCTCCGCTCTTGGGATATAATTCCGGCGTCAGTATGCGGACACTCGTCTGGCGAGATCGCCGCGGCATACAGTGCAGGGGCTCTGAAGCGCGAATCTGCCTGGAAAATCGCATACTTTCGTGGAGTCATCGCGGAAAAGTTAGTGGCGAAAACTACTTGTAGCCCGACAACGATGATGTCCGTAGGCTTGAACGAGCAAGAGGTGCTCCCATACTTGGCCGGCACGGACGTTTCTGTGGCATGCATCAACAGCCCTAGTAATGTCACCCTTTCTGGAGAACAGACCGCAATTCAACAATTAAAGGACACTTTTGAAAAGAAAGAGATATTTGCGAAGACTTTGGCTGTCAAGATCGCATATCACTCGAAAGTTATGGCCGTAGGAGCTGCGGAATACCAAGACTTGATCGGCTATATCGAAACTCCGGCACATTCTGATCCGAAGATGGATCATACTATCGCTTTCTATTCATCGGTTTCTGGCAAAAAGATTGATTCTCAAGCCTTACGCAACCCGGAGTACTGGGTTCAGAACCTTGTATCGCCGGTTCGATTCAACCAAGCCGTCGTGTCTTTGGTTTCAGGAAGCGAGAGGGGCAAGCAAAGTAATCACTTCCTCGTCGAAATCGGTCCACAAGCTGCGTTGCGCCGACCCATCAAAGACAGTCTGGACACAGTACTCGAAAAGCAAAGGTGGAGGTATGTTTCTGTACTGAATAGGTCTAGCAATGGTGCTCGTTCAATTCTGGAAGCGGCCGGACAATTGTGGAGCTGTGGAGTTGGCGTGGATTTGGGTGCCGTAAACCAGGCTTCACTACGTTCCAATCGAGCGTCCCAGGTGTTGCCTGACCTGCCGTCGTATCCCTTCAGCCGGGCTCAGGAGTATTGGGACGAGAGTCGTCTCAGCCGCAATTACGCATTCCGACCACACCGTCGACATGCCCTGTTGGGGCTGCGAGAAAAAGACTGGAATTCCTACGAACCGAGCTGGAAGCATGTGATCAGGATTTCTGAGAACCCGTGGATAGCAGACCATGCCGTAAGTTCATTAAAATCCTGTATAAGTTAAGAAAATTAACTTCCTCAAAGTTGAACGGCTCTGCTCTCTACCCTGGTGCTGGTATGCTTGTTATGGCTATAGAAGCAGCCCGACAGTTGGCGGGTCCCAACCATCATCGCATTACTGGGTACAGATTGAGGAACACCCGCTTCTTGCGAGCCATCACGGTGGACGAGTCAGAACGTGGGAGTGAAGCCAGGATCCAAATGCGACCGCGGAAGCAGGCCACCAACAATGCCAATCTAATCTGGTATGACTGGCGCATTTATACCACTGCTGATGATGAGTGGATAGAGTGTGCGTACGGTAGTGTGACGGTCGAAATCGACCCAGATACGAACCCCGAACAGGGGGAAGCTTCCAGCGCTCGCCGCCTCCGATTCATGCAAGATTTGCGTCAGCAGTACGACCGAGATGTTGGCAAGTGCTCACTTGGGGTTTATCATACCCAGCTGTACCAGAACATGGCCAAATTATCCGGCTTTGACTACGGCCCATATTTTCAACAGCTTCGAAACATCTCATACGACCGATCTGGACATGCCTCAGCCACTTTGGCGCTCGGAGGGTATTCTGAGACCATGCCATATGCGCAGGAAGATCCATGCGTCATTCATCCTACTACTTTAGACGCCATCTGTCATCTGCAGATGGCAGCGTTATCTAAAGGCGGCTGGGAGACCATACCCACAATGATGTTTTCCCATCTTAAGGATCTATGGGTATCTCACAAGCTCCTCTCTGCTGGTGCAGACTCCCAACTTCGAGCGGCAACTCACGAGACGATGCGATCCTTCAGAGAAGCCGAATGCAAGACTGTTGTGCTGTTAGCTGACTCCATGGAGCCAGTCCTCGTCGTTGAAGGGCAGCGTGGTACTGCCATCACAAGCTTTCCAGGATCAGCATTTACCGATGGCGATGATAGCGCGAGCAGGATGTCATACGGTATCTCGTATCAGCCAGACCTGTCTCTACTAACCATGGAGGAAACTGAAGACTATCTCATCTCCACCTTCAACAACCCCAAATACCGCCCTCCACCCAAAGAGATCGTGGATCGCGGGGATGCTATATCACTTTTTTTTGTGGAAAGCGTGCTCAAGCAACTTGATGTTGACGGGCCGCAGCACTATGAAGACCATTTCGAGAGATACGTGGCCTGGATGCGCCGTGTTGCCGCGAATAGACACAGGTGGGCACCAGAATGCCGCGGACTTAGTCATCTCGACATTCAAGATATCCTCGAAGAGGCTGAAGACGAGCCTACTCAAAAGCTTGCGAAGAAGGTCGGGGAGAATCTATACCAAATCTTGAAAGGGGAGGCAAATGCTTTGCAGATCATATTCGAGGGTGGATTGGCTGACGGTAAGCTCCATATTACAGCACTATTACAACGACTAACTACCTACTGTAGCATTTTACCATTCCGAGATGTTCTCAGTAGGCTATCGTAAGGCTGGGGCATATATGAGCATCATGGCACATAAGAATCCCCAGCTTCGTGTGCTTGAGATTGGCGCCGGTACAGGCAGCTCCACTGCCCAGATCCTCCCGTATCTAGTCCTCCAAGAAGGGAATGGCAAGGAATCTGTCCGGTAAGTTTTTTCACTTATAACTTCGACTTTGATAGTTGACCTGACCCCCCCACGCAGGTTTGCGGAATACATGTATACGGACATTTCGCCCGGATTTTTTGAGAAGGCAAAAGAGCGTTTCAACAACGTCGCCAGCCATATGCGCTTTCAGAAGCTAGATCTCGAATTCGACCCATGCTCCCAGGGCTTTGCTGAAGCAAGTTACGATGTCATTGTGGCAGGAAATGTCCTTCACGCAACCACGGATCTGATTCAAACGCTGCAATACGTCAAAAAACTTCTGCGTCCCGGTGGCAAGTTGATAATGGGCGAGACTACGAATCTCGATAACGTGCGCGACGGGTTGGTCTTCGGCCTTCTACCTGGGTGGTGGCTGCGTGAAGAGCAGTGGTGGTCGAACAACGAAGAATACCAAGACCAAGGACCGCTACTCACAGAAGAACAATGGGCCAGAGTTCTTCCAGAGGCCGGATTCTCTGGGCTTGATATGGTTTTCCGTGACCATGAGCAGCAGCCACATCACCGTGTGTCCATTCTCGTCTCCTCCGCTGCAGATGAGCACGTTGAGAATCCATTGTTTCCGCAAGAGCCCATCAAAATTCTCATCAACCCCCGGTCTGGTACTCAGAACGCTCTCGCCAAGGGTCTGCAAAAGATTATAGCTAATGGAATCGAACTTGCGGTCTTCTCAGAAATCATCGAGTTTGACACCGCCTCGGACATCGACTATCGAGACAGCACCATCATTAGCTTGCTGGAGCTTGATAGTTCTCTCTTGAGTAAGATTGGAGAATCAAATTTTGAGACTGTGAAAAGAATCTGTCTGGATTCTCGGCTTGTCCTCTGGCTCAACAGTGATGCAAGCCCCGGGGCTGGAGATCCAGAGGCGGACGTTGCTATCGGCTTCGGCAGGACAATTTGCTCCGAGAGGGGGGATCAAAATTTCATCAACTTGAGCTTGGAGTGTTCAACACAGAGACTGCATCAATGTGCTGATGCTACTCTGCGCGTACTTCGAAACGCTTCTTCTTCCCTCGATCGTGTCCACGAATCCGAATATTCAGAGAAAGATGGAGTTATCCAGATCCCCCGCGTGGTTCCCATGGCATATCTCAACGACATAATTGTCACAAGGTCCCGAAGGCCTGACGAACAGACATACGTGGTCGGGGACGACGGTCCCAAACCGTGCTTCAACCTTACCATCGAAACACCGGGACTTTTAGATACCTTGTATTATGCCGAGCAGGCGAACTACCATGAAGAGTTGAAAGAGAATGAGGTGGAGATTGAGGTCCAAGCCACTAGTCTCAACTTCAAAGATGTGATGATCGCGCTGGGGCAGATCCCCGGAAAGGGCTTTGGCTTCGATGGCTCCGGCGTTATTTCTCGAACACGTCCAGGAAGCAAATTTTCTGTCGGAGATCGGGTCATGTACTGCACCTCTGCCGGCGGTGGATTCGGAACCTTTGTCCAGTGCTCGGAGTTTCAGACTGAAAAGATACCGGCAACTATGCCATTCGACGTTGCTGCGGCAATTCCCGCAGTGTATTGCACTGCGGTTTACTCCCTGGACCATATAGCACGTCTCAAACAAGGCGAGTCTATTCTCATCCATGCTGGTGCTGGGGGAGTTGGGCAGGCAGCTATCCAGCTCGCTAAGATCCGAGGTGCGAAGGTCTTTGTCACGGTTGGGAACGAAAGTAAACGACAACTTTTGAAAGAGACGTACGGACTTACTGATAGCCAAATCTTCTACAGTCGCAACAATACCTTTGCCGAGGACATTCGAAACGCCACCGATGGACGCGGAGTGGACGTCGTGCTCAACTCTCTTGCCGGAGAATTGCTCCAAGAGACTTGGGACTGCATTGCCCCCTTTGGGCGGTTCGTCGACATCGGTAAGGCAGACATTATCGCAAACAATGTGCTTCCAATGGGGCCATTTGATCGCAATGTGACTTTCTCAGCGGTCGATTTGGTCGTTGTCCACGAGCAAGCCAAACCTCTGATGAAGACTATAATGCAAGACGTACTTCGACTGTTCGAGAAGCATCCGCACGTTCACGAGCCGAAGCCTCTGCATGTATTTGCACCATCCAGGATTGAAGAGGCGATGCGATACTTGCAGGGCGGCAAGAATACGGGTAAGGTAGTTGTTGACTTCACGCTGTCGAGCGATGAGTTAAAGGTAGGCAACCTTAACACATGCTTAGCGTAAAGTAAATACTGATGATATCGTAGTTCCGACCCGCATTGAAAAAATCGTACAGCTTCAGCAATCTGGCAACGTACATCATCAGCGGTGGGCTGGGTGGCTTGGGCCGTGAGATTGTACGCTGGATGATTGGCCGTGGCGCCAGGAACTTCTTACTACTTACTTCTTCTGGGACAGAAGGGAAGCCTGACGCTCTCAAGTTCATCAAGGAGATCGAAGACATGGGTGTAAAGGTAATGGCACCGGCTTGCGATATTACAAACAGGAAGCTGTTGGAGAACACGTTGCAACAGGCGTCGAAGGAAATGCCGCCTATCAAAGGCTGTATACAGGCTGCCATGGTTCTACGGGTAGGTTTCCGTGTATTCAGATTCCGGTTGGTGTCCATTATCTAACTAGCGATGCCGCAGGATGACATGCTGATGAATATGTCGGCGGACGGATTTCATGCCGCCATGGACCCGAAGACCATCGGGTCTTGGAACCTGCACGAGCTACTCCCGGCCGACATGGATTTCTTCATCCTCCTGTCTTCCTTCTGTGGAATTATCGGTAATCGTGGCCAGTGCAATTACTCCGCCGGTAATACTTTCGAGGATGGTCTTGCACGATACCGTGCGTCAAAGGGCCAACGAGCCGTCTCAGTGGATCTAGCTCTCATTGCGGAAGCAGGTTGGGCGAACCAGAATTACAAGGTTGTGACAGAAAGCCTGCGTGCTGGTCACGGTGGCGTCAAGCAGGAGCAGCTGATGGCCATGCTCGATGCACTCTGCGATCCAACATACGACTGCAAACAATTCGCCCAAGTTGTCAATGTTATTGACAGTCCTGAGGAGCTATACCGAATGACCCAGGACGATAGACTTGCGTGGATGACCAAGCCACTCTTCAATAACCTTCTACGAATTGGCGAGGCGAGGCTGGATACACACGCAACTGTTGATAAGAACGACGATGGAGTTATAGACTATCTCGCACTTGTGAAAGCGGCAGCGACCTTGGAGGAAGCAGGAGAGGTTATAGTGCAGGGCTTAGTACAGAAGCTCGCGAAGTCTCTCTCGGTTCCACCGGAAAACCTCGATGTCAAGAAGCCAGCGTTTGTCCTTGGCGTGGATTCTCTCATTGCCGTCGAGGTCAGGTATTGGTTCATGAAACAACTTCGTGTGGAGGTTGCCGTGTTCAACATCATGAAGAAACAGAGCCTTATTGAGCTTTGTAGGCAGGTCGCAGCCCAGATCACGCAAGGGAGAGAATCATTCAACACGTAAAGCAATGTATTTTTAGAGCAAGAATAGGTATCCGCTAGTTATATACGCAATATTTTGGTTAAAGAGTTTCTACTAATGAGTAGTCTGCCTTATCTATATTCCAACTATTGCTAGACTAATGCCTCTACAACGCAACGCGCAAGAGACTGATAAAGAAGAAAAACTATCTTTATAGCCTTAGTTAACTACCGGTTCAGGCTGTAAGAAAACGTCCCGTGTTCTTGTCGATAAACATGGTGATGATATTCTTGGTATTAAACTATGTTTGTAGGCCCGTAGTCCTGTAATTTCCCTCGTTATCAGTGAACTACTAGACCAAGCCATCGCGCCTCTTCGTCTTCATCTGAGCTGAAGCTTCTGTGGCTCTCAGCTCTTGTCGTATTCATTAAACTATTTGCGGTGCACAAACCTGCTCAACGCCTCCCGCATAAGGTTCAGGGTTGCGCTCCGGAGCCACTGGTTATATCTCCTAGGACACTGCTTCAGGTCGGGAGATGTTTGTTTACTGCCGTGGCAGCACTGCATGATTTCGCGTAACTCGAAATGAGCGTCTCGCATTTCAACTGATAGTAGATTACATGTTGAGAGACAGCATCGGAAGTTGTTCAAGCGATGTTACTGTTAGGGTATTGTAGACTTCGAAATGTCGGAGCAAACTGCCCAGTTTGTGCAGGTGGGGTTCGGTGACTGAACCACCTATAGATGGGTGCTGTGCTTGCAACGCTGCCAGAGCTATTTCAAACCTGAAGTTATATCAACATATGAGAGTATGTTAGACAAAGCCTAAATTATGCCAACGTAATAAAGTGATATCAGGGTTCCTTAGCCATAGTGACTGAAGGAGAGCCTTAGCATACTTCAAAGACGCGGTGAGCAGACCAGTATCAACGCAAAGAGGCTGCACTCGTCACAGTTATTGTGCCCATATGCTGATGCTTGCCATCGCGCTTGCTCTTATGCCTGCCTGCCTTGGCTTTCCTAAATTTTGACATAATATCAAGGCTAACATGGCTCTATCATTAATCAGCCATGCCACGAAGATGTGATTGTCTCAGCATTTGATAGAGATCAATGCATGGTATCATCATATGATACTCAGGCAGCTATATCAGCAACCCCTATCGGGGTGGTACGGTGTACTTCTGCCTGCGTGCACGTAGCGACTTAAAACGTTCATCGCTGTCGAAATATTACTGTAAAAGGTTCTTGTATGCTGTATGAAGGCGCGTACTACCCAGTGTCTCGTCTCACAAATGGTGTTCAGGGCGCACGTGGAGCTGGATCAGGTGATCACTGTTCGTTCCTTGCAACCAGACGAGTCGCCATGCATGATTATCTTTGAGTAAATGTGGACATCGAGGTCCAAGAACATCAATATCGTTTATCGTCTTGATTCGCTCAAGGTTTCAAGAAAAGGTGAGTGTAGATGGCCGGTCATGGCGTTGTTGGTTATTGCCTTCTAATTTCATGGGTGCATTTGCCGATTCAACACTTTCGCATTCTCACCGGTCTTCGAACACACGGCGAACTCAGTACTCTTTCATGTATGACTTGTGCGATCGTACATTTCATAATTATTGGGTGCGCACGTCATACAGCATTGCACAAATAGGACTCGGCCAACGGATGCTGCATGCACGCACACGTTGCGACGCTGGACGAAACGCAGCACACGTTACCATCATGGTACCTACAATCGGTTCAACGAAGGACGATTACTGAAGAGACCTCGGACCTCGACTTTCACACAATCTTCTGGCAATCCTTTGCTTTCCACATTTCAAAATTGTTCGCCATGGCTACGCCAACACCCCAAAATAACTCCCGTCCGGACGCCTCACCCTTGGGAGAAGGCTTATCCAACAATCTTCTTAGCGACCTGGCTCCTCTGCTTGCCCTCTTTGGCGAACAAGTCACCAAACAGTTCCTCACCATGTCCATGGGTTGGACGGACAACATGCTGATCGCTCTTGGACCACTGGGCGTCATGACCATCCTCGTTAGTGCCATCAGGATTGCTGGTGTTAAGCGTCCGAAGGCTTTAATTGGTAGAGCAAGAGAAAGTAGAGAAACAGCAGAGGTGGAACTGCTATCTTCTACGTCATACGGTGTTTGCGAGATGTGGAATGGAGTCGAGATTGTGAGGTGTTTTGGCGTACCTGCCACAAGCCAGTTTGTCATTGTAAGGAGCGACAATACGATACGGATAGTGCCGACGTGGCAAGCTTATATGGAAAAAATTCTGGTTGAGAGGCCAGGACGGTTTTTTGAGCCAGACGAAGATGACGTTTGGTACGTCTTTGAAGGCGCACCAAATCTCTCTTTGAATACTCCGTGGTCATTCGTCTCGACTGCGGAGCGGTGGAGCTGGCTTTGCGCTGGCTTCTTCCTTCAGTCTGTGTCTTTGGTACTGCCATTGCTTATCATGCGCACCATCCATTTCCAATTCCGCGCTTACAGCTATGCCTGTTACGTTATAGGCACAATAGGTCTTAGTATTGGGCTTGCACTTTGTTCCCACGTCATCCAAGGCAGTACGACTGAGTATGACTTTATCCCGAACCCGGCTCATAGTAGAGAGCTTGTCGTTATCACAGTTCAGCAGGCCTCCAACGTTGGTGAACAACACTTTTATTCCTACGTCACTGTCTCCGTGCCGGAAAGCCCTCAGATTCGCATGTCACGATTCAATTATAGCAACTATAAGTAAGTAAGACCAATCCAGCATCTACCACCTTTTATTATCCAGAATCAGCTTAAACAACAAGAACAGCTAGTCTTAATTTCTTAGACTAATATGTTACAAAGAAGAAGTTACACTGCATTAGTGTTGTTTAGTATACTTAGCTTTGTTAGTTAATTTGTAGAACTCTAAACTCTTTACTAGTTAGTAATAGTTATATCTCTTAGTTTTACTCTTATAATAGTAGCTATTTGTATATATATCTGCTATAAATTAGTATTTTATATAAAGTTTCTGCTCTTAATAGAAGAATCTAAGAGAGCTTAAATAATAACTTAAATTAAGAATTATATTTACGCTAAGAGTAACTATAAGCTTAGAAATCTTATAATATCTTATAAACTAGATAAAGAAAGTAAAAATCTTAGCTAGTTATATATACTACCTAGACTTCTAACTACCTTCTACTCTTATATAGATAGAGATATATATTATACTATAGAGTAGAGCAGTAACTAAAACAATTAGTCTTTATTATAATAGAATAGCAGTAAATTAAAGTAAGTTAATAGAGTAGGTAGTAAGTCCTCTATTCTGTACTATCTCCCCCTTAAATAGACTCTAAAAAAGCCTCTATTTCTCTTCTTCGTGCAATAGTATAAACCTTTCTATCTTTAAGCTTAGTCCTATAAGCTTATCTTATTTTATAAGTATATATATATGCGTATATATATACGTATATACTAAAAGAGAAAAGCTATACTAAATTAAGTAAGAATAATAACTCTAGTAACTTAATAATAACCTTAGTAACTTAATAATAGACTAAAACTTCTTTTATTCTTTTCTTCTCTTATACTTAACTATTACTTTATCTTCTTTATAGAGGCTAATATAAAGAAGTAAGTAGTAGTAATCTTAATATTAAAGCGTAGTAGCAAGATAAAAGCAAAGTTAGTTCTTAAAGCTTCTTAATCTTATTCTTATTCTTCTTTTCTACAGTATCTCTATAAAGAACTTAGTTAATACTTAATTCTCTAGTTATAGCTAATTAAGCTCTTATTATTAGCGCCTAGTATATTTACTTTCTTACTTTAGTCTCTGCAGAAGTACTTAATTAGCTAAGAAGCTAGCTAGTTAGAGTAAGTAATAATAATACTTAGTTACGTCTCTGCAGAGATAGAAAACTCTCTCTAGTATAAGCCTACTAAGATTTCTTCTTAAAGAACTATATATACTCTTTGCATAGTTAGTTAAGCGCAGTTTTCTAATTAATTTGCTTATTATAAATCTACTACTCTGCAGTTTTTAGTAGATACTTACTTTAATTGCTAAAGAATAATTAATTTAGAACTTTTAACGCTAGATTAGCTGCTTATACTAGCTTCTTAAGCTTCTTAGTAATCTCTTAGTTAGCTTTTACTATCTTTGCTATTACTATTTAGATACTATTAATCTATTTGCTAATAATCTTTAAATCTAGGTTAGCAAAGAGTATTTAGAGCTTCTTTAGTACTAAAGAAAAATCTTAGCAAAGCTAATAGTTAACTATATAATAGATTAGCAATATATATATTAACGCTATATCTCTAAAGAATAGCTACTTAATACCTCTATATATATTTGCATAGCCTAATAGTATATAAGAGGTAGCTTCTAAGCTTAGATAAGCTGCTGCAATCTTAGTATATAACTCTATCTCTAGAATCTCTATTATAGTTATATTCTTATATATTTTAATAAACTAGAGAAGTATTATTTTTCTTACCTTCTTTACTAGCCTAGTAAATCTATAAAGTATATAAGAATTAGTAAGGCAAATATATCTAGCTTTATATAGCTAGCTTTTCTATATTACTTTAAGCTATCTCTTTCTTAGCTTCTCTAGCTAGTGCTTAGCGTTATTCTATCTCTTAATCTTTCTATTTAAGTTAAGTATATTTTTTAACTTATACTAAGCCTAGTATTTATCTATATAGAGATAGAAATGCTCTAATATTATAGTATAGTTATTCTTATTCTTATTATTCTATAAGATGCTTTCTTAAATAATATCTACGCTCTAGCTAGTAGCAATAGCTTTTAAAATATTAAGATTAATATATTAGAAGTAGGTTAAGTTACCTAGCTTAGTATACTTAGTATAGTATAGATATAAGATTAGGTTAGTCTTCTTGCAGAACGCAGCGTATAGTAATTAGTATAGCAGATTTCTGCGCACTAACTGCTGTATACTAGAATAGTATATAGCTTAGTACTATCCTATATTTAACTTCTTATTAATTATATATATATAATAGTTATATATATTATACTAGTTATCTA
>Ga0265780_10006642_pt1 | contig 14310 bp, 11 predicted proteins | sample P1T30metagenome_FD_192432 | JGI IMG/M metagenome (GOLD analysis project Ga0265780, IMG submission 192432) | Plant litter microbial communities from East Loma Ridge, Irvine, California - P1 T30 | ecosystem: Environmental > Terrestrial > Plant litter > Unclassified | place: USA: California... | reverse complement strand
TCCCATGCGGTCTGCGCCCACGCCGGGTCGTACTGGGTGCCGGCGATGCGGTCCGGGCCGACCGCCGTTTCGTTGGCGAAGGCGTGGTGCGCCAGGTAGCGGTGCGGCTCGTAATCGACATTGGCGGCGGCCAGCTTCTTGTCGAGTTCATCGATCGTCGCGATCGGGAAGAAAGCGTCCTGGGTACCCCAGTGCGCCTGCAGCGGCGCCGTGATCTTGCTCGCGTCGATGTACTCAAGCGGCGGGCAGCCGTACCAGACCACGGCGGCCGCCAGGTCCGGCAATTGCGACGCCGCCAGCAGCGTGAGCGCGCCGCCCATGCAGAAGCCGGTCACGGCCACGGCCGGCGCACGCTCCTTCAGGTAGGCCACGGCGCCATGGATGTCCTGGCTGACGGCGTCGCCGAAGTTCAGGCTGTCCATCAGGTGATGGGCTTCCTCCTCTTCCACCGTCATCTTGCCCCGGTACAGGTCGGGCACCAGGGCCAGATAGCCGGCCAGGGCCAGCCGGTCGGCGACGCCGCGGATCTGGTCGTTCAGTCCCCACCACTCCTGGATGACGACGACCGCGGGTGCGCCTTCGAGCTTGTGCGGTTGCGCGAGATAGCCTTGCAGTTCCTTGCCATCCGGACGGGTGAAAGTGACCATCGAAGATTGAATCTGTTTCATGATGTCGTTTGTCAGTTCGAAAAGGATGCAATATTCTACCCGTCCGCTCGCCCGGACGTGCCGCCATGCCGAATCCTGTGCCGTGCTGGCATTGGCACGACAATCACGGAACAGCTTGCGTCCGGCCTGGGCTTCACGCCTTGGGTGACATGCGGTCGTGGCCGGCGGCGTCGATGAAGCCGGCCGCGACCGTCGTCTTAGACCGGCTTGCGCCGGCGCGCCCGGGCCAGTCCGGCAACGCCCAGGCCCAGCAGCGCGAGCGAACCGGGTTCGGGCACCGCGCCGGATGGCGCGCTGAAGCGCAGGGTGCCGGCAAAGCTGGCCCACGGGAAGTTTTGCGCGCCGGCCCAGTCGTCGTGGTTGGGTGAAGCGCCGAAGGCGTTATCGGTGGCATAGCCGTCGAACACGCCGCCGCCGGATCCGAACGCGACGCTGTCCGAGCCGGCATTGCCGCCAATGCCGGCGGTGCTGAAATAGACGACGTACTGGCCGCCGGCGTCGAGGTCGAGGCCGCCGGTGTCGACGGTGACCTGGGTGAAATTGGTGTAGTTGGCCTTGAACGCGCCGGACGCGAACAGCGCCGGGCCGGCGCCGGTGCCGGTCCAGGCGGCCACGCCGCCATAGGCTTTCAACAGGGTGCCGCTGAGATAAAAGCTGAAGCTGTCGAGGCGGCTGTTGCCGTCGATTGGCACCGTGAACACCTGGCCGAAGGTGGTGGTGTCCGGAACGCCGAGCGGGAACAGGTAGTCGCCGTTCGGTGTGCTGGTGTAGCTCACGCTGGCCTGTGCCGAGGCAATCAGGCCGAGCGCGCAGATGGTCGAAACCAGGATGTTTTTCATATGCATGGATGTCTCCTCGATGGCTGCCGGTCAGTAGCCGACTTTGTTCGCATAGTTGATGACCGGCGTACCATAGGCACCCGCCCATTGGTAGCCGTAGCGGCGTTCCGGCTCGACCAGCATGATGTCGTACTGCTTGCCGGTCCCGGGCGGATTGTCGGTCGGCAGGCGTCCGCTGAAGAAGCCGGTGTCGGCCTGCAGGTCGTAGAAGCGGTACCAAAGCGTCGGCGCGCCCGCCTTGTAGATGAACGGGGAGGTGTTGGTGACCTTGCTCGTGACCGAATCGTAGATCGTGTCACGGATCTGGGTGGCACTGCTCCTGTACCAGGCCACCGCGGCCCTGGCGGCAGCGGCCACCTCTGCCGTCTGCGGCTGGGCCATCAGGAACTCGACGATCCGCGCGGATTCGGAGCCGCTCTTGGACGGCAGTTCGTATGAGCGCGCACCGAGCGGCGCGTAAGTGGCGGGATCGTGCTGCGCACACCATACCGTGCGCACGCCGTTCTGCACGATCTGGGACTTCAGGATGTACTGCACCGCCATCCTGGTCTCGAAACTCATGCGCGAACGCTGCGTGTCGGTCACCAGGTCGCCGTCGAGCGGCGCGCTGCGCTTCAGCGCCTGGTCGAACAGCACCAGCACGCGGATCATCGCATCGTCGTTGAATGTGACGTAATTCGAATAGGTCGTGCCGCGCTTCGGGTACACCTGCGGGAAGCCGCCCGTCGAATACTGCATCGTCAGCAGGAAGTCGATGGCCTTGCGCGCGCTGTCGCGGTATTTCAGGTCGCCGGTGCGCGCATACACATTGGCCAGGAACATGATCTCGGTCACCGTCGCCTGGTTGTCGATGGTTCCCAGTTCCACACCGCCGGCACCCAGCCATTCCGAGCGCGCCGCGACGCCGTTCCATGGCGCCGCATACCAGGCCGGCTGCTTGTAGAAGCCGCCGTGCGGCATCTGCCACGTCACGATGTTATCGGCCTTCGTTCTATCGGCCGCCAGCTTGGCCGCCGGGTCCGTGGCCTTGCTGAGCCAGGACGTGTAGTTGTTCAGCAGGGCGTAGACCGGATTGCCGGTCTGGTCCAGCATCGGTGCCGTGGCGGCGGTGGAGACCGTGGCCAGCAGGCTGGCCTGGGGCGATGCGCTGGTATCGTCGGGACTGCTGCCGCCGCACGCTACCAGGGCAAGCACGGGGCTGAGCGTGAGCAGCAGCGTCAGCTTGCGTCTGTCGATTTGCGCTTTCATGGGCAATTCCTATCTGGTTGTTGATGAGGAATTGCCGATCCTAGTGGATTGCTTTTAGCGGGGACAGCGGCGCACTGGGGTCTGGTGAAAATCGTAAGCGGCCGTGTTGGAAAACAGCATGAGGCCTACGATACGTTTCCGTTGGCTCATTCTTCGACATTGCGCCAGCCCGATTGGCGCTTGCACAGTTGAGCCTTATTCAAGCGAGAAGTGGCAACAGCGACGCGACGTCCCGCGCGCCGATCTCGAAGTCCACGCCCCAGACGGTCACGGTGGCACCATCGTTCAAATCGCTGCCGTGCGTTGGTACGACGTGAGTGATGTACTCTCGATTGAAGATCACGCGTGAGCCCCCCAGGACCTTGAGATCGACGAACTGCGAGTCGCCTTTATCGAGTTGCAATGCTTTGAGCAGGCCGGGAATACCGCTTGCCGGGACGGACGCCTGTACCAATCCATGTTCGCCAAACACCACGAATACGACATCCGCGCCGTCAGCGATCTCGCTTCCATGGCTAGGCGATACCTGGGTAATATAAGTTGTATTCACGATAATACGCGAACCATCAATCAGCTTCAGGTCAACGAACTTGCCCGCCATTGTCTTTCTCCAATTTAAACAGTCAGTCGATGTGCGCCGGCAAGGCGCGATGCATTGCCTCCCAGTTTATTGGCAAGAAACTGATATGTCCACCTGGAAACAATCAACTTTCCTGTTGTGTCTCCTTTTGGGTTTGCCTTGGAGCGCCTGACAAAACCGAACAACGCGACAGAAATGTGCAAGCACAGGCACATTATGCTGAAAGCACCGGAAGCCAGTCAAACATGGCCGAGCCAAGCGCAAAGACACAGTTATTGATGTGAAAACATCGCTTACGCAGGCTGAGCAGTTCCTATCAGAATCAACATGCAAAATTTACTTCAATTAAATTTATATGATGAATAAGATTGCATTAAAAGCTGTTTTCTTTGACATCGACGGCACGCTCATCGACAGCAATGACGCGCATACGCAAGCATGGGTGCAAACGCTGCAACGACATGGCCGCCCTGTTAGCTACGAGCAGATAAGAAGTTTTATCGGCAAGGGATCTGACAAGGTATTCGCCGAGTTACTCGGCATCGACTCGGACTCGACGCTCGCGAAACAGATCACAAAAGACCGCACGCAGTTATTGCTGAGCAGTTTTATCCCAAACTTGAAGCCTACACCCGGCGCCAGACTGCTGGTCCAACGCATGCGCTCCGAAGGTCTACGCCTGATCATTGCGTCATCCAGTGGAGAAGAGCTACCGGCGTTGCTCGCGCAGGCCGACGTAAGCGACTTGCTCGACACGGCGGTCTCTTCTGACGAGGCAACAGAGACCAAACCCGACGGCGACATCATCGAAGTTGCATTGCGCAAGGCCGGCGTCCAGCCCACCGAAGCTGTGATGATCGGCGACACGCCCTACGACATTGCGGCCGCCAAGGCAGCCGGGGTCGCGTGCATTGCACTGCGCTGCGGCGGGTATTGGGACGATGCGGCCTTGTCCGATGCGGCTTCAATCCATGATGACCCGGCAGCATTGTTGCGTTACTGGGCCGACTCGCCACTGGCCAGCTGAAATCGATGGCGACGTTCGGAATTCTTCTTGGCTTGATACGCACCGAAATGCTGGCGGTAATCCATTGCGCTCACGTTCAAATGGCGCCTGAAGGCGGCGCGCATCCGCGCCGGATTAACGAAACCGCAGCGGTGCGCCACTGTCTTGAGCGGGACGTTCGACGATTCGAGCATGACCCGCGCCGCATCGACGCGCGCCCGTTCGACGAATTCGGCAGGCGTTATGTTTGCCTCGCGCACGAACACGCGGGCGAAATGCCGTTCGCTCATCATCGCCACGGCCGCCAGGCGCGCGACGCTGAGATCGCCGTCGATATGGCCGAGCACGTGGCTTTGCACGGTGCGCAGCACCGACCCTTCGTCCACGTACGGAGCGAGATAGGGACTGAACTGGGTCTGGCCGCCGCTGCGCTGGGTAAAGACGACCAGGCGTTTGGCCACGTTCAGGGCTACCTCCCCGCCGACATCGTTGAACACCAGGTGCAGCGCCAGGTCGATGCCCGCGCTGACGCCCGCCGACGTGTACACGTTCCCGTCCCGCACGAAGATGCGGTCCGGCTGCACGGTAATGGCAGGGAAACGTGCGGCGAGCGTCGTGCCGTCGTTCCAGTGGGTGGTGGCGCAGCGCCCGTCCAGTAATCCGGCATGCGCCAGCAGGAAGGCGCCGTTGCAGACCGAGGCCACCCGCTTGCTGCGCATCGCCGTCTCGCGCAACCAGCGGCACAGTTCCGCTGTCGGCACCTGGCGCGGCAGTTGCGGCCCGCCCGGCACCATCAACAGGTCCGGCACCACGGTTTCATCGTCGAAGACGCCATGCGGCAGCAGCCGCATGCCGTTCGAGCAGGTGATGGCGCCAGGCACGGTGCCGATGACGCGCAGGTGATAGTGCTCTTCGGATTGCAGGAAGCGGTTGGCCTCGGCGAACACGTCCATCGGCCCCGTGATGTCGAGGGACTGTACGCCGGGAAAAGCCAGGATGGCAATGGTGATCAAGTCGGGCTCCTTTGCAGCAAGCACTATAAATCACTGCGTTGCCGGATGCCCCCCGTAAGCGCTGTCGCCGAGCAGCATGTCCTCGAAGAACGCGCCGAAGCGCCCCTGCGGGTCGGTCAGGTGGATCTCGAGGATCCAGCGCATGTTCGACGGGCTCTCGGGATAGTCCGCCAGCGATCCGGTGTGGAGGGTGGCGTGCGGGAAGTCCGACACGCGGTGGCCCGGCAGTTCCGGATTCAGCTCCCAGCCCATCTCGCGGGCACGGCGTGCGGCGAAATCATACAGCTGCCGGCCGGTCCATTCATGGTCGCGCCAGACGGCACGCACTTCGTGGAACAGCGTTTCGGCGTCTGCCGCGCAGCGGGCTTGCTCGGGCGCGGCGCCGACGACGAAGGAGGCGCCGCCATCGCCTTCCCAATGCGCGACGCGGGGCGCGATGTCGATGAAGAAGATGTCGTTCTCGCCCAACACCACCGCCGGCTCGGATGCCTTTTTCATCGGCTTCATCGTGTTCCTGCCGAAACGCACCCGGGTCGGGTGCCAGCTGAGTGCATGGCCCTGGCTGCGGATGACTTCCCTGGCCATTTCGACGGCATCTTCCTCGACCATGCCGGGACGCACGCGGGCGGCAATCGCCGCGATCGCCCTGCGCGTTTCGGCGCGCGCTTGTTCCATGCCCTGGACCGAGAATGCCGGGCCGACGCGTTCTGCCGGATTGTTCATGTCTTACCTTTCGGATGAATGAATGGCTAATTGCCGAAAGGTATTGTGCTGGCGCGAGGGGCGCCGCGCGGCGGCGATTGGCACCAAAAAGCGCCAAACAGCATGTGATAGGTGCCAAGGGCATGGCCTGCCGGACAGGCACCGTATGAGTTCGCTTAAACGTTCATTCCGGGCCGGGTTACTCCTTTCCAAAAAACACAATCCACCCAGTCCGCGTTTTCAGGAAACGTGCTTGTGCCGCCCCACCGCTGCCATACAAGGCAGCCATGGTCGGGCCCATTGCCCGTGTCACGCCGCCGCTCATGGCCAGCAGATAATCGCAGACATAGCCAGGCTTCCCGCTCGCCCGCTCGCAACCGAGTTTTTCGAAGCTCGTGATCTTCATGGGCTCGCCAGCCCCCATTGCGCCGCCCATCGAACTCGCCAGACAGACCAGGGCCTGGGCCGGATCATCGTTTCGAACCGGCCCACGGCAGGCTTCCTGTGTCGCCCGCGCCTGGCCGGCGATATCGTCGAAGCGCTTCTTGATGAGATCGTACATCTCGGACTCGCTCGGCTCGCCTTTCGCAAGCGCTTCCTGTGGCGCGCTGCCCCTGGTCGGCTTCGCAGGCTCATCGGCACGATTGGCAGGCGCGTCGGCGACGGCATTCCGGCCGAGCACGCGCCGCTTGTCGAGGTCGTCGCGCTGTTCGCCGATGCGGGTCATCAATTGCGTAACCACACTACTGCGTTTGTCCATGTCCAGGGACACATAGCGTGACGTGAATCGATCGAGTTCGGCAGACGTCGACGCCAGACTGACACGCTGCAGCAGCTCGTTGCGGTTCTTTTCCAGCAATCCCATGCGACGGCGTTCGAAGTCGCGCTCCAGTTCCGCAATCTCTGGAATATCGTTGTACGCAGCGTAGCGTTTCCAGAACTCCTTGTACCAGCCGACACCGCCCTCGATCCCGCCAATGCCGGTGCCGAGCGCGTCGAGCTGCTGCCGCTCTTCCTGCGCCAGCGAAGCCGCGAGCGCAGAGCGTCTTGCCTGGAGCGCGGCGACGCTCGCGTCGTCGGCGCGGCCGTTTCGTGCCCCGGACCGCGTTTGTTGCAGCAGCCTGGTCAGCGTCACCAGGCCATCGTAGCCTTGCGCCTGGGCGGTGGCATTGCGCACTTCGCCGGCGAGCGCCGGACGTACGACACGCTCATAGGCATCGGCCAGCGCGGCTTCCAGGCGCGACGCCTGGGCCGTCCCCATGAATGATTTCAGCCGTGCCGCGTCATCTGCGATCAGCTGGTATTCCTGCCTGCCATCCCGGGGTGCGGACAGTGTCTCGAGCCGGCGCACGGCCTGCTCGCCCGCCGCCCGCGCATCCCGGATCGCTTTCACACCCTGCGCATAGCGACCGTAGTAAGCAGGATTGAACACCCTGCTCGGGAACGTCGGGTCGACTGCCGCAGTCTCCCCGATCGTGCGTGGCGCAGGGCGGCATCCTGCCGCCTGCCTGGCATGGCGCTGGGCGGTTTCCGGCGTCATCGCATCATAGGCTTCTCCGAATTGCGGTATGAAGCGCTCATCCTCGAGGAACCAGGATTCATACGGTACCTGGGTCGCGGCGGACATCCCGTTGGACGACATCCGCTCCGAAGCACCGCCACCCGAACCGCGCCGCTGCAAAACGGCCGGCGGCACACCCCGCGTATCGGCGAGCAATCCCTGCATCTTGTTGCAAAATGCCTGGTTGCCTGCCTGGTCCATCTGGCTTTGAAACGCGCGCACCCCACGCTGCATGCCGGGCGGTACGGCATTGTTGAGCAGCTGGCCCAGGTTGGGGGTTTGGGCATGCACCGGCGCTGCCAACGCCACCATGACGAAAGCAAGGGGTCCAACAAGGAAGATGTTCATGGATGCCAGGAGAATCGTGCTTTGGCCGAAGTCTTGTCCGGTTCCGGCTTACCGCCTTACACGAAAAACAATATACCTGGGGTAACGGTAAATCAAACCTTTTTGCAACCAAATGTAGATCGTGGTGTATGTACAACTTTTATGCACTAACCGGGATAATGACGTGAATGCGTGATATGGATCCGCCGGCTGGTAGTGAGTAGTTTCCAACCGATATTTTTCATTGCCACGAAGACTTTCCATCAGCTGCACTGTCGAGTGGGGTACTATCTGACCTTCTGCTGTCGATCACTGGTTGATTCACCTCATGCAAGCCAAGGCAAGTTTCAACATCGCGCGCTTCGCAAGGAACGTGAGCATTTCAACCCAGCTGATGTTCATATTGGCCGGTCTCGTGCTTCTGATAACACTGGTACTGGCAGGGGTGCTCGAGTCCCTCGTCACGCAGCGCGAGCGCGCCGCGATCGGCCAGCAGTTTTCCGACCTGGCCGCGCAAGCGACGGACAAGCTCGATCGGACCCTGTTCGAGCGTTACCGCGAGGTCGAGCTGCTCGCGAACCAGCCCGGTTTCGGCAGCCCCGACACCCTGCCGCAAAAGCGCCGCTTGCTCGAGGACATGCAGAAGACCTACGCCTACTACGCGTGGCTCGGCCTGACCGACAAGCAGGGCAAAGTCCTGGTGTCGGCCAATGGCCTGCTGGAAGGTGTCGACGTGGCGCAGCGGCCCTGGTTCCGCCGTGCGCTGCAAGGCGTGCACCTGACCGATGTGCACGAAGCCGCACTGCTCGACAAGCTGTTGCAGACGGGGGCCGGCAAGGAACCCCTGCGTTTCATCGACGTCGCGTTTTCCTACCGGGATGCGCAGGGGCGCGTGGCAGGCGTGTTCGGCACACACTTGAGCCTGGCCTGGGCCGCCGACATCGAAAAGTCGGTCATGCAGCCCTTGCTGGCCCGTACCGGGGCCGAAACGCTCATGCTGAGCAAGGACATGACGGTCATCATCGGCCCCAAGCCCTTGATAGGAACACGGCTGGCCCTGCCCGCCGACGCATTGTCCGCGCCGGACCAGCATGCGTATCGCACTCTCAGGTTCGACGACGGCAAGACCTACCTGGTCGGTTACAGCAAGATGCGCGGCTACAACGCGTCCCCCGGCCTCGACTGGACCGTATTGGTCAGGCAGGATGTCACGCTGGCTTACGCGCCGATCGTCCAGCTGCGCAAGCAAGTGATGCTGGTGGGAAGCACCATCGCCTTGCTGTTTGCCGCACTGGCATGGCCGCTCTCCAGGCATATCGCCCGTCCCCTCGGCGCGCTGGCCGCATCGGCCCGGCGCGTCGAACTGTCCGAATCGAACCATATCGACGACATCCAGGGGAGCTACCGCGAGATCGGGCAGTTGCGCACGGCCCTGCAGTCCCTGGTCGGTCAGTTGCAGGCGAATGAAGCCTCGTTGCAGCAAACCGCGCGGCGCAAGGAAGAATTCCTGGCCACGCTCGCCCATGAATTCAGGAACCCGCTGGCCCCGATCGCGGCGGCGGCCGACCTGCTGCGCATCGGACGCGCCGATGTGGCGCAACAACGGCGCCTGGGCGAGGTCATCACCCGCCAGACACGCCACATGACGGGCCTGATCGACGGTTTGATGGACGTCTCGCGCGTGACCCGCGGCGAGATCAAGCTGGACCGCCATGCCGTCGATCTGCGCGACGTCGTAGCCGAGGCCATGGAACAGACAGCTCCCTTGATCGCCGCCAGGCGGCATCGTGTCGACACCAGGCTCGCGCTCGGGCCGATGGTCGTCGTGGGCGACAAGAAGCGCCTGGTGCAGGTACTGGCCAACTTGTTGAACAACGCAGCGACATATACGCCGGAGGAAGGATGGATCGATGTGGTCTTGTCCGCGCAGGACGACCAGGCCTTGCTGTCGGTACGCGACAATGGCATCGGCATGTCGGAAGACCTGATGGGACATGTATTCGAACTGTTTACACAGGAAACGCGCAAGGTCGATCTCTCCGCCGGCGGCCTCGGCGTCGGACTCGCGCTCGCGAAACGATTGGTCGAGCTGCATGATGGGAACTTGACCGTCAGCAGCCCCGGCAAGGATCTGGGCAGCGAATTCGTCATCGCACTTCCCAGGGTCGTGTCCCCGGGTGCGACCGACGATGGTTCCGGGAATGCAGGGAAGCAGACGCTGCGGGCGGAAGCGGTGCGCGTCCTCATCGTCGACGACAACGCTGATGCCGCCAATACCCTGGGCATGCTGGTGGAGTCGCTCGGTTATGAGGTTCGCATCGAATACCAGGGCCATGCTGCGATCGAACGCGTCCGTCTCGAACCGCACAAGATCTGCCTGCTCGACATCGGCATGCCTGTCATGGACGGCTATGAATTGGCAAGCCGCCTGCGCGACCTGCCCGAGATGCGCGATGCGTTCATGGTCGCCGTCACCGGATACGGCCAGCCGAGCGATCGCGAGCGTGCACTCTCGGGTGGATTCGACGACCACATCGTCAAGCCGGTCGACCTGGAGCGGCTGATCGCACGGCTCGCCAGGGCCGGTGCGGATGTACCAGCCAGGCCGGGGGCGCAAGCCTGTCTCGATTGAGCGTGCCTGCCGTTGATGGACGGACTAGTTCCCTTCGAGCATGTGCCGGACACGGGCAAGCATCGCCTCGAGGCTGAACGGCTTTGCGATCATGTCCATGCCATGTTCCATATGACCGCTTGCGGTGGCCAGCTCGGCGTAACCGGTCATGAACAAGACCGGTAGCTGCGGCAATACGCCACGGGCCACTTCGGCAAGCTGCCGGCCATTCATCCCAGGCAAGCCGACGTCACTGATCAAAAGATCGATTTTTCCTTCCGATTTGATCAGCGCCTGCGCTTCGATACCGTTGACGGCCGTGCGCACCTGATAACCCGCATCCTCGAGTACGCTTTCCAGCATGGCCAGCACCGCGGGTTGATCCTCGACCACCAGGATCGTCCCGCCGGCGCCCGCGCCCAGCTTGAGCGCCGATGACGGTGACACGACAGCGTCGATGGCGGCGTCGTTGCCCGGCAGGAAAAGCTTGACGGTCGTGCCATGTCCGACTTGGCTGTCGATCGATGCAAAACCGCCGGACTGGCCGGCAAAGCCGTACACCATGGACAGGCCGAGCCCTGTTCCCTGGCCGATCGGCTTGGTGGTGTAGAAGGGTTCGAATACCTTGCCGAGCACCGCCGCCGGCATACCGACGCCGGTATCGCCCACGCTTACCCTCAGATACGCCCCGGGCGGAACACCCTGCCGGGCAGCCTGCACGGCGCCGAGCTCGACCGGTTCAGTGCGAATGGTCAGCGTGCCGCCGTCGGGCATGGCATCGCGTGCGTTGATGACCAGGTTCAGGATGGCGTTTTCGAGCTGGTTCGCATCGCAGCACACCCGGCACGCGCGCGCATCGCATTCCACTGCCAGTTCGATCGCCTCACCGATCGTTCGCTGGAATAAATCTTCCAGTCCATGCACCAGCGCGTTGACGTCGATCACGCGTGGCGTCAAAGGCTGGCGCCGCGAAAACGCCAATAGACGGTGCGTCAGCGTTGCGGCGCGCCGCGCCGATGTCAATGCCAGGTCGATGTAGCGCGTCAGCGATGCATCCGCGTGTTTGCCGTGACGCAGGCGCAGCATGTCCAGCGGGCCGATCACGCCTTGCAGCATGTTGTTGAAATCGTGGGCGATGCCACCGGTGAGCTGGCCGACCGCTTCCATCTTCTGGCTCTGGCGCAGCTGCTGCTCCAGTTCGCGCTGGCGTGTCATGTCGATACCGACGCCGGTCCGCCGCTGGGGTACACCCGCCTCATCGAAATACGTATGCCCGCGCGACAGCACCCAGCGCGTGGAACCGTCCGGATGGCAGATGCGATATTCCAGTTCAAGATCCCCGCTACGCAACAATCCGCCAGCCATGGTCGCACGCAGCGGCGCCAGATCGTCCGGATGCACGTTCGCCAGGAAGCGCGTGCGCAGGATGCCGGCCGCCCCTTCTTCCGGGTCGATGCCGTACAAGGCCGATATGCCGGCATCGCAAAAGAAGCGATCGCTGGCCGCATCGTAGGTCCAGACCCCGACCCCCGATACCGAAGACAGCGCCAGGCGGGCAAAGTCCAGCGAATCGCGCAGTGCCGTTTCGCGCGCGCGCTCTTCGGTCACGTCGCGGCCGACACAGTAGAGCCGGCCGTGTGCCGACACCGCGGTCCAGCTGATCAGGCGATATGAATCGTCACTGGTCCGACAGCGGTATTCGAATTGTTCAGGCTTGCCGCGCGGCGCCGCGCTTTCCAAATAGGTTCGAACGCGCTCGAGATCGTCCGGATGGACCAGCCAATCCGAAGTGCGCCCCAGGATCTGTTCGGCAGGCCAGCCGAGTACGCTGGTCCAGGCCGGGTTGACTTCGAGCCAGACGCCTTCGGGATCGCTCACGCCCAGCAAGTCGAGGCTGAGCTGCCAGATCGGCGAGTGTGCGGCCGCATGTGCGCCATCGATGGAATGCATCAATGCGCGGCGCAATGCCGCATTTTCGGCTTGCAGCGTGCTCTCTTGGGAGCTCGATGGCAGAGGCGTCGAAGAAAGGGGCATTGTTGAACGATCGTGAATAAACCAGCAGGCATTATAGACTGGCAAGTTGCTTTGAACTTGCCTGATGCGGCTGGTCACAGCGCTACGGCTTTGTGTCGGTTGTCTTCTCACAACGCTGCGCTGGCTGATGCTGAAGCCTTACCGCTGGAGTGGCAGATTGATCCCGCGAACAGCACGGACAAAGTGGTCGCACATAGAAAAAAGCCCCTGAAATCAGGGGCCTGGGCCATCTCGAATGCTCCAGCTTTCCGACTATTGCCGAGCCGGGAATCACTTCCACTCGAATATCAATAAACCCTCCAAACTCTTGATTTATCGTTATTTTTGCTATTCCAAAAATTCAATACCATCCTTGATACCATGTGCGAAAACGTTCCTGCTGAGCCTACAGCCAGCACCACGGTTCAATCAATATTCTCGACGACGTATCGTACTTGGCTATACAGGACCGGAAGGTCTGCGTGGATCGTCTTCCATACGATTTCGTAGTCGACCTTGAAGTAGCCATGAGCGACAGCGTTGCGCATCTGGTATGCGAAGGCCAAGGGCAGCTCGGGATGCTGCGCGGCAAAGTCCGGATAATGCTTTTGGATGTTGTTGCTGGCTTCTCCGAGAATTTCCAGGTTGCGAATGACGGCGTCTTGTACGAGTTCGTTATGCAGGAACGCGAGCTCGTCTATATCTTCGGTATAGCGGTTGATCCTCTCGATCGCTTCCAGCATGTGGGCTAGATAGTCGATCAAGCGCTGCCGGTCTTTGCTCATACCGGCACGGCTTGCGCCAGTACGGTGGCCCGAAAAGTCTCAGGTAGCGCCTTGGGTGTCAGCACGTCGACCGGTACGCCAAGCAATTCCAGGAGCTCGTGCCGGATAGCACCGATGTCGAGAAGCGTGGTTTCCGGCGTCGGGTCAACGAGCAGGTCCAGGTCACTTCCCTCGCTATCGCAGCCTTGAAGCACGGACCCGAATATCCGGGGATTGGAGGCGCGGTGGCCGGCCACGATCTTGCGAATCGTTTCCCTGTGTTCCTGTAAGGCGATAGATGGTTTCATGTCGATGGACCGCGTGGCTTTGGTTGGAAAGATTGTACCACCCCGATTACAGCCTCCAAACGACCCCATCGGCGGTTGCAGCATCCTTGGCAAAGATAGATCTCGCTGTACATATCCGATCAATCATTGAGTAGCCATGCACAACGACTTCGCACGGCATCACAGGCACGAACGGGGTGCGTCGATCACGGCCGAACGACCTCGACTACAGGTCGGCTGCCAGTTCCCAACCACTGCGTCACGGCTGAGAAGTTCACCGTGCGGTCCAAGGCTGAGCCAGTACGGCCCACATCGCCTGCCATCAGCACCAGTTCTGGCTTGCCCGCATCCAGGCGACGATATCGTCCATATACAGGACTCTTGCCGCCCGTCTTGACATGAACCTTTGTCGACGGCGGTCCTCCAAGCGGCTCTTTGTCCAATCCGACAAAAGTCGCAGACCGCCAGATGTCCTTGGCATCGAGTCGGCGGACCCACAGGTCCGATGTGCAGCGCGTGAACTGCGGTTCGCCACTGGCCGAGCCAAACGCCATCGAACCGGATGCGCCATTGCGCAGTGGACGCAAGATCCGATTGATACCGACGAGAGCCGGTGGAGTGAGTCGCGCTTGCGCGGAAGCTGGACGCTTGCATTCGCTCGTGCAATGTCTTTTATTCACTGCTCACTTAA
>Ga0265780_10006641_pt1 | contig 14310 bp, 11 predicted proteins | sample P1T30metagenome_FD_192432 | JGI IMG/M metagenome (GOLD analysis project Ga0265780, IMG submission 192432) | Plant litter microbial communities from East Loma Ridge, Irvine, California - P1 T30 | ecosystem: Environmental > Terrestrial > Plant litter > Unclassified | place: USA: California... | reverse complement strand
TGATTGCTTTTAACGAGGACATCATAACGACCGATAAATTGAATGTGCCGCATCCGCTGATGCAGGAGCGTTTGTTTGTCCTGCTTCCGATGCGCGATCTCGATCTCGACTGGCGCCATCCGATCTTCCAGAAATACCTGCACGAACTGCTTGCGCTGTCATCCGATAAAAGCCTTTGCAAAGTCATCGGAAATCTCGAGACACCACTGAGCCAAATTCCATTGGACAGTTTCCGATACATCGCCATTGAAGGGAACATTGGCGCCGGGAAAACGACACTGGCTTGTAAAATTGCCCAGGATTTCAATGCCAAAACCGTTTTGGAGCGCTTTGCAGACAATCCTTTTCTCCCGAAATTTTATGAGGACCAGGGCCGTTACGCGTTTCCGCTTGAGATGTCTTTTCTGGCTGACCGTTACCAGCAAATTTCAGATGACCTGTCACAATTCGATCTGTTCAGCGATTTTGTAATTGCGGATTATCACATCTTCAAATCACTTATTTTTGCAAAGGTTACCCTGCCTGAAGATGAATTTCGGTTGTACCGAAAGCTGTTCGAGATAATTTACCGCGAAATGCCAAAGCCGGACCTTTACGTGTATTTGTATCAGAATACAGCGCGTTTGCTAGAAAATATTCGCATGCGCGGACGCGGTTATGAGCAGGAAATCCCGGCAGATTACCTCGATCGCATCAACCGTGGCTATCTCGATTACATAAAATCTCAGACAGATCTGAATGTGCTGATCATTGATGTTTCCGATAAGGATTTTGTCAGGAACCAACAGGATTACGTCTATATTCTGGAGGAGATTAAGTCTAAAATCCCGGAAAATCACTAAGTTGTTGATTTGGAAGAAGTCTGTGGGATAAAACTCTTTTGAATTTAGGATCAGCCGTGAAATTTACTTCCTGAGCTTGCTAAAAATATCCCAAACCACAATCCCCGCAGAAACTGCAATATTCAACGAATGCTTGCTGCCAAGTTGAGGAATTTCGATCGTGCCGTCACAGTTTTCGATTGCCATTTGGTTGACTCCGAAAACTTCATTTCCAAAAACAAGCGCATAAACTAATTCCTTTTCGGGTTGAAACGCTTCCAGCGATACTGAATTTTCAACCTGCTCAATGGCAAAAACCTTTACGCCCTCATATTTCAGTTTGGCAATGGCTTCCAGGACGTCTTTTTCATGTTCCCAATCTACGGTTTCGGTCGCGCCCAGCGCCGTTTTATGGATTTCTTTGTTCGGAGGTGTCGCGGTAATCCCGCACAGGATGATTTTCTGGATCAGGAATGCATCTGCAGTACGAAACACTGAGCCGATGTTGTGCAAACTTCTGATATCGTCCAATACCAGGATCAGCGGTGTTTTTTGAGCGGCTTTAAAATCAGGGACCGAAAGACGGTCAAGTTCACTGTTGGCTAATTTTCGCATGTTGGTAAAGCGGATGGAGTTTGGAATTTAGAGAAAAAAGTAAGGTAAAATGAGTTATCAGCGCAGAGACTCAACAAGTAATGCCTGGAAATGGCAAATGTCGTTTTTATAATTCATAAAAAAAGCTCCCCGTGAAGGAAGCTTTGTTGTTGTATGCGTATCGGGATTAACCTTTTTGCGCTTCTTCAGAAAGTACATTTCCTTTGATAGTCAAAACTTTTGGAGTAGCAGACGCATTAGAATTAACCGTTACCGTTTTGTTGAAAGCACCAACGCGATCAGTAGCATATTTCACGCCGATAACACCTTTAGCTCCCGGCATGATAGGCTCGGTAGGTTTTGTTGGAACCGTACATCCGCAAGAACCTGTAGCGCTTGTGATGATGGTTGGCTTGTTTCCGTTGTTAACAAACACGAATTCACGCTTGCCATCTGCGTTTTTGTTAATGGTACCGTAATCGATCGTTTCATTTTCAAACGTCATTCCTGGTCCGTCAACTTTCGGCGCGCTTACAGCTGCCGTGGCTTTTTTGGCTGTGGTCTTTTTAGCTTGCGCCTGGGAAACCGTTAGTCCACCGATAGTTAGCATGGCTAACAATACGTATTTTTTCATGATTTTAATTTTTTTAAAAGTGACGGACAAATCTATTGAAAATTTGTAAACGCGTCCGAATTAAGGTCTTAAAATTAATTTAATTTTTGAATGCAAATAAAGTCGGTTTTAAAATCTTTAAATTCGCCATTCGAATTTTATCCGAACAAACTCCCTGAATTTTGGCAAAGCAAAAAGAAGCGAAGGAAACGCCTTTGATGAAACAGTACAACGAGATCAAGCGAAAGTATCCCGATGCCTGCTTGCTCTTTCGCGTCGGGGATTTTTATGAAACGTTTGGCGAAGACGCCGTTCGTGCCTCCAAAATCCTTGGGATCACGCTGACCAAAAGAGGTGCAGGATCGGATTCTGAAACGGCTTTGGCCGGCTTTCCGCATCATTCCCTCAACACGTATTTACCCAAACTGGTCAAGGCCGGATTACGTGTAGCAGTTTGCGACCAGCTCGAAGACCCGAAAATGACCAAAACCATCGTGAAACGTGGTGTTACAGAATTGGTTACGCCCGGCGTTTCTATGAATGATGAAGTGCTTCAGTCGAAATCGAACAATTTTCTGGCGGCAGTTCACTTTGGAAAGAAAACGATCGGGATTTCGTTCCTCGATGTTTCCACTGGGGAATTTTTGACGTCTCAGGGCAATTCGGAATATGTTGACAAGTTGCTCCAAAACTTCAGTCCCAGCGAAATTTTGGTTCCAAAGGCGTGCAAACAGGATTTCCTGGGAATGTTCGGCGATAAGTTCCACACTTTTTTCCTGGAAGATTGGATTTTTAAATCAGATTATGCCCTTGATTCGTTGAATTCGCATTTCAAAACAACGTCTTTAAAAGGTTTTGGTGTCGAGGAATTGTCGGAAGGCATAATAGCATCGGGTGCAGTGCTGTATTATCTATCGGAAACGCAGCACAACCGGTTGCAACATATTACCGGCATCCAACGCATTGCCGAAGACGCGTATGTCTGGATGGATAGATTTACGATTCGCAACCTTGAATTGCACCACAGCTACAATCCCAATGCGGTCACGTTGCTTGATGTCATTGATCGTACCCTTTCCCCAATGGGCGGCCGGTTGCTTAAACGCTGGCTCGCACTTCCGCTTAAAGACGCGGACAGAATTAGGAACCGTCATGAAATTGTCGGATATCTAAAAGGAAAACCGGCGGTCTTGCAGGGCATTCAGTTCCAGATCCGGCAAATGTCCGACCTGGAGCGCCTGATCTCTAAAATCGCTGCCGGCAAAGTCTCACCACGCGAAGTCGTTTTTTTGAAGGAGTCGCTGGATTGCATCATTCCGATCAAGAAGCTTGCCTCTGAAAGCGATAATGAATCGGTGAGGAAAATGGGAGAAAGCCTGGAAAGCTGCGATGTATTGCGCGAAAAAATTTCGGCCATGCTCAATCCTGAAGCGCCTGTTGCGATTTCAAAAGGCAATGCGATTGCCAAAGGAGTGAATGCTGAACTCGATGAATTGCGTGCCATTTCAACGTCCGGTAAGGAATTTTTGGAACGTATCGAACGCAACGAATCTGAACGGACGGGCATTTCCTCGCTCAAAATTTCATTCAACAATGTTTTCGGCTATTATATTGAGGTCCGAAACACGCATAAGGATAAAGTTCCGGTAGAATGGATCCGCAAGCAAACGCTCGTGAATGCCGAACGTTATATTACTGAGGAACTCAAAGAATATGAATCCAAGATTTTAGGCGCGGAGGAAAAAATCCACAAACTGGAAATGGATCTTTTCGAGCAGTTGGTTTCCTGGATTGCGGGTTATATTAAACCTGTTCAGGTAAATGCCCATTTGGTGGCGCAACTGGATTGCCTTGCCTCTTTTGCCCAATTGGCCATTGAGAATAAATATGTGCAACCTGTTTTGGACGATTCGTTTGAATTGGATATTGTGGACGGACGCCATCCGGTCATTGAAAAACAGCTTCCGGTAGGAACGCCTTACATCGCAAATGATGTTTTCCTGGACCGCGAAAGGCAACAGATCATAATGATTACCGGCCCCAATATGTCAGGAAAATCGGCTATTCTCAGGCAGACAGCGTTGATTGTATTACTCGCGCAAATGGGAAGTTTCGTTCCGGCAAAAAGTGCGAGGATGGGCGTGGTTGATAAAATATTTACGCGTGTTGGTGCGTCTGATAATATTTCGATGGGCGAATCAACCTTTATGGTCGAAATGAATGAAACCGCATCGATCCTTAATAATCTATCGGATAGAAGTCTGGTGCTTCTCGACGAGATTGGCCGCGGAACGAGCACCTATGACGGCATTTCAATAGCGTGGGCGATTGCCGAATACCTGCACGAGCATCCGGGGCGTCCCAAGACGTTGTTCGCTACGCATTATCACGAACTCAACGAGATGAAGGATATCCTGTCGCGGATCCGGAATTTCAATGTGTCCGTTAAGGAATTGAAGGATAATGTACTTTTTATCAGAAAACTTGTCGAAGGCGGAAGCGCTCATAGTTTCGGGATCCATGTCGCAAAAATGGCCGGCATGCCGCAAATGGTCATTCAGAAAGCTCAAAAATTGCTTAAAAAACTCGAAAAAGACCATTCCGGAGAAGCATTAAACGGGAATATGGTTCGCGAAGAGGAGTTGCAACTGAGCTTTTTTAATTTAGACGACCCGTTGTTACTCGAGATTAAGGAAGAAATCCTGAATACAAACATCGATAACCTCACGCCTGTCGAGGCATTGATGAAGTTAAACGAGATCAAACGCATGCTGACTAAGAATAAATAGCCAGGACTTCGGCTCGACAAAAGGGCAAAGCTGCGACAAATAATGCACGATTTTGATATAGACAGTGTTTCCAGATATTTGTTCGGTTTGCCAATCAAGCAGTTATAAAAAATAGGGCATTTTTTTGTCGGAAAGGCTTGCATTTTTACTTTATTGTTTTAAATTTGCCCTCGCAATACAGCAATGTAGCGCAATTGACATAGTGATGTAATGCGAAAATAGCTCAGTTGGTAGAGCGCCACCTTGCCAAGGTGGAGGTCGCGGGTTCGAATCCCGTTTTTCGCTCCAAAGTGACTACCGCTCGGATGGTGAAATCGGTAGACACGCTGGACTTAAAATCCAGTGGGCAGTAATGCCTGTGCGGGTTCAAGTCCCGCTCCGAGTACGAAGTAAACCTCTAATGATTTAGTTATTAATTCATTAGGGGTTTTTTGTTTTTAGGAAGTATGGAGTCCTAAAGCTTGCTTTTAAAAAAAGAATCTGATGCAGTTTCCAGTATCAGTATATGCTTTGTACATACATGGTCGTTTCAATTCTAGGATAATTGTGACAATCGGGGGAACACATCTTTCATTGTTCTGGCAAGCAGCTTAATCCTAGTTGGTTAGTTACGGAGTTTTGACTGGTGGCCGGATTCCAAATCTTTTTTCTAGCTCCGCATGAACTTCCTGAGCCGATGGATTAATCGCTAACAATAATCCGTTCTCGTCAATTAAAAAAGTTGCGCCACCCGCATTATCCACGCCATATTTTCGCCAAATGCCATTAGCCCGGTCGAGTTCGACAAGATTGATCCATGGCCATTTTTCTTTGGTAAGAAAGGCTTTGAGCCGATCAGTATTTTTAAATTCGCCTGCTACGCCAATTACCGTGAAAGGTTCATTTTTGAAGCGTTCGTACACAGGTAAAAGGTCACGACTGTGCGAAATGCAAGGTCCACACCACGTCGCCCATAAATTTAGAAGTGTTACTGTTCCCTTTATTATTTCGGATAGGTTGGTTTCTTTTCCTTCAAGATTTGGAGCTGTAAAGTCTACAAAACTGCTTCCGACGCGAATATTTGCGATGCCGTTTAGTAATGCGGAAGCCAATGTGTTGAATGGCGAACCCGGATTCGATTCTGACAACAACTTGAAATTCTTTTTCGCCAACGCAACGTCGGTATTTTGTTTATCGTAGATCAAATCGGATAAGAACAGGTAATACGCCACGATGTTCTGCGACTTTTCGATAAAATCCTGCTGGAAGTTGCGGCGTTCGCCAAAAATAATTTCGGTTTGTTGATCTAAAAGTCGGCCGGCATCAGTTTTATCCAGGTGCTTTTTAGCAAGGTCCTCCATCTTCCTGTAGACTATATCTTTGGCTTTAAATGACTCAGTAGATTTCAATTCTTCGCGCAATTGCTGCATTTCCGGACTTAGATACTGTTTTTTGGAAGCTAACAAATCAATTTCTTCTTGAATGGACTGCAATCGGGGGCGGAAACATTCTATGATCTGCCGCTTGTATTCGGCGTATTGAAGATTCAAGTTGCTGCCGGAAATGGTGGTTTTTTGAAAATCCGATTCAGATAAAATAGAGAGCTGAATTGCTCCAGGTTCGAGGAATAGTGGTATAAATGGTCCGCCGGAGTTTTCTAGGGCGCTTCCGGGCATCAGCTCAAATGCTTCGGGATGTTCTAATGTAATTTGGTATTCAAAATGGTTGTTTACCACCCTGATTTCTAAAATATCGTCAAATCTTAAATCCTGATCGATTCTTTTGAGCAGTAATGATAGAATGTCATTTGACGCGACGGTTCCTTTAAGATAGCAAATGTTTGTATTTTGAGCGGTGATTAGCGTATTGATTATAAGAAAAAGGACCAGAAGGGGATGTTTCATGTCTAAGCATTTAACACAAGGATGCCTGATGTCATGAAATAGTTGTGAAGGCTTGACTTTATCTTTTTTACAGCAACTTGAAAATAAAGATTTTGGTTACGTAAATTTCAGGTACAAAAAAAGCCCCGCAATGCGGAGCTTTATTTCTTTGTCTAGCTTAAAATTACTTAGCTGGAGCAGCTTCTGTAGCTGGAGTAGTAGCAACAGTGTCAACAACAACAGCAGCTGTATCAGCAACTGGAGCAGCCTCTTCAACTGGAGCAACTTCCTCAGTTGGAGTTACTTCTTCTGCAGCTTTCTCTTCATTGTTTTTGCAAGATACAACTGTCAAAGCAGCGATCATAGCCAAGCTCAAAAATACTTTTTTCATCTTACTTAATTATAAAAAGGTTAATTATTAATTCGAGGCAAAGATATAAATTTTTTAATTCGGAAAAATTTTTTCAAATCTTTTTTAGAAAAAAACTTTAACATTTGCTTCGGCCTTTTATTTGCAAGCATCGTGCCAAAGAAACGTGAAGTGGTAAAAATTTGCTAAAAGATTCCAAATATCTGTAACACCCTGGTCCTTATGTTTTTATCTCTTTTTTGGGTGAACCAATTTTAATTCGGACATAATATTTTGTGCATTCGCGAACTTATCGATAATAAAAAGTACGTATCTGGCGTCGACCATAATGTTGCGGCAAATGGCAGGATCATAGTAAATGTCGCTCATCGTGCCTTCCCAGACGCGGTCAAAATTAAGTCCGATCAGATTTCCCTTTGCATCAATTGCCGGACTTCCGGAATTCCCTCCCGTCGTGTGGTTGGTTCCGATAAAGCAAACCGGCATCTTACCGTTTTCGGCATAAGGTCCATAATCCTTCTTATTATACAGATCAATCAGTTTTTGAGGAACGTCGAATTCATAATCTCCCGGAACATACTTTTCCATAACACCATCGAGATACGTTACCGGATTATAAACAGTCGCATCTTTTGGTTCGTAACCCTTCACCTTGCCATAAGTTACGCGCAACGTGCTGTTAGCATCAGGGAACAGTCGCTTGTCCTTGAATAACTCCAGCTGCGCCTTGACGTAGGTGCGTTGCAATGCGGAAATCTTGAGGTTGATCTCTTCGAATTTTGGCGCAACAGAATTGAAATATGACTCCGCCATTTCTTTTGTAACCTTGAACGCCTTGTCATTATTAAGATTGGCGATGACGGTTTTGGCGTCACCGGTTAAAAGTGATTTAAGGCTTTCCAGGGAAGAAAGTTTGGTTTGGGCATACACTTCTGAAGCCAAAGCCTGCGCATTTACGTTTTTCAGGCTTGGCGGAAGGAACTGCGCCGGATATTTCTTCGAATAAATGCCAATGAGTTGCTCAAAGACTTTTTCATCTACAGTTTTGTTGAAATCTTTGTAGAAATCCACAAGACCATCAATCATATTTTGTTTGCGCGCATTGAACGCTTGTTCGCCTTTGGTAAGGTAAACCTGCTCCAATTGATACATGCGGAACGCAACACTTGTCAATTCGGTATTGCGCAGGGTAATTTCCTGGAAATAATCACGTGCCAGGGAATAGGGTGCAATTTCTTTATAGTTCTTTTCAAATTCGGGCAACAGGTTTCCGTATTCAGCTTGTTTTCCGGCTTTGGCGACACGTTTGGTAAACTCAGCTTCTTCTTTTTTCTTGATCCCGACGGCATTCGATTTTTTCAAACCTTGCGTTTCGCCGATCCATTTCTTCCAATAGTTCGCAATGCCTGCATATTTGGACGCATATTGGATTTTGATCGCATTGTCCTTACGCATAAAGCCGTCCTCGACTTTCAATGCTGCTTCACGCACTTCGATTTTTGCAGGGTTAAGTTCGTTGATGATTTGCTCTACAGCAACTGCAGGCAAATACTCCGTAGTTCTTCCGGGATATCCGAAAACAAGCGTGAAATCGTCTTCCTTGATTCCGTCAAGCGAGATCGGAAGGAAATGCTTCGGCTTGTACGGAACGTTATCTTTTGAATAGGCAGCCGGCTTGTTGTCTTTGTCGGCGTAAATTCTGAAAAGGGAAAAGTCACCCGTATGACGCGGCCACACCCAGTTATCCGTGTCCGATCCAAACTTGCCAATCGAAGAAGGCGGGGCGCCTACCAAACGAACATCCTTAAAGGTTTCGGTAACAAAAAGCATGTATTGGTTGCCTTCATAAAACGTCCGGATCTTATTTTCCTGCCAGCTTTCCTTAGGAAGCGAAGTCGACAGGGCCGAAATGTTTTCCTGGATTTTCTTTTGCTTTTCCGCTTCAGATGTAAGCGCCTGAGTACCCTCAAGTACTTTCGTCGTCACATCGTCAATGCGTACGATAAAGGTCACGACCATGTCCGGATTCGGCAATTCCTCTTCCATTTTATATGCCCAGAAACCGTTCTGCAAATAATCGTGTTCTACAGACGAATGGCTCTGAATCGCATCAAAACCACAGTGGTGATTGGTGAGTAAAAGTCCTTTTGGGGAAATCACTTCGGACGTACATCCGCCATTGAAATGCGGAACCGCGTCCTTAAGGCTCGATTTGTTGACATCGTAAATATCCTTGGCGGTCATTTTCATGCCCAGGCTTTTCATTTCTTTTTCGTTCATGCCCTCGAGCAGTGACGGAATCCACATGCCGCCTTGCTGGGCAGACATTTGGACAACGAACAGTAGCAGGAACAGTCGTAGGAATTTGATCATGGAATTATGGTTTTAATTAGTTGTTGTCTGGTTTGTAGCGCATAAGTTGGCGTTTGTGTTCGTCAAAATCTTTGCTCTTGTATAATTTTTTTGCAGCGAGATTGTGAGGCTCGACTTCAAGATATAACAATTTAAGGTCACGTTTCCGGGCTTCCGATTGTATAAAATCAATGCTTTCTTTTCCGATGCCTTTGCCGCGAAATTCCGCTTTAATAAAGAGTTCGTCCACAAAAGCGATGTTTCCGCCGAATTCAAAACTGAAGAGAAACGTCAAGATCACATAACCCGCCGTTTTGCCTTCATGTTCGATGCTCCAGCATTGGCCGAGATTGCTTTCGCGGATAAATTTCCGGAACAATTCCCGCGATTTTTTCACATCTATCGGATAACCGTCAATGGCATAAAAATCCTGCATCATGGAAACCAGGACTTCGATGTCGCTTTCAGATATTGCCTTATATGTCGCCATTCGTGTCAAAATGTTTCATGATAATTGGCGTTGCATTCTTATTCATCTGAACAAAAATGGCACAAATATGACCTTTTTCGAGTTGTTCGTCAGGATTTGAAAGTAGCAAATTGAACGCCTCATCGAGCTGGTTTTGATTTTCGATTGAGACGCACCCCTTCATGTTCACAAGCGCCGTTGCTTCTGCAAAATGGGAATAATTGGGGCCGATGACAATTGGAACTCCAAATGTGGCCGGTTCCAATATATTGTGAACGCCGGGATTTCCGAAACCGCCGCCAACATAGGCAATGTCGGCATAACTGTAGATTTTAGTCAGAATTCCGATGGTATCGATAATAAAAACATCAAAGTCTGCAAGATTTTTCCCTTGCATATCGGAATATAACACCACTTTTTTCGAGATGGATTTCTGAAGATCAGCAATCTGGTTCCCTTTAATGTTGTGAGGCGCGATAATGAATTTGACCTCATTCCCGCTTCGGTTGATGAAATCGACGAGCAGCGTTTCATCTTTGGGCCACGAACTCCCGATAACAATCGTAGTGACATTGGCCTTAAATTCAGCAATGAAATCAAGCGAATTATCTTTGTCAAGAATGGCCGCCACACGGTCAAAGCGCGTGTCTCCCGAAACGGTAACATTGTATTTTCCGATTGTCGTGAGCAATTCTTTAGAGCGGGAAGTCTGCACAAAAAAATGTTCAAAAGCGTCAAGAGCCTTGCGGTAAAAGCCGCCGTACCCTTTAAAGAAGACCTGTTTTTCGCGGAATATGCCGGAAATCAAGAAGGTGCGGATGTTGCGCTTTCGAAGTTGGTTGAGGTAATTCGGCCAGAATTCATATTTGATCATGAAAGCCATTTCGGGATGCACCAAATCCAGGAATTTGCGGGAGTTGGACAGCGTATCCAAAGGTAAATAAACGGTTACATCGGCAATTGTGTTGTTTTTGCGGACTTCATAACCCGAAGGCGAAAAGAAAGTCAGCACGATCTTATGATTAGGAAACCGCCTGCGCATGGCCTCCATCACGGGAAGTCCCTGCTCGTATTCCCCGAGTGAAGCTGCGTGGAACCACAAGGTTTTATCAGAAGCTGAAAGCGTCGTGGACAAGGTTTCGAAAACTGATTTCCTGCCGTCGACGAACAACCTCATTTTCGGGCTGAAAAGTGCCGCGATGCGAACTATAATCCCGGCAATGGAAGTCAAAAATCCGTAAAGTGCAAACATGGTGGCTAAAATACGCACTTTAGCGAAAAGTATCAGAATGAAGTTGGTCCGAACTTATTCCAAACCGTAAAAAATACCATTCGATTTGTGCTATTCGGGCGATTAAGCGTACGGAATTTAAAAGCTTACCCCTGAAGATCAAAATATATTGACATTTTACTTGCGGCAAAAAAGTTTCAACGAGTTCATTTAGTACTTTTGTGGTGCTAAAATTCAGGCATGAAAAAAATACAAATGGTTGACCTAAAAGGTCAGTACGAGCAAATCAAACACGATGTGAACGCCTCCATTCAGGAAGTTTTAGATACGACGTCCTATATCAATGGGCCGGCGGTTCATGCGTTCCAAAAGAATCTTGAAGAATATCTCGGTGCCAGGCATGTGATTCCGTGCGCAAACGGAACCGATGCGCTTCAAATCGCGATGATGGGACTTGACCTGCAACCCGGGGATGAAGTCATTACAGCCGATTTTACATTTGCTGCAACTGTTGAAGTAATCGCATTGCTCAAACTAACGCCGGTACTCGTCGATGTCGATGCCGATACGTTTAATATATCGATTGACGCGATCAGGAAAGCCATTACACCTAAAACAAAGGCTATTGTTCCCGTGCATTTGTTCGGCCAGGCTGCCAATATGGATGCGATCATGACGTTGGCGCGCGAACACGATTTATATGTTATCGAAGATAATGCCCAGGCAATTGGTGCTGATTATCAATATCCGCATGGCATGAAGCAGAAAGTTGGGACGATAGGCCACGTGGCTTCGACATCGTTCTTTCCTTCAAAAAATTTAGGTTGCTATGGTGACGGTGGTGCCATTTTTACCAATGACGATGAACTTGCCCACAAATTGCGCGGCATCGTAAACCACGGCATGTATGTGCGTTACCATCACGATGTGGTAGGCGTGAATTCCAGGTTAGATTCGATCCAGGCGGCAGTTTTGAATGCAAAGCTTCCGAAACTCGATCATTACAACAAAGCACGCCAGGCTGCGGCCGAAAAATATTCCAACGCATTTGCCGGACACCAGAATATCATTACACCAGTTGTAACCGGAGAAAGAGACAGCCATGTTTTTCATCAATATACGCTACGTATTATCGATGCCGATCGTGACGCGTTGATGCAGCATTTGCTTGATAAAGGAATTCCTTGCGCGATTTATTACCCGATTCCTTTGCATGCGCAGAAGGCATACGCCCACGAACGTTATAAGGAAGAAGATTTTCCGGTAACAAACCTGTTGTGCAAAGAAGTGTTGTCGCTTCCGATGCATACCGAGCTTGAAGACGACCAAATTGATTTCATTACGTCGAGCGTTTTGGAATTTTTGGCACGATGAATCATCCTAACAGAAAGTTGCTAAAACACATTATTTTGTTTGCCGTGGTATTCCTCGTTGGCTTTTTAACGACGCGATACCTGGTCAAGCAAATCAAACAACAACCAAACCAGGAACCGGCTGCAATTGATCGTAGCCGATAAAGAAATAAACATGAAAATACTTGTAACAGGCGGCCTGGGCTTCATTGGCTCGCACACGGTTGTGGAATTACTGCACGAAGGTTTTGAAGTCGTCATAATCGACAATCTTTCCAACACAACCGAGAAAGCGCTTGACGGCATTATCGCCATTTCAGGAAAAACCCCGATTTTCGAAAAAATGGACCTTCGGGAAAAAGCTGCTGTCCAGGATTTCTTCAAGCGCCATTCTGATGTTTCGGGCGTGATTCACTTTGCCGCTTCAAAAGCTGTGGGAGAAAGTGTAGAAAATCCGCTTTTGTATTACGAAAACAATATCAATACGCTGGTTTACCTGCTGCAGGAATTGTCCCAAAAAACCGAGGCGCAGTTTATTTTCAGCTCCTCATGCACAGTTTACGGCCAAGCTGAAACCATGCCCATTACTGAAAATGCTTCCGTCCAGCCGGCAATGTCACCTTATGGAAATACCAAGCAAATCGGAGAGGAGATTATCCTCGATACGGCGAAAGTGACCAATATCAATGCGATTTTGTTGCGCTATTTCAATCCGATCGGATCGCATCCTACGGCTGAAATCGGAGAATTGCCAATTGGCGTTCCTCAAAATCTCGTGCCGTTTATTACCCAAACCGGAATGGGATTGCGTGAAAAACTATCTGTTTTTGGTGATGATTATCCTACGCCGGACGGAACTTGTATCCGCGATTACATTCATGTCGTCGATCTTGCCAAAGCGCACGTTGTGGCTCTTCAGCGGCTCATCGGAAAAAAGAATAGTGAAAAAGTTGAGACTTTTAACGTAGGGACCGGGACTGGAAGTTCAGTTCTGGAAGTGATAACCACATTTGAAAAAGTGAGTGGACAGAAACTTCCTTATCAAATTGTGGGTCGTCGCGAAGGTGATGTGATCACGGCATACGCCAATACAGATAAAGCCAATACTGTTTTAGGTTGGAAGGCCGAACTGACTTTGGAAGACGGCCTGGCCAGCGCCTGGAAGTGGGAGCAGAAAATCCGTTCGTGAAATAGGTATTACGACATGAGTTCAACAGGGACTTTCTTTAAACTTTTAAGGGTTTGAATGAAAGTCTCTGTTTCTTTTTTAGTAAGATCCCTTTTGGGAACCAGTATCGCCGAAAGGCTGTTTTGGTAGATCAGGAACCACTTCTTCTTTTCGACAATCCTGAACATCTTGTGCCAATACACTTCCATGTAAAAAGATTTCCATTGATTTGGATTTTGTCCTGCAACAAATCCATTACCAATCGTTCACTTATATGGTTGCTGGAACGGTATGTCTTGCGGATTGTTGTAAAGATGACCAGCGGCTGAACCAATACGATCAGGATTAAGGTCAGGTATTGATAAATGACAGGTTCGGGAAGAAACGAAAAGCCGAGGTAATAACCAATTACCCACAAAAGCACAGCAATGGCGATTCCTACCAACACTTTCATTATCGGGCGTTGGTAGGTTAGGCCAAAAAGCAATTTCAGATATTGCCGGAATGTAACTTTGGTTGTAATTTTCATTACGCTGCTGCAACTTCGGCTTAGGTTGCTGCTGCAACTTCAGCCTCTTTATCGATCTTTTTAATCAATCCCTGCAAAACATTACCAGGTCCGACTTCTGTAAATAAGCTTGCGCCATCTTTGATCATTTGCTGAACAGATTGCGTCCAGCGCACGGGAG